>VFQO010006927.1_pt1 | contig 43089 bp, 69 predicted proteins | sample 3512331 | NCBI WGS metagenome assembly VFQO01 (sample SAMN10412371, study PRJNA504923) | tailings metagenome | isolation source: Replicate 3 from Balatoc abandoned mine | place: Philippines: Itogon, Benguet | collected 2017-08-28 | reverse complement strand
GGAGCAAAAAGCGGGTGGCAGCAGCTGTCAGACCCGAACCAGTGCATCTCAAGCTCGTAGCCAGGGCATGCAGCTGCTTGGGAGCGACAAAGCAGCCATGCGACAAGCCTCCAAACCCGGTCCCCTCTGATAAACTGCACGCGTGCCCCTTCGCTCCTCACCGGCATGTTTTTGACGGCCACCTGGCACCATCCTCCCGGCGCCGCGCACAGGTCGAGCAGCGCGCGCGCCCCCGCCAAGAAGTTGTGCTGCCGGTTGAGCTGGATGAGCTTGAAGGCGGCACGCGAGCGGTAGCCCTGCGCATCAAGGTGGTTGGGGGTGGGTGGTGTGCAGGGCATTTGAGACGGGGTTGTGGGCAGCGCAATTCCAGGGGCATGCCGCAGAGCACGGCAGTGCAGAGCATCTCTGCTGCCGGCAGCAAGCTGTGCAGCGTAGCAACCCTCTCCATGCAAAGCCACCAGCGTAATCCGCACCTGCTCTTTGGCCAAGTAGTAAAACTTGTCCAGGCGCCCCTTTCCCTTCTTCGCCTTCTTCGCCATCCTGCAAGCAGAAAGAAGGGCGGCGGGGAGATTGCCGCGCAGCAAGTGGTGCAGCACACGAGTGTCTTGAAGTTTCATGCATCTGCTTGATGGGTGGACGCAATGCTGCAGCGGCAGCAGTGCCGCTACTGTGCAAAACAACATGTGAACAGTGCAACCAGCCACGACGGCAGCAGGCAGCAGCGGCAGGAGCGGCAGGCAGCAGCGGCGGCGGCGGCGGGGCACCTGGCTGGCTGCGGCGGGGGTCGGCGGCCTTCGCCTGCTAGACTACGCTACTTGCTGTATCACACCAGCCTGCGAACATCGGAAAAGGCGGCCTGGGGGCGTCGGCGGCGCCATGCCATGCAGCTCGGGGGCTGCGGAGAGGCTCAGTGCCATACTGCTACGCACCAGAAATAGCCCCGGTTCCGCTCAGCAGGCCGCGCGTGTGCTGCAGCGCCCGCCGGTCTGCGGCGGCGCTTCTTGCTGACTGCGCTCTCTGCAGCAGCGCCCGTCCTTCACAGAAGTTGATTAGAACGAAAGATCGGAAATAGCACATGCATGCAGACTGCTCAGCCTGGGTGCAGCGGGCGGCGGCAGGCGGCGGCGGCAGGCGCAGCGCAGGGGCGAGGGCGCCAAATTTTGCAGACACGATGGTTGATTTTTGCTGAGGAACTGCCCAGTGACTTCCCCCCTTTACAAAAATTTGCCTCTCGAAGCAGTTGCACAGAGGCACGCAACATGGCTGCACACATGCAAGCGCAACGATGCAGGGTAGGCTGGCGAGGCAGAGTCGTGCGGGCAACAGCAGAGCAATTGCAGGCTGAACTGAGCAAGAAGGCTTGTGGTTGCAGCCAAAATCATGCAGAAAGGTAATGGTATGTGTATTGGACCGGTGCACTGTCCAAGCTGTTTCCAGAATGGCGCCAGGGCAGTCGGTGCTCCAAGGCACTGACCTGCCTGCTGCCCCTAGTTGCAGCGCAGGCAACCTGGGCTGCTGCTGGGGCACCTCAGGCCGGCGCTTTCCCCTGCTTGTCTGGGGAGTCTAGTAGGCAAAGGGAGCGGGCGCGGTGGTTGGGGCTGGCAGCCCTGCCGGGCGGGGCACCAGCCGGAAGCCTCTGCCTTCATACTTGGCCTTGCGCAGGCTAACCCATTCGGGGGTGTGCTTGTTGGGCAGCCAGAACATCTCCCAGCTGCGAGGGCCAGGCAAAACGCGGCAGAAGCTGTTAAGGCATGCCGTGTGGAGATGGATGGAAAGCAGGAGGCACCTGACTGGGCAGGCGGTAGGGAGGCTGGAAGGCAACTGCGGTGGGCAGCAGGACTCAGCTGGTAGCCTCGACTGTGCAGCTCATGCTAACTCTGACCTGCATCCGCCCCCTGCAAAGCTGGCCCCACAACGTTCAATGGCATGCCAACCAACCACCTTACGCACTTGTCTGTGGTGGCAGGGTACAGTGTGGACAGGGAGGTGCCATCGAAGGAGGTGGCCGCCACAGACAGGTCGAAAGCGGCGGGCGCAGCCTGCAGGACGCGTGGCAGGGAGGGCGAGGGTCAGCTTGCACATGTAGAGGCGCAGATGTGGCCAGCACATCCATCCCCTCATGCAGCTTGCGCCTCGCTGCCGGCACTGTGACCCATGCACGCTGCTTTCATGCAAACACAGCAGGAGGCTGCGGCTCGCAATCGCTTCACGCCACGCACTCTCTGGCCTTTGTTTAGCCAGCTGCAGCTGCCATCTCCCAAGTCTGCAGCACTCACTTGCGGCTCCCGGCACTGGATGATCTGTGCCTTGCGCCCGCTCTCTGAATGTTCAAAGTTCTCGACACCGATCAGGTTGGAGCTGGCACCATAGCCGCCGTATCCGCCGCCATATCCACCGTATTTGCCATAACCACCGTAGCTTGGGGCCGCCAGGGTGCCACTATAGATGGCAGGCACGCCGTAGGCGGCCATGGCTGTGCCCGAGCGAGGGGCGGGGCGGTAGCCTGCCGCCCTGAGCAGCGCGCGGAGGGGCTTGGTGTGCTCCTGCGGCGGCATGGGGAGCAGGGAGGCGCCTCGGTCCGGCATTGCTTTTTGCGGCGTGCTGCCATTTGGCGAACTAGCAGGCTGCTCTCCTGCTCTCACTACCCTGGCTGCTGCATGAGCATGCTCCCTGCTACCAACCAGGAGGCAGGGCGGCAGCACGCACCGGCTTGGCAAAGATGTCCAGGTCGCCGGGGAATGTGTCCAGGGGCAGTCCCATGTAGGCGTGCACCATGGAGCCTCCTGCCACCACGCACCCCAGGCTGCGCAGCTGCATGGCGAGGGTTGAAAGGGGCAGACAAGGGATGGGGTCCCCCGTGTTTGTGAACGTCTGAAGCATCCAGCCATGCTGCAATGCTGTGCTTCCTCATGCCGAACCAAGCAGCTGCGGCAGTGGCCGCTCCTGGCACGAGCATTGGCAGCGGAGACGGCAGCAGCAGCACGCTGGAGGCGCAATCCATGATACAAGCCATGCGCTCACCAGCTCAGCCAGGGGCTCAAAGGGCAGGCCGAACGACTCAATCATGTCCCGGGCACGGGCTGTGCGCACCAGCTGCTTCTGGCCCTGAATTGCAGGGGCAGGGTTAAACGCCGATACTGCAGGTTGTTAAGGGTCCTTGGATGGAGCGATGAAGCAGAGAGTGGCAGGGCGGCCCATGCAGCAGTCTGGAGCGGCATGCAGCGCCTGGGGCTGAGGCGGCAGCGCCCAGTGCGCATGGTCAACAGCAAGCCTTTTTCCATGCATGGTCGGCGCACCCCAGGGCTGCTTGGGGATGGCACGGTCACAACACCAGCTTTGACGGGGGTGGCGGGCAGGGAGGCGCGAGGGGGCGAGCGCTGGCCTGCCTTGCCGGGCAGCAGTGCCTGACCCTCCTCGACCGCGCTTGCGGAGCAGACCATGAATGCGCTGCTCGACTTGGCGCTGGAAGGGCAAGGGTTCGGCAGGTGAGGCGAGTTGGCCGCAGAAGTTGAGGGGGCAGGGACAGCATGAAGCGATCACACACTGGGAGTACAGGCAGTGGCAATGCAATGCCTCAATGAGCACCCACCGGCGGCGCGCTATCGCCAGGCGCCGCCAGCGCCACAGCAGCAGCGCCACCAGAGCGGCGACGGCACAGATGAACAGCGGCGTCATGGCCTGCAGCGCCTGCGAGCGGCGGAGCGGCGGTGTTGTGGCGACCAGCAGCGGCCCAACCCGACATGGCAGCGCTTTCCCCTGCCAAGGCGAGTCGCTTGCCTGTTGTAAAGGCCGGGAAGGGGGCGGGCGGGCTGGGCGGAGCCACCCTGCTGAGCCAATTGGGCAAAGCTGGGCTCCTGGTCGACCTTGGGCGTGCAGGCAAGTAGGCAGCACACTGTGCATTGCCAGCAGCGCCCCCACGCCCCATGCACTGCCGCTGACGCAGCGTGCCACGTGGGGAGAGGCTTCCTCCCAGCATACTGCTAGAAGCTGTCTGGCATCATGCTTGGGGATCTCCGTGTGTGCCCATGATGGGCAGCGCATTACAGCCTGAACCTATCAGGGGGTTTTAGAAACAGCAGACGGAGTGCAGCCATGGAATGCAACGCAGGGTTGGCGCTGCACACATGGCATGATATCATGCCGCTGCCGCACTGCACAGGCAGCGCCAGGTCCTGCTTGCGCAAGGTGTGCGAGGGGTTGGCGAGCGGAGGGGGTGGCATGAGATCGTGCCAGCCGCCGTCGCAGGGTTGGGCGGCTGGTGGCGGTGTTCATGGCAATGCATTACTTTAGCTAATGAGCTCCATACGCCTCAGCCAACGCTACGGCAGACGGGCAGACGGGCAAAGCTCGTGCACCGCCGCACCTTGTCAAGAACACCAGCATCCTGCTCACATGGACCCGCAGCAGCGGGTGGGCGGTGGTTGAAGCTTGACTGCCTGCCTACCTCCTCGTCTGCAGCTTTCAGTGCGCGATCAAACAACTCTTGCCGCCGCATCCTTCCAGTTGCAGTGCGCAGCCGTTCTCAGCGGCCACGAGCAGGTGGGTGCCGCTTGCAAGTGCGCGGAGGCGCTTGACCATGCTGCTGCACCACTTATGCACTCTTTAGGAGCGCGAGAGCAGCCTGGACGCGCCGCGCGGGTCTGCCGCTGCCGCCCCGACCGCTCGCCGCCACTGCCGCCGCACTGCCGCCACACTGCATGCTCGGCACCTTTGTTGCCTCCAGTGGGCTGCAGCGCCCCACTCAACCACAGTCGCCTCTCCTGTGCAGGCTGGGCGGCCCCCTCGGCGCAGCACCGCCACTGGCGGGCCCCGCCGCTCCCGCCTGGCGCTGGAAGCGAGCCATGCAGGCGGGCTTGGCGGCCGTGCTGGCCCTTGCATCTGCCCTTGCGCTGCTGGCAGGCAAGTGAGGGCTTGAACGCAAGCCTGGGTTGCACTAGATTGCTTTTATTAAGCACTCACTTCACTCAACAATGGGCCTGCCCTTGCCATGTCAGGTGGCCAGCCGGTATGGGCAGCGGCAGCGGCGGCGCCGGAGGCTGCACCTGCAACGCCTGGTGGCCTGCCGCCAGCCTCCCTGCCCCAGTTCATTCTGTTCACACACGACGATGCCATAAACGGCAAGGCGCGGGACCTGCTGCGCTCCGTCCTTGATGGGCGGCAGTCTGCAGATGGGTGCAAGGCCCATGCCACACTGTTTGCGATGGGCAGGAACACAGGTGGGTGAACCACCAGTAGTGCGACACTTGGCGTTGGCCCTTGTGCTGCTTGCCTCGCATACTTACAGGAGCCGCTGCAGGCGACACCGCAGGGACGATATGTTGTTACACTGACTACATGTCTGTGTCCCTTCCCTTCTCACCCCTTCCTCCACCCCCCAGACTGCAAGGCGCTCAAGGCCGTGTACGAAGCCGGGCACGAGGTGGCCGTCCACACCGTATCCCACAAACGGCTGGCGGGCGAACCTCTGGACTATGTGGAGTCGCAAGTGCTGGGTGGGCGGCGCCAGCTGGCAGACTGCGGCGTCCCGGAGGGGGACATTGTGGGGTTCAGGGCACCCTTCCTGTCGGTCGATCCGCAGCTGCGGCGTGTGCTGCACGATGGCGGCTTTCTATATGACAGGTGAGCTGCTGGCTTGCGATTGTGTAGTCACTCCAGGCGTAGTTGCTGGAGTTCATCGCAGTTCAATGAATGCCGGTGCCCCTTCCCACTGTGCCCCCCACCTGCTGCAGCTCTATCGTTGCGGAAAGTCCGGGCGGGTTTGGCAACCGGCTGTGGCCGTTTGACATGGCCAGTGGCATCCCATTCAAGTGCCGCAAGTGAGTGCGAAGCACCGAGCCGCATGTGGATGATTTGGTTTGCACCGCATTTTCAGTGGCTTAGACAAGGCTTGACAGTGTGCAATGGTATGGACTCATGCCCCCAATCCATCAAAGCCCTCGACCCAGCACTACCTGCTGCAGCTACACGGGTGACTATGGCGATCACCAGCAGACGTGCAATGCAGCAGAGCAGCTCCAAGGCCTGTGGCAAGTGCCCAGTGAGTTGTCTGCCACCTCCAAGTGCAACGCCTGCAATGCACCTTTGCATGGCTGCCTTTCCCCTGCTGGCAACCACTCCAGTTGCCACAAACCGCGTCCTTCCCTCTGTGCCTTGGCAGTCTGGCGGCTAACAGAGCTGGGTGGGCCGTACCAGATGGACCCCGGGTTCAAGTACGGTGCGTGGCAGCCGGCTACCAGTCGACTGTGGGGGGCTGGGGCATGCCACGGCAGGCGGCCGTGCATTCTCTTCAAGCATCACAGCCTCAGCAGTGCCGCCCCTGCCCCATCCGCACCCTTCCTGTGCGCAGTCGGCATGACCCAGGCTGCCAACGCCTCAGCATATGAGATTCTGAAAGCCAACTTTCTGGCGGCGTACAATGGCAACCGCGCACCCATGCCGGTCTACGTGCATTCATTCTTCCTGCGGGCGGGAGACAACCAGCAGGACGTGGAGCGCTTCCTAGGTGGGTGTTGGAGGTGTATGTGTTTTGATGCTGGAAGGTTACCCGCCGGAAAACGTTGCACTGAACAGGGTGGGCAGCAAGCTTGCATTGTGGCCACGCCTCCAGTGCATCTGTGCAAGGTCAATGCTCTGCTCTGCCCCCGTTCAACCTGGGCATTTTTTCGTGCGCCCCCATCTGCAGACTTTGCGCTGTCGCAGCCCAACACGTACGCCGTCACCATGCGGCAGCTGCTGGCCTACTTGGCGAGCCCTGTGCCAGCTGAGGAGCTGACCCCAGAGGCGCTCGGCTGCGGGCGGCCAGGAGGGGCAGGGCCCGACCGACCAGCTTAACTGACCTAACTCACACCCATTGATTTTGGTCGCTTTGCATTGCAGCGTGCGCTGTCAACAAAATAAGGGATATGGACAAAACACAGCAGGGAATAGAGCTGCAGATACAGTCAGTGCAGGGGAGGAAGTGCGTCAACGGCACAGCAGGGAGGGACGCTGCAAGCCCTCTGCTGGCCACAGGGATGCGCCCAACATGCGTGCCGAGCTGCACGACTCGGCTCGGGGCCCTCCAGGGAAGGTATTGGCATCCAGGAAGGCACCGAAAAAAGCTCAGAGCAGGCCCTTCTCTTTGGCAATCTTCAGCTCCTCCTCGCTGGCGCCCGTCAGGTAGCCCGCCGGGTTCTGGCTGGCCTGCGGGCACAGAGGGGTGAGGGCAGCCGGGCACCGCTTTAGCATGGCAGGATGTGCACAGCTCAGCCAAAAGGGGGGCCGCAGGCCTCCGGCCAATGCTGTGGCAAGAGGCACACTGGCCACACTTCAAGATGCATCAGCCAGCCAGCTGCAGCCGGGCTCCCAAACCCGCCTGCCCATTCACCCACAAGGCGCCGCATGCCCACCCACCCACAAGGCCAGCCGCCACCCCCGCTGCTCACCCATGCCCACTGGTCACGGCACATCTCCTTCACCGTCAGCTTGGCCCGCCAGCCCAGCTCCTTCTCCGCAAACTCGGTGGCAGCCCACACCTGGGTTGAGAATGCACACGCACGGAAAGAAGGGGTGGAGTGGGCTAGGTGAAGGGGGGCAGGGAGCAGCTGTTGCAGGCACCACAGCTGCAGTCCCCAAAGGTGCAGCGGGCACCGTGTTCTGCGAGCTCCCGGCGCTGCCGTGCCACACAGCCCACGCACTCACCGCCTTGGCATCGCCCGGCCGCCGCCCCGTGAGGTTGGTGTTGACCTTGAGGCCGGACGCCTCCTCAAACGCGTGCACCATCTCCAGCACCGTGGTGCCTGCGGGGCAGGGGGAGCGGTTACCTCAAGACCTCGTCTGTGCATGCAGGCCCACAGTGCATCGGCATCGCAGCGCTGACGGAGCAGGGTGGCAACTGCTCGAGCTTGTGCTGGTGCTGAGGTGTAGGACCACCAAGCAGAAACCTTGTCTACGGGCCCAGCCCTCGGACACAGCAAAAACCGAGACCCACCAGTGCCTGTGCCCAGGTTGTACGGCACGCAGCGCAGCTCGGGCGAGTCCAGCACCTTCTTCACAGCCGCCACGTGGCCCTCGCCTGCAGCAGGAGGAGGAGGAGGCAAGCAACGGTTGTGAGCGGGGGGAGGGGCAGTGCAGGGTGTGCATGTGCTCTCTGCATGGCCATCGGCGTGGCCTGCAGTGTCAACTTGACACAGCTCAGCAGCCCTGCAAGCCCGTCGTATAGCAGGCGTGCAGCCCTGCAATGCCCGCCGTGTAGCAGGCGAGCAGCCCTTCTCCGCACCCAGGTCCATGACATGGATGTAGTCGCGCACGCACGTGCCGTCCCGCGTGTCGTAGTCGGTGCCTGCAGGGGGCAATGCCTGATCCATCACAACTGCTGGCCGCAGTGCGTGCGGCAGCACAGCACACTGGTGCTGCTGGCCGCCAGCAGCATCGCACACTCCTGCCGCTATGGCCCAGCAAAACCCCTTCCGCTGCCCCCCAAGCAGCCCGCTCCGGCTGCCGCCCAGCAGCATGATGCACTGCCCCCACTGCCCCCACTGCCCCCTTCAGCAGCCCTCTCCTGCTGCCCCCCTGCCGCCCCTCACCGTAGACGTTGAGCACGGGGCGGTGGCCGAGCGCCACCGCCTGCACCCAGGGCATCAGGTTGTTCAGCATCACCTGGTGCTCGCCAATCTTGCCTGCAGGTGGGGAGGGGAGTGTGGACGGGGTCAGCACCAAGCTCAGGACTGGCTGAGCCTTGCAGCGGCACGCTTGCCTGCACACATGTGCCACCCCAAGCAAGCAAACAGCCAGCCCAGCGCTTAAGCACAGCTGGGGCGCCGCCCCCTCACCGCTGGGGTGTGCTCCCACTGGGTTGAAGTAGCGCAGCAGCGCTACGCGCCACTCGGGGTCGGAGGCGGAGATGTCGCTGCAGCAGGTCGGTAAGAGAGCCAGTGCGGAGTGTTTGGTGAGGAACAAGCACGTGGGCCTAGGTGCCAGTGCAGCAGAGGGTATGCGCTGCTAATGTGCTTGTGAGGCGCATTTTACAGTCAAACGATAGATGACATGTGATGCGCGCCACACCACACCACACCGCACAGCACAGCACAGCACAGCACAGCGTCGTGCCCCCTCACCGCAGGATGTCCTCGATCATCAGCTTGGTGGCGCCATAGGGGGACACCGCCTTCAGCGGGTGCTGCTCGTCAATTGGCACATACTGCAGAGGGGGGCGAAGCATACGTGCGAGGCATCGATCACAGCACAAGGTTGAAGCAGCGGCACACACTGGCGCAGAGAGCAGCAGCAATGCTGCAGGGACTGCACCGACATGGCCGCCATCGATCCACAGCAGCTGCCCAGCTGCGCCCCGGCTGCCCGCCCGACCTGTGGGTTGCCGTACACGGTGCAGGAGGATGAGAAGACCATGTTCTTGCAGCCGTACTTGTTCATGGTCAGGCACAGGTTGATGGTGCCCTGCGCCACAGCGGAGGGGCGAGGAGGGGCAGGCGAGCAGAGGGATGTTGCGGCAGCGCGGCAGGGAGCGTGGACGAGCAGAGCATGGCAGGGCGACAGGCATGTGCTAGCTGCGGCAGCGGCTGGGACAGGGCAGCAGCAACACCTAGCAACACCCAGCAACACTCGGCGCGCCTTGACGTTGTGGTCGTAGTACCGTAGCGGGTTCTCCACGCTCTCGTTCACGTACTTGCGCCCCGCAAAGTGGATCACGCAGTCAAACCTGAGGGGGGGGGCGGGCAGCAGAGGGCTAGGTAAGGCATCGCATCGCACGGCTTGTGCTGCACTGGAGATGCACATGCCCAACAGCAACCTTGCAGAAAGTGCGCTCCTGCGATCTGATTGTAGCCCACAGCAGGCCCGTCAGCTGGCGACCGCTGGCTGGCACTCTGGGCAAGTGCCAACCGCCGCCCAACCGCCGGCCACTGCCCGCCTCGCTGAGCGCAAGGAGGCTCACTTCTCCGCAGAGAACGCCTTCTCAAGGTCCTCCAGGTTGCGCAGGTCACCCTGCAAGGGTAAGCAGCAGCGGCTGTATCACACCAGGCAGTGGGCAGCACAAAGAGCGATCATGCCCCCGAGCGGCGGCGGCCGCTCCGAGGGCGGCGGCGGTCGCGCCGGCTCGCTGGGCGCCCTGCCAACCTTGATGAACTTCATGTTGGGCGCCTTGTCCCCCGCCAGCTCCACCATGCGGTCGTAGGCCTTCTGAAAGCTGTTGTCCAGGTTGTCCATGATGCAAACCTTGAACCCGTGCTCCAGCAGCACCAGCACGGTGTGGCTGCCTGCTTGGGGTTTGGTCAGGAGTGGGGATCGCGGGTCGCGACGGCACGGGCGGGCCTGCGGGCGCGGCAGCAACTGCGGGCCCACGCTCGCGGCTCCTGGCGGACCGCGCAGCCCGCCCAGATCTCACCGATGAACCCCACGCCGCCCGTGACGAAGATATTGGCGCCCGTCATCGCTGCTCCCGTTCGCTAGCCAACCGAGCTTGATATAGAAGGCTCCTGCGCGGCTGCGGAGGCTGGCGAAGTGACGAGCAAGGCAAGCGCCAAAGCGATGCACGAAAGTTCGATTGATCGCGGGGTGGCCGTGCCGCATTTGCCTGCCGCTGACGGGGCCGGCGTGCTGTGGCGCGGCGGCTGTCTCCAGGCCTGGCTTGTTTGCCAGAGCTGGCCATTGGCTCCTGGATTGAGGGTCATGCGGTTAAAGCAACCACAACCCCTTGGCCTTGCTGCATCTCTGCCTTGGCACTGCCATGCCCCTGCCAAGCGGAAACGCCACAGCGCTGCCACCACGCCTGCAGACCAAGCGCGGCCGGGTTGCGACGCGATAGCAAGTGGCAGGGACCAAGTCTGCAAGCCATCCCCCATCACCACAATTGTTCTACACGTGCGTGAGTTTACACGGCCAGTTTGCAGGCTACTCTCTTCTGCAAGGGCGCAGGGCTATGTATGGTACAGGCTGCTGCTTATATCAACGCATTGGCATGGATTCATCAAATGAGTGGCTGTCGCTCGACTAAAAAAAGGCAGGACAGACTACTGTCTGCTCAGTAGGGGCGCGCTGAGCGAGCTGCGCCGGCAGCAGGCGCCGCGGCAGGCCGGGCCGCCGCTACCCGCTGCGTGCTGCCGGGAGCATGTGCATACGCTGGCTGCCGTGCCGCGGGCGCTGCCGCTGGTGCTGCCGCTGCCTGCTCTGGCAGCAGCGGCTCAAAGGGCATGTCTGCCGGGCGCTGCAGCCAGTTGTTTGATGCCCACTCAAACCCAGGGGCGCCCTCCACAAAGTGCACGGCGTAGGCGTGCCGCGACAGCGGGCTGCTGTTCTCCTTGCTGCGACACAGGCGGGTGGCCATGGCGGCAAGGTGAGGACAGCAGCGGCACATGTCGGCTGGCAAAGAGCATGCCCTGTCGGCCTGTGCCGCTAGATCTGTGTGCAGAGCTGCGACTAGCTGACGAGCTGTCCCAGCAGCATGCGGCACGTGCTTTGCCCGCCCCCAACCACCACCCGCACTGCCCACCTGAGGTGCACGTTGGCGCCGTGCAGCAGCACCAGCGACCCCGCCTTCACTTCCACGGGCCGGAAGCGTGTCTCATCAAAGGCGGGCATGTCCTCAGCACTGCCGGTGAAGGACACGGAGCCGTCGGCGGCGCGCAAGAAGTGGCGGTGCACGCCGTCCGTGTGGGAGCCTGCTTGGATTGGGGGAGAACAGGGGGTTGGGTGGAAGTGGTTGAGCGCTATGGACAAGCAGTGGACAGCGCCCATGCGCCCACATGCATGCATACATAGGTGGGCGGCATCCCAGGTGCCGGGCAAAAGCTGCCTGGCCCCCGGCGTCTGTGCCTCACCGGGCAGCGCCCAGAGGCAGCCATTGGTGCGGCTGGCGTCCTCCAGCGCCAGCCAGATGCCGATGCAGGAGTAGGGCTCGGTGGCCAAAAAGGCAGAGTCCTGCCCAGGGCGGGAAAACGATGAGCTGAAAATTGGACGAGGTCACATCGGGAAGCGGTGCATCCCAGCAGGCAGCTCCAAAACATTCTGCTTCCCCCACCACTGCCCGTGCAGATGCACGGCCGCGGAAGCAGGGCAGCCCTCCGCACCTGGTGGGGCACCACCTCTCCGCCCACAAACGGCTGCTTGAAAATCAGCATGGACTGCAGGGGCGGGAGGTGAGGGCGGGCGGTCGACTGGGAGCCCACCAACAGCCACATGTGCATGCATGGTGCTGGCTGCTGCTTCTGTAGCTTCGAAACGCCCACAACTCAACCCCTGCACTGCCCTGGCCTGCCCACTGCACCGGCCCCCAAAGGCCCACCTGCACGGGCAGCGGGCGTGCAAAGCCGAGCGCCGTCATGAGTGCCGCCACCTTGGGTGAGCGCGTCCACCGCCTGAACACAGGGTCTAGGTCATGCATGGCTGCAAGGGGGAGTAGCATAAGAGCAGATGTGCAGGATGAGCGCACGGATGGCTGCAGCTAGCAACACCATGCCAGTCGGTTGCCAAGCCCAGCATCAGCACAGTCAAGCCTGACCGCAGGCAGGTTGGACCGGTGCAGCAGAACGTCACTGACCGTGCCCGATCTTGTTGATGGCGCGGTTCTTGTCGATGGTCAGCCGTCCCTCCTCATCAAATGCCTTCTCCTCGAAAAAGAAGGAGACCTGGAGAGATGTGGAAGCGATACATGGCAGGCTGGGTGTGATGCTTGGGTTGGAGCAGCCACATCTCATGGAGGCAGGAGGCAGCGGGTAGCCATGCTCCTGGGCGCATCAGTTCAGCTGTGGCTGTGGTCCACCCTCGACCAATCAGCTTCAGGCATTCATGTACCCCAACCTGCACACACCTTGCTGGCTGAGTTGAGGAAGTATCGGTCGCTGCGCTTGGTTTGGTTGCGGGTTGAGAAGATGGAGATGGACTCCGGGTCAAACCCAGCCACCTGCACAACAGTACAGCCAAGAGGCCGTAGGTGCGAGCATGAAGTGCCAGTGGCCCTCATTGTGCAATGTGCATTGGGTGGGGCATCATGGAAAAGCCCTGCCGGGCCGCTCGCGGAACAGCGGCGCCGTGGCGCAGCCCGCTGCTCACCAGCTCCTCCCCGCGCTCCTTCAGCTGCCGGACCTCATCCGCAGACGCAAAGTCCTCCAACACCAGAAAGCCTGCAGCTCGGAAAAGGGCGATGCACGGGCATGAGGGTGGCAGCAGCAGTGTGCACGGCAACCAGCGGAGACGGCAAGAGAGCGCAGGCGGCGGCAACCAACAACAGGCGGCGGGGCATCCACTCGCCATCTGTTTCGAACTTGTCCAGCTGCTCCTTCGTGAGCATGTTGCAGTCAAGGCCTGGGGCGCGCTCCCGGGAGCGAGCGGAACGGGCTTGCAGAAATGGAGGCCTCGGGGAGGCAGTGGGCAGGCTGGATCACGTTCGAAGCCCGTCGGCCTCAGCTGGACTGCGCCCACAAGCCTCGCAAACCCTCGCTCGGCTGACTGGGCGCTTGCATGATGCCCAGGGCGAGTTTTTGGGCGCTGCTCTGTGTGGGCAGCATCATTGATCTACACTTGTAAAGGCCCTGACGGGCCATCACAGCTCCCCACAGCCAGGTCCCCCTTCACTCTCCCCAGCGGACAGCGCAACCCCTCCGGACCGCCCCCAGCCGCTTGATCAGGAGCTGCAGACTGCAGAACCAGCTGCTGGGGTGCCATGGCGGACGACCAGGAGCGGGCGGCGGCAGCGGCGGCGGCGGCCGACGAGGACATGGCCGACGCCAGCAGCGACGGCAGCAGCAGCGACAGCGACTTTGAGGAGATTGAGCTGAGTCCCGAGGATGCCAAGCTGCTGATGAAGCTGGAGCAGCAGCTGGCGGCTAACCCCAACCTGTACGACAGCCACGTGCAGGTGAGTGCGCGCCGCAGGCGGTGCCAGCCGAAGGAATGCATCTTGGCTTGCGTGTTCGCTTGCCAGGCCACCTGCCTGCCAAGCAAGGCATCGCTATACGTAGCATTGTGCCTATTACGTGCGCTCCATGTGCCTGCATGATTCACCGCTTCGCCATGCCTCCGCACAGTACATCGAGGCGTTGCGGCGGTGCAAGATGGGCGCGCGGCTGGGGGAGGCGCGCCAGGCCTTCCATGCCGCCTTCCCCCTCACTGAAGCCCTCTGGTGCGGAGAGTGGGTCGTGTTGGTGGCGGTGGTGGCGGCACTGTGACGCACTGCAGCAGCTGACCACACAGCGGCGCCTGGCTGCGCAGCTTACAGCGGACTGCCTGCTGATGTAGGGCCAAGCATCGGCAGGTGACTTGCAATCCTGAGCTGCCCGCACTGCTGCCCTGCTCTCCCTGCCTTGCCCGCAGGTTTGACTGGCTGTCGGACGAGATTGAGGGGCTGAGTGATGCGGACGACATCCCACGCATCGAGGGGTTGATGGAGGCGGCTGTGGCAGACTACCTGTCCATCCCGCTCTGGGTGCAGCTCCTGGAGTGAGTGGGCTGTTATGTGGCGGGTTAGCTGCTGGAATGAAGGGCCACAGGGACTGAGCAGGCGTGTGGGGCTGTGCAGTTACTGGAGTGAGCCGTGTGGTCCGTTGTTGGACGGGCTAGCAGCAGCAGCAGCTGGAGAAGAGGGCAGGTTGGGTTGAACACGCGTGGCGGGCGGCAGGACCAGGCATGCTGCACAGGGTGCTGCCTGCTACTTGCGCCACAAACCAGCCGACCACCTGCTGTGCTGCTTCAAATTATGCTTGGAGCTGGGGCACATCCTGCTGCTCACCCCTACACTATCCCTCACCGTCCGCCCTCCCCACAGGTTCATGCGCGACTTTGACCCAGAGATGCAGGCGGGCGGCAAGGAGGGGCGCACCAAGATGCGCGACGCATGCGAGCGCGCTCTCACTGCCGGCGGCCTGCACGTCACAGGTGCTTGTATGGCGCTTGGTTGAACGACATATGCCTGAGCCGCTTGCAAGGAGGGGCTGAAGAACAGCCTATGCTGTGCACATGGCTGCTGGATACGGAGAGGCTGCCCAGTTGGTTTGTTCGGCCGAGGCCAGCCGGTGACCAACAGATTGCCAATTGCCGTCAGCTTGCCCCTTCCCACTCTTTCGCACTCCACACACAGAGGGCGGCAAGCTGTGGAGCATCTACCGCGGCTACGAGCTGGCCCTGCTGGAAGCACAGCCCAGTGAGGAGCAGGCAGAGCGAGTGCGCGGCCTGTGGACGCGCCAGCTGGCGGTCCCGCTGGCCGACGGTCCCGACACGCTGGCAGCCTATGAGCAGTGGGAGCGCTCGCGGCCGGGTGAGCGCAGCTGCTTACAAGGGGGCAGTGGAATGCAGGGCTGCTTGCAAGCAGTAAGCTGAGCAGGGGGTGGGGGTGGGAGGGGGGCCCTTCCGGGGTGTGTCTTGCATAGCTGGGGGTTGCGCAACCATGGCCGGCAGGAAGCTGCTAGCTTTCGCATGCAACTCCACCTTTCCCATTGCCATCTCTACATCTCACGACTGCAGGTGGCCAGGGCTGGCAGCTGCCGGCCCACGTCAAGCAGGCATATGAGCGAGCGCGGCGAGCGGTGGAGCTGCGCCAGCCTTATGAGGTGCGGCTGCACTGGAAATTTTTATATGAACAGCATCCCCTGGATTGTTCGGTTGTGACGATTCTGGCTGTGGCAGCTCATCTGTGCTGTGTGCCTGTCTACATGCCATGTACACTGGGCTGTTTGGAGACGAGTGGACAGCAGGGGCGCTGCCTCAGAGCTCTGCTACTGTCTCGCTTCCAGCCCCGCAACAATACCAACCAGCCACCCCCATCCCATGCGCAGGAGTCTGTGGCGGCGGGTCGGGAGCCTGGCCCTGAGCTGCTGGCTGCCTACATGGCCTACATACGCGTTGAGGAGAAGCAGGGGGACCCCGCGCGCGTGCAGGTGCGGCGCCGCTGGGGCGGGCTGCGTTGGGCATGCTGTGCTGGGGAGTGCTGGGCTGGGCTCCACTTCATGTTGTCTAAATGCAGTTTCCCGCTGTGCACGCCGCCGGCAGATCCGCACCTGTTGGGAAGCAGTGGCTGGTCCCTGCCTGTAATGCGTAGCACCTCGCGCATCAACCGCTCCCCAAACTGCAACTCTTGCTCTTGCAGGTGGTGTACGAGCGCGCGGTGGCCGCTTTCCCGGTGACTCACTACCTGTGGGCTCAGTATGCCGGATACCTGGAGGCGCACCTCAAGATCGGGTCGGGTGCGTTTCACACTGGGCATGCTGCGCTGCGATTGTGAGGGGTAGCGTCCCAGGCGTGAGCCACCGCCTTTCCCTCTTCCAGCTATGAACATGCACTGGACATTGGTATGGCCGCTGTGGGCAGCCGCCCTGAGCTGCCCCTTGCTTACCTGGCTGCTTGTGCCGGCTGGCCTTGCAGTGATCAACAGCGTGTATGCGCGCGCCGTGCGCAACTGCCCCTGGGTGGGCCAGCTGTGGGGCCGTGCGTTGCGGGCACTGGAGCGCAGCGGCGCGCCGGAAGAGCAGCATGCGGCCCTGTATGACAAGGCACTGGCGGCAGGCTTGCAGGTGAAGGTTGGGTGGCCGGGATGGGCACGATTGTGTGGCGTTGTGCAGGCAAGTGGACGTGCTTGACAGTTGGTGTGCAACGACAGACGGCACCCATGCATGCTTCCGTCCTGCTCACCCACCGCTGCTAAACCCTTGCCAATTGCACCTCCAACCTGAGCAGGGCTATGAGGATTACATGGAGGTCATCCTGGCCCGCGCCGACTGCCTGCGGCGGCAGGGCGGCCCCGCCGCCGAGCGCCTGCGGGCCACCTTCAAGGCCACGGCAGAGCTGCTGCGCTCGTACTTCCCCGACTATGTGGACCGCAGCTTCAGGTGGGTGGGGTTGTAGGGCACACCGTGCATGTGGCCAGCCACAGAGTGCTTCTTGATATGGTACCTGCATCCCATCAGGAGTAGCTCCACAGCTGCATCGCAGCGGGAAGGAGACTGGCGCTTGCAAGCCCAGCCGGCAGCCTCAAACTACCAGCCTCACCTTTCTCCACTTCCTGCCTCTTGCCCCGCAGGCTGCCCGCCTACTGGGCTGAGTGCGAGGCGAGGGTGTGCTACGACCTGCCTGCCGCACGCGCTGTGTGGGAGGCAGCCCTCAAGGTGGGCAGACGGGCGGGCATGGCGCTTGTCAATCAGTGCTTTTTCACCCCCGAGTGTGTCTGTGGGCTCTGCACTGCATGGATGCAGTTGGGGCTGTCCAACTGCAGTCACCGGCCTGCCCGTGTGGGCTGCTTAGCTGGCGATGGTATCACAGCATCCAGCTCATGGTGTACCTTTGCCACCCCCTCCTGCCTTACAGGAGCCGGCGGGGCGGTTCGCTGACACCTGGGCCGCCTACATTGATTTCGAGCGGCGGCGGGGGCACATGCGCGAGGCGCGCACGCTGTACAAGCGCTGCTACACGTGAGGCGGGGCGGTTGTGGCGTGTGGCTGCATGTGATCTTGAGCCGTGCACGGCATGTTGCTTGCTAGGCACCAAAGTGCGGTTGAGTTTGGCATCCTCCCTTGCGATGCGCTTGGCTGCACTGCATCAACCTTTAATTCCTGCTCCCCTCTGTCCCTGGCAGGCGCAAGCTGGAGGAGGGCGGGCAGGCCATCATGTGCGACGCCTGGCTGCGTTTCGAGCGAGAGGAGGGCAGGTGGGTGGGGCTACGCCTGTTGCCAACTACTTCAGTACGTTGAGAGCGGCTGCTGCGCAGTCGTAGTGTGCTGGGCACTGTGCAACCACAGGCGTTGTGCACAAGTGTCAGGCTGGCGCCCTGAAGTCATTCCCGTTCCCTCCATCATCATGCTGCCATGCACCTCCACCCTCATGCCCGCAGCGCCGAGGACCACTTTTTTGCTCGGCTCAAGGTGGAGCCGATCCTGCAAGAGCTGCAGGCGGCGGCCACGGCGGCGGCAGACCCGGGCCAGCACGCGGCGGCACGCTCGGCAGCGGACAAGGCGCCCAAGCTGAGCAAGGAGGAGGTGCGGGCGATGCGGCAGCAGGCCGACCCCAACTTTGGAAAGCGAAAGCAGCCACAGCAGCCACAGCAGGCGCAGGGCGGTGCAGCAGCAGGCGGCGGTGGTGGGGACATGCCTCCGCCGCCGGCGAAGAAGCCGCGCACCGCAGCCACAGGTGCAAACACGCAGCAGGCAGCGGCGCCAGCGGCAGCCGGCCAGCAGGCGGCGCAGGCGGCGCGGCAGCCAGAGCAGCAGCCGGAGCAGCAGCCAGAGCAGCAGCCAGAGGCGGCTGCAGGTGCGGCAGCCAGTGCACCTGCAGAACAGCAGCAGGAGCAGCAGGAGCAGGCCGAGGGGGCAGGTGGCCAGGAGGGGGAGACGCAGGAGCAACAGGCGGCTCGCCTGCAGGGCGCCTGGCGGCAGCAGCGGCACACAGCGCCCAACACTGTCTTTGTGAAGCATCTGGCTGATGAGGTGGACGAGGCGGCTGTGAAGCAGCTGTTTGATGGCTGCCCTGGCGGGGTGACAAGTGTGGAGCTGGGCAGGGACAAGAAGACGGGCAGAAGCCGGGTGTGCTGAGGGGTGTGAGGGTCGGTGTTCGTTGCGTGGCTTGATTGGTTGGTATGTCTGAACTGTACTGAAGCAAAGGGTCTGCACCAGATGTGATGCCATGCCTGCCTTCAACCCAGACCCAACCTCAACTCAAAACTGTTTCACCCTCCCGCTGTCCGCCCGCAGGGCTTTGCCTACGTGCACTTGGCCACGGTGGAGGGCCTGGAGGCCGCCTGCCGCCTCGACCGCTCCGAATTCCATGGCAAGCACATCCTTGTGGCGCCCTCCAAACCGCCAGGGGGCGGCGGCCAGGCGGGCGGCCGCGGCGGTGGGCGCTTTGGCGGCGGCCGTGGGCAGGAGGGCGGCCGCGGCGGCGGCCGGGGCCAGGAAGGCGGGCGCGGCGGCGGCCGTGGGCAGGAAGGCGGGCGCGGTGGCGGCCGATTTGGAGGCGGCCGCGGCTTTGACGGCGGCCGCGGCAGTGGTCGCGACGGCGGGCGGGGCCGGGGTGGCCGCGGCGGGCCCAGGCACCACACCATGATTGACTTGGGAGAAGGGCAACCAGCGAGCGGCGACGGAAGCGCTGCCCCGCCCCGAGGCTTTGTGCCCCGCGCGGCAGCACTGTGCGGCAAGGGGCAGCAGCAGGGCGGCGGCCAAGCGGCGGAGGGAGGTGCGCCAGCTGCAAACGATGCCCCAAAGAGCAACGCTGACTTCCGTGCCATGTTTCTGAAAAAGTGAACTGGCCACAAGCACACCTTTGCCTGTGTCCCCTGCTCTCTGGCATGCACCGGCGGCGCCTCTGATGTGCATGCATGCATGCTTGGAGGCTTTGCTAATGCGGATGCCTCTCGTTGAGTCCTGCAACACACCACGAGGACTAATTGCGGGCGAAACACTGGAGGAGCTAGCGTGGAATGCAAGGGAACTACAGTTGGGCGGCCGCATGCTGCGCTGTGGACGTGCCATGCTGTGGGCCCAGCCGCGTGAGCCCTTGTCAGGCCACCCACGCCACTCCCATCGCTCTTTCCACTCGTCAATTGCGGAGCCGCGCGGCGTAAGCGAGCAGGGGCGCGCCCAGGCGAGTGCTGGCTGCCCCAAGTTTGGCTGTGCGGGCTGGGCAGGTGTCGCGCAAGCCTTCAAGTACATAGCGTGCCTGCGCGATGATTTGAAGCTATGCACAGCCGCGCCTGGCGCTGCCGAGCGGCTGGGGATGAGATGGTGGGACACCAAAACGCGTTTGCTTGTCGCTCACGCTGTCCACGATTTTGCCCACGTGCTATTCGCGCAGGATTAAATTGCACGAGAGCTAGCTGCGCCGCCATGACGGCCCTCCGCCTCCCCGCCTGCCGGGTGGCCGCCGCCGCCGCCCTCGTTGCCCTGCTCCTGGTGGCGACCATGCCCCTGGCTCGAGCCCAGATCTCCAACGCCGGCCCCCAGGGCCCCCGAGCAATCCAGTGCGGCACCACCGCCGAGTGCAACCTGGTCAAGCAGATGCTGGGCGCGGCGGTGAGCGTGTCGACCAACGCCAAGGCGCCCACGGTGGCGGCGGCGGCGGCAGCGGCTCCGCCCGCTAATGTGACCTCCTCCCAGGTGGCCAAGGCTCTGGGCGCCTTGCTGGCGGCGGGCATCCTGGAGAGCTCCGTGCTGGACACGCTGGGCAACCCCACCCGCTTCAAGTGAGCCCAGGTTGGGGGTGGCCTGCACCTGAGCAGCAGGGGGACGAGAGCAGGTGTCCTGGGGTTTGCTTTGCCCCTGTGCCCAAGCAGCTTGACGAACAAAGCCCCCGACCTACCTCCGCAATGCTCTTGTGGCCCATGTGCTCACCTACACTTTATACCGCACCGCCCCTCGTCCCACTGCAGCTACCCCGACGGCTCGGGCCGCTGGGCGCTGTTCCGCATGCCGCTGACCAAGGTGAAGGGCACCTGCATCTTCATCCACGGCTGCAAGCACGACCCCATGAGCTGGTTCTACAAGAGCGCCAAGTGCCAGGACTGCACCGGTGAGCGGGGCGGCGCCTCAAGTGCCTGCTGTTTGACAGCTGTGCCCATCCGCCTCCTGCACATGCCAGGGGCGCACACCTCTCCCACACTGCCCACCCGCTCAAAACCGTGCCCGCACTCCACAGCACGCTCAGACTCTGATGCCTCTCCACTGCCGCCTCACCCTCCCGCTTCCCAGGCCTGCCGGAGGAGGTGTCCCACTCCAAGCAGTGCCTGGCCCGCGGTTATGCTGTGATTGCGCTCATGAGCAAGGACCGGGCGTACCGCTTGCGCTGCTTCTCCTCCTCCTCCGACCCCTCGCTCAGTGAGTGAGGGTGATGGGCTGGATGTGCGTGGGTGCAGCACCCAGCCTGGCTGCTCGTGTGCTCTCTTATGACTGCAAGTTGTCCCCCACACGATACAACCAATTACAACCTGCGTCTCCACCTCTCCCCTCCACCCGCAGACGACCACCCCACCGCCAAGCAGGTGCTGGACGCCTGGTTTGCCAAGTACGGCCTGGGCAAGCTGCCCAAGATCATCATTGGCATCTCCTCGGGCGCCGCCTTTGCCATCAAGTTCCCCCGCACCTTCCCGGGGCTGGCGGGCGTGGTCAGCGGTGAGCTTGGTGTGCAGCCATGCACCTGGGAAACACAGCTGGCGGGCGGTGGTTCTGATGTCCGCCCGTCTCCTGCTGCCCTTCAGGGCCCGGTTCCGCCACAGCTGACGTAACACTATGTGATGCCCCTGCTTGCTACCACCCTGCAGAGGTGAACATGCCCTGGCAGGCGGCCTGGGGCATGACTGACGCCCAGGGCAAGTTCAAGGTGGCCTTCCCGCCCACCGCCTATTACGAGATGGTCAACGACCCGCAGACTGCCGCTCAGATCAAGCAGGTGGGTGGGTGCGCAGTGACAGATTGGGGAGAAGGGGCTCCGCCGCCGCTGTGTAATCTACTCACGATGTGCGTTCAGCAACACACCTGATGCCACGATAGCACCTGCCACCCAGCAATGACACACCTCATGATATCATCGACTGCACCTCTGCTCCTCACCGCTCCGCTCCCCTCCCTCCAATCGGCAGGCGCTGGGCATTTTCAAGGCCAACGGCGTGCCCGCTGACGTCATTGTCACGCCGCCTCGCAACGTGAGCTCCACCTGGCTCAGCCAGCGCTCCATCTACATCTCGCCCACCCAGGCCCGCCAGATCCAGGCGGCCCTGCGGAAGATTGGCGTGGTCAATGCGCAGGGGTACATCACCGCCGACCCGCGCAAGGTGAGGGGAGGCTGGGGATGGCTGTGCTGTGCATGCTGAGGTCTGCTGCCTGAAGTGCGCTCTCTGTGGCACCTGGCGCTGCCTCGTCTGCCACCTGATGCACAGTTTCAACCGACCCCTATCTCACCCACTCCTGCCCACCACCCAAACTGCCCACCCTCCCAGGTCACTGGCTGGACCAAGAAGCTGCCCACCTACCTGCCCTGGCTCACCCGCAACTCGCCCTACTACAACCTCATCTCGGACGAGAGCCAAGTGTGGCAGGGTGAGCAGGACGGTGGCAAGCAAGGGTGTGCAAGCGAGCCAGAGCAAGGTGGCCCTGTCGCGCATGATTGTTTGCAGCTGCCTTACACAGCAACCCCGGCCGAACCAGGTCCACACCGCTGCCCTCCCTGCAGAGCTGAACCTGGCCTACTCGCAGCACGAGATTGTGTCCGACTTTGTGCGGCCCACGCTGATGTGGCTGGAGGCCAAGGGCAAGGCCAACCTGACCGCCCTGGTGAACCAGTACAGCCTCAACCAAAACATTGGTGAGCAACGGGGCGGTATAGCAGGGGTGGTGGTCAACGGGTGCCTGCTCGTCGGCCGTGCACACAATCGTTCGGGCTGCTCTTTCCAGAATCTAGCTTGTAATTTTGACCATGTTCTGCCTCCTCCTGCTGCAGCGTGCCTGACCGAGAAGCGGGAGGGCTGCCCCGGCATCAGCAACGACCAGCTCAACACCACAGCACCCAGCAACAGCACCGCACCCAGCAAGGCGTCCGGCCGGCGGCTGCGTGCCTGATGTTAACCAGTCCCTTCGCATAACATGGAGTGCATCAACAGCTCCCAGGGTTGGCAACAGAAGCAGCGGAACATGTGAGCGGCAGGCCGCACCGGCGGGCGCCGCCTCAAGCGGGGCCCGCAGGGCGGAGTGGAGGGTGCATTCTAAAACTGCGACAGCTGGAGTGCTCACGGCCATTGAACTGACATGAGCGATCGCGCTCTGTTGCTCAGCAGGCGACAAGTCCTCTGTCTGCTTCAAGCAGCTCACTTGGGGCCCAGCATGTCCTCAGGACGCACCCAGGCCTCAAACTCTGCGATTCAAGGGCGAGGAGCGCCAAGCGTGAGCCAGTGGTGAGGCTGTCATGCTTCGTAACATGCACTGCTGGTCAGACGGCATTGTGCTGGCCCAGCTGCTGCATCACCCCGCACTGCAGCCATGCCCCGCCACATGCGGAGCACTCACCAGCCTCGGTGCAGTGGCCCAGCGCCAGGGCGGCCTGCTTGAGGGTGGAGCCCTGCAGCACAGCAAGGGAGGGGGCAGAGGCTGAGCCGCTGTGAACAGCAGGCAGCAGCAGACTCTCCAAGCCAGCCGTGCGCGGCAACAATGAACTGTCTCTTCTGCCCAACAGAATGAAGCATTGCAACCAGCCGGCACTCGCCTCCTTGTGCGCCTTCTTGGCGATCGCGGCCGCCTTGTCATAGCCAATTTTGTTGTTCAGGGCGGTCACCTGGCCAAAGCAGGGCGGGTGGACGGGGCAGGGGGTTTCAGCGGTGCTCTTGGCCGGCAAGCATTGGGGAATGCAACAGCTGCCGCCTGACAGAGCAAACAGGAGCCTGCACCAGCCGCCGACGGCGAGTGCCATCCGCCACTTGCAACCACAGCTGGAAGCCACAACAAGCGGCGGCCTCACCAGCATGAGCGACTCGTGCAGCAGCTGCGCAATGCGGCCCTCGTTGGCCTTGATGCCCGCCACGCAGTTGTCTGGGGGTATTGACCAAGAGGGGATGGAGGCACATGGAGGCAGGGTGGGCGTTAGGTCGACAACAGGGTCGCCATATAGATCAGCCTGCGCCTCTGCCTGGTCTCTGGTATCAGCCAACCAGTGCCTGGCTAATCTGTGCCCTGGGCCCCAACAATCAAAAGAATGAAGGTCTGCGAGTTCCAGCACGACACACCGCCGTCCCGACTGCCTGCGACCTCCTGCCAATACCCCCTGGCTGTTAATCAAAAGCCTCACCGGTGAAGGACACGGAGGCGTCTCCCAGCAGGCGGACGGAGTGCAGCAGGTTCTTGATCAGCATGGGCTTGAACACGTTGAGCTCAAAGTGGCCGTTGGAGCCGCCCACGGAGATGGCCACGTTGTTGCCCATCACCTGGGGAGGGGGCAGACAGGACCAACGAGACACAACGTAAGAAAGGGATCAGAGATGGCCACACGGTTGCCCATCTCCTGAGGGTGGGCAGGTGGGGACCACAATGGGCAGCTGCTTGTTGCAGACAGCGTGTGCCAGCAGGTACGCCACTCCCCCCACAAAGGAAGCGCGCTTGGCCAAGTTGCCCAGCCACAGCCAATGGAAATCAACCACCGCGCCGCTCCTCATCTGTCCTTCCACTCCGCACCTGGGCGCAGACCATGGTCATGGCTTCGCACTGCGTGGGGTTGACCTTGCCAGGCATGATGGAGGAGCCCGGCTCGTTCTCGGGTAGCTGCGGCAATTGGGGGGCCGGGAAGAGGGGTCAGGACGTGAGGATGGGACGTAGCTGCCGGGTCGGAAGGAGGGCCGGCAGGGTAGTAAGGACGCAAGGGTGGGGCGCCAGTTGCGAGGCGAAGCAAGTGGGCGACAGGATGCATGGCAGCCACGCTGCGCGAGCATTCAGCTGAGGCTGGAAGCCCTGGGGAGCACGGTGGCAGAGTGTTACGGCGCAGCTGGCCCCGAAGCTTGCCTGCAGCTCGCCCAGGCCGCAGCGGGGGCCGGAGCCCAGGAAGCGGATGTCGTTGGCCACCTTCATCAGGCTGACCGCCACCTGCGAGTTATACGGCAGGGTGGTGGGAGGTGGCAGGAAGGACACATCAAGGGGCAGGTCACGATCGCCTCAAGGCGTGCCGGTGACATAGAGCCAGATAGCCAAGGCACAGATGCTCACGGCTGCTGCCCAGGTGCAGCCCAGGTGCGGCCGCCGCAAACTTCAGCTGCACATACCGGCCCCTGCCCCACGCCACGCAAGCGTGCCGTTTTAAAGCCCGCCACACAAGCAGCAGGGCCCCATCCTGCGCACCGTGTTGAGCGCGCCGCTCATCTCCACGATGGCATCGTGCGCCGCCAGCGCCTCAAACTTGTTGGGCGCGGTCACAAAGGGCAGGCCCGTGTCCTCCGCCACAGTGGCCGCCACCTTCTCGGCAAAGCCGACCTTGGCGTTCAGGCCCGTGCCCACCGCTGCGAGGGGTGGCAATTGAAGCGGTTGATGGGAGTTGGAGAGTTGTTGGGCTGATGGGCTGCTGGCTGGGGCCACAGTGCAAGGACAGGGAGCGAGTGAGGGCGGGCGGTGGGCAACGGGTGGTTGGCTGGCTGGCTGGCCGGCTGGCTTGCAAACCGTGCAGCTGCGGGCGCTGCATGGTCCCCCCCACAGCATCCCCCGTTGACACATTTCGACATCCACAAGCACCCCTTGCGACACCCAGCCGGCCTGCCCCGCCCTGGCGCGCACCCGTGCCGCCCTGCGCCAGCATGCACAGCCGCGGCAGCGCCGACTCCACGCGCTGAATGCCGTACTCCACCTGTAAAAGGGGAGGGCGGAAAGTCACAAAGTAAGCATTTGGTGTGGCTTCGAATTCCCTGTTTCCTTAGCAGCTTTGGACCTTGGCGGCCGTACTCCACCTGGCCGAGAATAAAAGGGAGGGAGGGACGTACTTTTGTAGCTTGGTACCGTCAATTGCATGGTGCTGTGTGGCAGGCTTCGAACTCCCAAATTGCTTGGCAGCTTTGAATCTTGGCGGCCTCATCCGCAGTCACTGCGGACGAAAGCTGCACTCAGGCAAAGCACCTTACACACAATCTCCAGGCGGCGCACCTGGGTGGCGTAGCCGCCAAACTCCTGGCCCAGGGTCAGCGGGGTGGCGTCCTGCGTGTGGGTGCGCCCAATCTGCAGGGCGGGAGAGAAAGTGGGGCAACGGGCGGACAGGTCAGATGGTCTGGAGAACAGCGTGAGCAGTCGAGGCTCAACGGTTAGCCCCCTGCAACCGTCGCCAGCAATGCAGCCCCCACTGGAAACGCTCAATGTCGCAGCCCACTGGACACGCAGGAAAGCTTGTAAACATCAGTAAACCGAGTGAAGCGGGTGTACCAATTCCCGTCGCGCCCCCACCTTGATGATCTTGGCAAACTCCTGCGCCTTGGCGTCCAGCGCGCCGTGCAGGTGCTTCAGGCCCGGCAGCAAGCGCTCGTAGATCTCTGGAGGGCAGAGTGGTGGGGCGGGTGGAGGGGAGGGTGAGCAGAGGAGCAGAATGGCAGCTGGAACCTTTGGAGGCTGGCGAAACAGCAGATTGAGAGGGCAAAACGTCTGCCATTGTGCAAGCAGCAGCCAAACGTCTGCCATTGTGCAAGCAGCAGCCAAACGTCTGCCATCGTGCAAGCAGCAGCCAAACGTCTGCCATCGTGCAAGCAGCAGCCCGCCGCCCCCGCCTCACCCGTCACGGCGGCAATGTGCATGACGGTGGGGAAGGTGTCGTTGGAGGACTGGCCCTGCATGGGAGGAGCAGAGCAGTGGGCACAGGCAGGTGGGTCAGCCGCAGCAGGGGCAGCGACCAAAAGCAACGGCCGCTGCTGGAGGCTGGCAAGAGAGGTAGCGACACCACGAACCGCGCCCCAGGCCACTGCATCATCATCAAGCACAAGCAACAGCCATTCTTGCCTTGTTGACGTGGTCGTTGGGGTGCACCACTCCCTTGTCGCCCAGCTGGCCGCCCAGCAGCTGGATGGCGCTGCGGGCAGGAGCAGCGCAGGGTGGCGGGGAGCAAGGAGGCGGGCTGGTTTGGTGCTGGCCCTGATAAGCACATGGCGAGGGACAGTGTAGTATGTATGCACAACATAGACTACATCTGTTGCCACCGCCCGTGCTCCCTTCTGCGCTGCAGCTCTACAACACATGGCCTGCCGGCATCCAACGCAACAGTGCACCCCATGCGCCTGCCTGTACTGACCCTGTGCACCCACCCCCATCCAGCCCCGCACACCGGCGCCGTCCCATTTCCCAGCGCCATGCACTGGCGCTGCACCAGGTCCTCTCCCCATCCAGCCCGCGCTCACCGGTTGGCGATGACCTCGTTGGCGTTCATGTTGGACTGCGTGCCGGAGCCGGTCTGCCAGACCACCAGCGGGAAGTTGTCGGACAGCTTGCCCTCCGCCACCTCGGCGGCGGCGCGCACCACGGCATCACCGACCTTGGGGTCAAGCGCACCCAGGTCCATGTTCACCTGTGTGTGGTGGGAGGCGCATTCAAAGAGTGCGTGGAAAATTGGTGGTGGGGGTAGCTGCTTGCAGGCAGGCCAACGAGTGCTGCATGCAACAACATCGTATGGCAGGACGAAAGCGTGCACACTCTGTTACTGCCACATGCCCTCTCGCAGCAGCCTCCCCATGCACCCAGCGATAGACACAACTAACGCCAGCGCACCTTGGCCGCGGCGCCCTTGAGCACGCCAAAGGCGCGCACCACGGGCTCGGGCATGCGCTCCGTGGGCCCGCCGATCTTGAAGTTCTGGATCGACCGCTGCGTCTGCGCGCCCCACAGCCTGCGGCGCGGGGGTGCCAGGGCAGCGGGTGGCATGCAGTGAGCGGCTTAGAAATGGGCAGGGCAGAGAAGCGCAGCACAGCAGGGTCACTTGCTACCCGGCAGTCACGGCAAGCAGCTCAACCCGCGGCTGTTCGACAGCAGGCACAGTTAGAATGCATGCCCGCTTGTGGGGTGCAGTCCACCCAGCTGCTCACTTGTCCTCGGGCACCTCGAGGGGGCCAAAGGTGTCGTACTCGGTGCGGGTGCCCATGGTCCTGACCAGAGCTGCGGGGAGCAGGGGGCAGGCAAGGCAAGGCTCTGAGGATGAACGTCAAATGCACACCGCAACAACCAAAGCTGGCAAAGTTTGCAGGCCGGTGCGGCGGCACCAGCATGCTTGGGCAGCCCCCAGAGCCGCAGCAATCATGCATGATACTGGCTTCTTCTGCTGGAGTGCTTCGACTTTAACATTTTCAGCACATACTGCAGCATGCTCGCGGCGCCCAGGCAGCAGCAGCGGCGCCGCCACCGCTGCCTGGCGCCGGCGAGTCAACCCTAAGACCCCGGCCTTCCGCAGCCGGTTCTCGGCTAGATCCGGGTTGACGGAACGCCCCAGGTGGACGGCCTGGGCCCCGACTGCCCAGGCAGGCGGCAGGCCTCCACCCAGGCGCGACCGGGCCGCCACCGGCCGCCATCGCAGCGGGGCGAGCTCGACGACACGCCCCCGGACCACCAGCTCCGCAGCCCAGCTACCTGGCAGGGCCCGCTGAGCGCCCGTCAGGCGAACGCCAAGGTTCTGGGCTGTTTGCCGCAGCATCATTGCGCCTGCCGCTCCAGTCAGGGCTGAGCCGATCCGAGGCGGCCTGGCATGACAGGCAGCCAGTCCTTGTGCCCGCCCACCGGCGGACAGGCTGGCGGTGCGGCATGCGAGGGGAGAGCAGGACTTTGACATGCCCACACAGCAGCAGAGGCTGGTGTGACCAGCTGGGTTCTCTCATACCAGGTGTTTTTGCTTGAGCGCCTGACACGCGACCGCTACAAAGTCCCGTCTTGCCAGTGCTGGCCAGCCAGCAGTGCTCCCCCGCCTCCCGCTGCCGCTGCCCTTGCTGGGCATGTTTGGCGCCCATCAGCAGCAGTTGCTGTGCTGGCTGCCTGGACACGTTCTCACCGCAGCCATTCAACAGAGGCAACCACAATGATCCAGCCATCGCCCACCAACAATGCCAGTGCCCCACAGACGTGGCGGCGGCGGCGACGGCGGCGGCGGCGGCGATGGCCATGTGCCACTGCGGGGTGGACGTGGCGCGATCGGGCAATGCAGCAGCGGCACTTGCCTACTTGAGTTGGAAAAATGTAATCGGTCAAGCGTCCTCCAGCCGGACTTGCTCTGCGGTGGCCCTAGCTCGAGGGTGTCGCTGGATTGGCGTCTGGATGGCCTCCAGCCGCCTTCACCGCGACACAAATGTCTATCCTTGATCCCAGACCTGCGCAACGAAGCTTGTAGGCTAGAACTGGGCTCCCACAAGCCAGCTCAGCCTCCATGCAGCGCAGCGACTGGATCCAGCGCTTTGCGATGCGCCATCGCACTTGCACATTGACGCCCTGATCGGCAAGCCTGCTGCAAGCCTCCCCAGCAACACCCCCCGAGCTCCCCTTTCACGCCCGAGCTTCCCAGCCCCTGTGCGCTGCCCCGATGTTGCGTCAGGCGTTCTGCCGTGCGGCTCGCAGCGCCATGGCCTGCGCCGTGCCCAGCAGCAGCATGGCGGCACCTGCGGCACAGCTGGAGGCCTCAACCCGAACCCTGAGCAGCCTGATTAGCCTCAGGGAGTTCACGCAGCAGTCGTGGGCGGCGCAGGCAGCGACGCCGAGCGCCGCGCCACATGCACCGGCGGCGGCGGCGGCAGTGGCGGCAGCAGCGGCACCACCCGCGCCGTGGACTCCCACGCGCGAGCTGCAGAAGCGCAAGACCCTGCCCAAGCGCATGCAGCACCTGCTGACGGTGAGCACGCAGCCCAGGCCATATGCTATCTGCCTGGACTGTTTGGCAGGGCGGGGTGCCGGTTTTGATGCGGGTTCGAGCGGCGGCGCGCTGGCCTGGACGGGCACAGCTGCTGCGCTTTGCAACCTGCTTATTTGCGCCTGGCAAGCGACGCCTAGCAGACTTGAACTCATTGTCTACCTGTGTGGCAACCTGCCCCGCAGACGCTGGAGCGGGAGCGGGAGGAGGCAATCATGTCGGAGCTGCGGCGGCCCGACTTTGGGCCTGGTGATGTGATTGAGCTGAAGCTGTCGGTGCCCGAGAACAAGCGGCGCGTGACGGTGTTCAAGGTGAGAGGGGCGGGCGGCAGGAGCTGTGGCAGTTGGCCTGTGCTGCCGCTCTGGCTGCTGATCAATTCTCTGGGCACAGCAAATTGCACAGCGTGCTGTGTTGCACATGGGTCACGCTGCCGCTGCCATCTCGCTGAACAGCGCCTGCAGCTGCTGCTGCATGCGCACCAAGCAATCCCACCCTGCTGCCTCCTCTGCACCTACCAAACCTGCCCTGCAGGGCATCTGCATCGCCAAGCGCAACCGCAGCGTGCGCAGCACCTTCACGCTGCGCAACATTTTTGGCGGCTCCGGCGGCATCGAGCGCACTTTCCCGCTGTGAGCCCTATCCTGTTGGCTTGCGCAGCATGGAGGGGCCGCGCTGCCGTTGATGCTGGCTGGCAGCATCTCCAGTGCTACCCCTGCTGCTGCTGCTGTGCCTTGCCCGCCATGGCCGCCATTGCCACCTTGCATCTTACGTCGCCCTGTGCTGCTGCCTGCCCTGTTGCTGCTCTGCAGCTACTCGCCGCACATCACTGAGATGAAGGTGCTGGAGAGCCGGCGGGTGCGGCGCGCCAAGCTCTTCTACCTGCGCGAGCGGAACGCAAAGGAGTACCGGACTTGAGTGGCAGCATGGTAGTGCAGCACGGGGCAGTCAGCAGAGCGGCGGCATCTGCAGCTGGCAAGCTGCAGGCGCAGCGCTCTGTGTTGCATGCAGGCCGCATGGTTCGATGCGGCTGCCACGGTATGTAACTTGTGTGATGTAATTGAGCAACTTGGACCTTGAGAACTGTAAGGCCCGCCCCCCACACACCAGGGCAGGCAGCGTCCTTGCCCCCAAGAATCGCTGCGTTGAGTTGTGGTCATGTTTACAGCTGATGGCAAAGTGCCATCATGGTTGTTGCTGGAGGCGGGAAAGCCTCTGTGCATCGAGCAGTGGAGACAGGTTGTGATTCATTTTGGTGGCTTTCAAATGGCAATCTGAGGGCGAGAAAAGGCTGAGGGACGGCAAAGCATTGGGAATGAGCAGCAGCTGAAGGCGGAAGCAAAGTACACGCAGGGGCGGTGCCGGGGAAAAAGGCACGCCCATGCCATCAATCAAAGCGCGTGGTGGGTTTACAGGGAAGGAATACAGGTGGCAGCACATCACAGGTGTAAGTGGCCTAGTGCAGCCTGCCTGGCGACGAGACCCGCCAAGCGGGCGCAAGGCATGCGCCGAGCTAGGCTGCTGAGCACGCTGCGGTCAGGCCACCTTAAGCCCCGCCGCAAGCTGGTCCAGCACTAGGTGGCAGGTGGCACATGTGATGAGCACTCCGGTGATGTCCATGATCACCTGGCCGGAGGGGGCGGAAGGGTTGCAGCCGCGGTCAGGCAACAGGACCCGAGTGGAGTTGCACACACACAGCACTGGCAAGCAGGAGCTGGCACAGCGGCCACAGCTGGTGCACACCTGGATGCTAGTGCCTGCATTGGCGGGGTCGACTCCCGCTTTTGCCAGCGCAAACGGCAGCCCTGCAAGCAAGGATGAAGGAATATGTGCAAACATGGTCAGCCTGACGAACCAACAGCTCCTTCCTGTGCAGCGCATCTGCCTGCCAGGCGGAGCAGGCAGCTTGCAAACCAACAACGCAGCACAAATAGCATGATGCGCTCCCCTCACAAGCCTCCTCCCCCATCCCGCGCTCACCAGTGCCTGCCACCACTGAGCACAGCACGATGAGGAACAGGGAGATGGAGATGGCTGTCGCATTGAGCGCGTTGCCGTTTGTGAGGTACACGCGAACCCAGCCGCCTGCAGCCAGGCCTGCGCCTAGCAGCAGCCCCACGGCCAGCTGCTGCTGCATTGCACGCCGCACGCCCGGGCCTGCGAAGGGCATCGACAGGTGGGGAGGAAAGTGGGTAGGCAGCAATGGCGCAACTGCCTGGTAGCAACATGCAGCGCGGAGCTCCAGCAACGAAGCCTGCTGACTGACCAAGCTGTTGCGATCGACCATGCTGCAAGTGCTGAGCTTCCACGCAACGCCACTGCCTGACAGTGGACGTGTGCTGTGCGACGCCCACCTGTGGGCTTCATGCTGCCGGTGGCCAGGCCACGAATGACCTTGATGGCACTCTGGTTGCCGGCGTTGCCGCCCGCGCCCACCTGCAGGGAAGGGAGGGGGACAACATGACAGCCAGAGCATGGGCAGCATGGAGCAGCACGTCAGCGCAGGCCCAAACGCAGGCAGGGATCAAGCTGGAGACTGGGCAGGAACAACATGTTTGCCTGCAACCAGCGGCAAAGCCATGTGGTTGCGCAACAAGCAGCCCCCACGCGCCAGCATGGTGAGAAAGAGCGTGACCACCAGGTGGTCCCTCAGCAGCTCCTGGTAGCTGTCCAGCACCACGCTGCTCATGGACTGCAACACCAGCAGGCCCAGCAGCCACCTGCAGGTGCAGGAGCACAGCAAGGAAGTGGAACTTTCCCGGCCACCCGAGTTAAAACATAGGAGAGATCATAGCATGCCAGAACATCGGCAGGTGGGGCCACTGTTTCGGAAGCCCGTGGCTGCGATGCAGCATCGCACATCACATCGCGCTGCCGAAGCCTGCCAGCCCCAAAGCACACCTGCCGCGGCTCCACGCCTCCTCGGCTGCGCTGCGCTCCGCTGGCGGCGTGTTGATGATGCCCGGCAGCTCGCAAAACTCCAGGTCTGCAAGAAACGCGTTGGCAGCAAGTGTCAAGTGCATCCCTTGCTCAGCACGGGCCCGACAATGCATCCGGTGCAAAGTGGTGCCTCCACGCAGCAGCAGACAACACGTGTGACCAGACCACTTGTGACTGTGCAGGTACACTGCTGCCTGAGCAGTCACACCTGGGTCTCCCGAGTCGCAGCGCGCCGCCTCTTTCTTGCCCCACTCCTCCAGCTGCGACTCCCGCCACTGCTCCAAACTGCCCACCTCTGCAAACGACGGAAAGTGGTCGGGAACGACAGTTAGCAGGTCCGCATGTTACTCATGGATGGCTCAGTCCAGCCCCTCCCTGCCCCATGCAGCTCACCATCTTCTACTGCTGCTGCGGGTTTGAACGACGCGCTGCCGCTGCGGCGGTGCCGCTGGCCGCCGCCCAGGTGGTGCGCCGCAAGCAGCGCGGCGCCGGTGCCGCCGCCTCCGCCGCTGCTGCCCTTCCACGGGTGCTCCGCCGCTGCTGCCTTGGCGTTCCACAACGCCATGATCTTGGGCTGTGGCGAGGCCATTGCGGCTGGCCTGCTCGCGAGCGGTCGCCTGCAGCAGCTCCAACTGCTGACAGCCTCCATGCTCTCGGGGCGGATCCCCGAGAGTTTGTGTCGTGAGTGGAATGGCGCAGATGCGGCTGCAAGCAGACTTGCGCGCCCTCGCCCGCATTTGTTCTGCATGAGCGACCGGCACAACCAAGGGGCCTCTGCGCAATGCATGGGTGTCGATTTGTCTCTTGCAGGCCTTCACACACTCCGATAAGACCCTTCACTGGCCGCGCCACGCGCCGACCGGCGTCAAGCTCGCTTTGCGCGCCCATCGACCGCTTTCAGTAGTCTAGCATCGCTCATACAACTCGCTGAAAATGGAGGATGGGCGGGAGGGGCAGCCCCCGCCCGGCCGCAAACGCAAGGGGCCGGAGGCGGCCATTGCAGCCAAGTATAGGCGTGGCCCCGAGGTGGCGACACGGCGGGTGAGCTCCCAGGCCGGCGGCATGGCTCCACCACCCCTTGCTGCCGCCGCCGCCGCCGCCGCCGCTGCTGCCTGCTCTCCCTTTGTCCGCTTCCGCAAGCACCTTCCCTTGTGCTCGCTGGCTGCTGCTGCGCAGATAGAGGACAAGAAGCTCAAGGGCAAGCTACGGTACACCGAGCGGCTGGTAGCAGATGCGCAGCAGGCGGCCGCCAAGGTGGGCGCGGCACCATGCGCTGGGTGTGCGACAGCCGCTTTTGGGCTGTGTTCCGTTCGGCTCTGTGCCAGCTCGAGGCAGGGCTCCTGCACAGAGTTAGACTGCCATCTGAGTACCCCATCCACACCAGACCACCTCGCCGCTCCCTGCTGCCTGGCCCAGGTGGAGGAGTGGCTGCTGCCCGCGGAGGCGGGTGAGCTGGAGGCGGAGGGCATGGAGCGCACCTGGCGCTTCAGCCAGGCAGACATTGTGCAGGTGCGGCAGCCGGGTGCGGCAGTGTGGCAACTGAGCTGGCGTGCGGCTGAAGCTGGGCTTTGCTCTTGGCATGGTCGTGCTGCCTGTGCTTTGTGCTGCTTGTGAACGACTCCCTCGGCTGCCTGCACAGCCGCCATGCTAGCGTTGCACAGTGCTTTGCTTTGGCAGGGGCATGCTTGCTTGCTGCTGCGAGTCTGTGCTGCGGTGCATTACGCACGGCCATGCGCATCAGTGATGCTCAACACAATTGGTGAATTCTCCTGAAACACCTGAGGACAACCTTCTTCTGCTAACACCCTGAGATGCGCGGCTGCTGCACACATATTGGTATCCACTGCCGGATGCACTGCTGCACCTGCCACTCCACTGTCTTGCAAAGGCACAGCAGCCCTTCTGCATGCTGCCATGTTGTTTGGAAGCTATGACATCTGTGTACCATCGTCAAGCAGCAACCTCCCCCATCGCCCGACGCGCCCCCCCTGCAGGCGGTGGAAGCGGGCGCGGCGCGCAAAGCGTTCGACCTGCAGCTGCCGGCGCTGGGCCCCTACTCCCTGTCCTTCACGCGCAGCGGGCGGCACATGCTGCTGGCGGGGCGCAAGGGCCACCTCGCGCTGATGGACTGGCAGCGGCACCGACTGGTGTGCGAGGTGCAGGTGGGTGCGGGCGAGGGAGGGAGGGTGGGAGGGCGTGTGGGCAGGTGGAGGGAAGCAGCAGCGTGGCAGAGGGTGCCTGATATATGTAGACCATGCTGCTGTCAAGCTAGCTGCTGCAAGTGCTGTTGGCTTTGCTGCTCAGCCAAAGTTGTGCTGCCTGCACAGCAACCCTTAGCTGCCGCTCAACTGTTGCCACCCTTTGCCATCTCTGCCCACAACCATCAGGTGAAGGAGACGACGCACGACGCCTGCTTCCTGCACAACGAGCAGTTCTTTGCGGCGGCGCAGAAGCGGTACACATACATCTACGACAAGCGGGGGCTGGAGGTGCACTGCCTCGAGGTGCGGGCAGCCGCTGCACTGTGGCATCCGGTGTGGTCCGCCTGCTGGACTGTGGCAGTGCACCCGTCTGCTTGGCTGTGGCCATGTGCCATGGCTGTGCTGCTAGGCTGTGGCAGCTGTGCACGCTGGCCCATTCTCACGCAATGCCGAGCCTCCCTGCCTTGCCGCCCGTCCTCACAAGCACCCGTGCGCTCCCCGGCTTGCAAGCAGGACACAACCGAGGCCACCCGGCTCGAGTTCCTGCCCCACCACTTTCTGCTGGGGTCCATTGGTTCAACAGGCGTGCTGCGGTACCAGGACACCTCGACGGGGCGCATTGTGGCCACGCACCGCACCAAGCAGGTGGGTAGCAGAGTGGGCCGCTGGTGGTACGGCTTGTTTGGGAGTCGTTGGGCCCATGTCAGGCAAGTCCAGATGGCTGGCCACAGGCCGTGTCTGTGTGCTTGAGCGTCTCTGGTGGACTGACACATCACCGCCCCTGCGCCGCTTCCGCCACCGCCCCTCGATCAACCCGCAGGGACCCTGCGACGTGATGCGGCAAAACCCCTGGAACGCGGTGCTGTGCCTGGGCCACGGCAACGGCACGGTGACGATGTGGACCCCCAACATCACCACCCCCGTCGTGCGCATGCTGTGCCACCATGGGCCCGTGCGATCACTGGCAGTGGACAACCAGGGCCGGCACATGGTCACCACGGGCGCCGATGGGCAGGCGAGCGGCAGGGGAGGACGTGGTGCTGGGTGCAGCAGTGGCAGCCTGGTGTATGTGCGTTATGCAAGTCTGCTCCAGGGGCACGCTGTGGTGACTCCAGGGCACTGCGACTGGGCAGTCATGTCATGCCTGGTCCAATGTTGGTCCTTGCAAGGCACCTCCAGTGCTGCACACCAAGCCACCTCACACTACCCTCACCTGTTCGACCACCCCATGCAGGTCAAGGTGTGGGACATGCGCACCTTCCAGCCGCTGCATGCATACTACTCGCCCTCACCCGCCGAGTGGTGCGACATCAGCCAGCGGGGGATGCTGGCGGTGGGCTACGGGCGGCGGATACAGGTGCGTCGGGCGGGCAACTCTTCACGCTTGAGCTGAACACTGGGGCGTGGCACATTGGACGGCGTGCAGTACGGACTCAAGGGGTCCAGGAACACTGCGCGCCGCGGGCGTGGCGCAAGGCGGGAGGTGCCAGACAGCTGGCCGACTGCTGACTTGCATTGCATGCCTTCCGCCTCCCCCATCCCTGCTCCCCTGCCCCAGGTGTGGAAGGATGCGCTGACCAGCAAGCAGCAGTCGCCGTACATGACGCACCGCCTGGCGGGCGGCACGCTGCGCAACTTCCGCTTCGTGCCGTACGAGGTGCGTTGTGGCGCATGGGTGGAAGCGAGGAACGTTGTGCACTTCCATGGATGGGGGACCAGTGAGCAGGCTGCCCCGCGTGCCAGCCATTTTCGAGGTGTATACACCCCGTCTTGCACTGATTTCATGCATGCACCGCCTGCCTTCGCATGCCCTCCATTGGGTTCTCACACCTCTGCCTCCCCTGCCCCTCCCCTGCAGGACGTGCTGGGCATTGGTCACAGCGGCGGCGTGAGCACGATGCTGGTGCCGGGCGCGGGCGAGCCCAACTTTGACTCGTTTGTGGCCAACCCGTACCAGACGGACAAGCAGCGCAAGGAGGCGGAGGTGCACATGCTGCTGGACAAGCTGCAGGTGGGCGCAGGCATTGCACGAAGGGCGGCGTAGTGGTTGGTCGTGGGGGTGAGCAGCCACGCAGACTGTGGGAGTGAGCGAAACTGCATGTTATTTGCTCAGGCACGCCAGCCCTGCTGGGCAGCTTGCAAGCGCGCTCTAAGCAGCAGCAGACCAGCAAGGTCTCTTTGGGCAGATGCTTTGGTGGGCTGCCTCGCCCCTCACCCCTCATCGCGTTGCATCCTCCTCTTCTTCCCCCTGGACCACAGCCGGAGATGATCACGCTGGACCCCAGCAGCGTGACCCAGGTGGCGCGCGAGCCGCGGGAGGTGCAGAAGGCCAAGCAGGCAGAGGCGGAGGCGGTGAGTGCCCAGCTGTGTGATGTGTTGCCCGCCCCTTCTGGCCTGGCCGGCGCCGTTGACACGCATGCTGTCGTCAACAGCAGCGCTGCGACAGCAGATTGGTTACAGGACTCCTGCCTGGGTAGCTCACCCCTGTCTGGTTGTGTCGATGTGTGCAGGCCAACCGGGCGCGGCAGGCGGAGCAGCGGGCGAAGAACGAGGAGAAGACGAAGATGAAGGTGGGCGGGGCGGGGAGAGCCCTTTTGGGCAACTTGAAAACTGTGGAGCTGCAGCGTGTTGTCTGTGTGGGGCAGCAGGGAAACAAGATGGGAGGCCGGACTGCTGCAGCTGCACGATGTGCCTTGCTCTGGCATGCCCGCAGCTGTGTCCATCGCGAAGGCCAGGCTGCGTATGACGTCACAACACTGAACTGCTGCATTGCTCACGCAGTGTCCCCCCGCCACCCCATCCGTCTGCGCAGGGCAAGAACAAGCCGAGCCGGCGGCAGGGCAAGAAGCAGGCCAACATCATCGAGGAGCGCAAGCCAGCCATCAAGGTGAGCACAACTGCTGCCCCTGCCGCCGCTGCTGCTTATGTGTATGTCGTGGCAGGTTGGCGTGGGGTCCACTGCGTCAGCACACACACACACTCCACATGTCCTCTCGCACATCTATTGCCATCAACCACTGCTTCCCGTGCTGCAGGCGCGGATGCGGGAGCAGGGCGTCGCGGCGGAGCACGGGCACAAGCGGGAGCGGCAGGAGCAAAAGGTGCCGGACGGCGTGCCGCGCGCGCTGCACCGCTTCTTCAAACAGTAACGGCTGGCTGCCTCCATGTACATTATTGCTCTCTGAATGCTTGTTTGTCCATTGCTTTGCTTCTCCTGCTGCTCCCTGCTTCTGTCTGGCGGCAGCTGTTGCCGCTGCTGCGCTATGCTTGCTCTTCTTTGCTGCTCCGCTCTGCTGCTCAATGCTCCGCGCAAAACGATGATACCTCAATTTCAATTGTAACCTACATCAGTGATGTTGCTGGTGGCAGCGTCCAGCATCGCTTCATCGCTGCCGCCGCTGGGCGGGGGCTGCCACAGCGGCGCATTGACGCTCATGCATGGGCCGGTTTGACTGGATGGTCGAGATTTTGGTGTCATCTTGCTCTTGAGAGGAAGGCTATCGAGGCTATTTACGGGCGCCTCGAGGAGCCCCAACACGGAGCGTCCCCTCCGCAACGCACCGCGGCCATGCTGCCAACTCAATTGAGTTGTAGAGGAAGCACAGGTGTGACGATGCTGCAGATGCACGCAATAGCGCCTAGGCCGCAAAATTGGCGCTCGCTCATCCTCCCTGCTTCACTGCCGCCGCAGTCATGCTCCATGGAGCGAGAGCAGCACTGGGTCGTCGCGTTCAGCTAGCCAGCCGCAGCACCTGGGCTGCTGCAGCGCCAGACTCGGCCGCTCCGCCAGCGGCGGCGGTGGCGGCAGAGCAGCCACCCCTTGCAGAACAGCAGCAGCAGCAGCAGCAGGCTCCCAAGCCGCTCGTTCTCGAGCCGCTGTCAGCGGAGCAGCTGGAGCGCAATGCTGCAATTGTGGAGCGCCTGCGGGGGCAGCTGATCCTGGCACCCCTGACGCGCGCCAACCACTTGCCGTTCCGCCGCCTGTGCGCCGACTTTGGTGCAGAGGTGCTGTTCAGGTGCGACTGAATGCAAAGCCTTGTTTCATGACGCCATGGCTGCTCAGTGTTTGCGCTGCAGTTAGTGGCAGGTGGCATTGCTGCGCTTTGGTCAGGCTGGAGGTGTGCAATCTGCCATGGTCTGCCCTTGCGACTGCTCTGCACTGCCCAGTCCCATGCCCCCACCTCCCCCTGTGCTGCCGCAGCGAGATGGCATTTGCCCGGCAGCTGCTCAAGGGGGACCGCAAGGAGCGGGCCATGCTGCGGCGGGCGGACAACGAGAAGACGTATGGTGCGGCTGTTGGGGAGCGGCTGGGGCAGCGGTCCTGCTAGCATTTCTGGGCCGGTGGCTCCGAGTGGCCTTGTTGCAAGCTGCCACTGCAAGCTCCTGAGGGCATCCATGTGCAACAGCGCATTTGTCAGCAAACACCCACGTGCCAGTCTCCAAGCCGTAAACACACCGCATGCTTCCGGGCTGCCCTGTGTTTCCTTGCCAATCGCAGGCGTGCAGTTTGCCACAAACCAGATCAGCGAGGGGCTGCGAGCAGCCGAGGCGGCAGCCGAGGCGGGGGCAGACTGGGTAGACTTGAACTGCGGCTGCCCCATCTATGAGGCCACGCGGCGCGGCCTGGGTGCGGCGCTGCTGCGCAAGCCCGCCAAGCTGGCCAAGCTGGTGAGCAGTGGTGGTGCTGGCGAGAGGGGTATCGGTAACCTCATGGCTGTGCTTTGCTGGCGTCAATATTGCTCCATGCAGAACGCGCACATGTGCGTTGACTCCAGCTCTCAAACCCCTGCCACATGAGCGTTCAACCTCTATCCACCTCCGTCAACCAACTCACTGTGCTCTGACCAGCCAACCCATTGTGCAGGTCAACCCATTGTGCAGGTCAACCCATTGTGCAGGTCAACGGCATCGCCCTCAAGTCGCCGCTGCCGCTGACCGTCAAGATTCGGCTGGGCGAGAATGATGACAAGATCAATGTTGAAGAGGTGGTGGGCCTGCTGCAGGCTGCCGGCGCGGCAGTTGTGACGGTGCATGGCAGGTGGGGCTTGGGGTAGGGCTGGGTTGGAGTGGTGGGCTCACGCATCACGCTGGATGCTGCTGAGGAGCATGCACACACCTTGGGGTACACCTTTGCCTGCTCTTCATGCCTTCTACACTGTTCGTTCCAATGCCGCAGGACCATGCTGCAGCGGTACAAGCGGCCGGCGTCCTGGGAGCTGATTGAGCGAGTGGCGCGCATGCACAGCGTGCCAATCGTGGGCAACGGCGATGTGCTGACGCACTATGAGGCACGGCGGCGCATGGACAGCCACGGCTGCCACGCTGTCATGGTCGGCAGGTGCGTGTGTGTGGCTGGTTCGGCAGGCTGTGCGTCGATAGATTGCAAACCCAGCTGATACGGCTCGTTGCGCGTTCAGCGGCTGTGCGGCCGGCTGCCCACTGCTGCTGACCAGCCGGCACAAGTGGACCCTGAAGACTTGCTCACACACGAAGCTTTCCCTGCATCCCGCAGGGGCGCCCTCATCAAGCCCTGGCTGTTCTGGGAGTTCCGGGAGGGGCGGGAGCTGAACCCCACTGCTGCCGAGCGAGTGGCCATCTACCGCCGCCTCATCGCATGTGCGTACCTTGTGCTGTTCTAGCTGAGCCAGCCTGCACTGATTTGAGTTGAGCCAGCAGGCTTGCTGGGGCGGCTGGCTGCTTGAGACAGCACATAAGCTGGCAATGCCCTCATTGGCAGCCGTATTTGCATAGCGAAAGCTTGCCCGTTTGCTGATGCACCCACCATCCCCCTACCCACCCACCCTCTCGCAGACATGAAGGAGCACTTCCGGGACGACGAGCGCGGCAAGCGCGCCGCCTTCTACTTCCTGCCCCTCCACTTCAGCTTCTTCTGCCGCTACCGGTGAGCAGCTTGTATCGTCGACTGCTGAGCTATGCCGGCTGGCTGCCTGTGGTTTCAAGGCGGGGCGCCGGGCTATGGAGACCAGCACTGCTGCCATTGTGCATGCCAGCTCTTGCCGCCTGCCTCATCTCTGACCCTTCCTATTGCGTGATTTACTCCCCAACCACATCCCACCAGGCCCACGCCCGAGGCCGTGTACGGCGCCGCCTCGCTGCAGCAGCCGCTCATCTCCACGCGCTGGGACAGCATCGCATGCACCGAGCTGGGCGAAACAGTTGAGGAGCTGGACCCGCTTGAGCGCCTGCTGCGCTGCGAAAACGAGGCGGCCTTTACCCCCATTGCGGACGCCATTTGGGAGGCGGGCTCGGACGCGGATGCGGAGGCGGCGCTGCGGCGGCTGGCGGCAGACAGCTTGGCGGGGTGGGAGGAGGAGATGCGGTCGAGCGGGCGGGACAGCGGGCGGGAGGAGGCAGTAGAAGGCTGAGGCCCACGTCGGCTGAATACTGCCCCATGGCCTGCCAGCTGAGTGCCCTGGCGTGGTGTGCCCTCTCTTCAGGATGGCCTTGGACGCTGCTTGCACCGAGCTGGCCGTGTTTGTAGACTGCGTCATTGCAACTTTACAACGGCCATCAACGCAGGCGCATGCATGTCGGCTACAGACACGAGGGCACACAGGGCATTGCAACAAAGCACAGAACGGGGTGTACAGGAAAAGGTACTGGTTCAATCACTGGGCTCCCACCACCCTCACTGCCGGCTCACGCGTTGGGCTCAGCCGCGCCGCGCCGCCAGCGCAGGCAGTCTTGCTTGTGCGTTTTCCATGCCTGCCTCTGGCACTCCACTGAACAATATGCCACCTGCAGCCAGTATTGCATAGAACACATTGGTGCTGGGCAGGGGCATGCAGCGTGCTGTGGCCCCATCAGCTGGCTGCATAATGTGCAAATCACTGCCAACAGCCAGACAACGGCCCCAGCTGCGCGCCACCCACCCGCTTGCACGCGCTGCACCGCTTGAGCTGGTGGACGTGCTGGTTGCAGTAGCTGCAGAGCTGGCTGTCCAGATTGCCGAGGTGGGTTGAGTTGGCCACATCTGGCATGCCAAAGCTGACAGGGAGGGTGGTGGCGCCGGGGCGCTTCGCCACCTCCTGGCCCACCATCGCTTGAGCGTGCTCCACCTGTCGCTTGTTGCTCAGCGCCACCGGCAGCCAGGCCTTGCACAGCCTGTCGTGGTGCTCTGCCCGCTCCAGCAGGTGCTGCACCTCTGCCACTGACCATGTGCTGCCCTCCAAGCCGCTGGTCAGGCAGTGCACCAGGTTCAGGCCTGCACTCGCCGCGGTCCAGTGGTCTGCGTGGGGCGTGGGCAGGGTGGTCATCAGGAACGCACCGCAGGGTGCAGTCTTGCTACCCGTGCAGCTGCCACACACTCGATTGCACAGTACGGCCAGACACTTGCGGCTGGCGGCTGCAAGCTCGCCTGTGGAAGTGTCTGCCGCTGCAAATGAGGCGCGCAGTTCAGGCACCGCCATGGGGCCAGGTGGGCGCATGTGACTGCTGATGCTGCCCAGCAGAAGCTTAAAGCCTGCATCTGCTGGGTGCAGCTCCACAAGCTGGCTGCAGGCCTGGACAGCTGCGGCCAGGTGCTGCTGCGCCTGCTGCTCCCAGCCGTCCTGCATGTGCGACAGAGCCAGCTTCCGGCTGCATACCATCACCATCTCAAGCACCAGAGTGTGCTGCTGCAGAGCCGACAGCTGGGGCTCAAAGCCGCAGCGCTGTAGGTGCTGCTCCAGCTCAGCCGCCACGGACACCGGCCAGGTGGCAAGCAGAAGGCCCGCCTGGCGCACGCAGCGCTCGTGCTGCCTCCGCATGCCCTCCTCCGTCTCCTCCCCTCCCACGCAGTACAGAGCGGTGTCGGCCAGCAAGCCCAGCAGGCCCAGCGGCTCCACCGGCTTCCCCCCCTGCAGGTACTGCTTGATCAGCTCCTCTGCCTGCACAACAAGGGGCGCATGCACGTGTGACTGCTGACGGCCCAGGGACCAAGCGGAGGAGCAGGATGTGGGGCAAGCCTCCCTGCCCTGCCTGGTGAGTGGCTGCATGCTGGCTCGGCTCACCGCGGTCACCATGACATTAAAGGTGGGCGACTCCACCGAAAAGGAGCAGGCTGGCATCCCCAGGTTGGCCAGCAGGAAGCGGCAGAAGACGACAAGGCCCTGCAGCAGAAGATGCAGTGAAGAAGGTGTGGGCGGAGAACAGAGAGGGGGTGAGGGGAGGGGCAGCGCCACGTCAGTGCCTGCCTGGCTGCGCACATGCGCTGCTGAGCTCTTGCAGTGACGCATGGCAGGCAGCATGAGGGCCGCCACTCAGCAGCGCGCTCGCCTGCTGCTTCTGCTGCGCAGTCAGCCCCTCGCGCGGCCGCTCTCCGTCCTGGAATATCGCATGCATCTGGTCACTGAACTCGATGCTTTCATAGTACTTCTGCGCTTGGGTTGGATGGTGAAACTGAGCGAAGCAAGTTGGCTTGGCAGCTTGCATTGTCTGAGGCAGGCAGGACATCCTGCTGCACATAGCAGCCACCCGCAGTGTGTGAAGGCCTGCTTGCCTGCAGGTCGCTGCTGCCGCGCTGCTCCTCCGACTCCTCCAGCAGGCGCCGCGCCCGGTCAGCCCGCTCCCGAGAAAAGTCGCCAAATGCCGAAGTCGACATGCTGGTGTTGTCTCAGCCTGGCGGTGCTGTATTATCAAAGCTCCCCGCAGGCGCAGCGGC
>VFQO010006926.1_pt1 | contig 43103 bp, 31 predicted proteins | sample 3512331 | NCBI WGS metagenome assembly VFQO01 (sample SAMN10412371, study PRJNA504923) | tailings metagenome | isolation source: Replicate 3 from Balatoc abandoned mine | place: Philippines: Itogon, Benguet | collected 2017-08-28 | reverse complement strand
TCAACCTGCTGCGCGAGGGCCTCGACATTCCCGAATGCGCCCTCGTCGCCATCCTGGACGCCGACAAGGAAGGCTTCCTGCGCTCGGAAACCTCGCTGATCCAGACCATCGGCCGCGCGGCGCGCAACGTCGAGGGCCGCGTCATCCTCTATGCCGACAAGATCACCGACAGCATGGATCGCGCGCTGAAGGAGACCGAGCGCCGGCGCGAGAAGCAGAAGGCCTACAACGAGGCGCACGGCATCACGCCGGAGAGCGTGAAGAAGCAGATCGGCGACATCCTCGAATCCGTCTACGAGGCCGACCACTACACGGTCCCCACCGGCGACGACGGCGTGTCGCATCTCGTCGGCCACAACCTGAAGAGCCATCTGGCCAGCCTGGAGAAGCGCATGCGCGAGGCCGCCGCCAACCTCGAATTCGAGGAGGCGGCCCGCATCCGCGACGAGATCCGCCGCCTGGAACAGGCCGATCTCGAGATCGGGCTGCCGCAGAAGCGCGACGCCGGCGGAAAGGCGATGGCCGCGCCGCGCTCGACGGCGGGGCGCGCCGGCAGCCGCAAGGCCTTCCGCGGCAAGAAGCGCTGACCTTACGACCTTCTTCTCCTCCCCCATCGACAGGCGGGGGAGGGCAGGGAGGGGTCTTGACGCATCTGCGAGCGTCGACGTCGTGGACCAGCCCCCACCTAAACTCCCTACGCTCCCGCGCGGGGGGAGGAACTTCGGTCATGTGGCGGGGCCGCGAAAGTGGACGCAAAGCATCCTATCTGCTCTAGACTCCCGCCCATGGAGGATCCGGACCGACTGCTGGCCGCGGCCGAGAAGCTCTTCCGCCTGGGGGAGACCAAGCAGGCGGAGGGGATGATCCGCGACCTGCTCTGGGCCTTTCCCGACCATCCCGAGGCGCATTACCGCTACGCCCGCCTGCTGCGCGACGAGCAGCGCCTGTTCGACGCCGAGCGCGCCTATCGCGTCGCCGTCGACCTCGATCCGAAGGCCGTGCCGCCGGTGGTCGAACTGGTCGACCTGCTGCGCGCCAGCGGCCGGCACGAGGAGGCCTTCGCCATCGCCGGAAAGCTCAATCTCGGCGAATTGCCCGCGGAATCCGCGCTCGCCATCCGCGAACTCTGGGCCGATGCCGCCGACTTCCTCAAGGCGGAGGAGGCCGGCGATCCGCTCGACCTTGTGGAACAGCTGGCCGAAGGCGCCCGCGGCCGGGCCTTCGCGCTGGCGAGCCTGCTCGCCGCCGCCGATACGCCCGATCGCGCCCGCCGTCTCAACGCCTGCATCCGCGACTGGGCGCGGGCGAAGTCGATCGAGGCCTCGATCCTGCCGATCGAGCATCCGCCGCGGGTGCGGAACGGCATCCTGCGCTTGGGCCTCGTCTGCGCCGCGGCCCCGCCCAACGCCGCCGCCCGCGCCGCGCGCCTGGCCGAGAGGCTGGACCGGGCCCGAATCTCGCCCGAACTCGTCATCCACGGCGCGGCCGATCGCGAGGCCCGCGTCGGCTTCGAACCGATCGGCAAGATCTTCGACCGCCTGATGGTGACCGAGGAAACCTCGCCCCGCGCGCTGGCCGAACTGCTGGCCGGCCGCGGCTATGACGTGGTGATCGATCTGGACGGCCACGGCCATCCCGGTTCGCGCCTCGCCGCGCTCTGCTGGAAGCCGGCGAGCCATCATCTGCTCTGGCCGGAACGCCCGCTTCCCGGCGGCCTGTCGGCGCTGGCCGGCACACTCTGCGACGGCGCGCTCGCCGCCGTGCCCAAGGGCGGCGGGATCGAGCGGCTCATCCCCCTCGACGGGTCCTGGCTGTCGCTCGATCCCTTCGACGAGATCGAGATCGAACCGGAAGTGGCCTCCGTCCGCGCCTCCTTCCCGGTCTTCGCCACCATGGCCGAACCCGACTGGCTGCGCCCTCAAGCGATCGAGACCTGGGCCGCCATTCTTCAGGAGCTGCCGCCCGCGCGGCTGATGTTCTTCGGCCCGGCCTATACCGTCCCGACGGTCAGGAAGAACATCATCGCCGCCTTCGAGGCCTGCGGCATCGCCCAGCGGGTGGAATTCGCCCATGCCGCCGGCGCCGGCGTGCCCGAACTGGCGCTCTGGAACGTGGTCGATGTCTGCCTCGACAGCTTCCCCTTGAGCCTCGGTCCCGCGCTGGCGCGCCCGCTGCACATGGGCGTGCCCGCCGTCACCTGGGCCGGGCCCTCGCCCTGGACGCGCACCGGCGCCTCCGTTCTCGCCGCCGCCGGCCTCGCCGACCTCTCCGTCACCTCGCGCGACGCCTATGTCGACAAGGTGCTGGAACTCACCTGGGACGTGGCCCGCCGCCGCGCGCTGCGCCAGGGGCTGCGCGACGCCCTCGCGCAGAGCCCGCTGATGAACCACGACCGTCTCGCCGCCTCGATCACCGAGCGGCTGTTCGACCTCGTCGCCTCGACCTGACCCGGGAAAAGCAGGAAACGCTCATGTCCACCGAACGCATCCGTACCACCATCGAGGGCGGCGTCGCCGATGTGCGCTTCGTCAGAGCCGAGAAGATGAATGCGCTCGACGAACACATGTTCGCCGCGCTGGTCGATACCGGTGCCGCTCTGATGGAGAACCGGGCCGTCCGCGCCGTGGTGCTGTCGGGCGAGGGGCGAGCCTTCTGCGCCGGCCTCGACATGGGCAATTTCGGCCGCATGGCGGGCAACGAGAAGAAGGAGGAGGTACCCGGTGTCGGCCGCCTGGGCCCCCGCACCCACGGCAATGCCAACCGCGCCCAGCAGGCGGTGATGGTCTGGCGGAAGCTGCCCATGCCGGTGATCGCCGCCGTGCACGGCGTCGCCTTCGGCGGCGGCTTCCAGGTGGCGCTGGGCGCCGATATCCGCTACGTCGCGCCGGATACGAAGCTGTCGGTGATGGAGATCAAGTGGGGCCTCATCCCCGACATGGCCGGCATGGCGCTGATGCGCTCCCTCGCCCGCGAGGACATCGTCCGCGAACTCACCTATACGGGCCGCATCTTCTCCGGCGAGGAGGCGCTGCAATACGGCTTCGCGACCAAGCTGACGGCCGACCCTTACGCCGATGCGCTCGCCACCGCGAAGGAAATCGCCGGCCGCAGCCCCTCGGCCATCCGCGCCGCGAAGCGCATCTTCAACACCATCCCGGATGCGGATGAATCGGCGCTCCTGCAGGCGGAATCGGACGAGCAGGACAAGCTGATCGGCAGCGCCGACCAGAAGGAAGCGATTCTCGCCAACCTGCAGAAGCGGGCGCCGAATTTCGTGGACTGAAGTGCGGCGTCTCAACGCCGCCGGCGGCGCGGCGGAGGAACTGGCGCGGGTTTGGCGCCCACAGAGCCGGAGGCATCGGCCGTATCCATCAGAGATGCCGCCCGGCCGGCATAGGCTTCCCCGCCCTGCGCCAGCTTGCGGACCAGTATGCTGTCGGCGGTCACGAAGAGGCTGTCCTCGCTTTCCGCAAGCGCAAGGTAAAGACAATCGTAGGCTGGATGGTCGAGGGCGATGGCGAGACGCGTCGCTTCCTCCAGCAACGGCCGCGCCGGTCTGAACTCGATCTCGGCGGTCTGCAGCAGGCGGGCGGCAAGCCCCGCCTCTTCGGCCGAGAGCTCGTTTCGCCGCACCTTCTTCCACAGGATGTTTGCGCATTCCGCCACCAGCAGGTCGGGTGCGATCAGGCGGGCCTGCCGGCGCAATGCCAATGCCTCCGCGGTTCCTTCCTCCTCGACCACCCACTTGATGGCGACGCTGGCGTCGATGACGAGCGTGCTCACCGCTCGCGCCGTCCCTCACGCTGCAATGTCTGAGCGGGCGTGTGCTTGCGGCCGCGCGTGAGCGCGCGAAGCTCGGCGGCAAGCTGATCGAAGGATGGTTCGGCCTCGCCCGCCAGCGCCTGGCGCAGGATCTCGCGATGCTCGGCCTCGGTCGATCGTCCATGCCGCGCCGCGCGGCGCTTCAGCCGCGCGATCAGTTCGTCATCCAGGTTGCGGACGTGCAGGTTGCCGGCCATGTGTGTGCTCATTGCTCCCAGTGAGAGCAATGATCTCAAAGGCGCAAGCGCCGGTCAACTGGCCGGCGGGTCACTCGGCGTCAGTTGAACCAAGCGCCAGCCGGTCGATGCGGGCGCAGAAATCGCTTTTCGCATCGGCATAGGCGACCGTGTCGTTGACCAATCGTGCGGCGAGGTTCCGCTTCAACACCTCATAGGCCGACGCTTCCTCAGGGTGCGCGCGGAGATAATCGCGAAAGCGCAGGTGCCGCCCGATCTCGGGATGCCCCTCCGCATACATGCCGGCGTGGTGGCTGCGCGGCTCGCCCTTGCGGAAGAAGTGTCGGCCCTCGACGCCGGCATCGCCGCGGTAGATGTAACCCAGGCCCTGCATCGATTCGATACAGCCAAGCCCGTTTTCGTCGCGCCGCAGCACCGGCATCAAGTCGATGACCGGCTTCGCCGCGATACCGGGGATCGATGTGCTGCCGATGTGATGCAGCGCGATGATCCGCTCGCCGCAGGCACGCAGGATCGCGTCGCGCTCGGCTTCGAACAGTGAGCGCCAGCGCGGGTCATGGCGGAGGAGGACGATCGGCGGCCTCTCCATGCCCCGATCATCGTCACCCGAAGCTGAGGTTATCGGGCCGCAGGTCCATGAAATAGAAGGTATAGGGCCGCCACTTCACGTGGCTCCGCACGGCGTAGAACTCGGCCGGCTGGTACAGCACGGTGCCCGGCGCCTCGTCTTCCCAGGCATCCAGCATCGCCTTGAACAGGGCCTTCCGCTTCTGCGGGTCGGTCTCGGCCTCGAGAGCCTTGCCCGCCGCGTTGAAGGCCGCCGTCGACTTGAAGGCGCCGGACTTCTGGAACGCCGAATCCGGCCCCCAGGAGATCCAGATCGCGCCGAGCGGATCGGGCAGGCGGGTGGAGTTGGAATTGTTGCCGATCTGCTGGCCCTCGGCCCGCATCTGGGTGAAGTTCTCCACCACCTGCAGCTTCGCCTTCACCCCCACCTCGCGCCACATCTCGACCATCACCTGCGCGGCGCGAAGCGCGTTGGTGTAGTAGTTCGGCATGGTGCGATAGGTGATCTCCTGGCCCGCATAGCCGGCCTCCTTCAGGAGGCGCCGCGCCTCGGCCGGATCGAAGCGCAAGGACCGCCCCTCCAGGTACATCGGCCCGTATTCCGGATAGTTGTGCCCGGCGGGCACCACCGCCTTCCCCTCCCACAGCGTCTCGACCAGCAGCTTGCGGTCGATGGCGAGGCCGAGCGCCTGGCGCAGCCGCTTGTCGCCCATCTGCGGTCCGCGCTCGTCGAAGGTCAGCACATGCGAATTCGCCAGCACCACCGAGCGGATGTCGACCCCCGGCGTGCGTGCCAGGGTCGATACCTGGTCGGGCGTCACGTTGGTGATCATCTCGACGTCGCGCGCCTGCAGCGCGGCCACGCGGGCGGCCAGTTCCGGTATGGCGCGGAACTCCACCGTCTCCGCCGTCGGCCGGCCCATCCAATGATCGTCGAAGGCTTCCAGCGTGATGCGCTGGTCGCGTTGCATGGCCCTCAGCCGATAGGGGCCGGTGCCGACCGGGTTCAGCGCGAAGCCCTCGTGCCCGCGTTCCTCATAGGCGCGGCTGTTGACGATCCAGGCGCACCAGGAGGCCAGCCGCTGTTCCAGCAGCACGTCGGGCACTTTGGTCGTGAAGCGCACGGTCCGCGCATCGATCGCCTCGACGCCGGCGAGCGTCGCGAAGTACGACCGCGCCTCCGGCATGATCGGCTTCGGTCCGAACATGCGGTTCGAGGTGAAGGTATAGACCACGTCCTCCGCGGTCATCAGGTCGCCGTTGTGGAAGCGCACGCCCTCGCGCAGGCGCACCACCAGTCCTTGCGGCCCCTCGCGCGTCCATGAGGTGGCCAGATGCGGCTTCAGCGCCGATCCGCCGCCGTCGGCCGAACCCAGGAAGTCGCGCCGGATCAGCGTGTCGAAGATCGAATAGGTGACCCGCGTGCCGACATTGGACAGTTCCTTCGCCGGCTCCAGCGTCGGCGGCAGTTCGGCGACGGCGATGCGGAGCGACGGGCGCGCGGCGCCTTGCCCGAAGGCGGCGCCGGCGAAGGGAAGGGCGAGACCGGCGCCCAGGACGGCGCGGCGCGGCGGATACAGCATGGGAAGCCTCCGGTAAACGCTTCCGGATGGCTAGCGGGAAGCCGTGGACTTTCCGCGACGGTCCGGTTGCGGGGATGTGACGGTGCGGGGAACTCCGCCGCCCGCCCGCGATTGGCAGGGCGGTGGTCTTCGGCCATCATCGCCGTTCACGGGGGGGTCTGCCGGCTTGGTCTTCTTCTTCTATGTCTCGGGCGGGGTCGCCCTTCTCATGGGTCTCTACGAGGCCTTCGCGGAGGGCGAACAGTTCGATCCCACGGCGGACTACGTCATCGACGCCTTCATCCTGATGGGCATCGGCCGCCTGATCTGGGATTTCCGCCGCATCCGCGCCTGGCTCGCCCGCCGCCGCGGCCGAAAGCCGCCGGGCGCCGACCCCTGAACCGGCTGGCCGCGCCATGCCCCGCCGGCGGGCGGTCGCTCAGCCCTCCAGCCGCTTCAGCCGGTCCTCGTAGTGGGCGAGATCCTGCCGCCACTGCTGGTGATCGGGAAAGCGCTCCAGCAGGTTGAGGACGATCGCCCGCGCCGCCTCGATCTCCCGCCGCGCCCCGTCGCGGTCGCCCCGGGCCAGCTTCACCTCGCCGATCCTGTTGTGGCTGATGGAGAGGTCGCGCTGCCATCCGGCATTGCCGGGATCGGCCTGGGCCAGGCGGCGGCTGATCGCCATGTCTTCCTCGAAGGCGGCGAGCGCCCCGTCGAAGTCGCCCCGGGCCAGCTTCACATCGCCGATCTTGTTGTGGCTGATGGAGAGGTCGCGCTGCCATCCGGCATTGCCGGGATCGGTCTCGGCCAGGCGGCGGGCGATCGCCATGCCTTCCTCGAAGGCGGCGAGCGCCCCGTCGATGTCGCCCCGCGCCAGCTTCACCTCGCCGATCTTGTTGTGGCTGACGGAGAGGTCGCGCTGCCATCCGGCATTGCCGGGATCGGTCTGGGCCAGGCGGCGGCGGATCGCCATGGCGTCCTCGATGGCGGCGAGCGCGCCTGGAAGGTCGCCCTGCGCCACTTTTGCGTCGCCGATCTTGTTGTGGCTGACGGAGAGGTCGCGCTGCCATTCGGCGTTGCCGGGATCGGTCTGGGCCAGGCGGCGGCGGATCGCCATGGCGTCCTCGATGGCGGCGAGCGCGCCTGGAAGGTCGCCCTGCGCCACTTTTGCGTCGCCGATCTTGTTGTGGCTGACGGAGAGGTCGCGCTGCCATTCGGCGTTGCCGGGATCGGTCTGGGCCAGGCGGCGGCTGATCGACATGCCGTCCTCGAAGGCGGCGAGCGCCCCGTCGAGGTCGCCCCGGGCCACCTTCACCTCGCCGATCCTGTTGTGGCTGACAGCGAGGTCGCGCTGCCATCCGTCATTGGCGGGATCGGTCTGGGCCAGGCGGCGGCTGATCGACATGCCGTCCTCGAAGGCGGCGAGCGCCCCGTCGAGGTCGCCCCGGGCCACCTTCACCTCGCCGATCCTGTTGTGGCTGACGGAGAGGTCGCGCTGCCATTCGGCATTGCCGGGATCGCTCTGGGCCAGGCGGCGGCTGATCGCCATGGCTTCCTCGAAGGCGGCGAGCGCGCCTGGAAGGTCGCCCTGCGCCACTTTTACGTCGCCGATGCTGCCGTGGCTGACAGCGAGGTTGCGCAGCCGCCCGAGATCGCCGTCGCCGGCCATGGAGGCCGCCAGCTCGAACGCCTTGGCCGTCGCCTGTCCCGCAAGGGCCAAGGTGCCGGTTTGCTGGGCGAGCGTGGCGATGTTGATCCAGGTCCAGACGTCGGCGGGGTCCAGCGCCGCCGCTTCCCGATAGGCTTCAAGGGCGTCCTTCACATTGGACAGGCGCAGCAGCGCGCCGCGCCGGCGCGCATCCTCGGCGCGGGCGCCCGGCCCGGCTTTCGATGCCGTCCCCTGCTTCGGCGATCCGAAGAACCGCATGAGGCCGGCGGCGAGACCGAGGGCGAGCCGCCCGAGGCTCATTGCCGGTGCCGGGGTGGGTGCCGGCGCCGGGGCCGGGTGCTGGAAAAAATCGGCCGCCGGCCCGGGATCGCCTTCCGCCAAAGCTTCCAGGGCACCCCTGGCGCGATCCGCTTCTCCGCCGCCGTCCTCGCCTGCGCCGGCCGCCGCCAGCGCCGCGACCGCGTCGCGCAGGTCCTCCTCGACCGGCACGCCCTCCGCCGCCCTGACGTCCCCGGAGGGTGGTGCGGGTGCCCGTTCCTGGGCCGCCACCAGGGCCGTGCGGGCGAGTGCGTCGAGGGGGCCGTCCCGGCGGCGTTCGGGCTGCGCGTCCGCCGCCTCGCCGCCCGTGGCGCAGCGGCGGGCGGCGATGAGCGCGTCATAGAGCGGATCGGCGGGGATGGCGAAGGCGACCAGCCGCTGCCCGCTCTGGGCCAGGTCGTCGACGGCGGCGATCATGCCCCAGACGGTATTGCCGAGCGGGTCGAAAACCGGCGCGCCGCTGAAGCCGCGCTGGATGAAATAGCCTTTCCCCCCGCCGGGCACGGCGTCGAGCTGGTGCCAGCCCCGGCCATTGGCGTTGCCGTGCAGATCGGCATGCACCGTCTGGCCGATCGCGGTGTAGCCGGCGAGCTGGCCATAGGCGTAGCAGCGCGACGTGCCGGTGGGCAGCGTGCCGGCGAGGCCTACGGGGCGGAGATCCACCGGCCTCGACAGGGTCAGGATGGCGATGTCTTCCAGTTCCTCGCCGGTGCCGTCGGGGAACCAGCCGCACGGCGCCACCGTGGCTTCCACTTCATCCCGGATCGCTTCGAATCTCAGGCGCAGAACCCCGTCCGGCCGCGCCTCCGGCGTGGTGTCTCCGAGGGCGAGATGGTCGCGCACCACATGGGCGCAAGTGATCGCCGTTCGCTGGTCGTAGAGGAACGCGGCGCCGGCGACGCCTTCCCGTCCCTCCGGCGCGGCGAGCCAGGCGACCGTGGCATTGGGTCCGCGCTTCCGGGGCAAGGGGTCAGGCCCCGCGCTTCCACTTGATGGTGACCTTGAGGTTGGCGGAAGCCGTGCCTTCGACCAGGATCACCCCGGTCTTGCCGCTGATGCTGACGCCGAACTCCACCGCCACTTCTTCGGCGGAGGCCGTCACCTCCTTCAGCTTGCTCACCACTTCCTCGGCTACTTCCTTGATCAGTTCCGCCCCGTCCGACCAGGCGTCGCGCGCCTTGTCCTTGACCCCGCTCGCCGGGCTGACGCCCGCCGCGGAGGGGGCCGCGTGTTTGGATTCGACGGCGACCTGCGCTCCCGACTTCAGCGTGAACGTCGTGTACGGCATCGCCTTCCCCCCGCAGAAACGACCGGTTGCAGGTAAGCATATCTGGGAGGATCGAAAACGCGAACCACCGGGCGGTTCATGGCTGCGGCTCTGCACGCCTGGTCAACGTCGGCGCTGGGCGAGTGCCGGTGAAAACGTGGTGATGACGGATGCGTGAGCGGAAGCGGGCTTCCGCCCGGCGCCGCGGAAGTCGCTTCCCGATGAACCTGTTTTGTGCTATTCTCTTCTGACGGAGTTATCCGGCTCGTGGACAATCGAAGACGACACCCCGAATACGCTGCGCGGGCGGAACGGGCGTTCCGCTTCCGCCGGAACAGGCGTTCCGCCTCATATCTGGTGTAGAATATGTAACCGATTGGAAAAATTGGATGACTCCGGATTTTGCCGACTGTCCGAAATTCCGGGAAAAGGCCTCTTTTCAGCCTGATATAGGGGGCGGTGGCGCCACGCGGTGGCGTCGTCGCCCGGCGCGTCCGCCGCCGGCGGCGTCCGGCCGTTTTCCGCCCTTATGTCTTGTTCGTTTCACGCGCCCTGGCTATAAGCCCGGCCTCTTTCCCCGCCGAACAGCAGATTTCGTCAGCTCAAAGGAGCCCCGATCATGGCCGTCGAACGCACCCTCTCGATCATCAAGCCGGACGCCACCCGCCGCAACCTGACCGGCGCCATCGTCGACCGGTTCGAGAAGGGGGGCCTGCGCGTGGTCGCCTCCAAGCGCCTGCATCTGTCGCGCGCCCAGGCGGAAGCCTTCTATGCCGTGCACAAGGCGCGCCCGTTCTTCAACGACCTGTGCACCTTCATGGTCTCCGGCCCGGTCGTGGTCCAGGTGCTGGAAGGCGAGAACGCCATCGCCCGGAACCGCGAGATCATGGGCGCGACCAATCCGGCGAACGCTGCCGCCGGCACCATCCGCAAGGATTTTGCCGAATCGATCGAGGCGAATTCGGTGCACGGCTCCGACGCCCCGGAGACGGCCGCCCAGGAGATCGCCTTCTTCTTCTCCGGCCTCGAAATCGTCGGCTGATCCGATGCCGCGCCGCCGTCGGCTCCTTTCGGCGGCGGCGCTCTTTCTTCTTCTTCTGCTGCTGTCACCGGTCCCGGCCGGGGCGCAGACCGATCCGTCGCTCGCCCAGTATCTGCAGTCGGTCGCCAACCTGATCGCCGCCCAGCAGGATTATCCCATCGCCGCCCGGCGCCTCGATCAGCAGGGCGAGGTCAGGCTCCGCCTCACGGTCGACCGCCAGGGTGGTCTCCTTGATGTGGGTCTGGGAAAAAGCAGCGGCTTCCCGATCCTCGACCAGGCCGCGATGGAGATGGCGCGCCGCGCCTTCCCGGTGCCGCCGCCGCCGCCGAGCCTGTCCGGCGAGCCCGTCGTCTTCGACGCGCCGATCCGCTTCAGGTTGGAAGAGTAGGCGGAGGCGTCTCGAACCTCAGACCAGGATGTCCAGGATCTGCTGGGTCACGTCCTGCTCGGCCTTGATCGAAGCCATGTTGACCGCCGCCTGCTGGGCCGCCTGGCTCAAGGCGATGATGTCCTTCGGGTCGACGATGCCCTGGGCGATGGCGCCGGCTGCCCCTTCCAGCATCTCGTTCGCCTTCTGGATGCCGCCCAGCGCGATGCTGGTGACCGAGCCGCCGATCGCCGAGGTGGACATGTCCGTTAACCGCTCCTGCCCGTCAGGCCCGCCGGAAGATGAACTTCTGGCGCTGCCGCCGCCGCGCCGACCGGCCGATCAGGTGAACCCCGGCGAAAGCCAGCGCCACGATCCAGATCAGGTCGGCGAAGTCCATCGGTCGGCTCCTCTGTCGCGCGGGTCTCGCCGGCGGCGAGCCTCGCATCCGTTCCCCATCCAACCAGGGGTCGATTGAGAAAAGGTGAAAGTCCCGGGTTAACTTTCGTAAACCGGCGCTGTGACGCTCCGCCGCGCTTCCGCCCGTCGCCGCGCGGCGCTAGCGTGGCGGCATGTCGGGGCGGGGTTTCAGCGAAGGGAGAGGCCGGCGCGGTTTGGCTGCGTCGCTGGCGCTGCTCGCGCTGGTGCTGCAGGCGCTCTTGCCCTGGACGCATGCGGCGGCCATGGCCAAGGCCGATCCCGGCATCTTCATTCTCTGCACCGCCGAAGGGCCGAAGGCCTTCATCCTCGATCTCGAGGGCAAGGCGCATCCCGCTCCCGCCGGCGAGGCGGAGCTGCCGCCGGCCTGCCCGGGCTGCCTCGGCGCCCCGGTCATCGCCGCCGTGCTGCCCGAACAGCCTTCCTTCGGCCCGGCCGACCGCCCGGCCGACCCGCCCGTCCTGATCGGCCGGCCGGCCGCGCCCGAGGACGCCCGCGCCGGGCCCTCGCAACCCCGAGCACCACCCGCTTCCCTCTGACCGCCCCGCCGGCGCGCCCTCGCGCGCCCGTCACGCCTTCAGACCAGGAAGCTCCATGCTCGCCCGTACCCTCGCGGCAACGCTCGCCGCCCTCGCCGCCGCCGGCTCCGCCGCGGCGCAAACCCCCACCCGCACCGCGCCGATCGAAGTGACCGGCACGCCGGAAAGCGATTCCCTCGTCACGCCCAGGACCGAGGACGCCCGCAAGATCATCGAACGCACCCCCGGCGCCGTCGAGGTCGTGCCCGATACCGCCTGGCGGAACGGCCCGGCGATGACGATCAAGGACACGCTCGACTACGTGCCCGGCGTCTTCGTCCAGCCCAAATGGGGCGACGACAGCCGGCTGTCGATCCGGGGTTCGGGCCTGTCGCGCAACTTCCACCTGCGCAGCACCCAGCTCTACATGGATGGGATCCCGATCAACACCGCCGACGGCTACGGCGACTTCCAGGAGATCGATCCCTCCGCCTACCGCTACATCGAGGTCTACCGGGGCGCCAATGCGCTGCGCTACGGCGCCAATTCGCTCGGCGGCGCCGTCAACTTCGTCACGCCGACGGGCCGCGACGCCAGCCTCATCGCCGCCGGCGCCGATATCGGCAGCTTCGACTTCCACCGTGCCTATCTCAGTTCGGGCATGGCGGCCGGCCCATTCGACTACTTCATCACCGTCGCCGGCCAGGAAGCCGACGGCTTCCGCGACCACAGCGACGGCGAATCGATCCGCGGCTCGGGCAATCTCGGCTACCGGCTGGCCCCGAACGTGGAGACGCGCTTCTACCTGAACGCCAATTCCGTCCGCCAGCGCATCCCCGGCGACGTGACCAGGGCGATCGCGCTGTCCACCCCGCGCACCGGGGCGGCGATCAACGCCACCAACGACTGGCAGCGCAACATCGACACCGTCCGCCTCGCCAACAAGACGACGCTGCTCTTCGGCCCCATGACGGTCGATATCGGCGCCTTCTACGTCAACCGCCACCTGATGCACCCGATCTTCCAGTGGCTCGACTATCGCTACGACGACTACGGCGGCTTCGGGCGGCTGTCGGACGAACGGCAGATCGCCGGCCATGACAACAAATTCACCCTCGGCCTGAACATCGTCAACGGCCGGCTCGACAACAGGCAGTTCGCCAACGGCCCGGGCGCGGTGAAGGGTGCGCTGCTTTCGGCCTCCAGGGACAATTCCGAGAACTATTCGCTCTATGCCGAGAACGCCTTCTCGATCGTTCCGGGCATCGCCCTGGTCCTCGGCGGCCAGTATCTCTACGCCAGCCGCGAGCGGAACGACCGCTTCCTCGCCGATGGCGATCAGTCGGGCAAGACGACGCATTCGCTGTTCAGCCCCAAGGCCGGGCTCCTCTGGGACATCGATCCCGGCTGGCAGGCCTTTGCCAACGTCTCCCGCGGGGCCGAGGTGCCGAGCTTCGGGGAGAGCATGGCGGGCGTGCCCTTCACCCAGATCCGGCCGCAGCGCACCACGACCTTCGAGATCGGCAGCCGGGGCACGCGCGAGGACTACACCTGGGACGTCGCCGTGTATCGCGCGCAGATCAAGAACGAGTTGCAATGCCTGTTCAGCACCTTCGGCAACTGCAACGTCACCAACGCCGACCGCACGGTGCATCAGGGACTGGAGCTCGGCGGCGGGGCCAGCCTGCTGAAGGGTCTCGCCGTCGGCGGAGACAAGCCGGACCGCGTCTGGTTCCAGGCGGCCTATGCCTTCAACGACTTCCGGTTCGACGGCGACCGGACCTTCGGCGACAACGAACTGCCGGGGGCGCCGCGCCACTTCCTGCGCGCCGAACTCCTCTACAAGCACCCGGCCGGCTTCCATGCGGGTCCCAATGTCGAATGGGTTCCGGAAGCCTATTACGTCGACAGCGCCAACACTCAGAAGACGCAAGCCTATCTTCTCTGGGGCCTGCGTGTCGGCTATGACGACGGCGGCGCCTTCTCCGCCTATCTCGAGGGTCGCAACCTGGGCGACCGGGAGTACATTTCGACCGTCAGCATCATCAACGTGGCCACCGCGGCCTCGCCTCTCTACAGCCCGGGCAGCGGGCGCGCGGTCTATGCCGGCGCCCGCTTCAAGTGGTAAGGCCCGGTTCGGCGCCGACCGCCACCGGTGCCCGCAGGGGCGCCGGGGGCGACCGGCGATGCATTCATCCGCCCCCCGGCGCCGCGGGCGCCGCCGGGGCCAGCGAGGACCGGGCTCGGCGCAGATGAAGCGCGCGGCATCTCAGGCGGATCTTCCAACGTGACCCTGCGGGCCGCCACGCTCGCCGCGCGCGCGCGCGGGCATCTGAGCGAAGTCAAGGCGCTCGGCGCGTCGCTCGGCCTGCATGTGGCGGTGGTGGCGGGGCTCGCCCTGATCAACCTCCCCGCACCCTTCCGCGAACAGGCGCCGGTGGTGGTGGAACTCATGATCGAACGGCAGCCGCAGCCGCCCGAAGGTCCGCTTCGCCTGCAGCCGGCGCCGGCCCTGGAAGCAGCACTGCCCCCGGTTCCAGGGCCGCCGCCGGATGTCGCAGCGCCGGCCGCGAGGACGGAACCGGCGCCTCCGCCACCCGAGCCGCCGCCGGTCGTCGAAAGCGAACCGGCCCCCCCGCCGCCCGCCCCAGCACCCCTGGCCGAACGCGAGCCGCCTCCGCTCGAGCCGCCCCGGGATTCCGGGCCCCAACCGGTGCGCGAGGCACCGCCGACGCCGCCGAGGATCAAGCCACCCCTCGCTTCGGCCGCCCCTCCCGCCGCACTGCAGGCGCATGCCGCCCCGCCCGCGACGGACACCGCAGCCCAGCCCGCGCCGATTCCTTCCCCTCCGTCGCCGATGCTCTCGGCTGGCGCCCCACCTCCCGCCTCGCCGCCACCCGCCGCCACGGCTCCACCCTCCTCGCCGCCGCCCGCGATTTCCTATGGCGGCGTCCTGCTGCGCTGGCTCGAGCGGCATCGCGAGTATCCGCGCATCGCCCGGATGCGCCGCATCGAGGGCGTCGTCGTGTTGCGGCTCACGATCGAACGCAGCGGGACGCTGGCCGATGCCGCGATCGCGGAGTCGAGCGGCTCCCCTGTTCTGGACGAGGCCGCGCTCGAGATGGTTCGCCGCGCGGTGCCGCTGCCTCCGCTGCCACAGGGCGAGGCGGTCGAGCGTGTCGTCATGCTGGTGCCGGTTACCTACAAGCTCGGATGACGGAGAAACCGATGATGAAGCACCTGCTGGCGGCTGCCGCCTTCGCCGGCCTGGGCATCCTCCCCGCCGCGGCGCATGTGACCCTGGAACAGCCGGAGGCCGCCGTGGGCGCCGGCTACAAGGCGGTGTTGCGCGTCCCCCACGGCTGCAAGGGCTCGGCCACGGTGAAGCTGCGCGTCCGGGTGCCTGAGGGGGTGATCGCGGTGAAGCCGATGCCCAAGCCCGGTTGGACGCTGGAAACGGTCAAGGGGAAGTACGCCAAGAGCTATCCCTTCTATCACGGCGCCCAACTGAGCGAGGGCGTGAAGGAGATCCTCTGGAGCGGAGGCCGGCTGCCCGACGACTTCTATGACGAGTTCGTGTTCACCGGCTTCCTCACCACGGACCTCCAGCCGGGCGGCACGCTCCACATTTCTGTGGTGCAGGAATGCGAACAGGGCGTCGAGCGCTGGATCGAGACGACCGGGCCGAAGGACGAGAAACCCGCACCGGCGCTGAAGCTGATCCAGAAGAAGTGAGCGCGGGCCGCGCCGGCCTTCGCTTCCTGCTGGCGCTTCTCCTCACGCTCGGCCCGGCGGGAACCGCCCTCGGCCATACCGGCCTCATCGCCAGCACGCCGGCCGACGGTGCGGTCCTGTATCTGGGGGTCTTCGCCGGGATCGGCGGCGCCTACTTTTCCGCCTGCCTGGCTCCCGGTGCAGTAGCGGCAGGGCCGATCTGTGGATGAACTGGATCTGCCGATGGCGGGAAGCTGGTCGGGGCGCATCGACATCCTCGTCACCGGCTTCGAGCTGGTGAGGCTTGTCGGCAGCATCGAAAATCGGGCGTGAGCGGCGGCGGAGCGAAGCGGTTCAGGCGGCGGGATTGAGCAGCAAGCCGGTGGCCGGGATCGCCCCGCCGATCACGACCCGGTCGCCCTGCAGGACCGCGTCGCCGGCGGCGATCAGCTTCAGCGCCAGCGGGTAGGCCCGGTGCTCCGCGGCCAGAACGCGGCCGGCGAGGGTCTCGGCCGTATCTCCGGTCAGCACCGGCACCGCGGCCTGCACCACGATCGGCCCGGCATCCAACTCCGGCCGCACGAAATGGACCGTGCAGCCGCTGATGCGCACGCCGTCGGCGATCACCCGCGCATGCACGTCCAGCCCCTTGTAGGCCGGCAGAAGTGAAGGGTGCACGTTCAGGATGCGGCCGTTCCAGCGGTTGACGAACCCGTCGGTCAGGAGCCGCATGAAGCCGGCGAGGCAGATGAGCTCGATGCGATGGGTCTCCAGTTCCGCTTCCAGTTCGGCCTCGAACGCCTCCCGGCTGCGGCCCTTGTGGCTGGTGGCGAAGGTCGCGATGCCGGCGCGCGCTGCGCTCGCCAGACCCTGCGCCTGGGGATTGTTGCTGGCCACCAGCACGATCTCGGCCGGATGCGCGGGGGCGCGGCAGCTTTCGATCAGGGCTTCCATGTTGCTGCCGCGGCCCGATATCAGGATGGCGACCCTCAGGCGCGCCACGCCGCACCCAGCGTGTCGATATCCACCCTCGCGGGGGCCGCGCCGTCCACCGCCGCTTCGACGGTACCGATGCGGAACACGGTCTCTCCCGCCGACTGCAACAGGGTCGTCGCCGCATCGGCCGCACCGGCAGCCACGACGACGGCCATGCCGATGCCGCAGTTGAAGGTTCGTGCCATCTCGATCGACTCGATGCTGCCCATCCGGGCGAGCCAGGCGAAGACCGGAGGCGCGGTCCAGGCGGATGCCTTCAGCCGAACCACATGCCCGTCCGGGATCACGCGCGGTATGTTCTCGATCAGTCCGCCGCCGGTGATGTGAGCGAGAGCCTTGGCATGCCCGGCGCGGACAAGCTCCAGAACGCTCTTCACGTAGATCCGGGTCGGGGTCAGCAGGGCTTCACCGAGCGGGCGCGAGGCGTCGAAGGGTGCCGGATGACGCAGGTCGAGATCATGGTCCGAGACCAGCTTGCGCACCAGCGAAAAGCCGTTGGAATGCACGCCCGAGGAGGCGAGTCCCAGGACAACGTCTCCGGCAGCGACGCCTTCGCCGCCGACGAGCGTGCCGCGTTCGGCCGCACCCAGGGCAAATCCCGCCAGGTCGTAGTCGCCTTTGCCGTACATGCCGGGCATTTCCGCCGTCTCGCCGCCCACGAGCGCGCAGCCCGCGAGCCGGCACCCCTCGGCGATGCCGGCGACCACGTCGCGCGCGGCGGCGACGTCGAGCTTTCCGGTGGCGTAGTAGTCGAGGAAAAGGAGCGGTTCCGCCCCCTGGACCACGAGATCGTTCACGCACATCGCGACGAGGTCGATCCCGACCGTTCTGTGCAGCCCGGTCTCGATCGCCAGCTTCAGCTTGGTGCCGACCCCGTCGGTGGTGGCGACCAGAATCGGATCCTTGAACCCCGCGGCCTTCAGGTCGAACAGGGCGCCGAATCCGCCGAGGCCGGCTTCCGAGCCCGGCCGCCGGGTGGCCTTGGCGAGCGGCTTGATGGCCTCGACCAATGCATTGCCGGCGTCGATGTCGACGCCCGCATCACGATAGCTCGCGCCCGTGTTGCTGCCTGTCATTGCGATTGCTTATTCTGTGGGTCTATGCGTCAAACGCGGCGCGACCATAGCCAACATGTCGGGCTTTGCAATGAATGAGCGGTTCCGCCTCGCCGTGCCGCCGGCTTTCTGGCTGATCCTGGTCCTGTTCGCGGGCTGTCCCGCGGCCGCGCAGGGGGTGGATCCCTTCACCATCACCGATGTGGCGGTCGATGCAACGGCAGCCACGGCGGTCGAGGCGCGCAACCGGGCGATGGCCGACGGCCAGCGTGCCGCCTATCAGCGGCTGCTGCGCCGGCTGACGCCCGAATCAGAGTGGAGCCGGCTGCCGCCGGCCGGCGGCACGGCGCTCGATGCCCTGGTCCGCGGTTTCCAGGTCGCCGGCGAGCGGAGCAGCGCCACCCGCTATCTGGCCCGGCTGACCGTCACCTTCCATCGAGATCCGGTCCGCCAGTTGCTGCGCGAGGCGGGAATACCCTTCACCGAGACGGCGGCGCGGCCGGCGCTGCTGTTGCCGGTCTATCGCGATGCCGGCGGGACCCTGCTCTGGGAGGACAATCCCTGGCGGCAGGCCTGGATCGACCGGCCGGAGCGGGATTCTCTGGCTCCCCTGCTGCTGCCGAGGCGCGATCAGGCCGTACCCGACGATTTCAGCCCCATGGTCGCCACATCCGGCGATGAGGGGCAGATGCGACGCCTGGCGACCCGCCTCGGCGCCGGCTCGGTCGTCGTGGCCGAGGCGCGGCCCGCCGCGGGTGGCGTCACGGTCTCCGTCACGCGCTACGGCGCGGACGGCGGCGGCCGGCCGGAGAGCGGCAGCTTCGCCTCGCTGGCGGAGGCGGCCCAGCGTCTGGCCGCCGGCTGGGACGAGGACTGGAAGGCGCGCACCCTGCTGCGCTTCGATTCGCGCGGCCTGCTGCTGGTGCAGGTGCCCTACGCGACCATCGAGAGCTGGGTCGCGGTCCGCCGGAAACTCGGCGAAACCTCCGAGATCACCAGGATCGAGATCGCCAGCCTGACCAACCGCGAGGCCCTGCTGACGCTCTCGCATATCGGCGACGTGCAGACGCTGAAGCTCGCCCTTCGCCAGCGCGACCTGATCCTGCAGGAAACCGTTGCTGGCTGGATCATCGAACCGGCGGGCGGCCGGTCTCCGAGGTGAACCTCGCCAACGCGATCTCGATCGCGCGGCTGCTGTCCGTGCCGCTGATCGTATGGCTCATGCTAAAGCACGAATGGACGCTCGCCTTCTGTGTCTTCGTCGCCGCGGGCGTTTCCGATGCGATCGACGGCCTGCTGGCGCGCCGTTTCGGCATGATGACCGAGCTGGGCAGCTATCTCGATCCCCTGGCCGACAAGGCGCTGCTGGTCGCCATCTACATCGTCATGGGGTGGATGGGACAGGTTTCCGAGTGGCTGGTCATCCTGGTCGTCTCGCGCGACATCCTCATCATCGGCGGCACGATGCTCTCGGCGGTGATCGGATATCGCGTGCGCATCCGCCCGCTCCTGGTCGGCAAGCTGAACACGGGGGCCCAGATCGCGCTGGCCGCCTGCATTCTGGCGCACCTGGCCTTCGGCTGGTTCCCCGATCTCTGGATCACGGCGCTGGTCTGGCTGGTCGCGGCGACGACGATCATCTCCGGCGCCGGCTATCTCGTCCAGTGGTCGCGCCGGCAGGCCGGCAAGGAGGGGTCGTGACCGCCAGGCAGACGTTTGCGTTCTGGACGCTGGCGATTCTCGCCTTCGTCCTCTTCCTGTGGGTACTGCGCGGCGTGCTGCTGCCCTTCGTCGCCGGCCTGGCGATCGCCTATATGCTCGATCCGGTCGCGGATCGGCTGGAACGCCATATGCCGCGGACGGCGGCCACGGCCGTCATCCTGGGCGGCTTCATCGCGCTCATCGTTCTGGCCTTGCTGCTGGTCTATCCCATCATCGCCCAGCAGATCGTCGATCTCGTCCGCCGCGCTCCCGAACTCCTCGAACAGGCGCGGGACAGGATCGTGCCGTTCCTGACCGAACTGGTCGGCCGGCTGCCCGAAGGGGGGGCGGGGCGCGTCAGGGAGGCGATCTCGAGCGAGGCGAACAAGGCGGTCGGTCTGCTCGGCGACATCATCACCGGGGTGATCGGCGGCGGCGCGGCGTTGCTCGACGCGCTCTCCTTCGTCTTCATCACGCCGATCGTCGCCTTCTATCTGATCCGCGACTGGGACCGTCTGGTCGCCTGGGTCGACGACGGTCTGCCGCGGGCGCATGCCGAGACCATCCGCGCGCAGCTTCGCGAGATCGATCAGGTTCTCGCGGGCTTTGTCCGGGGCCAGCTCTCCGTCTGTCTCATCCTCGGCATCTTCTATGCGGTGGCCTTGACCCTCATCGGTCTGGATTTCGGGCTGGTGATCGGGCTCGTCTCGGGGGCGCTCACCTTCATCCCCTATGCGGGTGCCTTCATCGGCCTGGCCGCGACCGCGATCGTCGCCGTGATCCAGTTCTGGCAGGAACCCTGGATGATCGCCGTGGCGCTCGCCGTGTTCGGCCTGGGCCAGTTCGTCGAGGGGAACGTGATCACGCCGACCCTGGTCGGCGACAAGGTCGGCCTTCACCCGGTGCTTCTGATTTTCGCCCTGCTCGCCTTCGGCAGCGTCTTCGGCTTCGTCGGGGTCCTGCTGGCGGTGCCCGCCGCGGCGGTTGTCGGCGTCCTGGCCCGCTTCGCCTTCATGCGCTATCGCGAGAGCCACTTCTATCATGGCGGCGGGCCGGACCCGTGACCCGGGCGGTGCAGCTCACGCTCGACCTCGCCGGGCCGGCCTCCTTCGCCCGCGAGGATTTCGTCGTGGGGGAAGCCAACCGGTCCGCGCTGGGCTGGATCGACCGGTGGCCGGACTGGCCCGGGCGCGGCCTCGTGCTCTACGGACCGGAAGGGGCGGGGAAGAGCCACCTCGCCTCGCTCTGGCTCGAACGCAGCGGCGGGCGGAGGCTCGCCGGCCCCTCCGGGCCGACGGATGCGGAATTCCCGGTCCTGATCGAGGATCTGGCCGCGCCGCTCGACGAGACCGCCCTCCTGCATCTGTACAACCGTTTGGTCGCGGCGGGGCAGAGCCTGCTGGTGACCGCACGCCGGCCGCCGGCGTCCTGGCCGCTCGCCTTGCCGGATCTGCGATCTCGAATGCTGGCCCTGCCTACGGTGGCCCTGGCGCCACCGGATGACGCCCTGCTCCGCGCGGTGCTCCAAAAACTGTTTGGCGACAGGCAGTTGCGTGTCGGAGACCGCGTTCTCGACTATCTCCTGGCGCGGATGGATCGCTCCTATGCGACAGCGCGGGCGCTGGTCGCGGCGATCGACAGGGCCGCGTTGGCCGGCCGGCGGGACATCGCGCTGCCCCTGGTCGCGGCGGTGCTGGCGGAGCAGCGATCTATATAATTCGGAGGATGGCGGGGACGGGGTATCCGGGAGACCATTGTGCGTTTTGCGCTTGATGGTCATCACAAAGCCGCAAAGTTAAGGAACCATCAACGCTGTAGGCGCCGATCTGTTCGTGGCAGACTGGCGTAAGGCGATGACCTGATCCTTGAAGGGAGATTTCATCGTGGGAACGTGGGCTTTCGCGCAGCGGGGGGTTTTCGTATCGATCGCGGTGCTGGCCGGTGCCGGCGCGGTCGAGGCTGCCGATCTCGTCGTGATCAATTCGAACGCGCCCGGGATTGCCAAGGGGGCCGTGATCGACGACGCCAAGCCGATCTCGGTGTCGGCCGGCAGTCGGGTCTCGCTGGTGAGTGCGACGGGCGCCGTGGTCACCATCAACGGCCCGTTCGACGGTCCTCCGTCACAGCGCGCTGGCGGCGGCGGCGGGGATGGCCGCCTGGTCGCCTCGCTGGCGACCCTGCTGCAGGGGCACGCCTCCGACCAGACCCAGCTCGGGGCGCATCGCGGCGGAGGAGAGGAGCCCGACCAGCCCTTCCAGCTGAATACCTCGAAATCGGCCGATTTCTGCGTCCCTGCCGGGACCACGGTGAAGCTCTGGCGCCCGGCGGGGCGCAAGGAGCAGATCGGGCGCGCCCGCATCAAGTCGCTGGAGACGGGCGGCCTTCAGAAGGAGTTCACCTGGGCGGTGGGCGAGATGGAGGTCGCCTGGCCGGCGGGCGTGCCGGTCAAGGACGGTGGCGCCTACCTGATCTCTTCCAGCGACATGCCGCAGCCGGCCAGGGTCATTATCCACATCATGCCTCCGGGAGTGGCGCCCGGCCCGGCACAGGCCGCGTGGATGGCCGACAACGGCTGTGTCGACCAGGCGTTGCTGGCGCTCGCCGCGGTGCAGTAGGGTTCACGTCCTTGTGATGGGCGCTTGCCCGGCAGGGGGCCGATGAGGTGGTATTGAGCCTTTAGTTTTAACGGTTTGTGAGCGATCGGGGGGCTGGTTGCGTCCAGGGGCTGCGGGACAGAGCGGGAGGGCAAGCGGAAGCGCGCGCGGCGCGCGGCGGATCGCCGTCGCCTGCGGCCTCGCGTTCGCCTGTCTTCTGCATGGCGAAGCCATGGCCCAGCAGCAGCCGCTCCCGCCGGCGGCCCAGCCCGTTCCCCTCCAGCGCGAGCAGATCGCCCCGCCCCCTTCGCTTCGCGATCAGGAAGGTGCGCCGCTCACGGTGCAGCCGGGGGTGGCCGGTTCGATACCGCCGGGCGCCCGACAGATCGAAGTGCCGCTGAACGGCATCGTCGTTACCGGCATGACCGCCTACACCCCGGAACAGTTCGCGGTGCTCTGGCAGGACGAGCTGGGCAAGACGGTCTCGCTGGCCCGGATATTCGAGATCGCCGCCCTGATCGAGCGCCAGTATCGCGCCGACGGCTATTTCCTGTCCCGTGCCTATGTGCCCGAACAGTCGGTTTCCGATGGCCGATTCAGCATCGCGGTGGTGGAAGGCTACATCTCCGATGTGGTGGTTCAGGGCGAGGTCGGAAACGTCCGCAAGCTGATTCAGAAGTACGTGGGGCAGATTGTCGGGCGAAAGCCGATCACCTCGGCCGATATCGAACGCTATCTGCTGCTCGCCAACGACATTCCCGGGATCACGGCCAAGGGCACACTTCAGCCGGCGGAACAGGACGGGGCCAGCCAGCTCGTCGTCGATGCGACGCTCGAAGGTCTCGACGGTTTCGCCACCGTGAACAATCGCAGTTCCGCCTTCACCGGCCCCTGGGTGGGCGCCGTCTCCGGCGCCATCAACTCCCAGACCGAACTGGGAGAGCGCACCGAACTCATCCTGCTCAACACGCTCTTCACCGACGAACAGACCTACATGCAGGGTTCGCTCGAAAGCCGTTTCGGCGGAGAAGGCTTCAAGCTGAAGGGCACGCTGAGCTACGGACCTTCCGTCCCCGGTTCGAACCTGAAGCCGCTCGGGGTCAAGGCGGTGACCAAGGGCATCGAGATCGAGGCGTCCTATCCCGTCTGGCGGTCACGCCGCCTGGGCTGGATCACCTCGCTCTCCTTCGATCTCGACAACATCGTCACAGATTCGCTGGGCTCACCCTTCAGCGAGGACCGGCTGCGGGTTCTGCGTTTCAACAACACCTTCGAGTACCGCGACACCTTCGCCGGCGTGAACACGCTGAACCTGGGCCTTCATCGCGGGATCAGCCTGTTCGGCGCCAGTCACGGCCGGAACAGCCTGCCGCAATCGCGCGGAGAGGGTGAATCGACCTTCTGGAAGGGCACGATCGAGGTCAGCCGCCTGCAGGGCATCTGGGCCGGGTCGGACACCAGCGTGAACCTCCTGCTGCAGGCCGCGGCGCAATACACCCGCGATCCGCTCCTCGCGGCCGAGGAATTCCGCCTGGGCGGCGAGAAGTTCGGCCGCGGCTACGATCCGGGCGAACTGCTCGGTGATCGCGGCATCGCCGGCTCGCTGGAGCTTCAGGTCAACCTGTCGACCGGCAACACGGAATGGTTCACCGCCTATCAGCTCTACACCTTCCTCGACAACGGCAGGGTCTGGAACCTCGATGCCGGTTCCAGTGCGATGGGGCTGTTGTCGGGCGGGGTGGGGGTCAGGTTCCAGGTCAGCGAGCGAGCATCGGCCGAGATCGAACTGGCCCAGCCGATCAGCCGGAACCCGACCAACCAGGGAAACGAGACGCCGCCGATGATGTATTTTCGGCTGTCATCGCGGTTCTGACATCGAGAACGGACCGACCGGGGCCTACCCGGCGGCAGAAGCGGACCGGTTTGCGCGTGTGGTGGCTAAGGTCTGAGGGATATTCGTCATGCAGTCCAATGCTGCGCCTGTGACCGGCAAGAGCCGGGGCTACAGCCCCGTCATGACCCGCACCTCGCGGCTCATTCGCCGCGTTTTCCTCATGGGCTCGACCGCCCTGGCCGGCATTCCCGTGGTGGGCGTCGTCGGCGACGCTGCCGCCAACCCGCAGGGCGGTGTGGTGGTCGGCGGCGCCATCTCCATTCAGCAGACCAGTCCGACCCAGCTCGACGTCGTACAGTCGAGCCAGCGCGGTATCATCGACTGGCGCAGCTTTTCCATCGGCGCCAACGAAACGACGAACTTCGTCCAGCCATTGGGCGGCGTGACGCTGAACCGCGTGGTGGGCGACCAGGCATCGCAGATTCTGGGCCGCCTGACCGCGACCGGCACCATCTTCCTGGTCAACCAGAACGGCATCGTCTTCGGCTCCGGCGCGCAGGTCGATGTCGGCGGGCTGGTCGCGACCACGGCCAACATCTCCAACAACAACTTCATGGCAGGCCTGTTCAAGTTCGATCAGGCTGGATCCCTGCGGACCGCCTCCGTCGTCAATCAGGGCGAGATCACCGTCCGCGATGCGGGTCTCGCCGCCTTCGTGGCACCCGGCGTCGAGAACGCGGGCGTGATCGAGGCGAAACTCGGCCGCGTCGTCCTCGGCGGCGCCGAGACCTTTGCCGTCGACCTGATGGGGGACGGACTCCTCTCCTTCAGCCTGGGCGCGCCCGTTCAGGCCCGCCCCAACGGGGCCGGCGGCCAGCCGATGGAGTCGCTCGCCTCCAATTCCGGCACGATCAAGGCCGATGGCGGCACCGTGGTGATCGGCGCCCGCCAGGCGGTGAAGGTCGTCGAGAATGTCGTCAACATGTCCGGCCGCATCGAGGCCACCAGCGTCGAGATGCGCAACGGCACCGTCGTCCTGTCGGGCGGTGACACCGGCCGCGTCGCCGTTTCCGGTCAGATCGACGCTTCGGGAAAGCAGGCGGGAGAGACGGGCGGCAACGTCCAGGTGCTGGGCGACGTCGTTGCGCTCCAGGCCGGTGCCGCCATCGACGTGTCCGGGCAGGCCGGCGGCGGTACGGCACTGGTCGGCGGCGACTGGCAGGGCGGCGGGACCACCCAGCGCGCGACGACCGCGACGATGGCCTCCGGCGCCACGATCAGCGCCGATGCCCTCTCCTCCGGCGACGGCGGCACCGTGGTCGTGTGGGCCGACCGCGACACCCGGTTCGACGGCAGCATCACCGCGCGCGGCGGCAGCGCGGGCGGGAATGGCGGCAAGGTCGAAACCTCCGGGAAGCGCGATCTCTATGTCGGCAACAACGCCAAGGTCGATGCGACGGCGCCGAAGGGGACGACCGGCAAATGGCTGCTCGACCCGCTGAACGTCATCATCGGCAGCGTCACCACGGCGGGCTTCCTCGACGGCGGCGATCCGAACACCTACGTGCCCACGGCGACGGGCGCCACGGTCTCGGCCTCGGCCATCCTGGCCGCGCTGAATTCCGGCGTGGACGTGGAAGTGACCACCGGGACCACCGGCGCCGAAGCCGGCAACATCACGGTCGCCACCGCCCTGTCATGGAGTTCCGCGCGGCAACTGAAGCTTTCCGCGGCCGGCGCCATCGACATCCAGGCGCCGATCACCGCCGCCGCCGGCGCGCTCGCCATGGAGGCGCAGGGCGGCAGCATCACCCAGACGGCGGGCGGCACGATCAACGTGGATCGCCTGTCGGCCAAGTCGGCCGGCGCGATCACGCTGAACCAGGCCAACAACGTCAACACGCTGCAACTGCTCAGCGGCAACGACGACGTCGTCCTGATCGACATGGGCGGCGGCCTCGTCGCGGTCGGCGACATCTACAGCTGCTTCGGCACCGCCACCGTCTCGACCACCGGCAACCTGACGGCGGCGCGGGTCCTCGGCCAGGTGGCCAATCTGACGGCCACGGGCAACATCACCCTGACCGGCAACGTCGAAAGCCCGATGGGCACGCTGACGCTGAGCGCCGGCGGCAACATCTCCCAGACGGGCGGCGTGATCACCATCCGCACGCTGACCGGCAGCGCGGGAGGGACCTCGAGCCTGACCGGCGCCAATCTGATCACGAACCTCGGCACCTTCGCCTCGACCGGCGGTCTCAGCGTGACGAATGCGCAGACCCTCACCGTTACCGGTGCAGTGTCGAGCATGGGCACCGTCAACCTGACCGCGACGGCGGGGAATGTCGTCAACACCCTCACCACGGGCACGATCAACGGGAACATCGTGGCGCTGACGGCGTCGGCCGGACAGGTTCAGGTGAACGAGGACGTCACGGCGAGCGACACCATCCGGCTCGTCGGATCGACGGCCGTGACGCAGTCGTCCGGCGGCATTCTCAACGCGAACGCCCTCTACGCGGAATCCGCAGGCTCGGTCAGCCTCACCCAATCGAATCTCGTGGGTGCCCTCGCCGGCAAGATCACCTCCGGCGGCGGCTCCTTCCTGTTCACGAACGCCAACTCCTTCTCCGTCAATACGGTATCGGGCAATCCCGGCGTTTCGACGCAGGGCGGTTTCATCCGCTTGACCGCGCTTGCCGGCACGCTCAGCGTCGGTCAGGCGATCACAAGTGACGGCGGAAATGTCGAGCTGGTCGCCAACAACATGTCGATCACCGCCATGATCGACACCTTTGGCGATGATTCCTTCACCAGCGTCCTGCTGCGGCCTTCTTCGGGACTTGTCATCGACCTGGGCGGGGCGGACACCTCTTCCCGGCTGGGCATCACCAATGCCGAAGCCAACAACATCTTCGCCGACATCCTGCAGATCGGGACCACCGGCGGAGCCAATATCGAAGTCACGGCCCCGATCACGCTCACTTCGACGTCGAATCTGTATCTTGCGACCGCCGGGACCGTGGTCCAATCCACCGGCGCGGCATTGACCGTCGACGGGCTGCGGCTCGACGTCACCCGCAACGCCCCTTCCGTGCTGTCCGACCTCAACGACGTGAATCGGCTGTCCGGTCAGCAGACCTCCAACTGTTTCTCCTCGTTCTGCTCGGCGACTTTCTCCTTCACCGACATCGACGGCTTCGAGATCGCCTCGGTCGCCGGCTCGAACGGCCTCTTCTACAGCACCTTCGCCGCCGTCAGCCTGACCGCGACCACGGGCGCGATCACGGTGAGCTCGCAGATCCAGGGCGGACAGAACCTGACCCTGACCGCCGACAACATGGCGATCAACAACACCGTCAGCGGCACCAACAACATGACGGTGCGCCCTGTCACGACCGGCACGACGGTCGATCTCGGCGGGGCCGACGGCGCGGGCGTGCTCGGGCTCGACGCGACCGAACTCACCCGCTTCAGCACGCCCAATCTCACCATCGGGACGAACGCCGCCGGGCCGATCGTCGTTTCGAGCGCGGTGACGGTGAGCGGCAGCGTCTCCGGCACGCTGACGCTGCAGACGCTCGACGACATTACCTTCAACGCCAACTTCACCCGGACCGGCAACGGCTCGCTCCAGCTCACCGCCGACGAGATCAGCATCGCCAATACCGCCGTCGTCGATACGGCGCGCAGCCTGTTCGTCAACGCCCGTGACCTCACGGTAGGCGGCAATCTCGATGTCGGCACCTTCACCTCGGATCTCGCCTCGATCGCGCTGACCGGCGCCTTCGCCGTTCAGGGCAGCACCACCTTCAGCAGCGCTGGTGACATTTCCGTCCAGGCGGCCACGATCGCCGCCGGCGGCAGCACGACCGGCTTCAACATCAGCTTCACCGCAGACACCAGCTTCGCCAATTCCGGCACAGTGACGGCGAGCGGAGGCTTCCTCACCATCGTCGCACCGACGCTCGACATCGGCGCTTCGCTCACCGCGAATACCATCCGCCTGGAAGTGGTGGGCAACGGCCTCGTCATCGGCGGCACCGCCGGCGTGGGCGAGACGGACATCACCGCTTTAGAGTTCGGCAGCATCAATGCCGACAACATCCAGTTCGGTGGAACGCAGACCGGGGCGATCCGCCTGCTGCTTTCCATCGCCGGCGACAGTCTGGGAATTTCAAGCATCGCGTTCGTCAGCACCGGTTCCTTCACCTCGACGAGCGCGTCTTTGACCGGATTCCAGACGATCGGCTTCGCGGTCGAGAATTTCGTCATTTCCGGAACGGCCTTCGTCGGCGGCGACACGATCGAGTTCCAGCAGATCAATTCCGGGACGATCGACATCGGCGGCGTCGACGGCGCCGGCACGCTCGGCATCAGCAATGCCGAGTTCGGACAGATGTCCTTCCTGAACCTCCGCTTCGGGCGATCCACGCTGAACGATGCCGGAACGCTCGTCGGGACGGTCCTGGTCAACCGCAACACCGAGGTGTTCAGCAGCGATTTCAGCTTCATCGAGATCAACGCGACCAGTCTCACCACCAACAACAATCTCGGGGCCGATCTCGCGCTCTTCATCAACGCCGACGAGATCAACTTCGGCGCCGCTCCGGTCTATGCCGACTATGTGCGGATCGCCCCCTATACCCGCGGTACGGTCCAGATCGGCGGGACGGGGACGGGGAACGAACTCCTGCTGACCACCGCCTCGCTCAACCGGGTGCAGGCGGAGGAATTGCAGATCGGGACCTCCCAGTTCGATACCGGCTTCGAGGTTTTCGGCGGCGTCACCGGCAGCATCGTGATCGCCGACGCGGCAGGCATCGTCTCGCCGCGCATCGATGCGCTGCTTCTCGCGGCCGGCAGCGGGGGTTCGATCACCCAGACCGGCGCGATCGTGGTGGACAAGCTCCTGATCGTCGAGGCGGGCAGCGCGACGCTCGACAATGCCGGCAATCAGGTCGGCATTCTCGCCGCCGGCCTGGTCGACGGCGGGGGCACACGCACGATCGTGTCCGACCTGACTTTCGTTTCCCAGGGCACGCTCACCATCGGCAATGTCGCCTATGTCGGCATCGGTGACATCACCGGGACTACCGGCCTCGTGGGCCGGGGGCTGAACGCCGGCTGCACGAACTGCAACCTCAGCGCCATGCTGGTCACCGATGCGATCGCGATCAACGAAGCGATCGACGTCGGCTTCGGTTCGCTCGGTATCGTTCAGCGCACGGCGGGGACCGACATCGCCATCGGCGGTGCCGACGCGAGCGGGGTGCTCGGCATCGATGCGACCGAACTCGGGCGCATCACTTCGGTTCGTTTCCTTTCCATCGGCGACGGGGACACCGGCAACATCTCGGTGACGACGTCCTTCTCGCTGAACACCCTCAGCTGCTGCTCCCTCGGTTCCTTGCAGTTCACGGGGGCGGGCGACTTCTCCACGACGGCGGCGCTCGCCGCTGGCGGCCGCAACCTTACGGTCTCGGCCGCCAACATAACCATCGGCGACGATGCCGCCGATACGCTCAGCACCTCGACGCTGACGACCGGGTTCTCCTTCGTTCGTCCGACCACCAGCCTGAACGCGACCGGCACGGTCACGGCCAATGCGCCGATCCAGTCGAGCGGCAGCCTATCCGTCACCAGCGGCGATGCCGCCAGTTTCACGCAGACGATCCAGACGGAGTCGGGCGGCATTACCGTTACGGCGGGCGGTGCCGTCTCACTCGCCGCGGTCACGGTCGGCAGCGGGAGCGCCTCCATCACCGCCGATGGTCTCCTCACGGTCGGCGGCGCGATGAGCGCGACCTCGTCGATCCGCCTTACGGCTACCGACTTCGCCATAAACGCCAACGTGACCGCGCCCTCGCTCCGGCTCGACGCGCCCGCGACGGCGATATCGGTCGGCGGCGCCGGAACGCTGTCGACGGCGGAACTGGCGCGACTTTTTGGTTCCAGCCTGGTGCAGATCGGCGACGAGAACACCGGCAACCTGACGCTGGCATCGGCCATATCCGGAAGCACCTTCGGCGCGGTCGGCAATCTGGCGCTGATCTCCGGCGGCACGCTCGATCTCGATGGAAACACCGTCACCTCGACCGCGACACTCGCGTTGACGGCAGCGGCCATGACGATCGACGGCGCGGTCACGGCCAATGTCCTCGAAATCCAACACGTGAGCGGTGGCGATCTCGCGCTGGGCGCGGCGGATTCCTCGGGTACCCTCGGGCTGCAAGCGGCGGAACTCGCGCAACTCTCCTCGCCAACGATGCGTTTCGGGCGGAATTCGATCGGCTCTAGGGCCGGAACCGCTCCGGGCCTGGTGATCGTCAGCAGTGCCCTCGCCAACTCCGGCGGCTCGATAGAAATCAACGCCGCCAGCTTCATCAACTCGGCGGCGCTCACCGCATCGACCAACCTCTTCATCAACGCCAACACGCTGTTGATCGGTGCGGCGCTGAACGCCGACATGACGACCGGCACGGTTCGCATAGCGCCGCGCAACAGCGCCTTCTCTGTCGATATCGGCGGGGCGGGCGGCATCGGCGGACAGATTTTCACCCAGTCGACGCTCGACCTCATCAGCGCCAATACGCTCGAGATCGGCGCCCTCAATACCTCGACTTTCGGGACTGCAACGACGGTCGGCAATGTCGTCTTCTCGGCGGCGACCGACATCACGACGGTCAACCAGCTCTTCCTGGTGCAATCGACCTCGAGCTTCCCCACGCTGACCGTGACCCAGACGGCGCCGGTCACCGTCAATGCGCTCGCGATCCGCGGCAGCAGCGGGATCACGTTGCTCAATGCTGGCAACAATGTCGGCAGCTTTGCCGCCTCGACCGGCGTCTTCGGCTCTGCCATCCGCTTCGCCAATTCGGACGGCTTCACCGTGGCCGCGCTCAGCGACGGTCTGGGCGGCACGATCAACGGCGTCCAGTCGACCAGCGTCGGCTTCGGTCAGGCCGATGTGGTGCGGCTCTCCGCGCTCACCGGCGACATCACCCTCGGTGCCGTCGTTTCGGCGACCGGCAGCGGCGAGGTGCGTCTCCTCGCGACCCAGGGCAGGGTGGTACAGAACGCCGGCGCCACCGTGACCGCCCGGACGCTGGAGCTCGATCTGCGCGACAGCACGGTGATGACGGAAGCCAATTCGGTCCAGTTCCTAGCCGCCCGGCTCACCGGCGCTTCTCAGAACTTCAGCTTCACCGCCAACAGCACGGTCGGCACGACGACGGGTTCCGGCGGCATCGCCGGCGTCACCGTGCCGGGCAACCTGGTACTGCGCTCGAACTTCGGCAACATCAACAGCACCGCCGCGCCCTTCAACATCACCGGTACCTCCCGCTTCGAGGCACCGTCGGGTTCGGTCACGCTCACCAACCTGTCGAACGTGTTCGGCGGCCTCTTGTCCTTCCAGGGCTTCAGTGTGAACGTCGCGGCGGCGAGCGGCATCGCTCTCGATACCGTGAACCTGACGGGCAGCCTCACCCTCAACGCCAATGGCGGCATCACCCAGGCCGGGGCCATGGTGGTCAACGGTTCCAGCAGCCTGACGGCGACCAATGCCGACATCGTGCTGACCAACACGGGCAACCGCTTCGGCGGCACGGTGACGGTGACGACCGCCAACAACGTGTCGCTCGTCGGCACCAACGGCTTCGTCCTCGGCAATATGACGATCGCCAACGACCTGTCGGTCCAGGCGTTGACCGGTGGCATCAACGCCACCGGCGCCCTGGTGATCGGCGGCGACACGACGTTCCGGGTCGATACGGCCGGCAACGCGGTCACCGCCAACAACGCCGCGAACGCCTTCTCCGGTCTGATCAGCGTGCTGGGCAGTGCCAGCAACGTCACGCTGCGCGACAGCACCACGATCGAACTGGGCATGGTGAATGCCAGCGGCAACCTCGTCCTGAACGGTCCGGCCATGCGCGGGTCGGACGTGCTCACCATCGGCGGCACCACGACGGTGGATCCGAATTGCGGTTGCGTGTCCTTCACCAACGCCGCCAACACTTTCGGCGGCCTCTTCACCACGGCGGTCGCCCTGGATTTCGAGGTCCAGGCGGCGACACCGATCAATCTCGCCAATACGCAGACCCTGGGAGACTTCACCCTCGCCAATCAGGGCTTCACCTTCGGCGGTACGCTCACCATCGACGGGCGGGCGCTGCGCCTGCGTACGGCGGGAACGACGCTGACCATCCTGCCCGGTGCCGTCATCACGGTGGCCGGCGGGTCCGATATCGTGATCGAGGCCGACTTCCTCAGCCTCGGCGCTCCGATCAACGGGCCCTCGACCGCCAACCTCACGATCATGCCCGTCTCCGCGACCCAAACGATCGGGGTCGGCACCGGTGCCTCTGGCTCCCTGTCGATCGACAACGCCGAACTCGCCTTTGTCGAGGGTCGCTTCCGATCGATCACCTTCGGCCGCCCGGGCCAGACCGGCGCGATCGACGTCGCGGGGGGAACCTTCGGTCAGCCGGTGACCTTCCGCTCCAACGGTCCCGGCGGCTCGATCTCGGTCAACGGCATGCTCGTCGGCACCGGGCTCGGCGGCTTCACCTTCCGCGGCTCGGGCACGACCACGCATCTCTTCGCCGACATCGTCACGGCCGGAGCGCCGATCCTGATCGACGACTCGGTCATCCTGCACACCTCCGTCACCCTCGACACCACCAACGGCGGCGGCGTGCCCGCGGGGGCCAACATCACCATCACCGGAACGACCGACGGCAACGGCGGCGGCGAGGGCCTGACCGCGATGTCGGGCGCCGGCGCGATCAATCTGGCCGGCGCGCTCGGATCGACCACGCGCCTGGGTTCGGTCAATCTGATCGGCGGCAGCATCTCGGTCGCCTCGATCAATGCGCTTTCCATCTTCCTCGACGGTTCCACCAGTCTGACCGGCACGTCCTACCGGACCAACGGGGGGACCTTCGAGACCGCCGGCGCCGTGACCGCCTCCTCGCTCACCATCGACGTCACCGATCCGGACGGTCCCGGTGACGTGATCTTCGGCGGCAGTTTCTCGGCCGCCAGCCTGTCGCTGGTGCTCGGCAGCGGGAACGCCTCCGGCTCCTCGGTCAGCCTGGGCGCCCTCAGCGTCTCCGGTCTCGGCGGTACGGCCGACTTCACCGGCACGCTGAACGGCCGCTCCGGCGAGGTGGCGGCCCGCTTCGTCGTCCGTCCGGAGGGGGCCGACGACCACTATGTGTTCAACACCTGCATCATGAGCACGGCCTGCGGCTCGCTGATAACGGACGTGCCGATCGAGGTCAGCGGCCCGATGGATCCCGGGCGCTTCGATCCGGGCGGGATATACGACGGCGGCGGCTTCTACGGCGGCGGCGGCGACGGCGACGGCCCGATCGGGCCGGGCAGGCCGTTCATCAGCCTGATCGGCATGGTCGTGCCCGCCTTCGAGCCGAAGCCGGACGAGACCACGGTGCAGTTCTCCAACCAGGGCAACGACGAGTTGTGGTGATGACCGACGCAAAGCCCCGTCTTCACCGCGTACTCGGGCGGCTCGCCCTGGGTGCGCTCCTTTCGGTCGGCCTCGCGGGCTGTCTGGTCGGTACCGGCGCGAGCAAGGGCGGGATCGCCAATGCGCCGGTGAATGCCGGCCGCAACGCGGTGGGAGAGGCCTGCACGGCCCGGGTCGGCGCGGCGACGGAATCCGCGCCCGGCGTCGGCGAGCGGGTCTATCTCGTGCGCTGCGGCAGCTGGGAGCGGCCCTCCGCGCGAATCTTCCGTCTCACGCGCGGTGGCGCGCAGGGAATGTCGGAACTGCGCGCGGCCATCGCCCCGAACACCGCCTGGCGGCAATTGGTGGACCAGAGCGCCACCTGCGAGGCTCCCTCCGAGACGACCGTCCTCGAGGATGCTCCCTCCCTCGTCCTGCAGTGCAAGATGAAGAACGGCGGCTGGCCCTATTTCGCCACCGCCACCGCCATCGAGGACAGCATCTATCTGGCGGACGGTATTCCCTCGGCCTTTCAGGTCATGGAAGGCGTGATCGGCCGCATCAGCGGCAAGCGCGCCGACATGCCCGAGGGCGGCGAGCGGATGGCGCGCACGGAAGCGATGCGCCGCCTGGCGGCCGCGACCGGCGACCGTGTCTTCGGTGCCGGCGACATGAACGACTACTTCAACCTGCTCCAGGTCGGGCAGTACCAGAACACCATCCGCAACTATGCGGAAGCCGAGCGGGCCTACCGCGACGCGCTCGCCATCCATGAACGTCTGAACGGGATCGACAATCCCGAGGCGGGCGATCTGGTCAGCGCGCTGGCGCTCGAGGTCAGCAACCAGCAGCGCTACGGCGAGGCCGATCAGCTGTTCACCCGGGCCGAGCGGCTTCTGGCACGCACGGGCGACAAGCCCGACCTCGCACGTCTCTTGAGCTACAAGGCCATGCACGAGGCGAATCAGGGCCGGCGTGAGACAGGTCTCGACTATGCCAGGCAGGCGACCGAAATGCGCCGCCAGATCCGCCTCGATGCAGCGGGCATTTCCGGCGGCGGCTTCGACAACCAAGTCGCCTCGCTCGCCGCCAGCACCGGCATTCTCGTCAATGCCGGCTACGACCAGGCGGCGATCGACGTGGTGCAGAGCCTGCACCTGGAAGCGACCCTGATGAACCGGATGGGCGATGCGCCGGGGGCGCTGAAGGCGCGCGACGAGGCGCTCGAGATCCTGCGCACGACGCGCGCCAAGCCGGAATGGTGGGTGCCGCGCTTCGTCGAACTGGGCGCCGATATCGACGAGCGGCGCGGGGCCCTGGACCGTGCCGCCGACGAACGGCCCAAGGTGGTGACGGAATGGCGGCGCATGTTCGCGTCCTCGCGCCCCGAAGGCGTCTCGGAAATGAACCTCGGCGCCACCCTTGCGGCCCAGGGGCGCCGCGAGGAGGCGCTCGCGGCCTTCCGCTCCGGGGCGAAGACCGTGGCCGGGGCCGGCGGCGGCCTCCGTTTCGAGCAGGTTCTGCCGTATCTGGAGGTCCTTCTGGCCGAGACGGCGCGCCGCCCCGGCGAGAGCGCGGCTATCTATGCCGAGATGTTCGAGGCGGCGCAGATCATCCGCGGCGGCGTCACCGCGAAGTCGATCGCACTCGCCTCGGCCCGGCTCTCCGCCTCCGACGAGAAGGTGGGCGAACTGATCCGCGAGAAGCAGGAGGCCGAGCGCGAGCGCTTCCGCCTGCGGGCCGAATTCACGCGGCTGGGCGCCGTTCCGGCGGAAACCCGCGACACCGTCGAACTCAACAAGATTCGCGACCAGATCAACGCGACCGAGCGCAAGCTGAGCGACCTCGACAGCCAGGTGCAGTCGGCTGCCGCCGGCTACAACCAGCTGATCGAGCAGCCGACGACCGCGAAGAGCACGCTCGATCTCCTGCGCCCGCGGGAGGCCCTGGTGTCGATCCTGGTCGGCGAGCAGGGGTCCTTCGTCTTCGTGCTGCGCGACAACGCGATCACGGCCCGCAAGCTCGAGGTGACCAAGGACGAGGTCGTCGCCTCCGTGGCGGTCGTCCGCCAGGGTGTGGTGGTCCCTCCCAGCGGCCGGCTCCCGGTCTTCGATGCCCGCGAGGCACACAGGCTCTACCAGCGCCTGCTGGAACCTGTGGCGGACCGCCTGCAGGATCTCGACCATCTCGTCGTGGCCCCGACCGGCGCGCTGCTCGGCCTTCCCTTCGCGCTGCTGGTCACTGAACGGCCCCCTGCGATCCGCAACAACGACTACCGCCAGGTGAAGTGGTTCGGCCAGAAGCAGGCGCTCAGCCTGGTCCCCTCGGTGCGGGCCTTCACCGACCTGCGCGGACGCGCCGGTTCCTCGACGGCTCCCCGGCCCTTCATCGGCTTCGGCGATTTCCAGCCTTCGCCGGCTCCCCCGTCGAACCCGCGTGATCCCTGCGCCGGCGATGCCCGCCGGCTGGCGGCCTTCTCGGCGCTGCCGGCAACGGCGGGCGAGGTGCGCTCGATCGGCCGGACCCTGGGCGCGAGTGCGGACGATATCCTCCTCGGGGCGGACTTCACCAGCGAAGCCGTGCGCCGGAAGAAGCTCGACGACTACCGCGTGCTCTATTTCGCCACCCATGCGCTTCTGCCGACCGAACTCGAGTGCCGGTCGCAGCCGGCGCTGCTGGTCACCCGGCCGGCCGGATCGGCATCGGCGGATGCCGGCCTGCTTGATGCCGATACCATTCTCGGACTGAAGCTGGATGCCGATCTCGTTGTCCTGTCGGCCTGCAACACCGCCGGCCCGGCGGGTGAGAGCACCGGCGAGAGCCTGTCCGGCCTAGCGCGCGCCTTCTTCTATGCCGGCGCCCGCGGCCTGCTGGTCTCGCATTGGCTGGTCGAGGACCGGGCCACGGCGGAACTCATGTCCACCATGTTCGGCGGATTGCGGGGCGGCGGCGGCAAGTCGACGGCGGAGGCGCTGAGGCAGGCGCAGAACGGCATTCTCGCCCGGGCGGGCACCGGCGGCCTGCCTGTGATCTGGTCGCATCCGCTGTTCTGGTCGGCTTTCACCGTCGTGGGCGACGGCGCCCGGGCGACCCAGGTCGGCACCTGATCTGCCCGGTGGTTCAGGGGTCATCGGCCGGCATGGCGCCGGCCGATCTTCTTGCACACGCTCGAAGATCCGCGGGCCCTGTCCGTGGGTGTCAAACTCATCCATTCGGAATTGTTTAAAATTTTCCAGACTTTGTCTTTTTGACTATCTTTTTATTTGGGCACTTGGGCGTGTTCAGGCATTCTTAAACTGTGTTGATTTAACCTGCGCCACTGGCAGGTGGAATGTATATCGGAGCGAGGATTTTCGTCATGGCTGCTTCGCGGTCGCGACTTGTGCGCTGGGCCCATCGGCTGCGGGACGACCGCCGCGGCGCGATCGCCGCCGTGGCCGCGGTTGCCGCGGTTCCGCTGATCGGACTGACCGGCATCGGCATCGACGCCGCCCGCGGCTATATGCTGAAGCAGCGGATGAGCCAGGCACTCGACGCCGCCGGGCTGGCGGGCGGTCGGGCGGTCTTTTCCGCCAGTTTCTCGGCCGACGTTTCGAAGTACTACTTCGCCAATATCCCGCAGGGGTACCTCGACGCGACGCTGCAGGCGCCGGTCGTCTCGACCACGGCGAACAAGGATACGGTGACGCTGACGGCCTCGGCGGAACTGCCGACGACCTTTACCCGCATCCTCGGCGTGGAGGATATGACCGTCAACGCCCGCTCCGTGATCAAGCGGGCGAACCGCGGGCTGGAACTCGTCCTGTCGCTCGACAGCACCGGTTCGATGGACGACAACAACAAGATCGGCAAGCTGAAGACCGCCGCCAACCAGTTGCTCGACATCATCTATGGCGAGACGATCGACACGGTCGACAATCTCTATGTCGGTGTCGTCCCCTACACCACGACGGTCAATATCGGCAACAACCGCTCGGGCTGGCTGACCGGCCCGACGGCGGGCCTGTATGGGGCGGGAACCTGGCGCGGCTGCGTGGAGGCGCGCGCCTATCCCTATGAGGAGGGCCAGGCGGACGTTCCCCCGGCGACGCAGAAGTTCAAGCCCTATCTCTACGCCACGACTTACAACCAGAGCTGGTATTACAACGGCAACAAGGTCACCAACAGCTACACCAGCGACAACAACTGGCAGCCCTCAAACGCGACCAACAGCCATACCTCCGCCGGCCCGAACAAGTACTGTCAGGTCGCCAGCAAGGCCGAGATCCTGCCGCTGCAGCCGAGCAAGGCCAAGGCCAAGCAGGCGATCGCGGCCATGGATGCCGATTCCATCGGCACACTCACCAACGTGGGCCTGTCCTGGGGCTGGCGGATGCTGGCGCCGGAATGGCGGGGTCTGTGGGGCACCTCGCAGCAATGGGGGTCGACGACGCCGGCCAGCCTGCCGCTCGACTACGATACGCCGGCGATGGACAAGACGCTGATCCTTCTCACCGATGGTCTGACCAACATGCCGGCCGGCAACGGGCAGACGGGATGCAGTTCGGGCTCGACCCCCTGCAGCTTTCCCTATGGCAGCTACACCGCCTTCGGCCGGCTGAGCGAGGCCAGGCTCGGAACCGTGAAGAAGAGCACCGCGGACGCCACCTTGAACAACCGCATCATCGAGACCTGCACGGCCATGAAGGCCAAGGGGATCACCATCTACACCATCGTGCTGCAGGAAAGCAGCCAGACGGTTCAGAACGTGTTCAGCGCCTGCGCGTCCTCACCCGCCCATTTCTACAACTCACCCACGGCCGATCAGCTCTCCAGTGTCTTCCAGCAGATCGCAATTCAGCTCTCCAACCTCCGGCTCGCGGAGTAAAAGGCTCAGATCGGTCCTAAAATGCGGTTCTTTCGCGGGCAGAGTGCATAAGTAAGGAGCATTTCCGTGCCGCCTCCGAAATATATGTCAGCTTTTATGACCTAGAAGACGCTTTTCGCTTTTGCCGGTACGCGTGTCGCGCTATGGTGCGCCACCCGACCGTCCTCGCCGGCGCGATCGGATCCTGAGATTTCAGACCGACCGGGGCGCGTGATGGCCGAACGCATGCTGAAATTCGTGACCGTCGGGCAGTCGATGCCCGAAAAGCGCGCCGCGGGCGAGCGGCGGGGCGACTTCGGCGAAATCTATCGTGGCTTCGCCGCGGAGAAGGCGGCCGAACAGGCCTCGCGCTGCTCGCAATGCGGAGTGCCCTTCTGCCAGGTCCACTGCCCGCTTTCGAACAACATCCCCGATTGGCTGAAGCTCACCGCCGAGGGCCGGCTGGAGGAAGCCTATGAGGTTTCCCAGGCCACCAACACCTTTCCGGAGGTCTGCGGGCGCATCTGCCCGCAGGACCGCCTGTGCGAAGGCAATTGCGTGATCGAAAAGGGTTTCGAGAGCGTGACCATCGGGTCGATCGAGAAATACATCACCGAGACCGCTTTCGCGCAGGGCTGGGTTCTCCCGCCCAAACCCCGCCACGAACGCCCCGAGTCCGTCGGCATCGTCGGTGCGGGCCCGGCCGGTCTGGCCGCCGCCGATCAGCTTCGCCGTCTTGGCTATCAGGTGACGGTCTACGACCGCTATGACCGTGTCGGGGGCCTGATGATCTATGGCATCCCGAACTTCAAGCTGGAGAAGGACGTTGTCCTGCGGCGCAGCGAACTGCTCGCCGCCGGCGGAATTTCCTTCGTCCTGAACTGCGAGGTCGGCCGCGACGTGACGCTCGACGCGCTGCGCGCGCGTCATGACGCGGTGCTGCTTGCGACCGGGGTCTATGCCGCCCGCGACATGCCGGCGGACGGCCGCTCCCTCGCCAATATCGTCCCGGCAATGACCTATCTCACCGCCTCCAACCGCAAGGGCCTGGGCGACAGCGTGCCCGACTACGACGACGGCACGCTGAATGCCGAAGGCAAGAGGGTGGTCGTCATCGGCGGCGGCGACACGGCGATGGATTGCGTGCGGACGGCGGTACGGCAGGGGGCGAAGTCGGTCCAGTGCCTCTATCGCCGTGACCGCGCCAACATGCCCGGATCGCTCCGTGAGGTTCAGCACGCCGAGGAGGAGGGCGTCGAATTCCTCTGGCTGACCCAACCGGTCGGTTTCGGCGGCAAGGCCGGCCGTCTGACCCGGGTGAAGGCGCAGCGGATGAAGCTCGGGCTGGCCGATACCTCCGGCCGCGCCGTCCCGAAGCCGATCGACGGCTCGGAATTCGACCTGAAGGCGGACATCGCCATCCTTGCCCTGGGCTTCGACCCGGAGGATCTGCCCGCCCTCCTGCGGGCGCCGGACCTTCAGACCAGCCCGGCGGGCACGGTGAGGATCGACTTCCGGCGCTTCGAAACCTCTCTGCCCGGTGTCTTCGCGGCCGGCGACATCGTGCGCGGCGCTTCGCTCGTCGTCTGGGCCATTCGCGATGGCCGCGATGCCGCCGCCGCCATCCATGATCACCTGAACGCCCGCGCCCGCGCGCAGGCCATCGCCGCGGAGTGACGCCATGCGAACCCTGCTCGTCATTCTGTTCTGCCTGGGCCTCCTCCCCGTCGCCGCGGTCGCCCAGCAGAGCATCGATCCGAAGACCGCCGAAGCGGCCAGGGCGATGGTCGCCAAGACGGGCGCCATCGCGCAGTACGAGCGCATGCTCGACCTGATGGTCGGGCAGCTGATCGACGCCGCCCAAGGCTCCAACCCGCAGACCAAGCCGCAGGAGGTGGAGACCGTCTTCCGGGAGGTCATCCTGCCCGAACTGAAAGGCATCGGCCCTGCGATCATGGAAGTGTTGATCGCGGCCTACGCGCAGCGCTTCAGCGTCGCCGAACTGGACGAACTCAACGCCTTCTACGACACCCCCAGCGGTCAGAAGCTGTTGCGCGAAACGCCGGGGCTGGTGACCGAGATCATGCAGGCCACGGGGTCGATCGCCGAAGAGGCCCTCGTCGCCGCGATCGAGAGGAACCGCGAAGCGCTGCGTCGGCGTGGCGTCCAGGTGCCGCTGTGACCCGTCGTCCCCGTGCCGTCCGTTGCATTCGGAGATCCGTGCCATGACCGATTACGCGATCCGGTACCAGGCCGAAGCGACCCGCCTTCAGCGCGAGGGGTTGTACGACCCGGCGAATGAACACGATGCCTGCGGCGTCGGTATGATCGTCTCGCTCGATGGCAGGAAGTCCCGGCGCGTGGTCGAAGCCGGCATCCAGGCCTTGAAGGCGGTCTGGCATCGGGGCGCCGTCGACGCCGACGGCAAGACCGGCGACGGCGCCGGCATCCATGTCGAAATCCCGCAGGACTTCTTCAAGGACCACATCCGCTCCACCGGCTACACGCCTTCGGAAGCGAAGCTCGCCGTGGGCCAGGTCTTCCTGCCGAAGACCGACTTCGGTGCCCAGGAGACCTGCCGCACCATCGTCGAGACCGAGATTCTGGCCTTCGGCCACGGCATATTCGGCTGGCGCCAGGTGCCGGTCGACGTCTCGGTCATCGGCGAGAAGGCGAACGCCACGCGGCCCGAGATCGAGCAGATCATGATCGAGAACCGCAAGGGCCTCGACGACCAGGCCTTCGAGCGCGAACTCTATCTGATCCGCAGGAGAATCGAGAAGCGGGTGCTGGAGGCGCATGTCGCCGATTTCTACCTGTGCTCGCTCTCCTGCCGGTCGGTCATCTACAAGGGGATGTTCCTGGCCGAGCAGCTCGCCGTCTTCTATCCCGATCTGAACGATCCGCGCTTCGTTTCCTCCTTCGCGATCTTCCACCAGCGCTACTCGACCAACACCTTTCCGACCTGGCGGCTCGCCCAGCCGTTCCGGATGCTCGCCCATAACGGCGAGATCAACACCGTGCGTGGCAACGTCAACTGGATGAAGAGCCACGAGATTCGCATGGCCTCGGAGGCCTTCGGCGAACACGGAGAGGACATCAAGCCGATCGTGCAGTCGGGTTCCTCCGACTCGGCCGCGCTCGACGCGGTCTTCGAGGTGATGGTCAGGGCGGGGCGTACGGCGCCCCTGGTGAAGACGCTGCTCATTCCGGAGAGCTGGACCAACAGGCCCAACATCCCGGCGCCGCACCGCGCTCTCTATGCCTATTGCAACTCGGTGATGGAACCCTGGGACGGGCCGGCGGCGATCTGCGCAACCGACGGGCGCTGGGCCGTGGCCGGACTCGATCGCAACGGTCTGCGCCCGCTGCGCTATTCGATCACCGATTCCGGCCTCCTCTTCGTCGGCTCGGAGACCGGCATGGTGCCCATCCCGGAAGCCGAGGTCGTGGAGAAGGGGCGCGTGGGGCCCGGCCAGATGATCGCGGTCGATCTGAAGAAGGGGAAGCTCTATCGCGACCGGGCGATCAAGGACAGGCTCGCCGCCGAACGTCCCTATGAGGACTGGGTGAAGGGCGTGGCCGAGATGTCGCGTGACTTCGCCGGTGCCGACGAGACGCTGGGCACGCTTCCGCGCGACGAGCTTCGCCGCCGTCAGATCGCCGCCGGCTATACGATGGAGGATCTGGAAATGATCCTGCATCCGATGGCCGAAGACGGGAAGGAGGCGGTGGGTTCGATGGGCGACGACACGCCCCTCGCCGTGCTCTCCGACCGCCATCGCGGCCTGCACCACTACTTCCGCCAGCAGTTCAGCCAGGTGACCAACCCGCCGATCGATTCCTTGCGCGAACGCCGGGTGATGAGCCTGAAGACCCGCCTCGGCAACCTCGTGAACGTCCTGGACGAGGATGCGGCGCAGCTCAACATCATCCAGCTCGAAAGCCCGGTCCTCACCAACGGCGAGTACGCCATCCTGCGCCGGCGCATGGGTGACCGCGCCACCGAGGTGGACTGCACCTTCGATGCGGCCGGTGGCCCGGAAGCCCTGAAAGGGGCGATCGAGCGCATCCGCAGGGAGGCCGAGCGCGCCGTGCAGGGCGGCCAGGTCTATCTCGTGCTCACCGACGAGAATCTCGGCGACGGCCGCGCCGGCATCCCGATGATCCTTGCGGCGGGCGCGGTGCATTCGCATCTCGTCCGCAAGGGCCTGCGCACCTTCACCTCGCTCAACGTGAGGGCGGCCGACTGCGTCGACGTGCACGCCTTCGCCATGCTGATCGGGGTCGGCGCCACCACGGTCAATGCCTATCTCGCGCAGGCCTCGATCGCCGATCGGCACGCCCGCGGCCTGCTCGGCGCCGCGCCGTTGAAGGACTGTGTCGCCCGTTTCAAGGAGGCGATCGACCAGGGCCTGCTCAAGATCATGTCGAAGATGGGGATCTCGGTCCTGTCCTCCTACCGCGGCGGCTACAACTTCGAGGCGATCGGCCTGTCGCGGGCGCTCGTGGCCGATATCTTCCCGGGCATGGTCAGCCGCATCTCCGGCATCGGCCTCGCCGGCATCCAGGCGAAGACGCTCGAACTGCATGCCGAAGCCTTCGCCATGGAGGGCAAGGTGCTGCCCATCGGCGGTCTCTACAAGTATCGCCGCAGCGGCGAGCGCCACGCCTGGGAGGGAGAGATCATCCACCTGCTGCAGCAGGCGGTGAGCACCGAATCCTATTCGCTGTTCAAGCGCTACAGCCAGGTGCTGCGCGACAGCGCGATGATCTCGATCCGCTCGCTCCTCGACTTCCGCCCCGACCGTCCGCCCGTCCAGGTGGACGAGGTGGAAAGCATCACCGAGATCAGGAAGCGCTTCATCACGCCCGGCATGTCGCTCGGCGCGCTCGGGCCCGAGGCGCATGAGACGCTCACCATCGCCATGAACCGGATCGGTGCGAAGTCCGATTCGGGCGAGGGCGGCGAGGCGCCGGAGAACTTCAAGCCGCGGCCCAACGGCGACAACGCCAACTCGGCGATCAAGCAGGTGGCCTCGGGCCGCTTCGGCGTCACGGCCGAGTACCTGACCAATTGCCGCGAACTGGAGATCAAGGTGGCCCAGGGCGCCAAGCCCG
>VFQO010006925.1_pt1 | contig 43164 bp, 77 predicted proteins | sample 3512331 | NCBI WGS metagenome assembly VFQO01 (sample SAMN10412371, study PRJNA504923) | tailings metagenome | isolation source: Replicate 3 from Balatoc abandoned mine | place: Philippines: Itogon, Benguet | collected 2017-08-28 | reverse complement strand
GGGGGGGCGGCGAACACTTTTGCAGCGACAGAGGCGAGCGGTCTGGGCGCTGCGGTGCATGTTGTTGCGGCAACCTGGGCTGGCAAGGCCACCAGAGAGAGATGGCGGGGTGGGCGGCCACAACCCTGCTCCCACACCGCTGCAACCCACCTGGAGGCGTTGCCGGTAGAGGTTAGGGGAAGATGGAAGGGAGGAATGGTGTCCCGCGGGGCGGCAGCCGGCTTTAGTGGCCGCTGCTGTGGGTGCTGCGGTGGTGGCAGCCGCCCCTGGACACTTTTGGCATGTGGCACCCACCAACCCATCACCGGCCGCCCGCAACAGCAACTGGCCTCATCTGCGAGTCAAGATAATGATAACGCTCCAGAAGCAGCGGGCCCTCTGCCCTGCTGCCACCGCTACTGCCGCCCGCACCGCCCGGCCTTCTGTCCCCCGGGCCTCCAGGCCTTACAGTGCGGCAGTCAGTGCATCCATCAGTAATCAGTGGGGGTCAAGAGGGTACAAGATACAGTCCAGGTGTCAGATGTACATGCTGCAATAAGCAGCAGCAGTCATGGGTGCCAGGCCGCTTCCCGCAGGGATGGGCTGGGCGCATCACCGCAGGCGGCCCGCCGCTGCAGCGCCACCACCTCATCTTCCCGCATCTCCTGGCCAATGTTGCGCACCACCAACGGCTGCCCAGGCGCCGTCATCTCCACTGCATGGCACATGCGACGAGCCGCAGCAGTGGGGACCTTGCATTTCTGGCAGGCAGCGCGCACACAGCGTGGCGCGCTCTTGCGCCCCCCCGCCCGAAACAGCGGCAGCGGTCGCTTGCGCACACAGCTGCCATGCTCAGCCGCCACACCCACCCGTACTGCCACGAGGGCCCTGCAGCTCATCAAATCATGAACAGCTGCCGGTCCTGCCCACCTTCTATGAGCCCGCTGTACGAGGAGAGCAGCTGCTGCAGGCCCTTGGCCAGCTCCACCCCCTCCAGCTTGCGATCCGGGTCGGCCAGCAGCGCCTGGAACTCCTGAGGCTCCACGTCTGCAGGCAGGCAGAGGGGGAGCAGGGGCGAGCAGCGAGTGTAACATGGCAGCGAGCAGGCAGATGCAGAGCAGCAGCGGTGCATTGCATGCCCAGCAGCTGAGAGACTTCGGCGAACAGGCTGAGGCTGCTACACGCCGACTGAGGCACATGCCTTGCACCAGGGCAGTCGTAGCAAGCAAGCAGCAGTGCCGCACCGAAGAACTCGCGCATGAACTGGGCGCCCAGGCGTGCTGGCACCAGCAGGCTACCATCCTCGACCTCAAGGTCCATGTTGTACTGCGGCACAAGTGGGCAAGCAGGAGAGGCAGGCACATTCTTTGAGGAGGCCTGCGCAATATTGACAAGATGCTGGAACGGCAGCAAAGTGCCGGCAGAATGTCGGCAGCAAGTAGCAGGCCGAATGAGGAGCATGGGCAGCGCACATCTGCCGCCCACCTCTGGCTGCCCAGTGAGCGGGTTGGTGAAGCCCAGCTTGCCGGTGATGCCCCGAATAGTGCCAAAGATGCGCGCAGACAGCGGGAAGCTGGCTGGGCCTGCATTCGCAACAAGGGCAGCAGGGCAGCAGCCAGAGGGTCAACATGCAGAGCAAAGCGGCAGCAGCCCCGAGCAGCGCATCGCAGGCGGGGCCTGCTTTGCGTTCCCAGCACCGAAGTCAATATCAATGCAAACAACAGCGCAGGCGTGCCGACCTCCCTCTATCGCAGACCTGCACTAGTAGCCCGGTGCTGCAGCTGCAGCAGGTAGGTGAATGGCTCGTCCTGGGACACAGCAGCTGCTGCAGCCGCTCCCAGCTGCGGGCGGGCAGGGCTCAGGTCGTCCAGCAGAGCGAATGAGGGCATGTCATCGTCACTGACGGCTGGCGCGGCTGGCGCTGGCGCCAGGGCCTCCATCGCACGCGGCTTCGGAGTGGCTGCTGGCCGGGCCGCCGCTGCTGCAGGGGCAGACTCTGAGAGCAAGCGGAGCCCTCGGCCAGAGGACGGCCCAGACCTCTGCGGTGCACACCGCAGGGCGGGCACACGTGGCACAGCTCTGCCGCTGCTGCCGCTTGCTCTCGCGTCGCCGCCCACCACCGCCACTGCTGCTGCTGCTGCTGCAGGCGCCGCTGCCTCAAGCACCGCTGCGGCCGGCTTGGAGTACAGCAATTCAGCCAGGGTGGGAGCCGCACCTAGCAGGCTGGGGCTGAGAGCCTCCAGCTCTGGCACCGCCAAGGCGCCAAGCGCGCTTGGTGACCCCGGCTGCTGCGGCGGCGGCTGCCTCTGCGGTTGCCGAGCTGGCTGCTGTGGCGCTGCTGCGACTGCCGTTGGCACACGTGGTGCCTGATCCGAGCGTTCAGATGGCGGCTGCACTGTGAGGTCTGCCAGGCCTAGCGTGCTGCTGATGGTGCTGGCTTCACCAACCGGCGTAGCTGCGGCCGCCTGTGCCTTACCAGGCTGCTGTGCGGGCTGCATGGGCGACCACTGCAGCTGCTTGGCGTGCCGCGTAGGTTGTGAGCCACCATCCAAGCCATCAAGCTGCTGCTGCTGCTGCCGCCGCTGGGATACAGCGCGGGGCACCTCCACAGCACTGCCGCTGCTGCGCCGCTTGCCAGCCAGCCGGGCACCAGTTGCTGCCTGAGCAGGCGCTGGCTGGCGCGCTGCTGCAGCTGCCGGGACTGTAGGGCACGGTGCAGCACCTTCTGCCGCATCCTCCTCGTCGTCCCAGCAGCCATCATCATCCTCTGCTGGTGCTGCCGCCTCTGCAGCTGCGTCTACCTGTGCCTGCTGCTCGCAATCGTCTGCGGCTGCATCCTCCTCCATTGCCTCCTCCCCGCCATCCTGCCAGTCATCAGCCGCATGCCAACCATCGCCATCCTGCCAGCCGCCCCCATCTAGCTGTTCTGCATCTGGCAGCTGCTCCTCATCCTTGGCTGCCACATAGCCCTGCTCCCAGGGATCCAAGTAAGCACCGTCAGGTGCTGCCGCCTCATCTGCCCAGCCTGCGCAGGCATCGGGTCAAGGCAGGGAAGAAAAAATGAGGGTTGGGAGCAGAAGTGCAAACTGCAGCGACCCAAACCCCGGCAGCATCCCTGCATGGGCTGTACACGCGATGCAGCAGCTTTGCAACCCCAACTCTGCCCTCACCCTCATCGCCGTCATCAGCAGCCGCCATAGCCACATCGCCCTCTGCCGCGGCTGCATTGCTGCTGCCCGGCTGCGCCTGCTGTTCCTCCTCAGCTCCATCCAGGCAGATGGGGTCTTCGTCTGTGCCTGCACCCTGCATGCCGCATGCTGCAGCTGCGGCTGCTGCGGCACTCCCTAGCGCCGCTCCGCCGGTTGCCTGCCGCAGGCGCTGCGCAAGCTGGTTGGGCGCTGCTGGCTGCATACGCACAGGACCGTTTGGCTGTGTGCCAGGCTGCTGCTGTGGAGGCTGCGCAAAGCCAAAGTCAGCTGGTGCTGGGTCGGCTGCTGCCTGCGTGGGCGCCTTGGACAGCGCCAGCCGGCTGCGCCTACGCTCAAGGAGGGACCACAGAGGCGCTGGCTGGGGATCAGCATTGAGCAGCAAACTAGCTAGCGCTCGAATGCTGCTGCAGACATAGCAAGAGCGCAGAGTTGCTGCACAATCATGCAGAGCTGTGCAGAAGGGCCTACTCACTTTGCACCACCTGACGGCGCTGCACCTCCATTGCGGTCATGCAGCGGGGCTGCTGCCCCTGCTGCCGCGCCGCCAGAGATGCGCTGAGGCGCATAGTCCTGCTGCTGGTGCTGCGCCATCGGCTGCTGCCCCACCTCTGGCCGCCGCTGCTGCTGGGGTTGCTGCAGCCTGGGTCGATCAGGCGCAGCAGGGTGCTGCAGCCTTCCGCTCGCGGGGCCGCCTCCCTGTGGCAATGCTGGTTGCTGCCGCTGTGGCTGTTGCGACACCAGCTGGGTGGCCTGCTGCGAGGGGCGCTGCGCTGCCGGCTGCTGCTGTGGCTGCTGCAGGGGTGGCGGCCTGATCACCGCTCGCTGCTGCTGCTGCTGCTGGTTGGGTGCTGGGCCCTGCAGCATCGCCTGCTGCGGTGGGCGAGCAGCTGCCGCGCCAGGAGCGGGGCCACCGGCCCACGCAGCTTGTGTCGCCTCGGCCGTTGCCTGGGCCATCGTGGGAGGCGGGCCGCGCCGCCCCACTGCACAGCATGAAGGGACAGCTGAAGCTTCAGCACTGCAACACAGGCGCCTGCCGTGCTGGGTACTGCGGACGCATAGGCCTACCAGTCAGCACCCAGCCCCCACAGCTGCTGCTGGCCTGCACACCGCTTCTGAGGACCGCACCTGCCGGCTGCGTCCAGTGTGCGACCATGCGGCGGCGCGCATCCTCTAGCCGCGGCACGCCGCCGCCTAGCACTGCGCAGCACTGCGGCGTGAGCAGCAGCATGCCTCGCCGCACCGCCACGCCCTGCAGCACCAGCTTGCAGCCGGCAGGCATGGCCGAGTGCAGGGCGGGGGTGTGGCGGTACTCCACTGCCGCCACCTGCTGCACGCCTGTGAATAACCATGTGGGTGCAGGGCGGCCGGGTCAGGAGCAAGGCAGTGGATTCAATCTAGCAGGGTGAGCAGGCAAGCAGTGATAGGCACGGCCACCACCCCCAGGGGAGCGCCGCAGCATTTGCGCCCAGCACCCACCATCGGTCAGCAGCAGCTTGAGGCAGCGCTGGCCGCCGTCGTTGCCCGAGTAGCGCTCGCGCACCGCCGCCCCAATGTTGACCACCTCGTCCACTTGCAGCAGCAGCTTTCCCGGCAGCGTTGTGTCGTGCAGGCCCTGCCGGGTGGTGGCGGAAAAAGGGCAGCAGGCAGCAAAAGTCGGCAGCTGGCGGCGGCTGGCGGCGCGGCGGCGGTGTGCGGCGGCGAGGCGGCTCGATAGCTGCAAGGCCAGCAGGCGTGATGGATTCTGCAGAACCAAGGCCAACTATCCGAGCGGGGCGCACCTGCACGCCCGGCGGCAGCGCGGGAGCTCCACACTGGTTCAGGTCGGCCGCCAGCAGCTGCTGCAGCACGGCCTTGGCCTGAGCAGGCAGTGATGCGCCGCCAAAGCCCGGCTGTGAGCCCTGCAGAAAGTTCACGCAAGCGGCAAGCCACTGGGGAGCCGCACGGGCCCCCAGCCGGGCCAGCTCGTCCTCCAGCGGATCCATGTTGCCCGTGGGGTGGCGGGAGGGGCAGATGGTGCATTCAGCGACATGTGACAGCTCAGCCTGCATGCAGGACAAGGTGCGCAGCTCATTGCCAATGCGGTCTCTTCCGAACATTGTGCAGCAGCCCCTGATCGCTGGACCGGCGCACAGGAGGCCCCAAGATGGGCAAAAAGGGTCGCAGGGGCGCGGACGATTGGGAGAAGGACTTTGAGCTCGACGATGAGGGCAACCTGGCGGCCTTGAAGGAGGAGCAGCCCGCCGAGGCGGCGGCGCCGGCAGCAGGCAAGCTTGCTGCCTTGCGTCCCATGCTCCCCCGGGCCTGCCGGCGCAGCTGGATTGTTGAGACATGCTGAAGAGCTAGAATCCAGCGCTTCAAGGCCGTCAGCTGGCTTGCAGTCGCCGCTCGGCGTCATGCTGGCGCCTGCAGGGCTCCTGCCTGCTCCTGCCTATGCTGCCGAGCTAGCAGACCGATCACTGGTGATCCAGGCGGCGTGCACTCGTGCGCCGCCGCCCTGGCAGCATTCCGCTGCCGCCGCCGCCAGCCGCCGCCACACCCCGCTGCCCTGCTCACGCTCGCCTGCCATGCCTCCGCCCTGCAGCCAAGAAGAAGGAGAAGAAGGGCAAGAAGGACAAGAAGGGCAAGAAGGCGGCCGCCTTTGACTCTGACGATGATGAGGCCAAGCTGGCGCCGCCGCCCGCCGCCGCCAGCGACGAGGAGGAGGAGGACGAGGAGGAGGCGCCTGTGAACCAGACGCGGCAGAAGGGCGGCAAAAAGAAGAAGGGCGGGGCAGCCGCGGGCGGCAGCGTGTTTGCGCTGCTCAACGGCGATGGCAGCGAGGCGGAGGAGGAGGAGGAGGAGGAGGAGGAGGACGAGGAGGAGGAGGAGACGCCTGCCGGCAAGGTGCGGTTGGGCGGGCGGTTGGGTGGGCGGTGTTCAGGCATTGGCTGTGGCAGCACGCTGCGGCCTTCGTATTGTTTGCAATGGCCCGCATTGTCAGTGTACATGTGTGCCCTGTGTGCAACTGGCATCTGGTGACGCCTGCCTGTGCTGCTGCTGTTTGCGCAGGGCCCTGTGATGTGCGTGGCTGAAATCATGAGCGTGGCGCCGCACCCCAAGGCCGACCGCCTGCGCGTGGTGCAGGTGCACAGTTTGCTTGCCAATGCTACACGATAGGTGGTGCTGATGATGAGGATGGTGCAGCTGGTGTTGCTATCGATGCGCTGGCCCTGCCGCCATGCTCGCTGCAATTAAGTTCAGCTGCAAGCCATGCTGCCGCTGCCTCCGCCAGCACAGCCGGCTTGCTCCAGCTGCGCTGCTGATGCACGGCACCACGCCTGCTGCTCCTCTGTGGCTGCAGGTGGATGCTGGCGGTGTGTCCACTGTCAAGGTGGTGACCAACGCTCAGAATGTGGAGGAGGGCATGAAGGTTGTGTTTGCGGTGAGCCTCTTGTCGAGCGTCAAGGAGCCTGCTGCCTGCTGCCCGCTGGTGGTGCACTCTTCCTGTCGCCTTGCGGATGTTTGGCTGCTGCCGCCGCCGGGGCCGCCGCTGCTCTGCCCCGCTTATTACGGCCATGCTTGCGCTTGCCTGCGCTATACGGCAACACCCCCGCTCCTCTGTGTGCGCAGCCGGTGGGCTGCACCACGGCCAGCGGCACCAAGATTGAGCAGGCTGCGCTGCGGGGCGTGGACAGCTACGGCATGCTCTGCTCAGCCTACGAGTGCGGCTGGGTGTCGGAGCCAGGTGTGCAGTGATGCTGCAGATCAAGCGCAGCATGTGCAGCACAGGCCTGGTGCTGGCAGGATGGGTGCGGGCACATGCACATTGGTTGAGAGCAGTGGTTATTTGTCGAACTGGGGCTACCAGTGCTGCTGCCCCAGCGGATGTGCATGCAGCAGCTTGCTGCCGCTGCCGCTGGTACTGGTGCTGCTGTTGCTGCCGCTGCTGCTGCCTTAGGGTCTCTCTTCCTTCCAACGGTGTCCCACATGCCGTACATACTTGCGTTGTTTGTGTGCAGACAACGTGCTGGTGGTGCTGCCGGATGATGCGGAGGTGGGAGAGGAGTGCCCCGAGCGGCCGCCCAAGGTGCGCCCGGCATCTGGTGCTGCGAAATGTCGTTAGCACAATGGTGGCTGTGCCTGGGCCATCGCCAAGTGTCTGTACTGCAGCTGCCGCACTGAGATGTTGTGCTGCACTTGCTGGAGCTGCACACCCTGAGCAAGCGCACACTCATAAGCGCCTCCTCACCTGCGATACTTCCCATGGCCGGCGCCGCTGCTGCAGGGCGCCATCTATGGCGCCTCGGCTGGCAAGAAGGACAAGAAGGACAAGAAGAAAAAGGCGGCAGCGGATGCGGACAGCCTCTTTGCAGCGCTGGCGGGCGCTGGGGAGGCCGAGGAGGAGGAGGCCGAGGAGGAGGCTCCAGTCAAGGCCAAGTCCTCTAAGAAGGACAAGAAGAAGAAGGACAAGAAGGCGGCCGCTGACGTCAGCAGCGCGTTTGCAGGTGCGCGGTGGCTCGCGGGCAGGCGGGCGGTGGGTGGTGCGGCTTGGCTTGCACGGCTGCAGGTTGTGCCGTTGACCATGCCTGCATGCCGCCGCTGCATCGTCTGCACAGACGCTTGCCTATGGCAAGCACGGCCGGCAGCTTGACTCTTATCTCAACCCATTTTGATCCCCGCTGCTCCCCTTCCCTGCTCCCTGCAGCCCTGTCCATGGGCGATGAGGAGGGATAGTTTTGCAGCCTCCTGCTTACCTGACTCACAGCTGCCGCCGCCCTGGCTTTCTCCTGCTCCCTGCAGCCCTGTCCATGGGCGATGAGGAGGCCGAGGAGGAGGAGGAGGAGGAGGAGGCGCCAGCCCCCGCCCCCAAGAAGGACAAGAAAAAGGAGAAGAAGAAGGCGGTGGCGGAGGCGGACAGCCTGTTTGCCCTGCTGGGCGGCGAGGGTGCGTGCAGCTGCTCGGCTGCTGCTGTGGCACTGTTGCGTGGATGCTGCCGTAGGCATGCTGGCATGGTTTCTTTTTTGCTGCTGTGGGCAGCGTAGGACTTGGCTGGGTGCAGGGTGCTGTGCATGCTGCCTGGTGCCGCTGCTGCTGCCACGCTGTCCAGCTGCTGTGGCTGTCGGTCGGGTAAGCGGCAACTTTCTGCAGATTTGTTGTGACCTGAATTGGCCTCCTGCTGCACCTGTGCGCGCACGGCTCGCCCAGTGCCTGATTGTGCTGCTGCCGTTGCCGCTGCACAACAAATTTGCAGAGGTCGGTGCCGAGGAGGAGGAGGAGGAGCCTGCTCCCTCCAAGAAGGACAAAAAGAAGAAGGACAAGAAGGTGGGCTGGCCTTTGTTTTGCCAGCAGTTCATTGGGTGGGCAGCCTGCTTGCAGTGGTGCAGCGCAGGCCCGCCCATGCCCAAGCCCAAAAGCTTGGCTTCGCACAGCCCAGTCTAGGGAGACAAATGCCTGATCGCACGTGGCGTTGCTGGCGATGCTTCCTTACCACCACCCGCCTCTCTTTCCACATCCCTGTTCTTGATTGGCAGGCCTACGCCGACATTGATGTGGCGGCGCTGCTGGGTGGAGATGAGGAGGCACCCGCACCTGCGGCAGGCGAGCCTGGCTGCACTGTTGCTGCTGCTGCATGCTGGCAGGCACCCGCGCCACTGTGCTGATGCTGCGTGCTTGCAGGCCACAGAAGCACTGCATGGCAACCGTCAATAAGCTGTGCACTGCAACAGCCAGCAGTAGCTGAGCAAATATTCGCTTCCCGCCAGGCTGTCACGGGTGCCACAGCCTTGCCAAGTGGTTGAACCCACTCCACTCTTGTGCCGTGGACTCGCCGCTGTGCAGGCAAGAAGGACAAGAAGAAGGACAAGAAGAAGGGCAAGGCAGCTGCAGCAGAGGACGAGGAGGATTTGGACGCACTGCTTGCTGAGCTGGATGGTCCCAAGCCGGCAGCAGCAGCAGCGCCTGCAGCAGCGGCGGCGCCTGCAGCAGCAGCGGCGGGCGGCAAGAAGGACAAGAAGAAGAAGAAGGGCAAGGGTGGAGCGAAGGAGGAGGAGGAGGAGGTGCGCTGCGCTCTGCTGGGCTGGGCTGTGTGCGCTGTGCTGTGCTGTACCATGCTGTTGGGTTGTGCCAGTGGCTTGCATTGTGCCCATGCATTGGTCTTTGCGATGCGCCATCCTGCAGGCATGCCGGTCTGCACTGCAGGGTTTCTCGCTTGCCGCAGTTGCCGATGACATGCTGGGGCTTTGTGTGTGCGTAAAGCACTGAGGTTGCAGCCATGCACTTTATGGCCTCCCTGGTCCTTGCCTTGCACTTCACGCCCCTTCGCAGGACCTGGACGCCCCGCTTGCTGAGCTGGGCTCTGTCTACGCACAGGCAGATCACCTACTTGCAAAACTTCTCTGAACCCTGGCATTTGCCATGCACTTGCCTTTCGCAGGACCTTGATGCCCTGCTTGCTGAGCTGGGCGCTGCCCCTGCCGAGCAGCAGCCAGCGGCACAGCAGCAGCAGCAGCAGCAGCAGCAGCAGCAGCAGCAGCAGGCGGCGCCTGCGGCGGCGGAGCGGCCCGAGACTCCAGAAGGGGAGGAGGGCGAGGAGGGAGAGGAGGGAGAGGGCAAGGAGATGAGCGCTGCAGCCAAGAAGAAGGCGAAGAAGAAGGCCAAAGAAAAGGCCAAGAAGGCGGCGGCGGCAGGAGAGGAGGGCGGCGAGGGCGCTGAGGGTGAGCCCGCTACGCCCGCTGCCCCTGCTTTGCCTGCCACGCTGTGCATGGCAGCGATGTCGCTGGGTGTGGCATGTTTGTTGCGGGCATAAATTGCTGCAGCTCTCGCATTCACGCATGCAGGTAGACCTGGCAGGCATGCTGGTGTAGCTGAGCTGTCACTTTACCTCGCCAAACCAGCTGCCGGCCCGCCAAGCTGAGCCCTCCTGACCGACTCCTTGCCCACCCCGGGCCACCATGCAGCCCGCCTGACCACCCAACCATCACTTCCCTCCATTTCACGACTCCCCCTCTCTCTCCCTCCATATCACTCCCTCCACTCCCAACCCTCCCGCAGAGGCGGCGCCCGCTGCCAAGGGCAAGGCCAAGGGCGGGCCGAAGGTGTCGGCCGCGGTGCGGCGCATGCAGGAGGCCCTGGAGGCTCAGCGCAAGGCCCAGGAGGAGGCGGAGCGCCTGGCGGAAGAGCAGCGCCTGCGGGTGAGTGCCTTACTTGTGCAAAACGTGTTTTGAAGCAGCAGCGCAAGGCGCAGGAGGAGGCAGAGGAGCAGCGGCTGCGGGTGAGTGCATGTTTTGGCAACCACGGTTTCGCCTGGGCTTTTGGGTGCAAGCCTGGTCTGCTGGAAGTTAGGGCCCGGCTGGCACTGCCTTGCACCTGGTGCAAAGGTGCCAACAACACTCTGCAACACTGTGCCAATGTGCGACTGCGTGCTGTGCAATCATGCCATTGTGTGACCGCACCAAGCCCGCTGCGCCACGGCTTGCAGGAGGAGGAGGAGGAGCGGCGGCTGGCTGAGGAGGAGGCGCGCAAGAAGGAGGAGGCGGAGCGCAAGTGGGTGCCTTTTCGCTTGCCCTCCTGCTGCAAGTGTTTGTCTTTAGCTATTGTTTGGTGTCACTGTAGCGCAAGAAGGAGGAGGCGGAGCGCACGTGGGTGCCCTACTGCATTCTTACACTGCCTCCTGCTGGTTATGCATTTCGCCTTGCCTTGCCTTGCCGTGCCCTGCCGTTGGCCTTGCTGTGTGACTAGGAGCTTTGATTTGTGACTTCAGCGCTGCGTGCCAGCTGTAGGTTAGGCGTGTGAGTGTGCTGTTTCTGCACCCTTTTTCCCACACAGGAAGCGCGAGAAGGCTGAGCGCCGCGAGCAGCTGAAGCGCGAGGGCAAGCTGCTGAGCGGTGAGCTGACGGGGTGCTGGCGTGGGGTTGCATGGGAGCGGGCTGAGGATGGGATTGAGTCCCTTCCCGCTGCACCACCTGATGTTGGACTGTTGCCCCGCACTTACCCCGCTCGGGCTCAGTCGTTGCCTTGCAGTGCGTGTAGTGCTATCCTCCCTGCTTCCCCAGTTGCCTTGCTCGGATTCCTTGAGTCCGAACACCCCGCTGCGCGTCATCACTGCTTCATCCCTCTGCCAATCCCACCGCAGGCAAGGCCAAGGAGGAGGCTGAGCGGCGGGCGCGCGCGGCGCAGCAGTTCCTCAAGCAGGCGGGGCTGAACCCCGACGAGCGTGAGTGACAGCTGTTTCAATCCCTGTGTTTTGGGTGATGTGATGGAGCAGATTCGTGTTGGTTTTGGGCCTGTGCAGCAGCTCCTCAAGCAGGCTGGGCTGAACCCCGACGAGCGTGAGTGGCACCTGTTTTTGTTTGATTCTGTGCGGTGTAGCTTGGTGCGGTGTAGCAGGGTCAGCGGATCCCCGGCTTGCATGCTGTGCAGTGCCTCTCTTGTGCGGCTTGCGTGGCGGCATACCTGCAGCAGGCTGGCTTGCTCCCTGCTGGTCCCCTGCCCACTGGCTCCCCGTTGCTCTGCACGCCTGCAGTGCCCAAGAAGCGGCCCGTCTACAGCAACAAGAAGAAGCCTCAGAAGAAAAAGGCCGAGGAGCAGCAGCAGCCCGCCGAGGAGCAGCCAGCAGCAGAGGAGGCGACAGCGGCAGCCGCCGCCCCCGCAGCCGAGCAGCCGCCTGCTGAGGCTCCAGCGGCAGCAGCAGCGGCGGCTGCGGCAGCGGCGGAGGCGCCCGCGGTGGCGGAGGAGCCTGCGGCGGCGGCAGTCGACAGCTGGGAGGATGCGGCAGACGATTGGGAGGCCATGGATGTGGATGCGATTGCGGTGCCAGGCCAGCAGCAAGAGGAGGAGGAGGAAGAGGAGGAGGCGCCTAAGCCCGCAGCCAACGGCCAGGCCAAGGCAGCGGCGGCAGCAGCACGCGACAAGGCGGCCGCGGCAGTGAAGGAAGCGGAGGCGGCGGTTGCGGCAGCCAAGGCGGCGGTTGACGAGGAGGGGGAAGAGGAGGAGGAGAGCGATGAGGAGAGCAGCAGCGAGGAGGGCAGCAGCGATGAGGAGAGCAGCAGCGACGAGGACAGCTCAGATGAGGGTGAGAGGAGCAGGAGGCTGCTGGAGGGGGTGTTGTGGGGGCAGGTGCTGTGCGAACTCTGGCACGTAGTTCTCCTGAGGACTCCTCCGACTGCTCCAGCTCTGAACCCTAAGCATCTGTTCCGTCCATCTCAACTTGCTTACTGCAATTCCTCCCTCGTGTCCTTGTGCAGACTCCTCCGACTACTCCAGCTCCGAGGATGAGAGCGACAGCGAGGACGAGCGGGAGCGGCGGCTGGCAGGTAAGCTGCTTAGGAGGGAGCTTTTTACTTTCTGGCCAGCATTGGCTGTGTGTTGTCTTTCAGCAGCGAGGACGAGCGGGAGCAGCGGCTGGCGGGTGCGCTGCGCACGCTTGCTGGGCAGCTGTGGCTGGATGGGCAGTTGCACTGCACATGCTGGACAGCTTTGGTTGCATGGGAGGCTTGGACCTCACCACGCAGCCCGAGCATTCCCCACATGAACCAGTCACCCAGACCTCAACTGCCCTCTGCACCCTGCTCTGGCTGCCCCTTACCTTGCTTCCTGCAGCGGCGCGCGAGCGGCGCGAGGCCAAGCTGGCCGAGGCGCTGGCTGCTCGTGACCCCAAGGACCTGCGCTCGCCCATCTGCTGCATTCTGGGCCACGTCGATACCGGTGCGTGCTGTGCGGCGGGGGGCTGTGCAGCGGGCGTGAGTGTGGGGCATGCCTGTGACCGAGCTTGACCAGTTGGTTATCAGCGCGTGCTCCAGCTTTGATTGCACTGCCCGTCTGCTGGCAGCACTTGCCTGGCTACCGTTGACCACTAGTGAAGCTGCTTCTTACCCAGCCACACTGCAACTGTGTCCAACTGTGAACCCTGCCACCCCTGCAGGCAAGACCAAGATTCTGGACAACATCCGGCGCACCAACGTGCAGGACGGAGAGGCGGGCGGCATCACGCAGCAGATCGGCGCCACCTACATCCCCGCAAGTGAGCTGGCTCCTGATCGCAAGTGCTGCTGGGCTGAAAAAACGGCGGCGCGCAGCAGGCTGGTGCCACATGCATTTTTGAGAGCAAACGACGCACTCTGCAAGAGTGGAACATGCTGCCACAAGCTTGCGCCCGTTCCCATATCTCGCCTGCAGGCGCGGTGGAGTCGCGGACGGAGGAGCAGATTGCATGCCACTGATTTGAAACCTGTCAGCTGAGTGTGGCTCAGTAATGCCGCTCCCCTTCAGGCGCGGTGGAGACACGCACAGAGGAGCTGCGCAAGGGCCGCCAGTTCGACCTGAAGCTGCCGGGCCTGCTGGTCATTGACACCCCCGGCCACGAGTCGTTCAGGTGCGCTTGGTGCGGTGTGGCATGGCAGTTGTGCACAGGTGTGGCAGCAGGGTGGTTGTGCACAGGTGTGGCAGGGTGGCCATGGCAGGAATGGGGTAGGGAGTCGTGAAATGTGTGGCAGCACTGCTGTGCACTTAGCACTGTTGTGCACTTGGCTCGCAGTGCCAGGGTCTGCCGGTCATGCCAGCTTGCTGCACATGCCTGCGCGCCCACCACACCTGCCACACGGCGGGCCTGTCCACCAACCGCCGCTGCACCGCGTGCCATGTGCTTCTTGATCTGCAGTAACCTGCGGTCGCGCGGCAGCGGCCTGTGCGACATTGCCATTCTGGTGGTGGACCTCATGCACGGCCTGGAGCAGCAGGTATGTGGGGGAGCAGTTAAGGATCAATGCATTGCCGCGGTACGACCAGGCGGTGCGAGCGTGGCCAGAAGAAACAACTTTGCACACAATCGCCTTGCCCACCACACCTGCCCTGCCCGCGTTACCCACCCCGCCCCCACAGACCATTGAGAGCATCAACCTGCTCAAGATGCGCAAGACGCCCTTCATCATCGGTGCGCACTGCGTTCAGCACAATCGTTCCTCTGTGGTCGGTCGGCGGCATTCCCGGCTCCAGGCGGCAGCTCGGCAGCTGCTGCAGTGCGCAGACGTGTGGCGGCTGTGCTACAATGATATAGTCAGCTCCACCTGACACGCACACAAACCCTGGTTCTCTTGCTTTCCCTACAGCCATGAACAAGGCGGACCGGCTGTACACCTGGAACAGCAACAGCTCGCTCACTTTACAAATCAGTCCAACCGAATGTTCTGTTTCTGTTCCTTCCTTTCCCTGCAGCCATGAACAAGGTGGACCGGCTGTACAAGTGGAACAGCGTGGCCAACAGCCCCATCCAGGACGCCTTTGCGCGCCAGGAGGAGTATGTGCGCAAGGAGTTTGACGACCGGCTCAACCAGGCAAGCTTGCTCGCCTGTGGGCTGCTCGCATGGCTGCGAATGACTGCCCTGCATTGAAGAAGTGACAAACACATTGAATGCTGCTGGAGCACCTGAATGTACCAGCTTGCGAATTGAGGTTGGCTGTATTATTCTCATCTCTGCCCTGCAGGTCATGCTCCAGCTGAACGAGCAGGGGCTGAACGTGGCGCTGTACTGGAAGAACCGCGACCCCCGCTCCTTCATCAACATCGTGCCCACCAGCGCCATCACCGGAGAGGGTGCGTGGGCTGCCTTGCGTTTACCCAAGTTCAACTGCTGCCATGCTTGCCTGCCTGCCTGCCTGGCCGCCTGATTATGATAATGACCTGTACTGATGCCCGATTGGCTTCCCTGTTGTTGGCAGTGCACACACATCACGATTTTTATCGCCCTGCCCTCCAACTCTGCAGGCATCCCTGACCTGCTGCAGCTGGTGGTCAAGCTCACGCAGTCGCTCATGGTGGAGCGGCTCATGTTTGTGAACAACCTGGAGGTGCGGGGCGGGTCTCTAATAACTAGAGTTGGTTTTGCTGTGTGGGGTTTTGATCCTGTTATGCCTGTCGGGGGTGCGGATAGGGCGCCTCATGCTTGTGAATAACCTGGAGGTGAGGCCCTGCATAGTGTGACTTGGGTGGGCGTGTGATGTCTGACAAGTTTACAAGGGAGCGACAGGGCGCCTCGTGTGCGGCTGCTGCTGAGACGACTGGTGCTGCCGCTGCAGCTGCCCCGCTGCTGCGTCTGCTGCTGCACGACAGAGGCTGCTGAGGCGGCTGCTGCTGCGCTTGCTGTTCCAGATTGATTGCTATCGGTAAACTGCCCGTGCCTTTGGAGTTCACCTCACCCCATACCACACCGCCTTTATCCTTCCTCCCCGCAGTGCACGGTGCTGGAGGTGAAGCAGATTGAGGGCCTGGGCACCACCATTGACGTGGTGCTGGTCAACGGTGAGAATTGATGGGACTTGCGTGCTCGGTTTGTGGTGTTTAGTCAGCTGCAACGCGAAGGGACGGCGGTGCTCCTGCTGCACCCTGCTGCCGGCAAGCCCATGCCATGCCTGCAAGCCATTCTGCAGCTCCACACCTGCAGCTTGCAAGCCCTGGCTGACGGCTGTCCATCCCGTCCGATTGCCCCGCCCCCTGCGTGCCTGCAGGCATGCTGCGGGAGGGAGACACGATAGTTGTGTGCGGCCTGGGCGGCCCCATCGTCACAACCGTGCGCGCGCTGCTCACGCCGCAGCCGCTCCGAGTGAGTTGGGTGTGTGCTGTACGGCTGCCAGTCTTTGGTTACCGAGTGCAGCTTCGTCCCTCTCACTGCCAGCCGGGATTCGTCTCACACAGCATGTGCCCCCGACTATGGTGCTTCCCTCCTTCAGGAGATCCGCGTGAAGGGGCAGTACATCCACCACAAGGAGCTGCGGGTGAGTGCTGTGGAAGCCTGCTGCTGCTGCTGCTCCCGTGTCTGAGTTGGTGAACCAAACTGGTTGACCTTGTTCGCAATGAGCTGCACCACTAACACCACCCCTGGCTTATCACCGCACCCCCTGGCCGTGCTGCCTCCCGTGTGTGTGCGCAGGCGGCCATGGGCGTGAAGATTGCGGCCCACAACCTGGAGTCGGCAGTGGCGGGCACGCAGCTGTATGTGGTGAGCAGCCCCGCTTAGATTCTGCTGCCCTCAAATTTGTTTGATTCTGGGCTGGTGTGCGCAACCCAAGGAGTCGTCTGCGGCTTCCGGGCTTGCGTGCATTGTTTTGCCGTTTCCACACGGGATGCTTGCACCATCTTGTGCACATCGACTCATCAGCTGCTGACCAGCACCTGGTCCTTTGCCCGCCTCCATTGCCTGTGGTACCGCAGGTTGGTCCTGACGATGACGTGGAGGACCTGAAGGACGCGGTGATGGAGGACATGCAGGACATCTTCTCCTCGGTTGACAAGACCGATAAGCAAGTGGTAGTGAAAATTCACAGCCATCAAGCTACCTCCTGCTGAGCGCACACCGCTGCCTCAATGTGCCGGCCACCTTCGCCCCCACCCACCCTGCTGCCCCCGCCACATTTCTTCCGACCCGCAGGCGAGGGCGTGTGCGTGCAGGCCAGCACCCTGGGCTCTCTGGAGGCGCTGCTCGAGTTCCTCAAGTCGGACGACGTGCGGGTGAGTAACAGTATAGGCATCTGCTTTTCCATTCTGGCTGTGTGTGTGGTTGGGTGGCACGACATGTCGCTGGAGGCGCTTCTGGGGCTCCTAGAGTCGGATGACGGGTGGGTGAGTCAGGCCTGCACGATTGGAGCAATGGGTTCCCACGCCTACAAAGCGTGTTTGAGCAGCAGTGCGAGGTCGGAGCCGCTGCGAAATCGAGCCCGTCATGTGAGTGGCTTCGACCTTTCCATGTTGCCCTGCAGATCCCCGTCTCATCAATGAACATCGGCCCCATTTACAAGACGGCTGTCATGCGCGTGTGTTGATGCCCCTCCTCCGAGTGTTCCATGTTCCCTGTCGCCGCGCAGATCCCGGTGTCCTCCATCAACATCGGCCCCATCAACAAGAAGGACGTGATGCGCGCCAACGCCATGATTGAGCGCGGCTACAAGAAGTTCGGCGTGATCCTGGCCTTCGATGTGCCGGGTGAGGGGCGCTTGTGGTTGCATTGCTTGTTGACATTTGGGGGATAGTGTGGGTGGGTTTGGCTGGCTACAAGAAGTTGGGCGTGATCCTGGTCTTTGGTGTGCTGGGTGAGGCACTCAAGCAGCGTTGCGGTGTGTGTTGCGCAGCAACCACTCATTGCTGCACGGGCCGCACACTGCTCTGCCCTCTTGCTCACCTCCCATTCCCGCCCAGGTGCCTCTCATGTTGCCCACCTGCCCGCCAACCTGCCTCCTGCTGCAGTGGTTCGCGAGGCGGCCACGCTTGCGGAGCAGCTGTCTTCTGACCCTCCCGCACACCTCTAATGTTTGCCCCCCACCCGCCCGCCAGCCTGCCCCCCTGCCGCAGTGACGCGCGAGGCGGCCACTCTGGCGGAGCAGCTGCCTGATCCTCCCTCATGCCTCTTATTCTGCCCTCCTGCTTGCCCCTACCTGCCGCAGTGACGCGCGAGGCGGCCACGCTGGCGGAGCAGCTGGGCGTGCGCATCTTCACCGCGGACATCATCTACCACCTGTTTGACCAGTTCACTGCCTACCTGAAGCAGGTGGGGTGGGTTTGTGAAGGTTGTGGTGGTAAATCAGTTGGCCCAGGGCTGTCTGTAGGAGTAGGACATGCTTGGTTTGCAACACTTGCCATCTGCCAGCACTCAGGTTGCCAGTTCTCTTCTCCAACCCTCTGCTGCACCTTCTGCCCCTGCCCCTGCCCTTCTCCGTTGCCACAGGTGAAGGAGGAGGAGCAGGAGGCGGCCAAGCTGACGGCCGTCTTCCCCTGCGTGCTCAAGATCCTGCCCACCTGCATCTTCAACCAGAAGGACCCCATCATCCTGGGCGTGGAGGTGGGTGGCTGGGTGGGCGGGTGGAGGTGGGTTGGGAAACCGTGATAGGAAGCTTGGACCCAGCTGCTGGCCGGAGTTTCCAGTGTCTCGTCACTCCGGTTCAACAGGTTCCGGTTCCCACGCTGCCTGTCCCAACAATCCTGCGCACCTGATCTCTCCCTTCTGCACTCCCCGACTGCCCCACTCCGCAGGTGGTGGAGGGCATTGCCAAGGTCGGCGCCCCCATCTGCGTGCCCAGCCGGGTGAGCGGTTGTGGCGCGCCTGTGGTCCTTCGTGCATGCGGCCATGCCCTTGGGCCGTGCCCTTGATCGCTTGAATGAGTGCCTAAGTCGCCCACAAGCGGCCGCAATAGTCTATTTGACATGTCATTCGTCTTGCTTCTGCCGTAGGGCGGCGTGGACCTGGGCCGTATCGCCTCCTTGGAGAAGGACCACAAGCCGGTGGATGTGGCGCGCAAGGGCGACGCAGTGGCCATGAAAATCGAGGTGGGTGCTCGGCGGTTGGGCTGGGGCTGCAAGGCTGGTCCGATGCATTGGAATGCCGCTGTGCCTGGTGGGCTGTGGTGCCATGAATGTTGAGGTGGGTGCTCGGCGGTCAGGCTGAGGCTGCGAGGCTGGTCCGACGCATTGGAATGCTGGTGCGCCTGCTGGGCTGTGGTGCCATGATACTCGAGATGGGTGCTCGGTGCCGCGGCTGCCCTTGTGAGCCCAGATGAAGCGTTCCAAGGATTGGATTGCTCTCTGATGCTCTCAATCGATTGCTGTCAATTGATTGCTCGATTGCCCTCTCGATTCCCTCTGCGCAGGCCACCAAGCCGGAGGAGGCCAGCCGGTCGTATGAGCGCCACTTTGACCACCGTGATGAGCTAATGTCCCGCATCACGTGAGCAGAGTAGTAAACAAGCACAAACCTGCTGAAGCTGCTGCTGCAGTTGCTGCGCCGCTGCTGTTGCTGCTGTTGCTGTTGCTGCGCTGCTGCTGCTGCTGCTGCTGCTGCTGCTGCTGCTGCTGCTGCTGCTGCTGCTGTTGCTGCGCCGCGGCTGGCGCCGCTGGGCGGTTGTGGGTACTGGGTGCCTTGTGGGTGCTGGGCTGCTTGCGGTCCACTAGCGGGCGCAGCCATTTCTGGGGCTTTGTATGCCCATCATTGCTGATGATGTGCGCTCAAGCATCAAATGAGCTCTCACATGGTGTCTGCTTCTTCACCCCTGCAGGCGCAAGTCCATCGATGTGCTGAAGGAGATGATCCAGTGCGACTCTTGCCGTCAACCCTGAATGTATTCTGGCCTGTCGTTTCATGCATACCTCTCTCGCAGGCGCAAGTCCATCGATGTGCTGAAGGAAATGTTCCGGGACGAGCTGAGCAAGGACGACTGGCGCCTGGTCATCAAGCTGAAGAAGGTGGGTAACTGGTGGGTGCAGGTTGTGCTGGGATCATGGGAGGTAGGTGCAGCCGCGGTGCTGCTTCTGCGTTGAATTGCAAGGACGCGGCTTCAGTTAGTAAGCTACAGTTTCAGTCTGGCCGGGCACCGAATGCTGGCAACACCGCTTCACATGCTGCCTGCAGATCTTCAAGATCGACTAAGCAGCTACATGCAGCCGAGTGATGCAGCTGGAAGCCAACGCATGAACGAAACAGCACCAAAGCCGCGCCAGTGTGTGCACCCTGCCGGGCAGGCGCACGGCTTAGAAGAAGATTTATCAGCAGCTCCATTTTTCCTGCCTGCCCTTTCCCGCTCTGTTTTTGCCGCCGCTCCACTTTGTTGCGCTTTCATTACATTGTACCGCTGGATCACGCGTTGGGGCGCCGACGGACAAAAATGCAGGCAGGGAAAATTGGATTGAAGGAAATGCTGTAGGTGCAGGGATTCAGGGTGGCAGAACATTGCCTGCACGAAGGAGAGTGTTGCAGGACGTGTTTGTGTTCAGGTCGCAGTTGCAAAGGCAGTAGTAAGGGCATTGTATCGCATTGTGTCAAAATGGGGGAGCCAGGCATGCAGGGTGGCAAAACAAGTTTGGCATGGTACAGCAGGAGAGGAAAAGATGCACTGTCCCAGTGTTACGTATCAGACATCATGTTTTCAGGAGTGCACAGGTAGGCATGGGTGCCCATGCAAGGGCGGCAAGGCCAATCCCAGGCTGGGTCCCAGCCCCTCACTCGTCCGCCCAGCGGCGGCTGCTGAGGCGCACACGCTTGGCGGGCAGCGGCTCCTCCTCCGCCTCCTGACCCACCTGCATGCCCTCATCTGGCGCGGGCGAACGGGCGGGGGAGGCCTGCTTGCGCCGGTGGCGCAGCCGGCAGGACGCAGCCGCTGCGCCGGCCACTCCCACCGCCGCCATGCCCGCCGGCCCGCTGCGGCCGCGCTGCGTGGCGCTGCTGCCCGCGCTGCCGGCGCCCTCACTGGCAGAGGCAGACGAGTCGTCGCTCAGCTGCGGGCTGTCCAGCTGGGGCAGCTGGGCGGCCGCGGCGGCAGTAGCGGCGGGCTGCCAGGGCTGCGCATCCGGCAGCAGCATGCCTTCCAGCAGCTGCCGCATCTGCGCCACTGTGCGCACGCGGTGCAGCTGGGCCATCAGCGCGGCGTCAGAGGAGTAGCCAGCTGCCGGCAGGTTGAACGCCCGCTGCGCGGCCTGTGGAAAGGGAGGTGTGCGAGTGGCGGCACGTTGATGCAGGAGCGGGACAAAGGAGGCGGCATGCAGCAAGCAGCGTGCAACATGCGCTCTCCTTTGGATGTCATTTCATGCATGCCCAGGCATGTTTAAGACACTGGGCACACATGCTGCATGCCGAATTTCCAACAGCCTCAGGCCTCCGCCTGCCCCATGCCGCCCGGCCCGCCTACCTTCTCTGCGGTCTTGGGAGTGAGGCAGTGCTGCTGCCACGCCAGCACAATGTCGGCTGCCACTGCGGCCGCCTGGCGCGACAGCCGCCCCACAAACGTCTGCTGGCCTGAGTAGTGCACCTGCAGACAAGGGGCGGTGAGGAGGTGTTGCAGTGAGGCATGCCTGCTGCACTTCCCATGATGCGGCACCGCCGCCCGCCATGCAAGGCGGCTGGGTGCTGCACTGTGCCAGCCTGGCCGCCCTGCCATCTCACCCAGGTCTGCCAGGCAGCTCCCACCGAGCGCGCGCCACGCAGGGCCACCCGCGGCGGCAGCGTGGCCGCCAGCGCTGTGCAGACGCTTGGCGGAAGGCCGGGGAGGAAGGCGAGAGCAGCGGCGGGCGCGCGTGCGACGGTGGCGCCGTCGGGCGTCATGGCCGCTTGCTGCTGGCGGGGGCACGGCTGGCTGAGCGCCTGGCTTGCTGGGAAGCAGCAGCAGGGGCAGCCAGAACCTTGGTCTGAGATTCAAGCGCTTCGAAGCTTGCCGTCGCCGATGGGCGCGTGCAGGTGGGTCCCTGGCGGCAATGTAGCACTGTGTGTGGATGCCTGGCTACTGCTGAGGGCCTGGCGGGTGCTGAAGAGGTGCGGGGCCCCGACTTGAAAGTGCAGCGAGGGAACGGAGGCTCGTGGAGAGCTGGACAGTCGACCGATCGATTTTGAGCGATGATTCAAGCGAAAAGCGAGGCTGCAAGCCCGGCAGTGACCGTTTGCCGGACATGCAGAGCTAATGCACCGTCATGCAGCGGCTGGCACTCCCAAAGTCCCTCCGCACCGCGCAGATCAAGCGCGCGACATCCCAAGAATGTGCTGGGACCTCAATGCCGGCCTGTGAAAGGTGGAGCCGCCCGGAAGTCGCTCGTGAGCACAGCATTTGCTGCCCCGGGTGCGGAAGACAGTGAGTTTGGACGCTGCCGTGACGTTCAACATGCGTGCAAATACGCAGGGCGGCCAATTCGGCCATCGCGACGGCGTCGGGCGGCGGCGCAGGGAGCATCTGCCGCTTAGCCCTGCACTCAATTAATCGGCTTCCTTTTTTCCCTGCTGTCATCTGTTCTTCCTAGCACAGGGCCGCTACATTCATGCCCGCAATAAGCAGGAGGTGTGACCAGGTGTTGTGCGACCGCACGTTTGCATGCACAGCATTTGCGAAGGCCGCGGCGGCGGTGAGCGGCGCGCTGCATCGTGGCGAGCGCTGCCTCCTTACCCCAGAGGCAGTGTTGGTGCTCGCAACGGTGCCTCTCGTGCTACTCACGTTCACGCGAACGTACACGAATGGCACGCGGCGCTGGGCAGTCGCCGCGTACCGTGTGCTGGCCTGCGCCCTGCTGCCGCCCGGCTGTGGCAAGTCGGCCGACCAGCTGCAGCATGTGGCCGCCAGCCCCGTCCTGGATGCTGTGCGCATTGTGATAGGTGAGTGCGGGGCGCTAGGCAGGCGGGCATGGGGGTGCACTGGGCGTTGCCGCTCACCTCTGCTGCATGCCTCCTACCCTCACCTGCCTGTATTGGCAGTGCGGAGCTCACCTCGAGCCAAGCAGCCATGAGGCAGACCTGCCGCCCACATTAGCAAACCACCCTGCCTCCAACCCTGCCGTGCTGCAGGCAGCCGCGCTATGCTGCTGGGCATGCTCAGCCTGGGGCTGCCGCTGGACCTGCCCACCCACATGGCTGTTCAGCTCCTGTGCCTCGCCCTGATGCTGCCCCACATGCGCACCTGCTGCGAGCTGCCGGTGAGCGCACTCCTGGCGCAGCTCGCCTGGCCACGGAATGCCGTTGATTGCCAGCGATGCCATGCGGCAGTATCTGCTGCATGCATGCAGCGTCCAGGCGATTTGCGGTGCACTCGTGCTCAACCCCTGAACCAGCTGCACCCTGCTGCCTCCTGCGTTGCTGCAGCTGCTGACCGACCCGACCCAGCGCCAGCGCATCGCGGCCCTGCACGCCGCTGCAGCCGGCGGCGCTGGCATGTTTGCCCCGCCCGATCAGCTGCTGGGAGGGCCAGAGGCGCAGTGCACGGCAGCGTGTTCATTCCTGCTGCTGTTTTGCGGGGGAGTGCTGCCCACACTTGTCGTCGTGCGATGGACGTGGCTCGGCCTCAAGGCCGCCTCTCCAGCCGTCCAGCAGCAGCGGCGGCAGCGGCAGCGGGACGAGTGGCAGCAGGACGGCAGCACGCCGCCAAGCAGCCCGGACAGCCTCGGCAGCAGCCCTGGCGGCAGCAGCGATGCGCTCCTGAGCGAGTTGGTGAGCATGCAGCCCGAAGGCACTGGCATGGATGAGGCAGTGACCAGCGGCGACATTGCCTACCAAGCAACTGCCAGTTTCGATGAAGGGGAGCCGAGCGCCAGGGCTCCTCGATCAGACTGCTGGCTCTGCGAAGCGGCCGCAGCGCAGCGCCTGCCCCGCTGGGCGGTGTGGCTGCTGGAGCAAGCCTTCCCGCCCGTGCCCGGCCTACCGGCCATGCTGGCAACCATATATGTGCCCCTGCTGGCTGCCTGCTGCTGGCTGGCGGGGTGCCTGCTGGCGCTAGCCACCGCCAGGGTGCCGACTGGCTGAAATAAGCACGCCTGTTGGCTGATTTTTGCTGTTCCAAGCGTGCCTTGGCGGCGCTGAATTGATAATTCAAGCTGGCCATTCCCAGCTTGGTGCCCTGCATTGCCCCGCTGCTTGCAGCTGTCCTACCGAGTCTAGATCACATCTGTCTTGCTGCGGTGCACTTAACCTCTGTTACTTGTGCGGACCTTGTTCGCATCCCCCGCCTACGCTTGGCTGCAAGCTGTGCATGCCCTCTGTTCACCCGATGCCCTGTAGCGCCATGTTCTTGCTCACAACTAGGTGTATGCACATTTTGTATGCTCTGTTTCAATGCTCCTGCTGTAATTTTATCTGCAGTGGCACGGCAAAATACAGACGGTAGGCCCGCCATGGTGCGCCCGCTGCCGCGGCCGCGGCATGCCGCTGCCGCCGCTGCCGCTGCACCTCCACAGGAGTGTGGGAGATGGCACTGTGGTTGTGGTTTGGCGCGATCGCCGATCCTGCTGCGCCGTCTTTTGCAGCGGCCCCGAGCAGCTCTTTTGTCGGGGGCCATGGCTCGCGTGGCGCCTGCGCACGATCGGGCGCTGTGGGCTCGTGTCGCAGTGACTTACGGGTAAGTTTGAAGCGACTGGCGGGCAAGAGGCTGCACGCGTGCCCATTTTGTACCTGGCCCTGCCCGTTGCGGGTCCCCAGGGTCGGCTGCTTTGATGTTAAGCACCTCAGGGGCATTGCAAGAGCACGTCTATGCTGGCAGATGAATCGACGCGTGCACTTGCCGCCGCCGCCCGCTGACGCTGACGCCACACTGGCCCGCCCACAGATATGTGTTCCTGTGGATCGGCCTGAGCGCGGGGGTGATCCTGTACAACAAATGGCTGCTTGCCTACGGCGGTCAGTGTGCTGCCTGGCCTGCTGGCTGCAGCTGCACGGTTGCCGCTGCAAGCGTGGCACATGGTCTGCTACCCGCCGCTGAACCGACTGCACCTGCCGGTCTGAATCTTGCATCCCGCATGACCATCACACCTTTCACTCCCTCCAACCCGCCTTCCCAGACTTCCCATACCCTGTGGCGCTGACCATGTGGCACATGGCCTTCTGCGCCGCTCTTGCGTGGTGCATCATTCGAGCGGGGTGGGTGGAGGGCGTGCAGATGAGCGCAGGTGAGGCGGAGGCAAGCGGTTTTGTCTGCAGGAGTCAGGAGGCGGGACACCGTGCCATCATTTTGAACATGTTGACCATGCAGCCGAGAGTTATGCAGTGCTGCGCTGCCAGTGGCGAGTTCAAAGCCTGCAACCAACGGCGACTGTTCGACTGCGACTACCACCGCAGACACGTACCTGCGCACCATTGTGCCCATCAGCGCGCTCTACGCCGGCACGCTGTGGCTGGGGAACGCGGCGTACCTGCACTTATCCGTTTCATTCTTGCAAATGCTCAAGGAAACCTGGGGAGCGGATTTTCTATATCTATATTTTTTTGTTCACTGTGGTCGTTGTGTCATGTGCCATGACGCTGCTGCCTCCACCCCGCTGCTCATGCGCTGCCCCTGACCCTACCCCTCCCGCCTGCAGGCGTCCATGCCCATGGCCGTCTTCATAGTTGGGTGCCTGTTTGGCACAGAGCACTTCACAACAGGTGCGCGGAACGGCTGGCAGCTTGCTGTCAAGTTGTAGATGACGGTGGCAGGTGGCGGTCGATGGATGGCGACGGCGGCGGTACCGGCTTGGGTGTGCGTGCCCTCTGGTTGCCGTCTGGTTGCCGTCTGGACCCTGCTGCCCGATGTCGTGCTGCCCTCCCGGCTGTCCCCTCCACCAGTGTCGTCCGCCTCTGCAATATGCTCCCCACGCCACCCGCAGGCCGTCTGGCAAACATGCTGGTCATCGCTGTGGGCATCTGCATCGCATCGTATGGAGGTGCGCCTGCTGCTGCTGCGTGCTGTCTTGTGCAGGCAGGTGCTGCATGCTGCGGGAATGCGCCCTCGACGCTGCGTGCCGTTATGGTGCAGCCAGCTCCTGCTGCTGCCGCGGCGCTCTTTGCTGCTGCCCGGGCAAACGCCTCTCTCGTTCAGCGCGTAGACCACCTCCCTTGCCCCTTTCCCTTGTATGCTTGCCCCCAACCAACAGAGATCAACTTTGTGCTGGTGGGCGTGCTGCTCCAGATGGCCAGCGTGGCCACTGAGTCCACGCGCCTCACGCTGGTGCAGATCCTGCTGCAGGTGTGCGATGCTGCTGCGTATGCTTGTGGCATGGTGTGGGTGGTGATGCTCACCGCTGTAATCGTCCTGCAACATTGTAACAGGGTGATGTGGAAGAGAGCTGGGAGCACACGCACCCTGTTACCATTGCAAGCGTGCCCAGCAGCCCTCACTGTCCCCGGCCCGCTTAACTGCAACTCCTGGCCGCAGCGGCGCGGCATCAAGCTGAACCCCATCACGACGCTCTACCTCATCGCGCCCTGCTGCTTCGTCTTCCTCTGCGTACCATTCGTGAGTGCACCAATCGGCTGTCACTTAGTGTAGCCTAATATCTTGCAGCAACATCTTCTTCTTCTTTCTGCACATGCGCCGCCTGCCTGTCCCTGCTCCTTGGCTCCAATCCACCAATGGCGTTGTCTGTTGCCCTGCTGCAGTTTTTCCTGGAGCTGCCCAAAATCATGAACGACCCGAGCGTCAGCATTAGCCCGTTCATTTTTGTCACAAATGCGCTGGCTGCTTTTGGTAAGCATGAGGGGCGAGCAGGCGGTGCATTGGTTTGTGCATCAAGCATCCGGTTGGCGGTGCTGCAAGTAGGCAGCACCGCCGGCTGCCTACTTGCAGTGTGTCTGAACACCTGAGTCTTGGTGCCATTGCGGATCATTGTCTGTCGGTATACTGAACGCAGATACTCTTGCTTTTCTGCAACATGATGATTCCCGAACCGCGCACCGACTGTGCCCCCACTTTCCCCCTTCCCCTGCAGGCCTCAACATGGCGGTGTTCCTGCTCATCGGCAAGACGAGTGCCCTGACCATGAACATCGCCGGCGTGGCCAAAGATTGGCTGCTCATCCTGCTGTCATGGCTGCTGTACAAGTGAGCGATCAACTTCCTTGGGTTTGTGTCTGTGAATGCAGTGTGCTGGAAAGGCCAGTCGGCATGTGAGCGTGCTGTATTGGAAAGGCAGGAGGCCTGCTTGCCTGCTTTCCCAACACTCGGCAGAGGCTCGTGCCCAGCCCACAGCTCCCCCACCTGCCCTTGCCCAATGTGTCCACACAGGGCACCTGTGACTGCCCTGAACCTGGAAGGCTACGGCCTCGCCTTCCTGGCCGTGCTTTACTACAACTACAGCAAGCTGAAGAGCATGCAGCAGACGGCGGCGGCTCCTCCAAAGGCTGCAGAGGGGCAAGGGGAGGAGGGGGAGCGCCTCCTGAGCGTCAGCAGCGGCGGCGCACCCGTCGGCAGCGCGGCGCCTGGCGGCGGCGGCAGCAGCGGGCAGGTGCAGCTGGCCACGCCGCGGCGGCTGCAAGCAGGCAGCTAGCTGCTGCGTGCTTGCACGTTTTTGGTGCCGCTCAGGCAAGGGTGGTTGCATGCTGGGGCACAAGCCGCACAGTTTACAGCCTGTCCACGTTGTTTTGGGCCGGGCAGCTGCCCACGTTGCCTTTACCACTGCAAACGGTCCTCTTGTGAGCTCTCCAAGCAATTCAGCACACAGACCACAGGCTAGGTTGCACCGGAGTGTGGCATGCACAAAGGAGCGCGAAGCGCGCTGCGTGCGCTGCGCTTGCAACTGCTTGGCCGCGCGCCGTCCCTGAGGCTGCGGACCTCGGAGCTAACTCTACGATTTCTACTGCTACTAGATCTTCGTTTTAGCGGCCAAATTATGCGGGCGGCGCTCGCTGTGCTGCTTGTCGCCGGCTTGCTGGCGGGGCCCTGCGCGGGTGAGCTGCGAAGGATTGGTGAAGACTACGCGCGCCGATAAACGCGATCTCACCAGCAGCAGTCTCACCAGGCAGCAGCAGCTTTTGTTGTGTGCAGCCCGAGCAGTGGCGGCGGCGGGGCGGTTGATGCTGGGCTGATGGCGAACGCCGCCGTCCACCTCCCTCCCTGACCGATTCCTGACCGATTCGCAGGCCAGATCGACCCAGAGGACATACAGAGCTGGATTAATGTTGTTTCCAACAAGGTGAGCGCCACGGCAATCGCGGCATTGCTCCTTCGCAGGCCGTGATTGAGTATGGCAGCAGCGCGTCTTTTGCGCCTCCGTCTGCCGCTCACACCCGCTCTGTGCCCTTCCTATTCCACCTTTCAGATCCAGCAAATAAAGGAGGTGTCCCCGCCGGAGGCCATCGCCATGCTGGAGCAGATCGCTGGATCGATTGACGGCATGGCCTCTGCTGCATGGGATGTGAGCGCCTGCTGCCGGCATGCCTGATTGGCTCGATGTGCAGGGCATGCATGCTAGCGGCAACTGCTGCCACTGCCGCGTTGTGCCGCCAGCAGCTTTTCTTCGTGGCTGCTGCCTTTATATCAAGCCAATTCAGTAGTTTGCTGGCCGACAGTCCATTAACCTTTTTTGCCTCTGCCGCTGAATTGTGCCCTTTATTGTGCCACACGCAGATCAAGTGGACGGACAGCGTGCAGGCCACGTGGGACAGCTTTGTCATGCTGGCCAACACGCTGACGCAGCAGATCATGCAGATCAAGGACATGTGAGGCTTGCTGCACTATTGCAAACCCCTGTACACGTGATGCTGCCGCTGCCTGCACAGCAAAGCATGCCATGGCTTCAGTGCAGCTGGCCACCGGCGTTGCCCGCCAGATATTGAAGCATGCTGCAGCGGTGTCTCCCTGCTGCTTGGCATTGGGTCCCATCTGCACCCAGCATCGCCATGCAGCTCACCTTCAGTGCACCGGTTTTTTCATCCATCCTACAGGGTGCCGGAGAACAGCGGCCAGACGTGGGGCTCCATTTACCCACGGGACGACCTGGTCAGCGTGGCCAAGGAGATCTGCACCCAAGTGAACTCCATGCAGGTCGGTTGCAGTGCTTGAACGAGAGGCCATGTGCAGCCAGCACTGCTGCAGATTTGGTCCAGCAAGTGATGCCGCGGCGGGCTGCCGGGCCACCTGCTGCTGCGCCACCGTGCGTCAGCCGCATCGCCTGGTGCTGCCGTTCATTCTCACTCATGGATCGTTCAAACCCTCCCCGCCTGTGCAGTCGGCTGCTGAGGAGCAGTTCAATGTGGTGCTCACCATCACCACCCTGACGGCATGCGAGCAATTCAAGCCTGCTGAGGATGCCAGCAGCGATACCGCTGCCTCCGCTCCTGCGCCTGCCGCCCGCCGCATGCTCAAGGCATGATGGCGACAGCCGGGTGCTGCATGTGATGAGAAGCGTTGCATTCATGATTCCTCTCGACCCCGCATGTGCTGCGACATTGCCGTGCACCTCCCTCCTGCCTGCTGATCGGTTTCTCATAAATGTAACAATAGCTACGACCCGCACAGGCAGCATGGCTGAAACGCACCTGTGGGGACTGCAGGGCGCGCTGGTGGTGCTGAGCGGCGGCACGCCCACATGAACCCACACCGCTGTCCATGGGCTCCGCAGCAATACCACCGCTTTCTGTATCGATGATCGATTGTTCTGGGCGTGACAATGGCGCAGCCGCGCGGAGGCAGGTTCAAACATGGGCCGGACGGGAGCTGCAGCAAGCAGTGGGCGGCTCTGCCGACTGAGCTGGTACAACATATAGCCTCTCAGATCGGCGACGAGGATAGGTGAGCACCCAGACAGGGCGTGGCGGCGCTGCCGCCGCCTCCCGCCGCCCTGCCGCTCCGGCAGCACCCACTTTTGAACAGCATGCTTTGTTCACCCCCATTCAACTCTGCAACTGCTATGGCACTGCAGGCAGAACCTGGTGCAAACCTGCACCGCCTGGTGCGCTGCCATCGAGGCGGCTCCAGAGCTTTGGCCTGTCTCAGTGCTGCGCGGCGACTGCGGCACAGAGGAGGGTGCGCAGCGGCTGTTCAGCCAGGCGCGGCAGCTCAGCAAGCATGCATGGCGGGTGCGCCTGGTGAAGCCCGTGCAGAGCCTCAGCGGCCAAGGCTATGCGCCTCAGCAGGTGAGCGCCCACCGCAGCGTATGGGGGAGGGGTAGCTGAGCGTGCTTGCCTGCACCATCTTGGCATGAAGCGCTGTTGATGCAGGTGCAAACCTCTATGTCTGTTTCACATTCATGCGCTTGAAGCCGCCGGGACGAACGCGCAGGCTTGCCCAGCGGAGTGTGTACATCTCATTGCTGCATCCCTTCACCGCCCCGCCCTGCCCTGCAGCCCTTCCTAGTGCCCAGCTTGCTGCTGCAGCTGCCGGCCAGCGTGCGGTGGCTGGAGGTCGAAGTGCCCAGCGCCACCTCACTCGCCTCGACCTGATCGGTGATGCGATGCACGTGGATTGGGAGGACCGGCACGGCACGCATGCGCTGCGCCTGACATGCCGGCGCACGCGGCTGGCGGAGGCTAAATTACTGAATCCGTTCTGGCCGAATCACGCCAAGCACCCAGACCATGTGCCCGCGGGCGTGGATCAGCTGCGGGCCGCCACACAGCTGTCCAGCCTGCACCTGTCCTGCCTCTGGAGCAACCGCTGCGCAGAACTACTGACGCGGCTCACCGCCCTGCGCGACTTCAGGTGTGTGTGGGTGTTGCAGTTTGTGCGGCCTGCAGCTCTCTGTGCCAGGCGCTTGGGCGCCAGGCCTGCTGTGCTTGCTGCGGTTGTAGCCGTGCGGCTTAAGTTTGCCGGACACGCAGCTGGCCTGCGCCTCCCCTCACCACCCTCCGTGCCGCCCCTCACCCTGTGTCCGCCAGGCTGGACGTGATGGAGTGCAGCCCAAGTGCCGCTGCCAGCGCGGCTGCCGCGCTGCGCAGCCTGCCCAGCCTGTCGGCGCTGTCCCTGTCCATCCACGCGTGCCGGCTGACAGATGATGAACCGCTGGAGGACAGGATGGACGATTGGGACGTCTGGGTGCAGGCGCCGGCGCTGGCACCGCTGGCTGCCGCTCTCACTGAGCTGAGGTTGGTGGGCGCCGTCAGCCTACCGCCCGACTGGCGCCAGCTCAGCAGGCTGCAGCGGCTGAGGGTGCAGAACAGCTCGTACTGGGCAGCGGGCCTGGGCGGCGCAGAGTAGGGGTGGCAGCCATTCAGCTGGGGCACCGGCCCGCTGTACGCCCTGAAGGCCCTCACCAGCCTGCGAGTGTCTGGTGAAGGCGTGCTGCCGAGTGAGCGCTTCGCTGCCCCTCTATCGTTGTCGCCCCTCCTGTTGCCCTTGCTGTTGCCCTTGTTGTTGCTGCTTGCGTGTTGAGCTGGGCCATGCATGGCAGCCTGCGCCTGCCTTGCCACCCTGCACTTGGCTGCCGTGCCTCTGCCGCTGTGACGTATCCGCGGCCTGCCTTGATCGGCTGTCTGCTTGGCCCATCAACCACCCTTGCCCCCCTCCTACACCGTGGCTGCTATGCAGATGCCGCCCTGCTGGCCACGCTGCCCCGCCTGGCCCAACTGACGGCCTGGAACTGTGGCTCGGCGTGGCGGGCAGAGGTCAAACGCCTGATGCCTGCGGTGGCCTTCAACTGCCGGCCGGAAACCAGCTGCGACGAGTCGGGCGGGTCCAGCCAGGATGCAGACAGCGGCTCGAGCTCGTTTGACGGCAGCACAGACGAGGAGGACAGCGACGGCGACGGCGACGGCCCTGCCCCCATGTTTGCCCATGCCAACTACTATGGAGGTGGTTGGGACTCTGCCAGCGAGGACAGCATGGATGAGGAGGAGAGTGAGGAGTCTGAATCAGACTGGGACTAGCTGGCCAGCGGAGCAGCAGGGCTGGGCAGATCAGCACAGCAGCAAGGCGTACGGCCGTGGTAGCCTCGCCTGCCTTTTGCTGCCCCCTTTTGCCATGCCAGTGTGTGTTTGGTGGCAGCACCGGGCAGCTGCTAATTACACTGCTTTAAATTGAAGGGGAAGGGAGATCCTCTTAAAGTGCAAATGTAAAGAACGCTATACTGTCCTCGCAAGGCATGGGCCGCTGGCAAAACTGGCTTGCGGAGCTCGCTGGGAGGCATGCTGGTGTGTGTAGGGTGGGAGGCAGGCTGGGGTGCACAGAATGAGAGGCATGCTGGCGTGTGCGCTAGAGAGGAAGTTTGGAAGCATGCTTCGAAGGGTTAGAGTTTGGGGGGTGAATATAGGCTCTCCATGTGCAGACACAGCTGCGGACAAAGCAGAAGGCAAGGAGGCATTGGTACTAAGGCTCAGAGCGGTTCGGCAGGCGGTGCACGCGGCAGTGCATGCCGCGGTGCAGCAACACTGCAGATGGAGCCGCGCTGTGTAGGTTATTCCGGTGGAAAAGACGAGGTCAAAAGCACCTAAACACGCGCCGGCAAAGCACGGTGTGGGGCATGGCAATAAAGGCAATTTGTTGGTCTTGATAGGAGCCCAGAGTTGGGCAGGGGGTCGAACAGGTACGGCGGGGAGGCGATCGGGCAGGTTAAGCTAGAGAAGCTGCACAGGGCTCAGCATGGCGCGGACAATAACGGTTGAACAGGCGGGGCATCAAGTTTGGAGGTGGTTGCGGAGGAACAAAAGGCAACAAAATCGGGGGGTGGGGAGGCATGCAATAGGAAGTACGGCAGAAGCAGGGCACAAAGGCATCGCGTTGGGTTGGAGTTGGGTTGCTGTGCGTGTCACAAGTTCGGGCAGCGCCATCCGTTCGCTTGGTTTGATGGGAGGCACTACATTCCCCTGTCAGGGCTGAGTGCTGCAAGGCAGTGCAGAGGCGGGGCAGAAATGCCGGCAGAGTCAGGACAGAGCCAATGGAAGCAAGGGAGCTGCACCTTCAGCTGTGCAGGTCTGCCGCACAGGTCTGTGGCACATGTGCCGCCATGCCGCCGCAGGCCTGAGCGGCGCATCCATGCATCTACCTTGCCGTATGGTGCACATGCTGGATAAACAGGCGGGTCAGCCAACATGCTTGCTACGACCAACAAAACCGTCAGAACCGACAGAAAACTCACCGTTGAGGTCAAGCAGCAGGGAGTCCCAGCGCTCGGGTGCCGGCGGCTGCTCGCCGCCCAGCCCAAGTGCAGCAGCCAGTTGGTCTGCTCCAGCTGAAAGAGTGACTGGCAGCGAGCCGGCGGCGTGCCTGGTTGGCACCGGCAGTTGGATGGGCGGCAGCTCCGCCGCCAGCTGCCTGCTGGCCTCTGGAGCGGCGGCACCAAGAGGGAGGCCGCTGGCGAGGCCCGTGGCAGCGCTGACTAGGCTCTCCTTGCTGCCGGTCAGCTGCTGGCTGGCCAGCATTGATGGGCCAGAGCCCGCAGCCAGGTTGCTGGGCCACTGCCCAGCAGAGGGGCTGCCGGGTGCTGACTGGCCCGCTGGACCAGCGGGCGTGCCGCCGCTGCTTGCCGCTGCACATGAGTCATGGTGCAGTCGCCCGCTGCCGCCGCTAAGTGTGATGTCAGGGCCGGCAGTGCTGCGGCGGTGAGGCTGCAGCTGCAGCCTGCCGGGCGCAGCACCCAGCAAACCGTCTGCCCTGCAGAGAGGAAGCATGCACAGCGCGGGCGTTTGTGGTAGGTGGCGCAGCATGGCAGGCTGGCTGGTAGTGTACAGAGCGCATGGCAGGCTGTGCAGGAGCCGGCAATGCGCCTCAGGCTGTGTGTAATCAGACACCTCACTCACTTGAGCAGCTTCTCAATGTATTGCCCGTGTGCCTCCAGCTGCAGCTGCAGCGCACGCTGTGCCTGCACCACCACCAGGGGCGACGAGGTGGTTGTGCGTGAGCAGCGCGTTCGCTCACATTCTACTTGCCCGAGCGCCAGAGCTGCACCCAGCATGCAGTGCAGTCGCCAGCATAACCTATGAGGTTGCTCGTTGACAGCCATGCCACAGCTGCCACAACACCATAACCCACCATCCCACACCTCTAAGGACGCGGCCAGCTGCTGCTGCATGTCGCGCTGCCGCCGCAGCGCTTCCGCAAGCACCTGCTCTCGGCTGCGCGCGGCTGTGGGTGAGCCGCCGGCAGGCAGTAAGTCGCCGCCGCTGCCCGCCGTGCCAGCGGGCGGCGGGACAGCAAAGTCCTGCTCTGCCTCGTGCGCTGCCGGAGTCAGCGGGCGGCCTGCGGTGGGGGACCCGCCAGCGGGGGCATCTGCAGCGTCCCAGCCGCATGCGTCGACACCCATCAGCGGCAGCTGCGGTGCGCTGGAGCTGCGCAGCAGCGCCGTCTGGCCGCTGGATGCTTCTGCGTCGCCCAGTGACTGCAGCTGCGGCAGGGCGTCCTGTGCAAGAATGCCGCTGGTGCCTAGGGTGAGCAGGCCGCTTGGCCAGCCCTCCAGCAGGGCACCAAGGCCGGAGCTGTCCCGGTCATCCTCCTCGCTGGCGGTACCGCTGTCCAGTCCCAGCGCCAGCTCAGCAAGCGGAGCAGGCACAGCATCATGTGTGTGCGAGTCTGCCGGCAAGCTGACGCCCTCGCTGCCCGCTGCGGCGGCGGCCGCCGCCGCCGCGCCGCCGGCAGGGCTTGATTTGTGCCGCTTGCGGTTGCCGCTGGACTGCATGGCTGCTCGGTACCTGCGGTGCAGTGGCATGTCATGGCAGTCAGATGAGCACAGCAGGTGAAGGCTGAGCTAATTGGAGCGTGAGCAGCAGATATCAAGCAAACACACTCGGCGTTTAGTATCATGAGGCGGCGGCTGCCCCCAATGCCCCCACACAGCTTGACCAGCCCAGACCGAGGCAGGTCCTGCCTCACTTCTGCAGGTGGCTCTTCACATGAAACAGCGTGAGGCCTGGGACCGCCATCAGCTGCATGATGCGCTTGGGCGTGGCCGTGAATGCCCCGCCTGCAGATGGATTGGTGAGACCGACACCTGTTGAGCTTGGTTGGCAGGCAAGCATGCAGCCAGCCAGCTCGTTTTGGTGATCCCCCCCAAACAGACTTACCCAGCTGCCTGACAGCCTCCACGAAGCGGGCGTGCAGGTCTGGCGTCCAGCGCAGCCGATGCTTGCCGCTGCTGGCTGCTCCTGCAGTCCAGGGAGGTTGGGGGAGGCTATCGAATGAGCTTGGCCCGCCGCAAGCAGGCCAGGGCACGTACACGATCCACACTATCAGCAGAATGCATGCTCAAGCTGGTGGGCCGGGGCGTGAGCGGGGAGAGCGTACGCTGCGTTCCTCACATTGCGCAGGCAGGTGTGCGCATGCACATGTGCCTCTTGCATGCCAGCGGCAGCAGGACAACAGCGGTGGTGCAACTGAGGCTGTCTGCTGCCCCTTGACACCACCGCATTACTATCAACTTACCAGGGTGGGGCGGCAGGTGCGGCGCAAGCATTGCAGGAGCAGTCGGGACGGGCGCTAGCCAGGAAGCGCTGGCGGGCAAAGCCAACGGCCCGCCGAGCGGCGGCGCATGGGCCGCTTCCGCCGCGGGCTGCTCCGCCGTGACCCAGCTAGGGACCGCAGGCCAGACCGGCTCGGGCCATGCGGGAGGGCCGCCTTCGGCCGGAAACGACCAGCTGGGTTGGCCGGACAGCATCCGCAGCCCTGCAAGCTGCATTGCGCGCGCCTGCCAGGTCCTCAGGCGGCAGAGAGCGTCGGAATGGCAACTGCGCGGTGGGGGCGCGCCTGTAGCGCGTGCGAGCGGCGCGGAAAACCGGTGTGGCTCGGTGATGGCGGGTTCCAGTACCTGATGTGTAGATGTTGCCAGAGAGGGGCAGCGTGAGAGCGCCTGACCGCACGCAAGACGGCCAGGCTCGCGTGCTGCGGCTTCATGCAGCGGTTTGCCAGCGTCGGCGCGCGGTCTATACGCTTCTACATCGTGCAGAACGGTAAAACAATATGTTTCGAGCGCTACCACGGCCTCAGGGCGCCTGACTGCACCGGCCGCCTCCTGATCAGCTCCCTCAGCGCTTTGCAGGCTGCGGCAACGCACCCGAAGGATATGTTGCAGCGCAAACGGCGTTTGACATACACAAAAGGCGAGTTAATAGCGGGGCGCGGACATCCGTGCTGCGTATGCTGCTGCCGTGCGACGACCACAGCACGGGCCGGCTCAGTGGCGCCACCGCTGCATACTGCGAGGGCGGTGGGCAGCGAAGATCTCTCTGCGGACTCACGCCGCCCCCACCGCCGTCAGCCGACTGTGCGCCGCCCCGCCGCCCCGCCGCCCAGCTGCGCCGCCACGCCAGACACCAGCCGCCGTGCTGCTCCAGCCTAGCTCCAGGCCGAGGCGATTTGGCTCCCTCGGCCTCCACGTGATGCTTGGCATTCATGATCAGCCTGCAGTGTGGAGAGACACAGTAGTGAACTCAGCATCTGCCCTCAGCTGCTGTGCCGCACATGCCGAAGTTCGGCAATTCTGAGCAACATAAGGCGAGAGCCGACGGCATGCAGGCCTGCCTCGGTGCGTCGCTATCAGATGGCCAGGGTAGGGGCAGCCCCTTCACTCACCACAGGCGCAGCGCATTGTTCCACACGTAGAGCGTCTGCATGTATATTGGCAGGTGGCGGTCGACAAGGAAGCAACAGTTCAGAGGAACGTGCGGCAGGCGGCAACGCCGGCACGCCGCTGCCGCCCGCGCACTCGATTGGAATGCCCGCTGGCCGCATGCACATTAGCAGGCTGCTTGAGGAGGCGATGCTGCAAAGCTGCTCCATTCAGTATTCAAATGCACCGCCCCATTGCCCAGTGCTTGGCGTGCTACGACGGTGGCAGCTGCTTGCCTGCGAGCAGGGCGTCGCCGCCCCCCGGCGGAGGGGCGCCACACCTGCAGGTGGCCTGACGCACGCCGCGCGCCTTCGCGTGTGTCTCGGGCTGCAAATGGGCGCACAATGAGGTACAGAGTCAGAGCAAGCTGCTGCCAAACTAGTCGGGGCAGGGGACCAGCGCTGCCGCCGGCGGCGCCAGCGCCCTCCTGGGCATCAGGCGCCTCCCAGCCGCGCCAGGGCGCTGCAGCGCTCGAAGAGACGCAACACAGTTATATATCGATTGGTGATACAGCGCATTGCGGGTATATCCCCCTTTGTGCGGTCGTCGGTGAGCGAGGTCATGTGTTGCATGAATGAACCACTGGCAAGAAGAGGCTCGCGGTCGCTTGCATGCAGTCAATGGCGCCCGGGAAGCGGCCAAAAGCGCTAAGCCTGGGTTTTCGAATGCGCCTGACTGCCGCCGCCAGCACGGCGCGCCCGTCGGCCCTGCCGTCTGTTGGTGGCCGGTTGCAAGGCCTGTTTGTGCTGTTCAGGGGAAACACGAATGCTAGTCTAAACCAAGTTTGATTCGTGGACCTGTTCCTGCTGAGTGGCGCTGGCTGAGCTGCCTCGTGAGGACTGCGGCATACGAACCGGCCGCTGCAGTGCACGTCGCGTGGGGACAGGCTCCGGTCACAAAGAGACATGCAAATGATTTTACAGAAGAAATGCGAGATACGTGCAGGGAAAGTGCACGGCGTGAACATTCAGCCTGTGCAGTGTGGGCGGATCTACATGGTACATCCACGTTTGCCGGCGGAAACAGTGCAGGGGTGCAATTGACTAATGTCGACATTCAATAAACGACAAATGATGGGTGCGCAGTGCTGCCTAATGTACATGCAGGTATATTTAAATTGCAGGCGAACACGTGGGGCACACCAGTGCCGCTGTGGCGACATGGCAGGCATGCTGCATGATACCAGTTGAGCTCGTCAATATACACCGGCAGAAAGCGGGAGGGTCCGCAAGCGACAGGCAGGTGGGACTTGCTCCAGCAGCGCACCAGGGGGGAGCAGCCCCTAACGTTGCTCCTCAGCTGGCCCACGTGGCGTCATCGCGTGCCACCCGCCGCCAGCAGCCATGCCGGCTGGAGGGGTGACGCTGACACGCTCACGCGCTGGCTGCCGGCGGGCAGGAGGTGGCGCGGGGCCACACACCCACAAACTCCGGCTCATCGTAAGCCAGGAACTCCTGCAAAAGGACGGCCAACAGGCAGGCAGCAGTCGATGGTTTGGGTGGCAGGTTGCGCAATGGAAGGAGCGCAGCGGGATTGCAGGGGAGGCTTACATAGGCTGTACGCGGGGCACCAGCAGCAGCAGGACAGCAGAACCCCAGTGGCACAGGACACTTGCCTCCAGCAGCGCGGGTGCGTCTTCCAGGAACAGCGAGCGAGTGATGCCGTTGACCAGCTTGGGGAGCGCATACTTGGAGCCTGCACGCAGACAGCAGGCGGCAGGGCGGCCGTTTGTCGGCCAAACCAAACCACCCGGCGGCGTGCAGCATCAAGCTGAGACAGCAGCCGTGCTTAAGGAGCGAGCGCATGGCATCGGCCGACGAACAACAAGTGAGCTGCACCCACCAGAGAGGGCAGACGCGGACAGGCCAAGCGAGGCCAGGGCTGAGTAGTTGAAAGCTGCAAGCAGGTGAGATCGCGAGCGGGGCATAGCATCTTAGGGAGGGCAGCAATGCCAGAAATGCCAGGAGTGCAGCTAGATCAACCGCCGTGGCGGAAAATAGCCGCCCGCAGGCCGATGAGCTGGGGAGGTGCTGGGCAGGCGGTGCTATGACAGGACCCAACAGCCGCTCACCATATATGGAAGACAGGTAAGGCGCTGCGCCCGGCTGCTTCTCTTGGAACTCAAACGAGGGCCCCTGCCGGCAGCGTGCAGACGGGACAGCGTCGTCACGAAGGTGAAGCGCTCAGCTTGCAAGCAGGGCGTGGATGGCAGGCCCTGTTATACAGCTATCTCTGCGCACCCTGTGCATGCCCACAGTTCAGCTCACCAGGTAGGGGTGGTCGTCAATGAGCGGGTTGCGCAGCTCGCCCGCCGGCGGAGAGAAGCGGTCAGCCCAGGTGGCAATGCCATCCGCCACCGCCGCCAGCTCTGGGCGGAGCTGCAAGCTTGGGCGGTAGGCACATGACAAGTTTAAAGAAGGCTGGGGGGCGCTGTGGTCTGGCACCCTGGTCAGCTTGCGGGGCAGCTTGCAAGCGCAGAAATGTGAAGCGCTGTTCTCCAGCATCCTCCTGCCACTCGACACATGCAGCCCACATTTGAGCCCTCGATCGACTCACCGCATGGTTGGTGAGGAAGCCGGTTGAGATGACCAGAAAGTCAAATAGACCCTCGTCGCCCTTGGCCGAGTGAATGCGCACCTGCAGATGGGCCAATCTTTTTCAAAAACTTGCTGGCAAGAGCAAGGCGCCACATGAGGCGAGCTCCAGCTGTGGCCCGCTGAGCATGTGTCAACTGCTGTTGCGGCTCAGCGACGGTCCCACCGTGGGAGCAGCGGGAGAAGCACCGGCACGGCGTCACATTCACAGTGCGGCAGACCACAAGCACCACAAGCCACAGCACACCTGCTTGCCGTCGCCGGTTGGCTCGAGGGCCTGCCACTCGGAGCCGGTGTGCAGCTCAAAGTTGGGATACGCAGCAGCCCGGTTGAAGGTGTCATTTGTCTGCAGGGGATCAGTGCAGCAGACACATGTGTAAAGTCGTCTGCAGCGCAAATTCACGAGAAGAGAAGGGCATGCTGCAGCAGCGCGTCTGCTCCAAACAGAGCAGATGGGCACGCAGGGCCGTACCGGTGGTTGGTTGAACTTGAGAAAATGGTTGATTCCAGCGTACCTGCAGTGACAGAGGTGAACACAGGCAGCACATAAAGGTACACGGCTGATTGCAGCAAGCTGTCGAAAGCACATCACAGTAGCGGCAGTGACAGCAGAGCGGCAGCGGCAGCAGCAGCAGGCCATTGGGCACAGCGCGGCATTCCAGCAGCGGCAGCAGCGGCATGCAGTGCTCACTTGCTTGCATCGTCCAGGTCGCTGAAATGCTTCATAAAGCCTGCAATGCACGCAGCAGCATGGTCTGAGGCTGAGCATTGCAGGCGGGCAGAGGAAGCTGGGGGCTGGCGCAGCGGCACGCCGGCATGAACAAGCCTTGCTTGACTGCCTTCAAGCCCCTGCCGCACGGTGCTCACCTGCAAACTCCATTTTCCTGATAGGATTGATGCGGGGCAGCTCCTGTGCCGCAAGTTGGCGCACGACTTGGTTGAGAACAGCTGCACAGTCATCGCCACACTGCTGTGCCAGCAGCAGTAGGTGTACAGCAATGCGGTCCGACTTGCAAGGAAGCAGCACTGCACTACACAAACATACCTTGCGGCGCACAAACACGTGCACCTCCCCAGCGCCGCAGATCAACGCATGCTGCGCGTTGTCAAAGGCGCTGGCACCACCTACAGTTGGCCGAAAGGACAGCAAGAGTGGACGTGGCGTTCTCAGCTGCTGTCCACAATCCACCACGAACTGATTGCTCCTGCTTGCAGCACTTGCAGCAGCAGCAGCAGCAGGGAGCGGTCTGCGGCATCGCAGGGAGCAGCTGCCCAGCGGCACTCGGTCTTGGTGCATTCTGCTGTAGCTCCCAAAGCTCCAAGGTGTCAGCAGCGGCGGCCTACTGAGCTGAGCGGCAGCATGCCGCACCTCCCAGGATGGCCACCCGCTTGCCCTTCAGCGCCTCAAAATCAATGGCCTCAGATGTGTGGGCATACAGCGAGCGGGGCACCGACTCGCGGATGAAGGCGGGGACGTGCCTGCAGAAGGGTGTTGAAGGAGCAGAGCAGACAACGCATGTGCGCCACCAGGCTGAACAGCATGGACACGCAGCTGCATAGAAGCATCTCACCTTGCAGCGTGGCAGGCAAATGCGGCAGGCGCACCCTTGCATCAACGCGGCAAGGCATGCTCAGCGAACCCTCTCATGCTGGGCAGCCCCGCCTGCAAATGCCTCCCCATCCATGCTCACCACTCGCCGCCGCCTTGAATGCCGGTGGCAAGCACCACCTTGCGGGCATACAGCCGCTCTGGCTCTGCTGCCCCGGCACGCTGCACCGTGACCTTGAACCCGCCTGACGCGCTGTTGGGCTGCAGCGGCTCAATGCGGCACACCTGCGGCCAAGGGGAGAGGGGGCACAGGAGGGTGGGAGATGGTTGCTTGTGGCAAGGGAAGAGGTGCTGCTGCCGCAAACCTTGCCGCAATGCCATGCTGGACTGCAGCTGCAGAGCGGCAATGATACTGGGATACGCTGGGCGGCAGGTGGAGCAGGCGCAACGCACAGCTGTGCAGAACTGAGCAGCCGGCTGGCGGATCTGCAGTATCCAGGCCTCGTCACCTTGGTGCCGTTTTGGACGGGGATGCCCAGCACGCTGCGGTACCACAGCAGGTACTCCATCCTGGAAAAATGGGGTATAAAAGCTACAGCACGGTAACGTCTTCGCTCCCACATGCACCAAGACTCGGCTGGCACACAACACAGCATGCGATGCAACGGTTTGCGGGCGGCGTGCCATCCCGCACAGCGGCGAGTGGCAGTAATGTGCTTCTGCCGCCCATCCATTGAAGCAGCGCCATGGACCGTAGCACATGACGCACCAGCCTCCCGGCGGCGGCAGCAGTGACAGCGACAGCAGCAGTCCCAGCAACATTAGCAGCAGCAGCTCACCACAGCTCCCTTGGGATCTTGTCAAGCTGCTCCCAGGCCTTGCGGCCGAACCGCGCCTCATAATACGCCTGCCAGCAGCATGGGGGAGCGTGTAGTCGAGGCTGCTGCATGGCGCGCTTGCGTCGCACGGAAGGGCCACGGAGCAGGTACCGTACAGAAGGAAGCAGAGCAGCAGCAGCAGCAGCAGCAGCAGCGGCGGCGGCTGTGGCAGCATGCGACATCGCAGGTGAGAGTTGGCAATGCGGGCTTAGTGCAGGCATCTAATGGCACACAGCTCATTCACCTAGAAGGTGAGGGGCGGCATGCATGAGCTCGCCACATGCATCTCCGCAGCCACACAGCTTGCGAACCTGGAAAGTGAGGGATGGCATGCCATAGTCCAGCCCCGTCAGGTGCTTGGGCGTGCGTAGCGTGACCATGCGCGCATAGGTCGTCCACGGGCCCTCCTTGCCGGGCTGCAAATTAGCGGGGCAGCAAGGCAGGCGGCAGGGCACTCTCGTGAGCAGCGCTGTTACAGCTACGCATCAGCAAGCACACTCGAGCTTCCTGGGTGGGGCTGCACCTCGTGTCTGCTCAAGCCAGGTGCTCACGCGCACATGTTGGCCGCCTCATGCACAGCATGTGGAGCCGACCCACCTCATTCTCGTCCAAGCACAGCACGTTGGTCACCCGCTCCCGCATGAGGCCAAAGGCCACCGCCAGCCCGCACTGGCCTGCAAGTGCGGCGGCACACCAGGCAAGGGCGAGTTGTTCTAGAGAGATGGGTCAGCAGCGGCAGAGGCCACGGGTGGAGGTTGCCGGGTGGCCTTCCCTTGCCAGGCAATACTTGCAACGCAGCCATCATCTTTGGCTAGCACCAGCGCGCCACGACCATTGGCAGCAGTGGCGAAAGGCTGGCCCCACGCCTGTCCGCACTCGCCTGCCCCCACGATCAGCACGTCCAGCATGGGCGCTGCGCCGCTCGCCGCAGCTGGCGCCTTGCGTGGCGCCACCCAGTCGCGACCGGGCCATGATAGCATTTGCAACTCATGCTCAACCTGCAGAGCAGAATGCTGTGATGCCTCGGCAGGATCGACTGGAAGGCAAGGCGGAAGGGCACACGCTCGGCAGGGAGCAGCGGCGAACAGGCGGCAGCAAGCGGCAGCGGCAGCTAAGGCGGCAGAGCCCATGGGGCAGCCGCTGCATCACTGAGCACTAGCAAACGGCACATGCAAGTTTTACCGCGCCTCCAGCAGCACCCCAGACCAACACTGGTGCGCGCTCACCTGCGTTGAGTGGGCGGCAAGGCCATGGCTCGAGCCGCTGCAGTCGTCTGCGGCCTGAAAGGCGGTAAGAGCACATCGGATCAGCCGCGCCTGGACCACCCAGCAAAGCCCTAGCCGTTTAGGGCAACGCTAGGCGAGCCGCACCTTGCAGGAATGCTGCTGGTTGAGTTTGCAGGCGGTCACAAGTGCCGCAAGCATGCCCGGTTTCGCTAGCCGTCTGCTCGCGCTGCTGACCCTTGCAAGGGCAGGCCCGCCTGGCCCTCTGCTGCCTTGAAAATTGATCTAGTTGTGGCGATAACGGTGGCAGATTAACCCGCCCTAGCCAGCAGACCCGCCAGTGCCCTGCAGCGGCGGGCGGCAAGCGACGCTGCGACAGCGCGTCGTGGAGCGTTGCAAGCGCCTAGATCTCCTGCCCTTCATTCAAGCCCTGAGTAATGCAGCTGTGCTGCACCCAGCTCTGTCCATGCGTGTTTGTCAGTCTGTGTCGCTTTGCTGCTGCCGCACACATCGACCCAGCCGCAGGCACACATCGACCCGGCTGCAGGCACCACTGCGAGTGCGATGCATGGAGCAGAGCAGCACATGTGCAACGGAAAGCCACTGCAAGCGGCAACGCGGCTGCGACCATCAAGCTGCAGCGCGCCTACACAATGCACGGGCAGGACCGACAAACCGCCATTGTGCACATCACGCATGCTTTGCACACATCAGCTCAACGGGGGCTGGGCGGCAGCAGCAGCGCTGCATTGATTGCTGCCGCTGCGCAACTGCTGGCTTCGCTCGGACGCCCAACTTCCCCACTGTCAGGTGCTTCACTGCAGGGCAAGCGTGTGAGGGTCATCGGTGTGCTGAATGCTTGCGGCCCCTCTGCCACCGCCGGTTCCTTTGCATGCCAGCCCTGCCACACCAGTTCCTTCGAAATGCGCGGCCTCAACTGGGTCGCAAGAGCTCGCATTCGTCTTCCGCAGACCCCCACCGTACCCTGCAAGCAGCCCTACGAGCCGAGGCAGCCGAGCGGCGGCCGCC
>VFQO010000471.1_pt1 | contig 43255 bp, 43 predicted proteins | sample 3512331 | NCBI WGS metagenome assembly VFQO01 (sample SAMN10412371, study PRJNA504923) | tailings metagenome | isolation source: Replicate 3 from Balatoc abandoned mine | place: Philippines: Itogon, Benguet | collected 2017-08-28 | reverse complement strand
GGTGCAGGTCGAAGCCTTGCCGCATGCGCGGGCAGGTGTCCGACAACCCTAAACAGTCTGAGCCCTTCGGGAACCGCTTGAGCAGTCGTTGGGAGCTGCTTGCTGGCCAACGCCTGGGGGCGTCATCAGATTGAGCGGCCGATACCGTCATCGAGGCTCCTGATACCGTCATTGGGCCGCAGAACCGCTTTCCGATACCGTCATCGCAGCCAGCACACGGCGCTTGGAGCCTCGAAGACGAGAAGGATGTACGCTTCATCGCCTGTGGTCATAAGGAAGATTGCCTTCATGCTCGTTGCAGCGACGGTAGGAATGTCGGTATCGGGCAAGTTTGCCGTGCAGAAGCGCCACGATTTACCTATGAAGACAGCCCGCTTGTTGACAATAGAGTGGGAATGAGGGGTCGCCAGAAAATCTATACGAATCAAATGGTTACAAGCGAAATTGACGATGTAGGCGCATCATCAACGAGCAGCGACGCGCTTGTTGTGCAATCTTGATTCGTCGCGTTTCCGTGCTGGGGCCTTTCACCTCCTCAACTCGACTTGGCTCCCGGCGCGCCGTCGCCTGTCTGTGGCATAGAGCCAGGCAGGGAGGGGCCGCAGGGAAGTGATCTGCGAGTCCAGACTCAACCCGGCCAGCGCATCAACGTCGCGAGAAGCACCAGGAGCCCGAGGCCGAGGTTGATCGAGACCCATGTGCGAATCTTCGCCAAGGCCGCGCCACCGGCGGACCACTCGGACGCTGCCACGGCCCGGCCGAGCCGCTTGAACAGCGCAAAGCGGATGTGCATGAAGATCGCCACCATGGCCACACCCAGCACGGCCATGACGGTCCAGGCCAGCGGCATCTCGAAACTGCCGCCCGACTGAACCACCTGCTTAGCGACACGACCAAGCATCCACACCCCGCTCACCAGGGTGAGCAAGGACGCCACCATCACCGCCTGGAAGAAGCGGCCGAGCACGTCGTGCATGAGGCGCAGCCGTACCGGCGGCTCCAGCTGCGTCAGTGCCGGCCGCAGGAAGAAGTGCGCAAACACCATGCCACCGATCCACACGATGATGGACAGCACATGCACGGTCTTGAGGGTTGCTTCGATCATTGTTGCCTTCTGTTCCTTAGGTTCACGCTCACACCCACCCCGCGGTCCAGTCGCCGCCCCAGCTACGCGCCAGCGGCAGCATCAGGCCCGTGGGTCTGCGCTGGCTGCCCGCGCGTCTTCCACAGCGACACCATCACACCACCGGCGATGAGGCCGAAGGTTACGCTCAGCGAGATCGCCGCCGGGATCTTGCCGATGATGCCCACCAGGAAGATCTTGCTGCCGATGAACACCAGCACCAGGGCCAGGGCGTACTTCAGGTACTTGAAGCGGTGGATCATCGCCGCTAGCGCGAAATACAGCGCGCGCAGGCCGAGGATGGCGAAGATGTTGCTGGTGTAGACGATGAAGGGGTCGGTGGTGATGGCGAAGATCGCCGGCACCGAGTCCACCGCAAAGATCAGGTCGACGAACTCCACCAGCACCAGCGCCAGGAACAAGGGCGTCGCGAAACGCTCCAGCTTGCCCGTCTTGGGGTCGTTCTCGCGCACCCAGAAGGCGTTGCCGCGCAGGCCCTCGGTCACGCGCATGTGCCGCTTCAGGAACTTCAGCAGCGGGTTGTTCGCGATGTCGGGCATGTGGTCGGCGATGACCCACATCTTGATGCCGGTGAAGATCAGGAACGCGCCGAACAGGTAGAGCACCCAGCTGAACTGGCTGACCAGTGTGGCGCCCAGACCGATCATGATGGCGCGCAGCACGATCACGCCCAGGATGCCCCAGAACAGCACGCGGTGCTGGTACTGCCGCGGGATGGCGAAGAAGCTGAAGATCAGCGCGATGACGAAGACGTTGTCCATCGACAGCGACTTCTCGATCAAGAAGCCGGTGTAGTAGTCCATGCCGCTTTGCGCGCCGAGGTACCACCACACCCAGGCGCCGAAGACCAGCGCCACGCTGATGTAGCCGCCCGACAGCAGCAGGCTCTCGCGAACGCCGATCTCCTTGTCGTCCTTGTGCAGGACGCCCAGGTCGAAGGCCAGCAGCGCGATGACGATGCCGACGAAGGTGAGCCAGATCCAGGCCGGCTTGCCCATGAAGTCGGAGGTGAGCAAGGAAAGCAGGAAGTCCATGTCTTGTTCTTCAGAGGATGGCAGTGACCGTGGTGCCTGTGCAGTCAGCGCGTCGCCAGCGAAGGGCCGGCGCTCGGGCCGGAGCCACCGCCGCCGCGGCGGCGCCACAGCGCGATCAGCAGGTGCAGCGCAGCACCCAGCACCAAGAGGAGCGCGCCGCCGAGGGCCCAGACCACCCAAGCCACGACCGTCAAGCCGCCGGCCAGGAGGGGAACAGCCTGCAGCAGGCTGTCGACCAGCGGCGCGAGCCCCGCCACCATCTGGCTCACGGCCTGCACCAGCTCGGCTGGTACCCAAGGTGCCAGCCACTTCGGCAAGGCGATGCTGCCGACGCCCGAGGTGGCACCGGAGAGCGCCCCCACGTTGGAGACGGACCAGACCGCGACGGCGTGCAAGGCCCAGGTGGCCAGGGACCACAGTGCCAGCAGCGCAGCGACGGCAAACCAGCTGAGAACGTAGAACATGGTGTGAGGAACGTGATGTGATCGGATGGTCAGAGTGTGGAGACGCAGGGCCATCGAACAAACCAGAGTGAGACGCACCTATAGTTCGGTTTTCCAGAACCGGAGCGCACATGCTGAACTACCGCCATCTGCACTACTTCTGGGTCGTCACCAAGGAAGGTGGCTTTGCCCGGGCCGCCGAGCGGCTGGACATGGCCGTGCAGACGATCAGCGCGCAGGTGCGCGAACTGGAGAATGCACTCGGCCACCAGCTGCTCAAGCCGGCTGGTCGCGGCGTCGCGCTCACCGAGGCGGGCCAGGCCGCCTTCGCCCGCGCCGAAGAAATCTTCCAGCTCGGCCAGGGCATCCCCGACGAAGTGCGCGAGGCGGCCAGCAGCAAGGTGGCCCGCCTCGCGGTCGGGTTCTCCGATGGCATCTCCAAGCTGGCGGCACATGCGCTGCTGGCGCCGGTGTTGAGCACACCGCATCTGCGGCTGGTGTGCCATGAAGGCGAGTTCGAACAGTTGCTCGGCGAGCTGGCCCTGCATCACCTGGACCTGGTTCTTGCAGGACAGGCTGCGCCGCGCAATCCGAACCTGCGCCTCACCAGCGAGCGGCTCGTCGATTCGCCGGTCGAGTGGTACGGACCCACCCGGCTGGTCGGCAAGACCGAGCGCGCCCGGTTTCCTCAAAGCCTGAATGAACTTCCCGTGCTCTTGCCCACCGGGCACTCTGCACTGCGCACAACGCTGGACCACTGGTTCGAGGTGCAGGGGCTGCGGCCTCGCATCGTCGGCGAGTTCGAGGACAGCGCGCTTCTGGCCGTGTTCGCGGCCCGCGGCCTGGGCGTGTTCCCGGTCAGCCGGCTGGGTGCAGACGACGTGGGCCTGATGCGGGGGCTGCGCCTGCTCGGCAGCAGCGAGGGCGTGAAGGAGGAGATCCACGCCATCCGCTCGCGCCGCGGACAGCACCACCCCTTGGTGATGCAGGTGCTGGCCGCGGCGATGCCTTGAGGGCGGTGGCCGCGCGGGTCAGGCGTCGTGAAGGCGGGCGGCATTCCTCGCGCTCAACGCTTCCTCGCCATCGACCAACTGCCAGTGGCGCCGCGCGGCGTCCACGACCAGGGTTTCGCCATCGGCCAGGTGCCCGTCGGCCCGCGCCGCGGCCAGCGACAGGCGCAGCACCTTTCTCTGCAGCACCGGATCCGAGATCTCGGCCATCAGGGACGCCAGGGTGCTGTCATCGACGTTGCTCATGAGCGACCCCGTCTCGTACCCGCTGGCCATCAGTTCCTCGCACAACGTGTGGACGATGTGCGGCAGCAGATGGGGCTCCAGGCCGAGTTCACGCTCGGCGCCCAGACGCTTGGGGATGTCGAACTCGGAGCTGCAGACGTGGCCGTCGGAGATGAGCACGAGCGAGACGATGCGTGCCGCGGCTTCGGGGCTGTTCAAGGGATAGCTGCGCATGGTGGACTTGCCTGTTTAGTGGGTTGATGAGCGTGTCGGACTGCACTCGGCCCCTTGCTGGAGGGCGGCGACGTTGCCGTGCCGCTTGAGTTCCCTGCCGGACCGACTGGATGCATCGGCCTGCGCGTGGCTCAGTAGCGGCGACGGGATGGCAGGTCGGTCGAGGAGTGGTGACGAGGTTGAATGTGCACCCGACCGGACTTCGAAGGAAGCGCATCCACCAGATCTCCGGTTCAGGAAAAACCGAACTTCTGCGATCCTGCAGTCCGACCGGTGAAGATCCCGTCCGTCCGCCTTGCTCCCGTCGAGTCCGCTCGCCAGCGGCCCGACCTGCGCGGAGGATCGCGCCTCGTGCTGGAAGTCGCCGGCGCTCAGTCTTGGATGCCTACCCTGGCTCTATGGGGCGCCGGGGACGCGTGGTGTTCACGCCCACCACCAGCCAGTTCGCCTTGGCGCCCGACAGCGCCGGTGGCAACCGGCAGATGGCCTCGGCCCGGTTGACGCCGCGCCCGTGCGGCAGGGGCACCGATTCGGTCAAGGTGTCCTCGAAGCGCACGGGTTCACGGTTGGCGGCCAGCGAGAGCCGGGCCGCAGGCCACTTGAAGACGGCGTTCGTGGTTCGAGCATTCGGCATGGCGTTTCCCCCCATGGGGCATGGCAGGGCGGGGCGCACGTTGCGACGTCCGTGCGCCACTGCCACCCAACCCAGCAGTCTGGCGCTTAACCAATGTGCTGCACTCAGGAATTTCCGATGTTCATGTTCTCTCGGCTCTGCTTCTACAGAACCGGTGATGGCCCCAGATTCGACCTGTCCGCCAACCGATGGAGATCCGTGATGCAAGTGCTCTTCAAGTCCCGCCACCCCCAGGCCACCGAACTGCGTGACCTGACCGAGCGCCGCGTTCGCTTCGCGTTGCGGCGTCTGGGTTGGCTGGTGCCGCGCGCCGAAGTGCAGATGACGGACGTGAACGGCCCCCGGGGAGGCGTCGACAAGCGTTGCCAGGTGGCACTCCGGACCGACGGCGCGGGATCGGTGATCGTCGCGTCCGTGGCCAGTGACTGGCGCACCGCGCTGGACAACGCGCTGGCCCGCGCAGCACGGTTCCTCTTGCGTCTGTGGCGGCGCGGGAGCGACTCGCGTCGCATGCGCCAGCGCCTCATCGGCGTCGAGCGATGAAGAGCCATGCAGCCTGTTCGGCTGCTGCCGTTCCGAAGATTGACCCTCACCAGGAATTCACCATGAAGTGCCCGACCTGCACCGACACCGCGCTCGTGATGAGCGACCACCAAGGCGTCGAGATCGACTACTGCCCGCAATGCCGCGGCGTGTGGCTGGACCGGGGCGAACTCGACAAGCTGATCGAGCGCTCGGCAGCGATGGGCCCGGCCACGACCTCGGCCACGACCTCGGCCACCACCTCGTCCAACAGCGCGGCCTCCCGCTCTCAGCCCGGGTTCGTGGACTCCGATGACGAGCATGGACGCGGTGCGCACGGCCACCGCAAGAAGTCCTGGCTGGGCGACTTCTTCGACTGAACCGGGAACGAGCCACTCACGGAGCACCCCTCATGCGCAGCTACCCCACCAACAGCCCACAGGGAGCCGCCCGCATCCTCGCATTGACCGTGGTCGCCGATGGCGACATCGGTGACGCCGAGCTCCAGTGGCTCGACCGGCTGGCCGTGCACGAGCGCTTGGGCCTGGCCCGGCATGATCTGCATGCGCTGATGGACACCTTCTGCGAGGACCTCTTGTCGAGCGGCCAGTTGAAGTGGGCCGACGCCTGCCCGGTCGACGAGCGCACGCTGGCTGATTTGATGGGCGAGATCCAGGATCCGGCACTGCGGCTGACGTTGATGCGACTGTGTGTCGAACTCGCCGAAGTCGATGCGCGTGTCGATGACGGCGAGTCGTTCGTGCTCGTCGCTGCGGTTGAACACTGGGGACTTCACCACGAGATGCTTCGTTCGAGCACTCGAGACTGACGGTCTCTCGCTGCCGGAGCATTTCTTGCCATGGGCCCATGTGTCCGCACTGAGCCCCACGCGGCTCAGGTTGCCCTGAGGACGCTCTGCGCGATGCAGCGTTGAGCGCTTGCTCTGTGAGCACGATCGCCAAGTCCGCTGCTGGCTGAGCCACGACTACCTGGAGCCCGCTTGGCGCCGGTGGCGTCAGCAGGGCGACGCTGCGTCGTCAGCCAGGAGTTCACGTGCCGTCTCGCGTGCCTCGCGCAGCCGGCGGGCCCACCCGCGGCAAGCACCAGCTGTTGTGCACCGCAGCCTGCTCGATCGCGCTGCACGAGGCCGATCTTCTCCATCGGCAGCACTTGACGCAGCAGCCCGGCCGGCGACCGGCTCGTGGCAGCAGCGGCCTGAGCGGTCGACAGCCGGCCGCCGGCGTCGTGCAGCGCATCGAGCAGGAGGAGGTCGCTCCACGACAGGCCGTGGTGCAGACCCAGCGCGTCGTCCAGCCGCTGTGCCAGGCGCGCGAGCTGGCGGTGTTGCGCCAGCGTGTGCGACAAGCTGTCGGCCTGCGCGGTCATGGCTTGCGCTCCGGCGTCAGCTCCTGGCGGTACAGGACCTCCAGGAGCGCCAGCTCGGCGTCGTAGTCAAACGACGGGTCTTCCCGCTCGCGCACGAGTTCGAGCACCTCCATCACCACGCCGTCGGCACCGCGTGCGTTCCACGCTGCCTGCAGACCGCGGTCGCGGTGGCAGCCCTGGCGCAGCTCGAACGTCAGGCGATGGATCGCCCCCGGGACGTTGCGGCTCGACTTCACGCTGACGTGATCGGTGGCACGGTTGCGGATCGCATACACGCCCATCGCCGGAAACGCGTCGCGGGCGCGGCGGGCCAGGAGTCGGCGGTCGGACCTTGGGGGAGACAGATCGTTCATGGCAGTCCTTGGAATCAGACGGCAATTACACCCGGGCTAAAGTAGCAAGTCAAGTATTTGTCCGGGTAGAATTCACCGATCGACTCAGCGTCCGCTTCGAGGTTCTCCATGGCATCCCTCGCCGACACCTTCACGGCCTTCCGCGGAACGCTGGCACTGGGCAGTGGCTCGCTGGCCGCGGTGGCGGCTGCGGCGCATCGCGCACTCGCGCAGGAACCGACGGCCGTGGTCACGATCGTCTGCCACGACACGGGACGGGTCGTGGATCTCGACCTGCGCGGCACCGAGGCCGACGTGGCGGCACGCCACGCGGCGCCGGACGCGCCACCCGGCGCAGCAGGCGCCGACCAAGCCCGCCCGCGCGGACGAGGCCGTCCCCGGCTGGGCGTGGTGGCGCGCGAAGTCACGCTGCTGCCCGAGCACTGGGACTGGCTGGCTGGCCAGCCTGGCGGCGCCTCGGTGGCGCTGCGCAGGCTGGTGCTGCAGGCCATGCGCGACAGCGCCGGCCCTGACGCGTTGCGCCGCGCGCGCGACCGCACCTACGCGTTCATGTCGGCGATCGCCGGCGACCTGCCCGGCTTCGAGGAGGCCACACGCGCCCTGTTTGCAGGCGACGCCGACCGTCTGACCGCGCAGATCGCTGCCTGGCCGCCCGACGTGCGGCACCTCGTTGTCCGGCTGGCGCAGCCGCAGAGCGATGGCGAGGCCGACTGAGTCGAGTGGGCCGCGGGCCGCCCGCCGGCAGCCCGCCCGGCACCACGTCAGCCGAAGCGCGGTGCCAGCGTCTTGCTGAACACCGCGGCGCCGGAGAGGTCGCGCAGGTCGACCGTCATCGCTGCGCTGCGAGCATCGATGTTGACCTCGCCGAAGAACTGCAGCCCGGCCAGCGGCGACAGGTTTGCCTGCCCCGCCGGAGGCGCCTTGAAGAACACCACCTGCGGGCCGAAGGTGCCGTCCAGCGTGCTGGGGCCGAAGCTGCCGGCGTTCAGCGGGCCGGAGACGAACTCCCAGAAGCCGTCGAAGTCGTTGAACGCGGCGCGCTGTGGATCGTAGTAGTGCGCGGCGCAGTAGTGCACGTCGGCGGTCAGCCAGACGGTGTTGCGCACGCGCTGCTGGCGGATGAAGCGCAGCAGTTCGGCGATCTCCAGCTCGCGCCCGAGCGGGCCGCCGGCATTGCCGTTGGCGATGGCCTCCCAGCGCGGCACGCCCGCCGGCGTGTTGCCGTCGCCGACGTTCAGGCCGATCGGCATGTCGGCCGCAATCACCTTCCACACCGCGCGTGACCTGGCCAGGCCGCGCTTGAGCCAGTCCAGTTGCTCGCGGCCGAGGAAGGCGGTGTCGGCGCCGGGCACCGGCTGCAGGTTGTCGGTGTTCGGGCCGCGGTAGCTGCGCATGTCGATCACGAAGACGTCGAGCAGTGGCCCGTGGCTGAAGCGGCGGTAGACGCGCTGCGCCTCGCGCGCATCGAAGGGCCGCATCGGCGCGTAGTCGAGGAAGGCGCGCGTGCCACGGGCGATCAGCAGCGGCACGTTCTTCTCGGTGTAGCGGGTGTCGGCCGAGAGGTCCTTCGAATCCGACCAGTTGTTGGTCACCTCGTGGTCGTCCCACTGCCAGATCTGCGGCACCTCGGCGTTGAAGCGGCGCACGTTGGCATCGAGCAGGTTGTAGCGGTAGCGGCCACGGAACTCGTCGAGCGTCTCGGCGACCTTGCTCACTTCCGGTGTGACGATGTTGCGCCACACCTGGCCGCCCTCGGCGCTGACCGCCGCAGGGATCGGGCCGTCGGCATACACCGTGTCGCCACTGTGGATGAAGAAGCGCGGCTGGCGCTGGCGCATCGTCTCGTAGATCCGCATGCCGCCGAACTCGGGGTTGATGCCCCAGCCCTGGCCGGCGGTGTCACCGCCCCACACGAAGCGGATGTCGCCGCCGCGGCCCTGGCCGCGTTGCCAGCCGTCGTCGTCGCGGCTGGCGGGCAGCGTGACGACGCGGCCCGTGACCGGCTCCGACACGGCGCGGTCGTTGGCCAGCGACTGAAACGACACGCGCACGAAGACCTCGCGGTTCTCCGGCAGGCCGAAGAGATCCTGGCGCGCGGTGAAGTCGCTGCCTTCCAGCGCGTACGGCCCGACCAGGCGCGTGGCGTTCGTGAAGCTGGCGTCCAGGCTCCAGTCGACCAGCATGCGCGCGTCGCGATCGCTGCGGCTCCACACCAGCAGGCGGCCATCGGCCGGATCGCCGAACTGCACGCCCTGCAGCGCATTCGGGCGGCTGGCATCGGCGGCGATGAGGGCGGGCGCGGCAAGGCCGCTGGCGGCGGCGGTGCCGAACTGGAGGAAGCGGCGGCGGCCGATGGGAAGGGCGTCGTGCATGACAGGGCTCCGGAGGTGAAGGGAGGAGCCCCAGGCTAGAAAGCGCAGATGGCGCTGGTGTGACGGTTGCGTGCATCGCATACCCGCGTCGCCGTCGTCGGGCGACTTGACGGGCGCCCTTCAGCCGCGACCGAAGAACCGCTTCTCCGGCAGACCCGGAACGTCCACGTCGAAGGCGAGGACTGACCCGGCCAGCGGTTCGCGGTCCAGGCGCTCGTTGCCGAGGAACTTGCGCGCCGTGGTGATGAACAGTGTCTGGTAGGTCGGCCCACCCAGGCACATGCAGGTCGGGTTCGTGACGGGCAGGGCAATGCTGCGATCGAGAAGACCGTCCGGGGTGTAGCGGTCCAGCCGCCCGCCGGCGAAGATCGCCACCCAGACACCGCCTTCGCTGTCCACGCAGGCGCCATCGGGACGTTCCTGGCGGGCACGGAAGTCGACGAAGACACGGCGATTCGACAGCGCGCCGTCCTCGACGTCGAGATCGAAGGCCCAGGTGACGTACCGCCGCGTGTCCGAGAAGTACAGCGTGCGCTGGTCCGGCGCGATGGCCACCGTGTTGGAGACAATGACGTCACCGAACTGCCGCGCGACCGCGCCGTCGCTGCCGACACGGTAGAACGCACCGGTCGGCGCTGCGAGGCCGTTGTCCATGGTGCCGACCCAGAGTCGGCCGCTTGCATCGCAACGACCGTCGTTGAGTCGGGTGTTCGAGACTGCTGGCTCGACCTCGGCCAGCAGCGTCAACCGGCCGCTGCCCATGTCGAATGTGTACAGCGCGGCATCGAGCGCCAGCACGACGCTGCCGGCCTCTTGCCGCAGTGCGAGCGAACCGAGCGAGCGGGCGACGAACTTGAACGTGTCTCGCCGCCCGCTGGTCAGGTGCAGGCGGTGGAGCGTCGCGCGGTCGATGTCGATCCAGAGCAGGCATTGCGTCTGGTCGCACCAGAGCGGGCTCTCTCCCAGAACGTCATCGGAGGGGGCAGCGCATCGGATGTCCATCACGCAGCGCTCGCCCGGATGCCGACCCCCGCCACATCGGTGCCGACGGCTGCGTAGGCCAGCTCGAAGAGCCCGCGCACGCAGCCCTGCGCAGCGCCCATGGCCACCAGCGCCTGGTCATCGAGTTCGCGGTCGCACAGTGCGGCCAGGGCGACTCGGTCGTAGCCGGCCACGATGAGCACCCAGTCCGCCGCGCCGTCCGCCAGCCCGCGCAGGCGCTGTTCGGTGGTGGCGCCGATGGGCGGGCCCTCGTGCCGCAACAGGTGCATGCCGGCAATTCCCGGCTGCGATGGGGCCGACTCGCACAGGCGGCGCAGCGCGTCCCGCAACGCCGCCTCTCGCCTGCCTGCTGGCGCCAGACGCACGGTGAGCGCGGCCCGGGCCGTCATGCCACCGCGGCTTTCAAGCACATGGCATTGGCTGCGGACCATGTGGCGGTGGTGCGGCATCAAGCGCGTCGACCAGGGCGTCGGTGCGTTCAACCTGGCGAGGTAGGCGGGCGAGCCGAGGACTGCATGGTCCGCCAGCTCGTAGAGCACGAAGCAGCCGTCGCCGCCGTCGGCACTGCGCCATCGGGATGCCCGCAGGAAGCCCGGGATGGCGAGACGCTCGGGGAAGTGCTCGTGCGCATGCCAGTGCTCGAAGTCGGCCCGGACCTCCGGCGCGATGTCCCACCACATGGCCAGGGCCGCCTGGCCCGCCAGTGCCACGGGCTCAGCTCCCAGGTGCGGCGGCCGCTTCAGCGGCCATCGCGGCCAACGCCTGCAGCGCCACGGTGTACGAGCGCCAGCCCAGCCCCTGCACGGTGCCGCGCACCGCGGGCGAGATGATCGAATGCGCCCGCCACGCTTCACGCGCGGCAATGTTGCTCATGTGCACTTCGATCACTGGAAAGGGCATCGCCTTGATCGCATCGTGCAACGGCACGCCGTGCTGCGTGAGGCCTGCCGGGTTCACCAGCGCACCGGCCGCAGAGTCGATGCGCTCGTGCAGCTTGTCGACGAGCGCGCCCTCGTGGTTGGACTGGAAGATCTCGAGGCCGACGCCGAGCTCCTGCGCCAGGTCCCGCAGGCGGGCGTCGATCTCCGCCAGCGTGGTTCTGCCGTAGATGTGCGGCTCGCGGCGGCCGAACAGGTTGAGATTCGGCCCGTGCAGGACCAGCAGTTCGATCATGGGCATCAGAACTTGGACACGCGTTCGAGCTCGCTCCTGAAGAGCGTCATCACGGCCGGGTCGTACGACGCGGCGAACTTGTCGTGCACCGGCTTGACCGCGGCGCGCATGCGCGCGACCTCGGCCGGGGCGATCTCGTTGAAGCTCATGCCCTTGGCCTTCAGTTCGCCCAGCGCCTTGTTGGCGGCCTCGCGGCTGACGACACGCTGGTGGTTCTGCGCCTCGATGGCGGCGTCCTGCAGCAGCTTCTGCTCGGTGGGCGAGAGCCTGTCCCAGAAGCGCTTGCTGACCTGCACCGGGTTCATCGCGATGACGTGGTTCGTCGCGCTGACGAACTTGTTCACCTCGTAGAACTTGTTCGAAAGGATCACCGAGTACGGGTTCTCCTGGCCGTCGACGGCCTTGCTCTCGAGTGCCGTGTACAGCTCGGCAAAGGCCATCGGCACCGGGTTGGCCTTGAAGGTCCTGAAGGTGTCCAGGAACACGGGGTTCGGGATCACGCGCAGCTTCAGGCCATCCAGGTCCTCGGCCTTGGTGATCGGCCGCTTGCTGTTGGTGACGTTGCGCGTGCCGAGGTCGAAGAAGGCGAGGATGACGATGCCCTTTTCCGTCAGCCTGCTGGCCAGCAGCTTGCCCAGCGGGCCGTCGACCATGGCATCGGCCTGGTTCGCGTTGCTGAACAGGAACGGGAAGTCGAAGACGCCGAACTCCTTGACGACGCCCGCCAGCGACGTGGTCGAGGCCACGAACATCTCCTGCACGCCGCCTTGCATTGCCGACTGCTGCTGCAGTTCGTTGCCCAACTGGCTGCTCGGGAACTCCTGCACCTTGATCTTGCCGCCGCTGCGGGCGGCCACGATCTCGGCAAACTTCTTGACGCCCGTGCTGGTGGGATGGTCTGCGTTGTTCAGGTGGCCGAAGCGGATCGTCCGTTCCTGGATGTCCTGCGCGGCGGCGGACAACGAGACACCGCATGCGGCGACCATTGCAAGGGCGAGCATCGAACGGCGCATCGGGGGCACTCCTGCGTGAAAGAAGGGCTCGATCATCGCAATGCTGGGAAGTCTTTCCAGACTGGAAAACACTTATCGATCACCCTGCGATGCGGACTGACATGACCACTCAACTGCAGGGTGACGACGGCCTGACCATCAAGCTGGTTGCGCTGGGGCTGGGGAAACTGGGCGCGTCGGGCCTGGTCGACGTGGCCAAGGCGCAGGGGGCCACGCGCGGCCTGCGCTACGACCCCGACATGGGCCCGGGCGGCGCGCTGGTCGAGACAGCGCGTGAGCTCGCCGTGCTTAGTTCGGCGTCGACGCTGTTTCGCCACAAGCTGCCGACGGGTCCTTGACGCCGCCGGCCGCTGCGCGCTCAGCGCTGGCGCCGGATGCGCACCGTGTCCGTCAGCTCCACCAGGTCGAGCTTGCCGTCGCCGTCGACGTCCATCTCCATCTGGGGCGCCGCGTAACTGCCATCGCCCAGCCGGCTGAACACGAAGCGCGTGCCTGTGTTGATCAGCAGGCCCTGGTCCTCGCCGTTCTCGCCGGCGGCCAGCAGCAGGTCCGGCCACCCGTCGGCATTGATGTCCAGGTTCCGCAGCACGGTCATGTACCCGGTGTTGCGCAGCGTGGGCATCCAGGTGGCGGTGACGTCCTCGAAACGGCCGCTGCCGAGGTTGCGCCACACGAGCTGGCGGCGCTGCACGGGGCCAGCCGAATCCGCAAAGGGCTTGTCGAGCTGCAGTTGCACCAGGTCCATCCAGCCGTCCTGGTCGATGTCCATGCAGCGCGCCTCGATGGCCTGCATGCCCGTGGTCGGGAAGGCGTCGGCCGGCAGCGGCGTCGCGCTGCGACTGAACTGGCCGCGGCCGTCGTTCAGCAGCAGCTCCGACGGCCCATTGAAGCCACCGAGGAACAGGTCGGGAGCGCCGTCGTTGTTGACGTCGCAGAACTCGGCCGACAGGTAGCGGCGGCTGTAGTCCGTCACGAAGGACGGCAGGCGCGACGACACATCGCCGAAGCGCGCGCTGCCGTCGTTGGCCAGCAGCCTGGGGGCTGCCAGGCTGCCGCGCGGATCGCCCCAGAAGGCGTTGCCTTCGTAGGCGTCGACGTCGCCGTCGCAGTCGATGTCGGCGCTGGCCGACGAGTGCGTGAAGCTGTTGCGCGTCGCGCCCAGGTTGTCGTTGGCCACGGTCAGGCGGCCACCGCCGGACAACAGCAGCTGGTTGCGCGCGCCGGGGAAGGGCGGGGCGTCGTAGCCATGGCCGTTGAACAGCACGTCGGTGCGTCCGTCGCCGTTGAAGTCGGCGATCTCCATGTCGCGCACGTGGTCCGGAACCGGGCTGCCCGACAGCAGCGCCGCCGTGTCGTCGATCCAGCCTGCTGGCGTGCGCCGCGCGATCTGCACGCGGGCGCCGTACGGGTCGCTGCCCGGGTAGGCGGTTTCGGCAATCACCATCTCGGGCGCGCCGTCACCGTCGACGTCCACCGGGGCCATGAAGGCGCGGTAGTACACGGGGCGGGGCAGGTCAGTCAGGAATTGCTCCTCGAACTCCGGCACGCGGCCGCTGGCCGGCGCGTTGGCCAGCGCAGGCGCTTCGTAGCGGCAGGTGCTGGGTGCCACGGGCGGAGCCGGTGCCGGCGTGGGTGCCGGGGCGGGTGCGGCCGCACTGCCACCACCGCCACCGCCCCCGCCACATCCGGCCACCAAAGCGGCCAGCACGGCCAGGGTTCCGAGAGACGAGCGGGCGCAGGGGTGGTGATGCGGCATCGGGGTACTTCGTGTGGCGGTTGATGTCGTCGGAGTTTGTCGGAGCGGACGCAGGGATGGGCGACGCCGGTCTGTGGATCGCGCCGTTCCGCGACAAGGGTCACGATCCCGGCCGCGTGCGCGACGGGCTTGGGCGTGTGCGTGCGCGGGCCAGAGGGCCGGACGACCCCGCCGTCAGGCCGCCGTGCGGCCGCGGCGGCGGTCGGCCTTCGGCCAGACGGACGCTGCCAGCACCTGCGTGGCGCGCTGCTGCAACGCGTCCAGCAGCTGGTCGAGCCGCTCCACGTCGGCATCGCTCAGCGGGGCCAGCACGGCGCCGTTGATGGCCGCCACGCGCGGCAGCATGCGCGCATGCAGGGCCTGGCCGCGTTCGGTGAGGCGCACGCGCGCCAGGCGGCGGTCGCTGGCGACGGCCTGCCGCACCACCAGGCCCTTGGCCTGCAGCGCGGTGAGGGCGCGCGAGGTGCGCGCCCGGTCGAGCTCGGCGCGGCTGGCCAGCTCCGAAGGCTGCAGTTCGCCGGCCTCGCCCAGCACGGCCAGCAGCCGCCACTCGCGGCGGGGGATGCCGAACTCGCCTTCGCACACGCGCAGCGTCATCGCGCCCGCGGTGGCGTACAGCCGCCCGAGCCGGTAGATCAGCAGGTCGCCCAGCGCCTGGGGGTCGCGCAGCCGCTGCCGCCCGTCCGCATGCTTCATCGGGTTCACCCCTGGTTCGGTTGATTTGATCAATCGATTGTGTGGCGCCTAGATTCCATTCCGTACACAGGAGAAGCCCGATGAACCGACGCCGTCTGACCACGCTTGCCACCGTCCTCGCAGCCGCACTCGCGGGCTTCGGAACCACCGCACAGGCCCAGGCCGACAAGACCGTGCGCATCCTCGTGGGCTTCCCGCCCGGTGGCTCGATCGACATCGTGGCGCGCCTGCTCGCCGACAAGCTGAAGGACGACCTGAAGACCAACGTCATCGTCGAGAACCGCGCGGGTGCCGGCGGCCGCATCGCGGCCGAGCTGCTGAAGTCCGCGCCGGCCGACGGCAGCGTCTTCATGATCACGCCTGTGGTCGTGCCGGTGCTGGCGCCGATGGTGTTTTCCAAGCTGAACTACAACCCCGCCACCGACTTCGCGCCGGTGGGCCACGTCTGCAACTTCGGCTTCGCGGTCACGGTGCCGGCCGCGCTGCCGGTGAAGACCGTGCCTGAGCTGGTGACCTACCTGAAGGCCAACCCGCAGAAAGCCAACTTCGGCTCGCCGGCCCCGGGCAGCCTGCCGCACTTCTTCGGCGAGATGCTCAGCCGCGACGCCAAGGCCGACATGGTGCACGTGCCGTTTGCCGGCGGTGCCGCGCTGCTGGGCGCGCTGGTGGGCAACCAGGTCAGCGCCGGCATCGACGTGGTGCTGGAGACGCTGGAATCGCACCGCTCGGGCAAGGTGCGCGTCATCGGCACCTCGGGCGACAAGCGCGCCAGCGTGCTGCCCGACGTGCCCACGCTGAAGGAGCAGGGCTACCCGAACATGGTGGCCCAGGGCTGGTTCGCGATGTACGCACCGGCGAAGACGCCGCCCGCGGCCATCGAGGCGCTGAACCGGGCGCTGAACAAGGCCCTGGCGAAGCCCGACGTGCTGGACCGCTTCGCGAAGCTCGGTCTCGACGCCGGCGGCGGCAGCCCGGCCGACCTGGCCGCGCTGGAGCGCAGCAGTGCCGCGCGCTGGGCGCCGGTGGTGAAGGCCACCGGCTTCCGGGCCGACTGACCGGCAGCGCACGCCACCATGCAGGCCACCATGCACGCCCCCCACTACGCCATCACCGGTGTCGCCTCCGGCATCGGCGCGGCGCTGGCCGCGCAGCTGCTGGCACGCGGCTGCCGCGTCACCGGCTTCGACGTGCGCCCGCCGGCCGACGCTGCCTTCCCATGCCATGCGGTGGACCTGGCCGACCTGGGAGCGATCGGGGCCGCGCTCGGCGCCGCGCAGGGCCCGTTCGACGGCCTGTGCAACAACGCCGGCGTGTCGCCCCGGCCGGGGCAGGAAGCGGCGATCCTGACCATCAACTACTTCGCGCAGCGGGCCGTCACACGCGCGCTGCTGCCGCGGCTGGCGGCGGGCGCCTCCATCGTCAACATGGCCTCGCGCGCCGGGGCGCGCTGGCGCGACAGCATCGACCAGGTGCGGCGGCTGGCCGCGCTGGACCCGCGCGATGTGGCGGCCTTCGTGCGCGACGAGCGCCTCGACGCAGCGCGCGCGTACAACCTGTCGAAGGAAGCGCTGATCGCCTGGACGCTGGCCGAGTCCGAGCCGATGACGGCGCGCGGCCTGCGCATCAACGCCGTCTGCCCGGGCGCGGTGGCCACCGGGCTGCTGTCGGACTTCGCGGCGGCCTTCGGCGAGGCGATGGCGCGCAACGTGGCGCGGGCCGGGCGGCCCGGCCGGCCCGACGAGATCGCGGCCGTCGCGGCCTTCCTGCTCAGCCCGGACAGCAGCTGGCTGCGCGGCGCCGAGATCGCGCCCGACGGCGGCATGGGCGCCTTCGCCGCCAGCGACGCACTCGACCTGGCCGCGCTGCGGCTGTGAGGACACCTGCCATGGCACCCAGCACGCCGCTGCCCGTCTTCGACGGCGACCTGTACGCCGACGAGGTGATCCGCGACCCGTACCCGGTGTACGCGCAGCTGCGCGCACTCGGCCCGGTGGTGTGGCTGTCGCAGCTGCAGGTGTTTGCGCTGCCGCGCTACGACGAGGTGGCCAGCGTGCTGCGGCAGCCCAAACGCTTCATCAGCTCGCGCGGCGTCTCGCTGAACGAGCGCACGAACCGGCTGCTGGTGGGCAGCACGCTGAACTCCGACCCGCCCGAGCACGACGCCACGCGCGCCATCACGTCGGCGCCGCTGCTGCCGGGTGCGCTGGAGGCGATTGCGCCGCGCATCCGCCGCGCGGCCGACAGCCTGGTGGCCGAACTGGCACAGCGCGGGCGCTTCGACGCCGTGAGCGACTTCGCGCAGTACCTGCCGGTGACCATCGTGGCCGAACTGGTGGGGCTGCCCGACACCGCGCGCCAGAAGATGCTGGCCTGGGCCTCGGCCACCTTCAACCTGTTCGGCCCCGAGAACGCGCGTGCCCAGGCCGCCTTCGACGACCTGCGCGACCTGAAGGCCTTCCTCGACGAACACGGCACGCCCGACAAGCTCAGGCCCGGCGGCTGGGCCGCGCGCATCTTCGAGGTGGGAGCCGAGCGCGGCATCCCGTTCGAGCAGTGTGCGCAGTTGATGCGCGACTACATCAACCCGAGCCTGGACACGACGATCTCGTCCACCGGGCAGGCGATCAAGTTCTTCGCCGATGCGCCCGACCAGTGGGCGCTGGTGCGCGCACGGCCCGAGCTGATCCCCAACGCCGTCGAAGAGGTGGTGCGGCTGGCGTCGCCGATCCGCGCCTTCACCCGCTTCGTTGCCGAAGACAGCGAGATCGCCGGCGTGCCCATTCCGCAGGGTGCGCGCGTGATGGTGATGTACGCGTCGGCCAACCGCGACGAGCGCAAGTTCGCCGAGCCCGACCGCTTCGACGTCACGCGCGACGTGCACGACCACCTGGGCTTCGGCTCCGGCGTGCACATGTGCATGGGCATGCACCTGGCGCGGCTGGAGATCGTCAGCCTGCTGCAGTCGCTGGCGCGGCGTGTGCAGACGATCCGGCTGGACGGCGAGCCGGTGGTGGCGATGAACAACACCATCCGTGCGTATGCCTCGCTGCCGGTGGTTGTGCAGGCCGACGCGGCCGCGGGCGACGCCGCAGCCGCCGCCGCCGACCCCGAGCGCGAGACGCTCGCGGTGCGCGTGGCGGCGCGGCGTGTCGCCGCGCAGGACGTCGTGGCGATCGAGCTCGAAAGCGCCGACGGCACGCCGCTGCCGGCCTTCGAGCCCGGGGCGCACGTGGACGTGCGGCTCGGTGCCGAGCTGCTGCGCCAGTACTCGATCAGCAACGATCCGGCCGAGCGCGGCCGCTACCGCCTGGGCGTGCTGCTCGACCCGAACTCGCGCGGCGGCTCGGCCGCGGTGCACGCAGGCCTGCACGTGGGCCAGGTGCTCGAGATCGGCCGGCCGCGCAACCACTTTCCGCTGCGCATGGACGCCGCGCACACGCTGCTGTTCGCCGGCGGCATCGGCATCACGCCGATGCTGGCCATGGCGCACGCGCTGCGGGCCGCGGGCCGCAGCTTCGAACTGCACTACTGCGGGCGCAGCGCGGCGCGGCTGGCCTTCCTGGAAGAACTTGCGCGCTTCGGCCCGCACGTGCAGGTGCACGTGGACGACGGCCCGGCAGCGCAGCACCTGCAGATCGACGCCGTGCTGGCGGAGCCGCAACCGGCGCGCCACCTCTACGTGTGCGGGCCGAACGGCTTCATGGACTTCGTCACCGGTGCCGCGCGCCGCCTGGGCTGGGCCGAGGACCACGTGCACCTGGAGCGCTTCGGCGCCGAGGTCAACACCGACGGCGCGCCGTTCACCGTGGTGGCCGCGCGCAGCAACGTCACGTTCGAGGTGCTGCCCGGCGAACGCATTGCCGACAAGCTGGTCGCGCACGGCATCCCGGTGCGCATGTCGTGCCAGTCGGGCGTGTGCGGCACCTGCGTCACGAAGGTCATCGACGGCATGCCCGACCACCGCGACCACGTGCAGACCGCCACCGAAAAGGCGGCCAACCGCACCATCACCGTGTGCTGCTCGCGGTCGAAGACGCGGCGGCTGGTGCTGGACATCTGATGGAAGCGACCATGCCCCCGAGTTTCGACGCAGAGGACTACCCGGACGTCCTGCTGCACATCGACGGCCAGTGGCGGCCGGGCCGGGCCGAGGCCACGCTGCCGGTGCACGACCCGGCCAGCGGCCTGCCGATCGGCCGCGTGGCGGTGGCCGAGCGCGAGGACCTGGACGACGCGCTGGCTGCTGCGGCCCGCGGCTTCGCGCTGTGGCGCCGCGTGCCGGCGGTGGAGCGCGCAAAGACCATGCGCCAGGCGGCGCAGCTGCTGCGCGCGCGCGCCGAGCCCATCGCCCGGCTGCTGACGCGGGAAAACGGCAAGCCGCTGGCCGAAGCGCTGGCCGAGGTGCGCTTCGGCGCCGAGATCATCGAGTGGTTCGCGGACGAGGGCACGCGCGTGGCCGGGCGCATCGTCGCGCCGCGCGGCGAGCACCAGATCGCGCAGGTGTTCAAGGAGCCGGTGGGGCCGGTGGCGGCCTTCACGCCGTGGAACTTCCCGATCAACCAGCTGGTGCGCAAGCTGTGCGGCGCGCTGGCCACCGGCTGCTCCATCGTCGCCAAGGCGCCCGAGGAGACACCCGCGTCGCCCGCCGCGCTGGTGCGCTGCTTCGTCGACGCCGGCATCCCGGCCGGCGTGATCGGTCTGGTGTATGGCCGGCCCGAGCAGATCAGCGCCTACCTGATTGCGCACCCGGTGATCCGCAAGGTCACGTTCACCGGCTCCACGCCGGTCGGCAAGCAGCTCGCGGCCCTGGCCGGCCTGCACATGAAGCGCGTGACGATGGAGCTGGGCGGCCACGCGCCGGTCATCGTGGCCGAAGACTGCGACGTCGACCGTGCCGCCCGCATCGCGGCGGGCGCCAAGTTCCGCAACGCGGGGCAGGTGTGCATCTCGCCGACGCGCTTTCTGGTGGCCAACGCAGTGCGCGCGCGGTTCGTGGCTGGATTCGCCGAGGCGGCACAGGCGCTGCGCGTCGGCCCGGGCCTGGAACCCGGCACGACGATGGGGCCGCTGGCCAACCCACGCCGACTCGCCGCGCTGCAGGGGCTGACGGCCGACGCGCTGGAACACGGCGCCACGCTGGTGGCCGGCGGGCAGCGCATCGGCGATGCGGGCAACTTCTTCGCCCCCACCGTGCTGGACGGCGTGCCGCGCGCGAGCCGTGTCTTCAACGAAGAGCCCTTCGGCCCGGTGGCGGCGGTGCAGGGCTTCGACGCGCTGGACGACGCCATCGCCGAGGCCAACCGCCTGCCGTACGGCCTGGCGGCCTACGCCTTCACCGGCAGCCTGCGCACCGCGCATGCACTGAGCCAGCAGCTGGAGGTGGGGCTGCTGTGGATCAACCAGCCGGCGCCGGCCTGGCCGGAACTTCCCTTCGGCGGCGTGAAGGACTCGGGCTACGGCAGCGAGGGCGGGCCCGAAGCGCTGGAAGGCTACCTGCACGCCAAGTCGGTTTCCACCTTCGTGTGCTGACATGAACGTGCTCTTCATCATGGCCGACCAGCTGCGCTGGGACCACCTGTCCTGCGCCGGCCACCCCTACCTGCGCACGCCGAACATCGACGCGCTGGCAGCGCGCGGCGTGCGCTTCTCGCAGGCCTACGTGACCAGCGGCGTGTGCGGGCCCAGCCGCATGAGCTACTACACCGGCCGCTACCCCATCAGCCACGGCGCCACCTGGAACCGCGTGCCGCTGGCCATCGGCGAGCGCACGCTGGGCGAGTACATCCGTGCGCAGGCGGGTGGGCCTGGCCACGACCTGTGGCTGGCCGGCAAGACCCACGTGATGCCCGACGACGAGGGCCTGGCGCGGTTGGCGATCGAGGCCGAGAGCGAGCTGGGCCACCTGCTGGCACGCGGCGGCTTCCGCGAGATCGACCGCCACGACGGCCACCACGAGACACGCGACAGCGACGGCTATTCCGGCTGGCTGCGTGCCCAGGGCTACGACAGCCCGGCGCCGTGGTCCGACCATGTGATCTCGGCGGTGAACGAACGCGGCGAGGTCGTCAGCGGTTGGAACATGCGCAACGTGCACCTGCCTGCGCGCGTGCAGGAACGCCACTCCGAGACCGCCTACACCACCGACCGCGCGATCGAGTTCATGCGCGAGCGCGGCGACCGCCCCTGGGTGCTGCACCTGAGCTACGTGAAGCCGCACTGGCCCTACATGGCCCCGGCGCCGTACCACGCCAAGTACACGCCCGACCAGTGCCTGCCCATCGTGAAGAGCGAGGCCGAGCTGCGCGACGCGCACCCGGTCGTGGCCGCGTACCGGCAGCACGAAGAGAGCCGCACTTTCGCACGCGACGAGGTCGCGCGCCACGTGCGACCGGCTTACCAGGGCCTGATCGCGCAGCTCGACGACCACCTGGGCCGCCTGTTCGCGTTCATGGACCGGCAGGGCCTGGCGCGCGACACGCTGGTGATCTTCTGTGCCGACCACGGCGACTTCCTCGGCGACCACTGGCTGGGCGAGAAGGAGCTGTTCTACGACACGGTGCAGCGCGTGCCCTTCATCGTGGCCGACCCGCGGGCCGCCGCCGACGCCACGCGCGGCAGCGTGGACGAGCGCTTCGTCGAGTGCGTGGACGTGGTGCCCACGGTGCTGGAAGCGATCGGCGTGCCGGTTCCGCACCACCGCGTCGAGGGTCGCAGCCTGCTGCCGCTGCTGCGCGGCGAAGCACCGGCCTGGCGCGACTTCGTCTACAGCGAGCTCGACTACGGCTTCAAGGGCGCGCGGCTCACGCTCGGGCGCACGCCGCAGGAGTGCCGCGCGTTTTCGGTGCGCACCGCGACACACCGCTACGTCAACTGGCTGGATCTGCCCGAACAGCTGTTCGACCTGCGCGCCGACCCGACCGAGATGCAGGACCTGGGCCGCGACGCCGGCAGCGCGCCACTGCGCGCCGACATGCGCGACCGCCTGCTGGACTTCCTGGCGCGGCGCAAGCACCGCACCTCGGTCAGCGACGAGTTCGTCGTCGCACGCACCGACACCCACAAGAAGGCCGGCGTCTTCTACGGCCAGTGGTAGCTGCGTGCGGTCAGCCCCGGTCGGGCTGCACGGCCGTGACCGCGGTGCGCACGAAGGCGCCCTCGGCCTGCGCGTGGTCCCAGCGCTCGATGTGGCAGACGCCCGCTGCCTCGCCCCAGCGCACGAGATTCACCGAGTTGGGCGCTTCCGGGCGGGTACGTGACGAGACGGCCGTGCCCGCCTGCACCACCCACAGGCGGCGCGGCAGGCCGGGCTGGGCCAGCGTGTAGGGCAGGTGGATGTGGCCCCCCAGCACCAGGTCGGCCCCGGCGGCCGACCAGGCCCGCAGGGCAGCGTCACGCCCACGCAGCAGGTTGGGCGCGTCCAGGTCCTGCGTCACGGCCGCGGGCTGGTGCACCACCACCACGCGCAGCTGCTGCGGGCTGGCGGTGGCCAGCAGCGCCGCCACGCGGTCGACCTGCGCCGCCGACACTTCGCCGTGCTTGTGGCGCCAGGGTCGGGTGGTGTTGACGCCGACGACCAGCAGGTCGTGCGACACATGCACCGGCTCCAGCGTGTGCCCGAATGCCGCGCGGTAGCGCGCGTACGGGCGCACCAGCCGTGCCCAGAGGTCGAACAGCGCGATGTCGTGGTTGCCCGGGACGGCCACGACCGGCGCACCCAGACGGTCGGCGAAGGCCCGGGCCGCTCGGAACTGGGCCGGCCGCGCGCGCTGCGTGAGGTCGCCCGACAGCACCACCACGTCGGGCCGCTGCTGCGCTGCCAGCGCGACCAGCGCTTCCACCACGGGCGGTCGTTCGGTGCCGAAGTGGGTGTCGGACACCTGCAGCAGCACGCTCATGCGGCGGTCACTAGCGCAGGTGCCGTGGCCGCCGCGTCGTCGGCGCGCAGCAGATACAGCGGCTTGTCCAGCACGCGGATGTCGATGGGCGCGCGCATGCGCGCGACCTCCCCGTCGAAGGCCACCACGACGTCCTTGCTGCTGGGCACCAGCCTGGGGGTCACCACCATGTGCTGGAACTCGAAGCTCTCCACGCCGGCGGCTTCGCCCAGCCTGCCCATCGCGCCGTGCAGCATGAGCCCGATCATCGACAGCGTGCCGATGGGCCGCAGCACCAGCGCGGCCAGGCTGCCGTTGCCCGGGGTGCCGGCGAGCGTGTCGGCCGGCTCCGCGCCGAACTGCTGCAATTGCAGCGGGTTGTTGCCGACGAACAGCGTCAGGGTCTGCACGGCGCGCACGCTGGCCCCGGCCTCGATGTGCAGGTGCAGACGGCGCTGCGCGCGCAGCAGCGTCGCGCAGCCGGCCGCAAACGCCACCCAGCGGCTGCGGCCGAAGCGCGCCTTGAAGGCCTCGCGGTCGCGCAGCAGTTCGGGGTAGATGCCCAGGCTGGCGTTGACCAGGAACACCCGGTCGTTGATGGCCGCCGCTTGCACCGGCATCGCGCGCGCCTGCAGCACCAGCCGCGCCGCGGCGACGGGCTCGGTCGGGATGCCGTGTGTCCGGGCGAAGTAGTTGAACGTGCCGTAGGGCACGACGCCCATCGCGCAGCCTGCGGCATGTGCCGCCTGCGCCACGGTGTTGAGCGTGCCGTCACCGCCGACCGCCACCACGGCCGAGCGGGTGGCGATGGCTTTCGCAGCGGCCTGCCGCGCCATGCCGGCGACCTCGGCCGGGCTGCACAGCAGCAGCTCGCCCTGCCGCCCGGCGGCCCGCAGCGCGGCGTCGATCACCGCGCACTTGGCCTGCGCGTCGCTGCTGCCCGCCGCCGCGTTGATGACGAACTGGAGCGGGGATGCCGGGTCGACCGCAGGCACGGCCACGACCCGAGGCGTCGTCATGTCTTCTCGCGCGTCAGCCGCTCCGCGAACGAGATGCCGATGGCGGACAGCACGAAGGTGAAGTGGATGACGGCCACCATCGTCACGATCTGGATGTTCTCCAGGCTCAGGTCGCCGCTCAGGTAGGTCTTCAGCGCATGCACGCCGGAGATGGAGATGATGGCGAAGGCGAGCTTCAGCTTCAGGTTGTACGTGTTGACGTGGTCCAGCCAGTCGGGCTTTTTCATGTCCTTCTTGTCGAAGTGACCGGTGGTGACGAACAGCGAGACACCCGCCAGCGCCACGACCCAGACCAGCTGGGCCACCATCGTCATGTCCACCAGCTCCAGCACCTTGATGATCAGGTCGATCTTCTGGAGATCACCGAACAGCAAGGTGTTCATCAGCTTGTAGGTCTCCAGTGCGAACTTGCCCAGCACGCCGAAGATGATCGCCACCAGGCCCACATAGAAGAACAGCATGGTGAACCGCATGCCGTACAGCAAGGAACCGACCCCCGAGAGCAACTTTTCCATTTTTTTCCTGCGTTGAGATGGCGCGTGCCCTGCGGCCAGGCCGCAGTCCGGCCGCAGCGCCGACAGCCGGCGCCGCAAGGTCGCGAAGTCTGCAGTGGCGGCGGCGGCCCGTGTGCAGGCCTATTCGACGTGTGGGTTCAGGACAGTCTGCCGGGCGCGCCGCCGCACCAGCGCCAGCAGCAGCGCCAGCGACCCGGGCCGACACCAGGGCCGACACCCGGGCAGGGGGCGGCAGGTGCCGCTCAGGCGCCGTAGGCGTAGGGGTCGAGCACGCTCACCTGCGTGATGCGGTCCACCGGGAGGCCGTTGCGCTCGGCCACCTTGCGGATCGCCTCGGGGGAGACCGCGTCGTAGATGCAGAAGGTCTGCGTGCGCTCGGGGTTCACGTAGCTGTGGACCCAGGTCACGCCGTGGTCGGCATTGGTGCCGATCACGCCGTCCATGGCCTTGCGGCCGTCGGCGTTGATGGGAATGGCGAGCCCTTGCGGGAAGCTGCGTTCGACGATGTAGCGGGGCATGGCGTTTTCTCCTTCGGTGGCCGTGCAGCCGGTTGGCTGACGTGGGAGTGCAGGATGGCCGGGCGCCCGGCCGCAGACGTCGGCAGCGCTACCCAAACTGCGCCGCGGCGCTGCCTAATTTGCGGCCAGCCAGCCTTCGCGCCGCGCGCGTTCGACGGCAGCGCTGCGGCTGTCGGCGCCCAGCTTGGCGATGACCGAAGCCACCTGGTGCTCGACCGTGCGCACCGAGCGGTGCAGGCGCTCGGCGATCTCGGCGTTGCGCAGGCCCTGGCCCAGCAGCGTCAGCACGCGCCGCTCGGCGGCCGTGAGCCCGACAGGGTGCGCCTGCGTGCTGGCGCGCGGCCCGCGCGGGACACCGCGCACGCCGGCGCGCTGCAGCGCGCGGCGCAGGTGCTCGGCCAGCGGAGCCGCGCCCAGGCGCTTGGCCATGGCCAGCGCCTGTTGCTGGGCCGTGGCGTCGCCTTCGGCCAGCGCCCGTGCCTGCTCGTAGGGGCAGCCGAGCGCGGCCCAGGCGCCAGCCGCCTCGCGCCAGCGCCCGGCCATCTGCAGCGCGTACGGTTCGGCGCAGCCTTCGGCGGCCGGTGGCGCGGCGCCGGCGAGCCACAGCCAGTACGACAGCTCGCCCACGAACCACGGGTGGCCCTTGGCGCGTGCCAGCGGCAGTGCGCTCTGCACCGCAGCGGCGACGTCGGCCAGCGCGCCGCGGGCGAAGGCCGCCTCGGCGCGCACGGCCGCGCAGGGCGCCATGCGCTGCAGCGTGCCGCTGGGGTCGGCCAGGCGCCGTGCCTCGGCGATGGCCTCGTCGGCACCCGGGTCGCCGCGGCGCAGCCGCAGCCGCGCCAGCGCGATCTGGGCCATCAGCGTGGACATCCCGTCGGCACCGGCCCGCGGCAGCACGTGCAGCGCTTCGGCGCCGGCCTCGTCCCAGCGGCCCAGGGCCAGCAGCACCAGGGCCCGCCAGGCGCGGGTGTACGCCGTGCCGCCGTCCACCGACTCCAACAGCTCGATGGCCTCCCGCAGGCAGGCCTCGGCCTGCGCCAGGTGCATCAGCTCGCCGAGGCCGGAGCCCACCATGCTGAGCGACTGTGCCGTGGCGTGTCGGTCGCCGCGCGCACGCCGGCGCTCGGCCAGGTCCAGCAGCATGCGGCGCCCGGCTTCGAACTCGACGAACAGCAGCGCGGCGCCTGTGGCGGTCTGCGCCCGTTCGAGCGCTGGCCGGTCGCCCAGCCGTTCCGCCAGCGCGATGGCACGCCGGCCCCAGGCCACGCTGTCGGCGTAGTCGCGGTCGAGCATGCACTGCCAGCTCATGAAGCCCCAGACCTGTGCGACCTCAGGCCCTTCGGGCACGCCCTCGATCAGGGCCAGCGCCTCGCGGCAGGCCTGGCGGGCGTCCTCATGGCGCAGCAGCCCGACCAGCGGCCCGCTCTGGGCCGCCCGCACCCGCGCCGCACGTGCGGGCTCGCCGCGCACACGGTACAGCCGCTCCAGCGTGCGCATCGCGTCCAGGCCTTCGTGGAACCAGGCGTTGACGGAGCAGCCGAGCATGTAGCCCTCCAGCCAGGCGACGTGCTCGTCCTCGTCGCGTGGCCGGCCTTGCTGCACCGCCACGCGCCAGTAGGCGCCGAACTCGCGCACGGCACTGCGCGCGCGTGCGTCGGCCGCAGCGATCGGTGCATGCAGGCTGATCGCGGCCACGTCGTGCGACTGCACCGCGTGGTGCACCAGCCTTGCGGCAGCCACGGACGGGGTGGCCGCCGACAGGGCCTGCAGCACACGCGCGTGCCAGGACTGCCGCCGTGCCGGTGACAGCGCCGATTCCACGGCCACGCGGGCCAGTTCGTGGCGGTAGGCGAGCCAGGGGCCGTCCATCACCAGCAGTCCGCTGGCCAGCGCGGCGTCGACGGTGTCGGGGCCGGGATCGACGAGCGTCTGCACCAGCCAGCGCTCGGTGCGGCCTGGCACCATGGCGACGGCGTGCAGCAGGTCCTGCACCGGCGCCGGCAGCGCGGCGGATCGGGCCAGCACCACGTCCTGCACGCTGCGCGGCACGTCCGGTACGCCCGGCCCTCCCGACGCGTGCGCACGGTGCGCGCGCAGCACTTCGGTCGCGAAGAAGGCATTGCCGCCGGTGGCCGCGTACACACCGGCCGGATCGGCGCCCAGGCTGTGCGCGAGCACGCACACGGCGTCTGCGCTCAGCCGCGGCACCTCGATCAGCGTGCGGGCCGCCACCGGCAGGTCGCCGAGCACCCGGCGCAGCGGGTGCGTCATCGTGACTTCGTCGTCGCGGTAGCTCACGGCCAGCACGGCGTGCGTGCGCTCGATGCGGCGGCCCAGGTACTTCAGCAGGTCGAGCGTCGCGTCGTCTGCCCAGTGCACGTCTTCCATCACCAGCAGCAAGGTGCCGGACGCGTGGCGCAGATCGTCGAGCACGGCCTCGAAGAGGTTCGGGCGCGGCCCGTCCAGCCGTGCGGCGAAGCGCGGGCGGTGCTCGCGTGCCACGTCCAGCAGCGGCGCCAGCGGCAGCGGCGTCTGAAGCGCGTCGCAGGCGCCCCACCACACGGTGCCGCCACCGGCTGCATGGGCCGCGGCGGCCGCGCGCAGCAGGCTGCTCTTGCCGGCGCCGGCCTCGCCGGCCACCAGCGCGACGGCGCCGCGTTCGCGTGCGGCGTCCAGCAGGTGCCGCAGCGTGGCCAGTGCCTGTTCGCGTTCGAGCAACGGGGCGGACAGGGGTGGTGTCGATGCGTCGGTGTCGATCATCGTGTGCGGGCTGGCAGGGCGGTCGCATGCGGCGCTGCCCGGCAGTGTGCCGCATGCAGCCGCCCTGGCCCGCTGCCGCGATGCGTGCCGATGGCCGTGCGCCATGCACGGTGCAGGCAATACACCTGCACTGCAGTGCGACTTGCCCCGCAGCATTGCCCAACCCGGCGGGCGCCCATAAACTGCCGGGCATGTTTTGTGATTGCCCAGCCGCGCTCTGCGGCGCCCTCGATGCGGCGGCCCTGCAGGCCGCCCATCCGCTGTGCGCGCGCCAGTTGCGCGCCGGGGCCGGGACTCGCACCTGTTTGCCGGCCGCACATCCCTGAGCCCGGCGATCCCCTCCACGACTTTTGCGCAAACTTCAGATCGCCGGGCCCCAAGCCCGCGCGTCGGTGTGCGTCTGCGCCTTGCAGATGCACACGCAGCCACTGAAGGACTGCACCGTGGACATCACCCTGGTCGAGCGCACGCTCACCGAACTGGACCACGTCCGCCTCTCGAACCTGCTGCGTCGCGCCCGGCGCGGTGATGCTTCGGCGCCGCACTGGCGCACCATCGAGGACGTGCTGGATGTGGCCAGCCTCGTGCCGTCGCGCGAGGTGGCGCCGGACGTCGTGACGATGCACGCGCAGGTGCTGCTGCAAGACCTGCAGACAGGGCAGCGCAGCACGCTCTCGCTGTGCTACCCCGAACAGGCGGACCCCGCTGCGCAGCGCGTGTCGGTGCTGTCGCCGATCGGCAGCGCGCTGCTCGGGCTGCGGGTGGGCCAGGTGGCGCGCTGGTCGGGCCCCTCTGGCACTTGCGGCGGCGAGAAGGCCGCCGAGATCGTGGCCGTGCTGTTCCAGCCCGAGTCGAGCGGCGACTACACGACGTAGTGGCCCTGCAGCCGACCGGCTGCACAGCACGCTGGCGGCGCGCGGCGCCGCATCCCATCAATCCCCGGGGGCGGCGCCCCCGAAGCGGAGGGCATCGCCCATGAAGATCAGTGCAACCGCACTCCGGGCCAAACGTTCCTGCGCCAGCGGCTACCGCTGGTTCGCCCGGCGGTTCAAGAGCGCGGCCGAGTACCAGGGCGTGATCGACGCGCTGGTGGCCGACGGGCGTGTGGACGACGCCTGCTGGCTGCTGGACCGGTTCGGCCCGATCGAGTCGCTGCTGGTGGTGGACGCCATCGCGGCCGAGGCCTTCGTCTACGCCGGCTCGGTCGAGGTGCGCGGCGAGGTGGACGTGAACACGCTCGTGCGCACCGGCGGCGCGCTGCGGGCCGGCGGCAGCATTCGCGCAGGCACGGCCGTCGTCGTCGGCACCGACCTGCACGCGGGCGCGGGCCTGCGCACGGGCGGGACGTTGCGCACCGGGGGCGATCTGGTCGCCTCGTGGGGCGTCGAGGTGCAGGGCAACCTGCGCTGCGGGGGCGACCTGCGCGTGCGCGGGGCCCTGACCTGCGGCGCGGCGTTGCGTGGCGAAGGCTCGGCCGTGGTGGCCGACGACCTGGAGGTCGCAGGTCCGCTCGACTGCGCCAAGAGCCTGCAGGTGGGCGGCAGCGTGACATGTGCCGAGGGGCTGCGTGCCGGGCACGGCATCCAGGTCGGACACGCCATCACCAGCGGCATGCACATCGATGCAGGCTGGGGCATCGTGGCCGGATCGGACATCGCGGGCGAAGGTGCCATCCGGGCCGGCGAGTGCATCGTCAGCGGCGGCAGCATCCGCACCGGCGCCGGGTTCAGCGTGTATGCAGGCCTCAGCGCGCGCCGCGATGCCTGGCCGTCTTGCGGCCGCGTGGTGTCGCGCACGCGGCCCGACAACCTGCTCAGCGGCTTCTGGGAAGAGGAGGGCGCATCATGCGAAGCAATGGCCTGAAGGCGGCCCGCCAGCCCGGCACGGGGGAATGACGATGCACAGCCCGTTCGTTTCACTGTGCCCCGAAGTCACACGCAGCCATGCGCTGACCCTGATGGACTGGCTGGAAGACGAGACCGTCACCCGCCACCTCAGCGATTCGCGCCACGTCTCGCGCTTCATCGAGCAGGTCATCGGCCGCGTGCAGCTGCCGGTGCTGACCCATCTGTTCAACCAGGGCGGCCGGTTCTTCATCGTCTGCGACCGGAACGACGCGCCCGTGGGCTTCGTGCGGCTGGTCCTGACGGGATCGACCTGCGAGATGGTGCTGGTCATCGGCAACCGCGACAACTGGGGCCGCCAGCTCGGTGCCAGTGCCATCCGCGAGGCCATGAAGATCGCCTTCTTCGAGATGCGCGCCGAGAAGCTGGTGGCCAAGATCCACCCGGACAACGTGCGTTCGCTGCGGCTGTTCCAGCGTTGCGGCTTCGTGCTGGCCGGCCAGACGCCGACACTGCAGTCCTTCGACGTGCGCTTCGAGCGCTACCGCCAGCTGCTGCGCGAGCGCACTGCGGGGCAGGCCGGCGCGATCTGCATCACGGCCAGCGACCAGGCCCGGCTGCGCGCGCTGATTGCCTGCGAAGAGGCCTCGGAGGTCTTCGAGCTGGAGCACGAGATCGAGCGTGCCACCGTCGTGGACCCGCGGCAGGTCCCGCAGGACGTGGTCACGATGCACTCACGCGCGCGGTTGCAGCTGGACGACGAGGAAGTCGACGTGGCGCTGGTCTACCCGGACGATGCCGACGACAGCGCGGGCAGGCTGTCGGTGTGCTCGGGCATCGGCACCGCGATCCTGGGCTACCGGGCGGGAAACAGCGTCGACTGGCGCATTCGGGATCGCACCCGACACATCCGGATCGGCCAGGTGCTGTACCAGCCGGAGGCCGCGGGCCACTTCCACCTGTAGCCGCAGCCTTGGCTTCAGTGGCTTCAGTGGCTTCAGCTGCCCGGGCTGCCGCTGGCGCTGGCGCTGGCGATCAGCACGTCGGCCGTGCCTTCGGCCACCACCATGCGCGTCGTGCTGCCGAGCAGGAACTCGTCGACGGCGTGGCGGCCCTGGCGGCCGATCACCACGAGGTCGCAATCGTGTTCCTGCTCTTCCTGGACGATGAGCATCCAGGGGTCGGCGCCGCCGGGCGTGCTCAGCTGCACGCGGCCTGCGGCCAGGCTGGCGTCCAGGCCGGCCTCGGCAGCCAGCGCGCGCAGGCGCTGTCGTGCTTCGCGCTGCGCGGCGTCGCGGTAGCGCGCCACGGAGTCTTCGGCCACGCCGGCCACGCGCATCTTGCCTTCGAAGGGCAGTTCGACGGCGTGCATCAGCACCAGCTCGGCTTCTGGGGCGATCTGCCGCGCCAGGTCGATGGCGCAGCGGCTCCAGGCCGAGAAGTCCACCGGCACCAGGATGCGCCGGTAGGGCTCGTGCGGCAGCTGCCGCACCATCAGCACGGGTCGGGTGGAACGCTTGGCGATGCGCTCGGCCGTCGACCCGATCACCACGCCGCGAAAGAACCCGGCGCCGCGCGTGCCGGTCACGACCAGCGCCGCCTGCACGTCGTCGGCGTGCCGGATGACCTGTTCCGCAGGGTGGCCGATGACCACGTGCGACCGCACCGCGATGCCCTGCGACTGGCCCAGTTCGGCCGCCAGCGCCTGCAGCCGCTGGCCGGCCTCGGCCTCGATTGCCTGCGCCGCCTGGTTGTCGCCGGCCAGCCACCGGCGCAGGTCGTCGAGTGCCGAGCCGCCGAGGGTGTGCACCAGCGTCAGCGAGCCCGCGCCCGACCTGGCCAGCTGCGCCGCCCGCTGCGCTGCATGGCGGGACGGCGCGGAGAAGTCGGTCGCCGTGACGATGTTGCGAAGCAGGTTCATCGGTGGTGCCTCCTGGGAGCGCATGTGGTTGACGGTGCACACGGTGGACCGGAGTTCACCGCGCAGGTTCCTTCGTCGCTGTGCCGCGCAGGCCCGGTGCACCGCGCTGGTTTGACCAAGATCAAACCAAGGCGGCAAGGCGGCCGATGCGGCCTGGTTGGCGCCCCGTTTGCAACCTGGGGCGTGCCAGACTGACGCCAACCCATTGTGATGCGCACATGGCTGCGCCCGCGACCATCAAGACACCAGCACCGATGCCCGATCACGCCACGCCCCGTCCACCCGCCCAGCCCACGCCTGCACCGGCACCCGACAACTGGCACGCGCTCGACTCCGGGTCGGTGCAGCAACGGCTGCAGTCGCAGCCGGCTGGTCTGGACGAGGCCGAGGTGCGGCGCCGCCTGGCGCTGCACGGGCCCAACCGCCTGGCGCCACCCAAGCGCCGCGGGCCGCTGCTGCGCTTCGTGCTGCAGTTCCACAACATCCTGCTGTACGTGATGCTGGGCGCGGCGGCCATCACGGCAGCCCTCGGGCATTGGGTCGACACCGGCGTGCTGCTGGCTGCGGTGCTCGTCAACGCCGTCATCGGCTTCATCCAGGAAGGCAAGGCCGAGTCGGCGCTGGAGGCGATCCGCTCGATGCTGTCGCCCCATGCCACCGTGCTGCGCGAGGGCCGGCGCCTGGACATCGACGCCGGCGAGCTGGTGCCGGGCGACCGCGTGCTGCTGGCCTCGGGCGACCGCGTGCCGGCCGACCTGCGGCTGGTGGAAGTGCGCGAGCTGCGCGTGGAGGAAGCCGCGCTGACCGGCGAATCGCTGCCGGTGGACAAGGACACACGCCCCGTGGCGGCCGATGCGCCGCTGGGCGACCGCAGCGGCATGGCCTACTCCGGCACGCTGGTGGTCTACGGGCAAGCCACTGGCATCGTCGTGGCCACGGGCAGCCGCACCGAGATCGGCCAGATCAACCGCATGCTCGAAGGCATCGGCACGCTCAGCACGCCGCTGCTGCGCCAGATCGACCGCTTCGGCCGCTACCTGGCGCTGACCATCCTGGCGCTGTCGGCGGCCACCTTCCTGCTGGGCGTGCTGTGGCGCGGGCACGCCCCGGCAGAGATGTTCATGATGGTGGTGGCGCTGGCGGCCTCGGCCATCCCCGAAGGCCTGCCGGCCATCATGACCGTGACGCTGGCCCTGGGCGTCCAGCGCATGGCACGGCGCCACGCCATCGTGCGGCGGCTGCCCGCGGTGGAGACGCTGGGCTCGGTCACCGTGATCTGTTCGGACAAGACCGGCACGCTCACGCGCAACGAGATGACCGTGCGGCGCATGGTGTGCGCCGGGCTCGACGTGGACGTATCGGGCGCGGGCTACGAGCCGGTGGGCGACTTCAGCATCGGCGAACGCGTGGTCGACGGCAACCGCCACCCCGCGCTGGCGATGGCCCTGCGCGCGGGCGTGCTGTGCAACGACGCCCAGCTGCGCGAGGACAACGGCGCGTGGCAGGTGGTGGGCGACCCGACCGAGGGCGCGCTGCTGGTGATGGGGCAGAAGGCCGGCTTCACGCAGCACATCGGCAGCGCCGAGTGGCCGCGGCTGGACTCCATCCCCTTCGAGTCGCAGCACCGCTTCATGGCCACCTGGCACCGCGACGCCGACGGGCAGTCGTGGATCTTCGTGAAGGGTGCGCCCGAGCGCATGCTCGACATCTGCGCCTTCGAGCGCACCGACACCGGCGAGCGCCCGATCGAGGTCGACACCTGGCGCCGCATGGCCAACGACACTGCCGCCAAGGGCCTGCGCCTGCTCGGGCTGGCCTGCAAGCGCGCCGAGCCCGCGGGCGCGCGGCTGGGGTTCGCAGACGTGGAGCGCGGCTTCACGATGCTGGGCCTGGTCGGCATCGTGGACCCGCCCCGCGACGAGGCGATCCGCGCCGTCGCCGAGTGCCACGCCGCCGGCATCCGCGTGAAGATGATCACCGGCGACCACGCCGAGACGGCGCGAGCCATCGGTGCGCAGCTCGCCATCGGTGTCGGCAAGCCGGCCATCACCGGAGCCGAACTGGCGCTGATGGACGACGCAGCGCTGCGCCGCGTGGCGATGGAAGTGGACGTGTTCGCCCGCGCCAGCCCCGAACACAAGCTGCGCCTGGTGCAGGCGCTGCAGGATGACGGCCAGGTCGTTGCGATGACCGGCGACGGCGTCAACGACGCCCCGGCGCTGAAGCGCGCCGACGTCGGCGTGGCCATGGGCCTGAAGGGCACCGAGGCCGCCAAGGAGGCCTCGGACGTGGTGCTGGCCAACGACAACTTCGCCACCATCGCGGCCGCCGTGCGCGAGGGCAGGGCGGTGTACGACAACCTGAAGAAGTTCATCCTCTTCATGCTGCCCACCAACGGCGGCGAGGCGCTGGTGGTCATCGCCGCCATCCTGTTCGAGCTGACGCTGCCGCTGACGCCGGCACAGATCCTGTGGATCAACATGGTCACCTCCAGCACGCTGGGCCTGGCCCTGGCCTTCGAGCCGGCCGAGCACGGCCTGATGCAGCGCCGGCCGCGGCCGCCGGGCGCTTCGCTGCTGTCGGGCTTCTTCGTCTGGCGCGTGCTGATGGTGTCGGTGCTGATGATGACGGGCGCGCTCGGCCTGTTCCTGTGGGAGGTGTCGCTGGGCAACAGCCTGGAGACTGCGCGCACGATGGCCGTCAACGCCATCGTCGTGGCCGAGATGTTCTACCTGATCAACAGCCGCCACGTGCTGACCAGCGTGCTGAACCGCGAGGGGCTGACGGGCAACCGCGTGGCGCTCTGGGCGATTGCCGCGTGCGTGCCGCTGCAGCTGGCCTTCACGCACTGGCCGGTGATGCAGGGCATCTTCGGCTCGGCCGATCTGTCGGCCGTGGAATGGCTGAAGGTGCTGGGGGCCGGGCTGCTGGTCTTCTGCGTGGCCGAGCTGGAAAAGCTGGTCATCCGCCGCACGCCGCTGGCGGGCCGGCTGGCGGCGGTCTGATCGGCGGTAGTCGGTGCGCCCGTGCGCTGTCGAAGTTCAGGGCTGTCGTTCGTCGTCAGGACACGAGGCGCACCATGCGGTGGCGCCAATCTGTCCATCCACCCGGAGCAACGCCATGCCCTACATCGACGGTTTCGTGATTGCGGTTCCCACCGCCAACAAGCAGAAGTTCATCGAGCACGCGCGCCACTTCGACGGCCTGTTCCTCGAACTCGGCGCGCTCCGCGTGATCGAGGGCTGGGGCGACGACGTGCCCGACGGCAAGCTCACCGACTTCCGGCGCGCCGTGCAGGCCACCGCCGACGAGACGGTGGCCTTCTCGTGGGTGGAGTGGCCGGACAAGGCCACGCGCGACGCCGGCATGAAGAAGATGATGGAAGACCCGCGCATGGACCCGTCCATGCCCGGCAATCCGCCGATGCCCTTCGACGGCAAGCGCATGATCTTCGGCGGCTTCGAGCAGGTGGTCGAAGTGAAGGCCTGAGTTGCCGGCGCAGCGCTGCCCGCCCATCTCGCCGGGCAGGCGCCCGCCGTGCGACACTGGACTGCTGCGCGCCGCCGACCGGTGCGTTCCGCTGGGGGGCCTTCGCCATGCTGGTGATCCGGGCGCATCAACTGCAGCAGTTCTCGCGCACCCGCGTGGAGCAGTTCGCGCAAGAGTGCCGCGACCGTGCCCTGCGGCACCACCCCCAGCTCAGCCACTTCATCGGTGCGGCGGCGCTGCGCCGTGCGGTGGCGCTCGGCATCGCGGGTGCGCGGGCGCGTGGGCTGCACAACCGCGTCGAGGTGGCGCTGTACCTGGAACTGGCCCTGCTGCTGGGCAGCGGCTTTGCCGACGACCCGCGCTGCCCCTGGGCCGCCAGGCTGCTGGCACCGGGCTGCCCGGGCAGCCCGTTGTTCCGCATGCGGCGGGCCATCGAGGCCGCCACCGACTGGATCGACGCCAGCCACGGCCCCGACAACACGCATCTCGTGCGTGGGTTGCTGCGCATCCGCGCACTGACGCCCGCCGCGTTCGCGCAGGCCGTCGACGCGCCCGGCATCGTCGGCTGGCTCACCGGGCTGCTGCCGCAGCAGGCCGCCGCCTGCGGCGCCGACGCCATGCAGGCACTGGCTGCAGCAGCGCTGGCCGGCGCCGCCCGCCACGGCATGACCGCGCCGGGCGACGCAGCCACGTTCGCGCTGCACCAGTTCATGCTGGGCAGCGGCTTCGCCAGCGATCCGCTCGTGCCCTGGGCCGGGTCGATCCTGGCCGGCGGCGGCCCCACGCGCGCCGCCGACCTGTTCGCGGCCTCGTGCCGCTACCTCGACGCCGTGTTGCACTGAGCATGGGCAAGAAGAGCGCCCGCCAGCAGGCCCTCGACGAGATCGAGGCGCAGGACAACATGAGCCTGGAAGAACCGGTGCTGCAGTGCCTGCCGCCGGTGCTGACCGACCTGGAGGTGGCCAGCGGCGCGCTCTTCTGGCAGGGCGACCGCTGGTGGACCACGCTGCACCCGACGCTGCCCGCCGTGGTGAAGGCCAGCACCCGGCCCGACAACGCCGGTGCCTGGGGCGCCATCGCCTGGGACGGCGACGGCACGCCGGGCGTCCGAAGCAACCTGCGCGATGTCTCGCGCCAGACCGCGACCCTGATCGCCGCGCCGCGCATCGTGGGCGGCACGTTGAACGCACCGCGGCTGCAGCAGCGCGTGGACGTCTGGAATCTCGTGCAGCTCGGCTGCGACCTGCCCGTTCACGTGGGCGGCACCACCTGGAAGGGCCATGCCGGGCACATCGCCGGAAACGTGGCCACGGTCACGGCGACCACCAACCCGCAGCACGCCGATGTCTGGGCCCGGCTGCACTGGCAGCCGGCAGGCACCCCGGCCCAGGCCAACCAGCGGCGCTTTGCCGTGAGCGTGGCCGGCGACCAGGTGGTGGACGTGGTGCTGGGCACGCCGGCCATTGGCGAGATCCGCCTGCAGGCCACGCTGCACATCTGCGAATGGCCGCGGCTGCAGATCACCTGGGCCGAGTTCGACAGCCGGGACGTGCTGAACGACGGCGCGACCCACATCGACGTCGCCTTCGACAAGCGCTGGGAAGAGGGCCGGCCCGAGGCGCATGCCGGCATCCAGGCCGGCCGCACCACCGACCAGGTGCAGTCGCCGCTGTGCTGGGCGGCCGGGGCGACGATGCGCCTGCGTGCCGGCCTGCGCGTCACGCGCCGCACCACCGACGACGAGACCGTGCAGGTGGAGGGTCGGGCGACCATCGACGGCGTCGCCATGACCTGGGCTGCGACCGTGCAGGTGCCTGCATCGGCCCAGATCGGCGATGTGGTGCACGTGGCCCAGGTGGCCGCCAGCGCGGCGCTGCCGGCCAGCAGGGTGCAGTGCGCCGATGCCATGCGCATCGACTGGTTCATGCAAGACGCCGACGGGGCCACCTGGGTGGCCTGCGGGCACACCACCCACCAGCTGTACGTGACGCTGGCGGCGCCCCAGGACGATCTGTACTGGACGCTGCTCGACGTCACCTGCCGGGCTGCCCATGGCCGGACCACCGACGACGACGTTGTCGACCACACGTTCAACGCCTTCCGGGCACAGACAGGCGACGGCCGCGGCTTCCGGCGCCTCGGCGACGACGTGACGCTGCGCTACTACGGCGAAGGCGCGAACACGGCGCAGGGCGCTGAGGTGCAGACACCACGCGGCATCCTCAGCAACGGCACCGGCAGCGGCCGCTGCGGCGGCTGGGCGCGGCTGATGGCGCACACGATGGCGCTGCACGACATCGACGTCGAGCTGTACACGATGGACTGCAGCGCGCTGGCGGCCAACACCATCCTGCATGTGCGCAACCTCACCCACAACGGTGCCGGCACCTGCAGCCGGGCGCCGTACACCCACAGGGGCAGCGAATGCACCAAGCTCGACGGCCTGCCCGGGCAGGGCAAGACGAACCCGCAGTTCCTGTTCGGCGACCACGCCGCCGTGGTCTACAACAACCGGATCTACGACCCCTCGTACGGCGTGGGCCCCGAGGCCGACCCAGCGCGCTACGAGCGCGATGCGGTTGCAGGCCTCGGCTCGCTGGGCACGGCGGGCAACGACGCCACGGCCTTCACCATGGGCGACGGCACCTTCCAGTTCAAGGCGAACCGTTGCTGCGAGGGGTTTTTCATCGAGGCCATGCCAGCGGTCGGCACGCTGGACCAGGTGGCCTTGCCCTTCGGCCGCACGGGCGCCGACCTGTGGAACCATCCCTACAACCGGCGCACCCGGGCCGCGGGCGTGAATCCGCCGCCAGCGGGCACCACGCTGTACATCCCGCGCAGCTGGGCGCCGAACCGGCTGATGCTGACCCACGGGAGGCAGCCGCCATGACTGGAGATGCACATCATGGCCGCAGAGCGCAACATCGGGCGCCGGCACGCCCTGGCGATGCTGTGGGCGGCTGCCATGCCCGCTGACTTCGCCTCGGCAGCAGGCCCCATCGAGCTGCGCGCGGTGCCAGTGCCCGAGGCCGAGGCGGTGAGCGGGCTCGCGCTGGTGGGCGGCGGTGATCCGCAGGCCGCGCCGCGGCTGGTGCTCGCGCACGACCTGCTGCCCGCGGGGCGGCGGCTCACGGCCGTGGGGCTGACGGGGGGCGCTTCGGCACCGCTGGCCACGTTCCTGCACCGGGCCGCGTGGACGGTAGCGCCCGACGGCGCCGGTGGCCTGCAGCTCGTGGCGACCGACAACGGCAGCACCGGCTCCGGCCTGCGGTGGCAGGCGGCAGACGGCCGCGGCGGTGTGGTCACCAGCCACGATCGCTTCGGCGTCTACGACGCACCGGCGTTCGTGCGGCCGGTGTCAGGTGGGTCGGGCGCGCTGGTTGCGGTCGGCATGGTCGGCGGCAAGCAGCGACCCGTGCTGTTCCTGCCGCCGGAAGGCGGGCGTTATGCGCCTGCGGTGGCGTTGCCGCAGCCCCGGCCCGGCGTGGTGCTGGCCGTGCAGCTGCTGCGCCTGGGGACCGGATATCTGCAGGCGACGCTGCTGTTCCGCCCCGGTGCCGCGCCGCGGCAGCGCACGCCCCGTGCGGCCGACGGGCTGGTGCAGGGCGGCTGGCTCGAGTGCCAGCGGCTGGACCCGGACCTGCGCCCCGCGGGCGACACCTGGCGCCCGTTCGGCGACGACACGGTGTGGGAGTTCGCAGCCGATGCGGTGGGCGATCGCACGGTGCTGCTGGCCGCGGTCGGCAGCGGGTTGGCGCTGGCCGTGGGCGCGGAGCCTGGCAGCGTGACGCCGCTGCTGCACGTGCCGTCGACCGAGCCGCTGCAGGCACCGGCCGTGGTGGCCGCGGGCGACAGGCTGCACGTGGCCGCGCTGGCCGAGCGCGCCACGCCGCGTGCGGCCGTGCTGCTGGGCACGGTGCCGCTGGCGTGAACCGCGCGCTCTCAGGGCTTTCGCAGGGCCACGGTCACCAGTGCCGAGGCATCCTGCAAGGCCGTGACGCTGTGCGCGACGCCGCCGGGCAGGTACAGCAGCTGGCCGGCCTGCAACACCTGGTGCCGGCCCTGGGCTGCGACCTCGATCGCACCTTCGACGCACTGGATGACGAAGTCGCCCGCCACCTGGTGCGGCGGCAGCGACTTGCCGGCAGGCAGCACCAGGCGCATCAGTTCGAGATCGTCGGACTTGAAGAGCGCCACGGAACGGGCCACGGGCAGGCCGGCCGCGAGGGGCAGGACGTCCACGACATCGCCGGGTCGGACATGGGGGATGGCCATGGCACCCAGTATGCGCGCCGAAGGCCGGCTGGCGGCAGCTTTCAGCCGCCGCTGCGCAGCAGCATCGCGGGGTTGAGCCGCATCTGGGCCAGCAGGTAGCGCGCGCCCAGGCCCAGGCTCAGGCCGCTGACGCCCAGCGCCGTGAGCGCGCCGGTCCAGTACAGGCCGGCCGGGCTCATGTCGAGCCGCCACAGCAGCAGACCGGTGCCGAGCGCACTGCCGGCCAGCAGCGCGAAACCGGCGGTCACGGTGGCCAGCAGCGCGTATTCCCACAGCAGCACGCGGCGCAGCGTGCTGTGGCGCGCGCCGAGCGCATGCATCACCGTGGCGTCGTAGACCTGCCGGCTGCGGCTGGCGGCCACCACGCTGGCCAGCACCAGCAGGCTGGCTGCCAGGCACACGCCCGCCACCACCGCCAGCCCGCCGCTGGCGCGGCCCATCAGTGCGCGGGTCTCGCGCAGCACCGATTCCGTCCGCACGGTGGCGATGTTCGGCGCCACGGCCGCCAGCCGGTCCTGCGCGGCGAGCGTCTCGCTGGCAGGCAGCCAGGCCGCGCCCACGTGCCGGGTGATGAACGGATCGAGCACGCCGTCGCTGAAGATCGCTTCCAGCCACAGGCGCGACTGCATGCGCCGCTGGCTGTAGATGGCCGCCAGCGTGGCATCGACCGGCGTGCCCATGATCTCGAAGCGCAGGCGGTCACCGACCTGCAGGCCGATCTGGTCGGCCTCGCGGTCTTCCACGGCCACCAGCGGCGCACCGGCGTGGTCGGCCGGCCACCAGGCGCCGCGGTCGATGACCACGTCGTCGAAGTTGCCGCTGCGGTCGCTCAGCTTGTGTTCGTCGCGGGCCTCGCGTGCGCGCTGGCCGTCGGTGCTGTCGCGCAGCGGCGTGCCGTTCACCGCCACCAGCCGCCCCAGCACCAGCGGCGCGGTCAGCACGCGGTCGCGTTCCGGCCGGGCTTGCAGGGCCTCGTGCAGCAGCGGGATCTGCGGCGTCTGCACGTCGTAGAACACCAGCGCCGGCGCGTTGGCGGGCACGGTGGCGTTCACCGTGCGTAGCAGCGTCGTCACCACCAGCGTGCAGGCCACCAGCAGCGTGAGCGCGGCACCCAGCGACAGCAGCGCTGCCCGCAGCGGCGAGGCCGGCTGCTGCAGGCCGGCCAGTGCCAGCTGCAATTCGAGCGGCAGGCGCGGGTGGTGCTGCAGCCGCGCGGCCAGGCGCTTCAGGCCCCGCGTCAGCGCGTCCAGCAGCGCCAGCAGTGCGGCCGTGGCGGCGATGAAGGCCAGCCCGAACCGCGGGTCGGGCAGGCTGGCCACCAGCATCACCAGCACGGCCAGGCCGGCCAGCGCCGTCAGCCACCAGGTGCTGCGCGGCGTGCGCAGTGCCAACCCGTCGGTGCCGCGGAACAGCGCCGCCGGCGTGACCGACAACGCGCGGCCCAGCGCCGGCAGCGAGAACGCCACCGCCGTCAGCACGCCGAACAGCAGCGCCACCAGCGCCGGCTGCCACAGGCCCTGCAGCAGCATCACGACCGGCAGCCGTTCGGCCACCATCTGCGCGCCCGCCAGCGCCAACAGGCTGCCCAGCACCACGCCGGCCGCGCTGGCCAGCAGCGCCAGCATCACGATCTGCGCCAGCACCAGGGCCGCCAGCCGCCCATCGCGCAGCCCGATGGCGCGCAGCGTGGCCAGCGAAGCGAGCTTGCCCTGCAGGTAGGCCTGCACGCTGTTGAAGACGCCCAGGCCGCCGATGAACAGCGCCGAGAAGCCGATCAGCAGCAGGCCCGATCCGATCTGCGCCAGCACTTCGGCCATGCGGTCGCCGCGCTCGTCGTAGCTGCGCGCCTCGGCTTCGAGCGTGGGGAAGGCGGCCAGGAAGGCGTCGCGCCAGGCGACCGCGGCGGTGCCGGTGCGCACGCGGTAGTGGTACTGGACGCGGCTGAACGGCTGCACCAGCCCGGTGGCCTGCAGCGCACCGTCGGCCACCAGCACCGGGGCGCCGCCCCAGTCGGCACGCAGGCTGCGGTCGGGCTGGCGCACGATCAGCGCCCGCACGGTCAGCGGCAGGTCGCCGATCTCGATGCGGTCGCCCACGCGCAGGCCCAGCCGCTGCGCCAGCGTGCCGTCCACTGCCGCGCCCCAGGGCAGTTCCGTCCCGGTCGCAGCGCGCTGCGCCAGCGTGTCGGCCAGGGGGCCGGCGGGCGCGAGTTCCACCGTGCCGACCAGCGGGTAGGCGCTGTCGGCGCTTTGCAGCGTGATGAGCTGCGCGCGGCCGTCGGCGGTGCGCAGCATGGTGCGCAGTTCGACCACCAGCGACACGCGGCCGCGTGCTTGTGCCCAGGCCAGCGCGTCGGCGGGCAGGGGGCGGGCGGTCTCGATCTCGACGTCGCCACCGAACATCAGCCGGGCGTCGTTGTGCAGCGCGTCGGCCACCTGTCGGTACAGCCCGCCGCCGGCTGCCACCAGCGTCACGCCCAGCACCAGGCAGGCGACGAACACCCACAAGCGCCGGCCGCTGGCGCGCAGGTCGCGCCAGGCCAGGTCAAGCAGGAACGGCATCGGCAGATGCCCGCAGGCTGGCGGGGTCGGTCTCGAGCAGTTGCCCGTCGTGGAGGCGCAGCACACGGTCGCAGCGCGCAGCGAACGAGAGATCGTGGGTCACCAGCACCAGCGTCGTGCCGAGGTCGCGGTTCAGTTCGAACAGCAGGTCGCGCACGGACTCGGCCGTGTGGTCGTCGAGGTTGCCCGTGGGCTCGTCGGCCAACAGCAGGCGAGGGCGGTGCACCAGGGCGCGCGCGATCGCCACGCGCTGCTGTTCGCCGCCCGACAGCTCCGAGGGCCGGTGCTGCAGCCGGCCGCCCAGGCCCACGCGGGTCAGCATCGCACGCGCCACGTCGCGCGCATCACGCCGGCCCGCCATCTGCAGGGGCAGCGCCGCGTTGTCGAGCGCACTCAGGCTGGGCAGCAGGTGGAAGCTCTGGAAGACGATGCCGATGCGGTCGCGCCGCAGGTCGGCCAGTGCGTCGGCGTCCAAAGCGCCCAGGTCCACGCCGTCCACCACCACCTGGCCGGCGCTGGGCCGCTCCAGCCCGGCCAGCAGCAACAGCAGCGAAGTCTTGCCCGACCCGGAAGGACCGGCGATGGCCACGCGTGTGCCCGCGGCGATCTGCAGGTCGACGCCGCGCAGCACCTCGACGCGGCGCGCACCGAGGGCGTAGCCCATCGTCAGTTGCCGCACGGCGATCAGCGGCGGCTGCATGGCAACGGGCGACGGAAGGGGCGGTGGCACTGTCATGGCGGCCATGATGGCCGATGTGCCCGTCGTGGTCAGCGGCCGGTACACGAACCTCGCGCAGCGGCGGGGCTTTGGCGGCAGCCAGGCGGTGCTGCGGGCGCTGCGGGTGCGCTGTGTGGCGGAAGGGGCGTCTGTCAAGGGCCGCGCAGAATCTGGCGATCCGGGGGGGCGCACTGTCTGTCCCCCGTTGGTCCCCTGATAAGGGGTGAGCACCTTGGATGCCGGCACTTGAACTGCCTCGAAGTCTACAGGGGGCCATAAGTCACTTTCGGCCCTTTGCGGCAACTCTCGCCCGTTGAAGACTGCGCCATCGCAGTGCATCAATGGAACCGCAAAGTGCCTTCACATACCCCCGACACTCTGGTCATCCGGAATCACAAAGCACCGGCGCCGCGGCAAGCGCTGCTGACGGCAAAGCAGGCTGCCCGCGAGGTCTACGGCACCAGCGAACGGACGTTTCACAAGATGCGGGCGGCCGGCTTGGTGCCGCCAGCGGTCGTGCTGGGTCCGCGGCTGCTGCGATGGGTGCGCAGTGAGTTGGAGGCCTCCGTGCAGTCCATGCCGCGGCAGCAGCGGCCGGCCGCCGAGCCGGCCCAGTTGCATCGGAGTCGCGCGGATGGCGGGAAGGCAGAAGGCCGGACCGATTGATCCGAGGCGGGCCTGCCTTCCATGACTGAGCGGAGAGTCTTGTCCTTGCCGAAGAGCAGCGGTCGCGCTGCCGCCCTTTCCGACGCACCCACGCAGCC
>VFQO010006924.1_pt1 | contig 43268 bp, 78 predicted proteins | sample 3512331 | NCBI WGS metagenome assembly VFQO01 (sample SAMN10412371, study PRJNA504923) | tailings metagenome | isolation source: Replicate 3 from Balatoc abandoned mine | place: Philippines: Itogon, Benguet | collected 2017-08-28 | reverse complement strand
TGGGGCGGCGACTCGGGCTCGGGGCGGCGGCGCGGACCACAGGGACCAACACGAGCGCAGAACGCCAGAGAGCTTGCCGACTGGGGGGCCGAGGGCGCAGAGGAGCCGTGACGGAGCCACAAGGGCAGCACACACACAACTTTGCCTGACGGAGGGGCGGCGTCGACGGGCACGCAGCAGAGCTCGAGAGAGCGTCTGGCGGCCTGCAGGAGGGGTGAAGGAGGGGGCAGGGAATAGTAGCGGCGTGAGAAGGGCCCGGAAGGCGACGAGAGCGAGCGGTCAATCTGGAGCAGCGGCGAAAGGCGGCCGGCCGGCCGAGGGGCGCTCGCGGGGCTGGGACGCCGCGCAGGGGACGGTGCGGCGGCTGCGGGCTCGCCCAGCGCGCGAGCAGGCGGGGCTGGCTCCGTGGCCAGCAACGCGGTGACTCAAACTGGCTGCACAGCGCTCCCCCGCCCCGGCCGCCTCACCTGGCTGCTGCTGGCGGACGCGGCGGGGTGGGGCGTGGCTGCGCGGGGGCGGCAGGGGCACGCGGGGAGGGGGGACTCGGGCGCGGCGCCTGGGGGCCGGCCTCGGTCTCGGAGGGGCGCTCACATGGAGGCCTGTGGGGCGGGGAGGGGTGGGACGTGCAGGAAGGGAGGCGAGACTGCCGCAAGGGGCGGGGCGAGACGCTCTTGGGCAGCAGGCCCTGCTGACCCCTGCTGGGCCGATTGGCCCGCCCTCGATCGCCCCGCCTGTGCCGCCCATTCCACTTGCAGCAGGCCTCGCAATGATCCGGCAGCGCCGACGGCAGCGGCCGCAGCCCCAGCCCGCCGGGCGCCGGCGCCTCGGTCACCTGCTGCCAACGCGCCGCCGTGGCATGACGAGCGTCCCTGCGCGACAGGCAGAGCAGTGCTGCTGGAATCTCACTATCCATTCGTGGAACACATCGCTGTGGGTGTGCAGACGCTTCAAACGACTGCAAACCACCCAGTTCCGAGCTGTACCACGCCAGCCTGCACCCATTGGCCCGGCGCGAACGGGCACAGCCTGCTGTTGTGCTGCCAAGCCTTTCCAGCCTATTGAGCATGTGCATGCCACATTTACACATGCATGCACCCACAGATGCAACTTGGTCTAGGTCTCGGCCTGTGGTTTCTTCTTCTTGCCCTTCTTGCTCGTCTGCTCATCGGGCGCTGCTGTGCCCTTCCCGCTCCGCGGCTGCTTCTGCTTCCCCGCCGCCTGCTGCTGCTTCTGCTTCCCTGCGCCCTGCTGCTGCTTCCCTGCGTCCTGCTGCTGCTCCTGCTGGTCTGGCGCTGGCCCGCCCTTGAGCTGCGGCATGTAGCGGTCCACCAGCTCCTCCACCTGCAGGCACAATGCTCAAATGAATTGGTTGTGATCGAAGAAATGCATAGGGGCGCTGAAGCCTTGGCCTACGCTCACATCCATACTCATCAGCGCAGCACTTGCTGTACACGTGGCACCTCATCCATCCCAGCACAGCTGCTGTGGCAGCTGCCCACGCAGACGCAACCATGCTCGCCAGCTGGTCTGGTGGGCGTTGCAGTGATGCCACAAGCCAACAGCTGCGTCGGGCGGCGCGCCGGCAGCCCAAGCAGGCAGCCCAGAGTGCCACTGCAACTTGGCAAATCCCAGCAGCACCCACCTGCTGGTCAAAGTCCAGGTCTCGGTGGTCGGGCAGCACCTTGAGCATGAGCCGCCAGCGGCGCCGGCACTGCGAGGCGGAGGTAGAAGCGAGGATAGGATGTTGTTGGCGGGCTGCGGGTCGGTTGCATGCACCAGCTGCGCCAGTTTATGCGCAGCTGCAGCTGCAGCTGCCAATGCTGTGCGGAACTATCATGCTGCGTTGTCTGTTGCCCTGCCGGCAACCGCCAAGAGCAACCCTCTGCCCATGTTGCCATGTCCCCCGCACCTGTGCAGCGGTGCGGTCCTGCACGAGCGAGTCCCACTGCAGCTCGTAGTCATGTGAGACTCCGCTGCGAAAGTAGGCAGGGGTGGTGGGCATGGAGTGAGGTCAGTGTCTAAGTTGGCATGGGCAGCGAGAGAGCAGGCGCACGTCTGCTGGGCGCAGCAGCGGCTAAGTTCAGTGGCCATTTGACAGAGTCACAAAAGGGCTCGCCTGCGGTACAGCGCGCGCAGCAGGCGGCGATCGTCGCCGGGCCCCCACTCCCCTCGGTCCACCATGGAGGGGCACAGCTGGTCGTACCACTTCTCCAGGCACTGCAGGTTGGAGCGCGTGCGCACCGCCTGCAATGAATGGAGGGCAAGTACCCGTGTGTTAGTTGGGGGCGCAGTAAATGGCAGGTTGCAAGAGCGTGGGTGCATCGCCTACAGACAAGGGCTGCTAGACACAAGGCAGGCCAATCAGCACTGCGACTGATGCGAGTGGCACAGATAGGCAGTGAGCAGCAAGTATGGCAAGCTGGGGGCCCGCACTTGCATTGCCAACCGAGTCACTGCACCATTACAGCTTTGAACAGCGCACCCGGGACACAACATTCCAGTCAATGTCATCGAGCACAACGCGCCGGTCAGGCGGCCGCCGCCCGCTGCTGCCCGGTGCGCCACTGCTGCTTATGCCGCTGGTGGTTGCGCCGGCCCCTGCACAGCGCCGGGCACGTGTTGCAAGGTTGTAGGTCAGCAAGCTGATGGCGAGCTCTGCCCAGCAACACCACAACACACAAGCCATGAACAATACACAGAAGTGCTGCACTGTGCCACAGCTTACTGACGGGCCCATTCCACATGAGAATCCCAATGCAGCAAGAGCCCGCCCACATGCATGCCCAGGGAGGCAGGCACGCACCTGCATCATCCCCCATTGCTATGAGCGCCTCGCCCTGGCTGCCGCCCTGCTCTGCCGCCGCCTTGGCAGCCAGATAGTCTTCAACCGCCTTGCGCAGCCGCTCAGTCTCCTCCTCATCCCAGGCTCCTTTCTTCTGCTGGTCCCCCAGCCTGGAAAGTAGAGGACGAGAATGAAAGCAGGAGTTCAGACGAGGGGTTGTTGACAGCCTAAGCCTTGCTCTCGAGGGATGCTGCGCGCTGGAAAGCATGCATTCGGCGCATGCAGTGGCACTGCCGGAGTCCGCACGTCATGGCCAGCCAGCGGCCGCGGCACGACTTGGCATGCTTTCCAACACAACTGCCAAGCTCTGCACACTTCAGCAGCACCCCCACCTGATGGCCAGCCAGCAGTCGCGGCAGGACTCAGGCATGCTTCCCAATACAGCTTCCCAACAATCAGTCTGCATGCACGCACCTGATGGCCAGCCAGCGGTCGCGGCAGGACTCGGGCATGCGCCCCAGAGCGCCGCCAATCTCCTTCCACTTGCGACCCTTCTCTTCCACCAGCTCCATTAGCCGGGTGTCCTCGCCTGAAGTCCACTTGCCCTGCAGGAACAAGACACAGGGCGCAAGGGCAGTGTGGATGGAGGACACAAGCAACACAGACATAGGACACAAGCCCACTGCGGCTGGATGGGACCAAGCTGCCTACAGCGCCATACACCCGCATGCCTGCCCCAAAACAGGCACGCCTGCTCCTGCCCATAAACACCAGATGATGATCATGGCATGCACAGGCGCGCCTGGTAGTTGCCTTCGTGAAACATGCGCGTGCCGGCCGCCCACACCGACTTGACGGTGCGCTGCGGCAGCTTGGCCGCAATCTGCAGACGCAGCAGACGCAGGAAACAGGGTGATGAGTGAGAGCTCTGGCCATTGAATCGCACGGTGGCAGTGCAGAGCTTTCGCAAAAAGGAGGTGCTTGGGGCACCACCAGGCAGCCTTGCAAGCAGAGCACCGCAGAAGCAAGGTGAGTTGGTCGCAGGCAGTAGGGCTGCCCTGCCACCTGCAGTAGGGCTGCCCTGCCGCCCACTAAAAACCCCTGCCTGACCGCTGAAAAGCGCTGGCTGCCCACCTGCTTCCAGATGGTACTTGATGCAGCCCCGCGCATGCAGCAGCCGATGCGCAAAGTGAAGGCTGCACCGGCCGCACCGGCAGGAGTGCGGCCCTGTGGCCCCGTCGCCCGAAAAAAAGAAGAAAAAAAGCGCTGGCTGCCCACCTGCTTCCAGATGCCCTTGGTCTCTCCGCTCTTGCTGGTGCTGTACAGCCAGCTCATGTCATCGGTGGACAGCCCCTTGGCTGCGGCATACTCGTACACTGCATGACGGGGCAGCAGCAACAGGTAGGTCAATGCACAGCAGTTGATACAGCTGCGGAGGCCAATATGCAACGCCACATGCCTGCCGACGAGCAATCCACAAGGGCAGCACGCCAAGGAGCTTGGCATGCGTGCCGCAAGCCAGCCCAGCCCTGCGCCATGCGTGCATCCCGCACAGCTGCGGAGCTGCTGAAGTTCGCACCCGCTTGGCGGATCGTCCCCTTCTCAGCGTTGCTGAAGGGCCCGCTCTTTACATCCGTGCGCTTTAGCTCCGCTTTCCACCGCACATCGCTCACATCTGGCAGCTCTCCGCTGGGCGCTGCTGCCGCCGCCGCCGCTGCTGCTGCTGCCGCAGAGGGACGCGGGTTGCGCTGCTGGGAGGCCGGCTGCTGGGCACTTCCCTGGCCCTTCTGCTGCTGGGCAGCAGGGCCGCCAGCGGCCGGCTGCTGCACATCCTGCTGCGGAGCAAGCAGCAGGTCAAATGCGCTGCGTGGCTGCTGCTGCTGCTGCTGCTGCTGCTGCTGCTGCTGCTGCTGCTCTTCAGGCGCATGCTTGCGCTTGCGCTTTTTGGCTGCGGGCGCCTCTGCTGGCTCAGCCGCTGGTGGTGCAGCCGCCACTGCAGCAGCAGCTGCCTCCCCATTTTCCGCCGCCTGCTTTGCTTTCTTCCGCTTCTTGCCCTCCTGCTGAGCTGGTGCCTCTGCGGCTGCTGCGGCTGCCATCACCACCTTCTTGCCCTGCAGCACAAAGCCGCCCTTGCCCCTGCGGCAGATGTGGTGGCAGGGAAGCGCCAGTCGGGAAAGAACGGGCAGAACATGAGCGGCAGCACAGGGACGTCCGCTGGCATTTATGCCGCAAGACCCGCTGCATGTACCTTCCGTGTATCATGACACACCTCAACAACCTAACCACCCCGCTCTTCAGTTCCTTCACCTGCTGAGGAAGGCGTCCAGTGATGCCTCAAGTGCATCGGAGCTGTCCGCGCTCTGCTTTGCCGCCGCCTTGAGCGCTTTCTTCTTGGCTTTCGAAGCCTTCAGCTCCTGAGCACCCTTGGCGGCAAACACCGAGGCCAGCACGGCCTGCCAGTCCACCATGGCTCCAGCTTGCTTCAAATTCTGCAGGCGAAAAGAATGGAGAGGTGAGCAGGCAGCAGTGAACAGGCGGCAGTGGCGGCGGCGGCGACGGCGGCGAGCAGGGGTGGCGGTGCGAGCGGGAGCGCTGCTGGGGCCTTGTACTTGCCTGCTGAGCAAATCGGGCCGGCCTGGGAGCCCGGTAAGAGCCGGCAGCTGCACTTGCACGGCGGCGGCGAGCGCTGCTGGACCTGGGGCCTGTTCCGAAGCGCAATCCGGGCCCTCAAGGGTGCACGCAGTGTGCGACCATTGCGTTCGGCTTCTGCCCCTGCGGAGCGTGCTGGCCTCTTCTGGAATGCGCCTGCAGGAGGCAATTCGACGGCTCGCGGCTCGGTGGAGCAATCCCACACATCTACCAAGTTGTTGGGGCTTGCGACAATGTCAGCCGACGAGCTGAAGGTGAAGGGGCCGGGCGACATGCGAAATTCGCAGCGATCGCGGGCTTGGCAGCAGTGGGCATCGCTCGCGGGAATCATTGCCCGCCACCGATCTCGCTGCAAGGGCCGCAAGGCTCCCCAGCCTCCGCCCCCACCCACCGACCGCTGCTTCCGGTGCCGCCTCCGCTGCCTGCACCTCTGGCCCCCTGTGTGTGTGCCACGACCACCCTCATCATGCCCATCCCATGCCACCTTCAAAACCTTTGACAGGCCAAGGGCAACGCCGCCTTCAGCGCGGGCAAGTTCCCGGAGGCGGCGGAGCACTTTAGCGCGGCCATCGGTGTGGATCCGGCCAACCATGTGCTCTACTCTAACCGCTCGGCGGCGCACGCCTCCATGGGCCAGTACAGCCAGGCGCTGGAGGACGCGCAGAAGACGGTGGAGCTGAAGCCGGACTGGGCCAAGGTGGGTGCTGGTCATTTGGGGGAAACTGGGGCGGTACGGGTTTGGCGGGCTGGCCGGCAGGGACAAGAGCTGCCTGCAAGTCGCTGCACCCTTGGGGCGGCAGGGCTGCCGGCAATTAGTTGCACTCTCTCGGGTGCTGCTTGTGTAACTAAGAGCAGGAGCTGTGCTGCCGCCTCGTGCTGTGCCTGCTGCATGAACACAGCCGTACCTGTTGCTGCTATATCAGCTGTGCAGGGCTACTCTCGCCTGGGTGCCCTCCATTGCGTGCCTTCGTATGCGAGAACAAATGTCTGTTGCCCACGTGCATACACGAGACACCTGAAGCTTGCCCTGCTGCTGCTTACCTGTGCAGGGCTACTCTCGCCTGGGTGCCGCCTATCACGGACTGAGGCAATGGGACGATGCGGTGCAGGCCTACACCAAGGGTGCGTGCGCTGCATGCTACGGCAAGAAGTACAGCAAAGTGCTGCCTGCGTGGCGGCCTGTGTGCATGCAACCCAGCGATTGGCAGCGCAGGGCTACGCGCAGGCATGCAGCTGGCCTGCACTTGACCATGCTGCAGCTTCCGCCCCTCCCTCGGCCTGCAGGCCTGCAGCTGGACCCAGCCAATGCGCAGCTGAAGCATGGGCTTGAGGATGCAAAGGCGGCCGCAGCCTCTGCAGCGGGCGGCACTGCAGGCCCCGCCGGCGGCCTGTTTGCCCAGCCAGAGGTGCTGGCGCGCCTGACCACCAACCCACAGGTGCTTGAGCTCGGCTGGTTGCATGCCATGCGCACCTGCTCAGTTGCCATTGCTGGATTGGGTAGCTGGCGGTGCAGGGCAGGGATGACTGGTGCTACCCACCTCTTCCTGGACTGGCTCAATGCTGCCTGCCTTGAGCTGGCCCCACCTGCACTCCCGCACATGGTTTCCTGCCACGGCCTGATTCAATGCCTGCCTCCTCTGCACCTGATTCCACTTGACTCCCTCATGCGGATCTCCTGCCCTTGGCATTCTGCCCGCAGACGCGCGCCTTCCTGGGCCAGCCCGACTTCATGCAGATGCTGCAGGACATCAACCGCAACCCAGGTAAAACGCGCTCCATAGTTTGGCTGCGGGTTTGCTGTCTTATGGCGGCAGTTGTGGCGTGCAGATGCTGCAGGACATCAGCCTCAACCCAGGCGAGCACATTTATTTTTGTGAGGCACGCGTTGGTCAGCAGATGCCGCCGCACAATATGGTATACTTCTCCTGCACACGGCACCGGGAGCCTGGTCATGCCATGTGCTGATCAACGCCCTGCCATGGTTTGCTGTGCAGATGCGACGCAGAAGTACCTGGGCGACGAGCGGTTCCAGCTGGCGCTGCAGGTGGGCGTGTTCCGTTGATCCCCCCTGCCCTGCCCTGCCCTACCCTGCCGTCTTTGGGTTCTGGCTTGGCTTCGCTTTGCCCCTGTACCACCCTTCACCTGCCCGCCCTGCTTTCCACCCTTCTTTCCAGGTCGGCCTGGGCATGATTGTAAAAGAGGGCCCGGATGCAGGCGAGCCACGCGCAACAGCCGGCGAGCAGCAGCAGGGAGACACAGCCGGCAGCAGCGGCGCTGCCGAGCCTGCAGCGGCGGCGGCGGCGGGCAGCGGGCCGGAGCCGATGCAGCAGGATGGGGCGCAGCCGCCGGCGGCTGCTGAGCCGGAGCCAGAGCGGAGCGAGGAGGAGTGGGAGCTGCTGAACAAGTGAGTGGGATTGATGTTCATTTTGCTTGTCACTGTTGCTATTGAAGTTTGTTCAAGCTGCTGCTAGAAGCTGGATGTGCAGGGGCGGATGGGAGGTGCTGTAAGGCTAGAATCTCAATGGTAGCTGCGCCATGCAGCTGCTTTCCCATGCAACTACCTGCAAGCTAAGCTTTGCTGGCCCTGCCCCCAACATGCAAACACACATCTGTGCAGGAAGAAGGAGGCGCTGCAGGAGAAGGAGCTGGGCAACGAGGCGTACAAGAAGAAGGAGTTTGACAAGGCCATCCAGCACTACAACAGGCGAGCCCTTTTAGCATTTTAGTCGCTCGTGTTCGACCATGCCGGCACACCGGCGGGGCATACCTGCTTCACATATTAACCATGTGCATCTTAATCAATAAGTGCCATCTCTAATCCTACTCGCAGGGCCATTGAGCTGTACGACCAGGACGTGTCCTTCCTGTCCAACCGCGCCGCGGTGCACTTTGAGAAGGGCGACTTCCAGCAGTGCATCAAGGACTGCGACGCAGGTGAGAGCAATACATGTATGCACTGTCTGTGCTGCCATGCGTGCTGCCTGGCATATGGAGGGGCCCTAAAGCAGCGCATCAAGGACTGCGACGCGAGTGAGGCACGGTTGGGCCTGCGCGTGTTTTCTGTGGCTCTTGGGGGCCGCACGCTTCTGCTTGCTCACCCCCACACTCTGGTGCCTCTCACCCTCAGCTCGATTGCCGCCATTAATTTGGCCTTGAGCTTTGTGCCGTCATATAGCTGATTGCATGGCCTCACACCTGGCGTGCTTTGCCTGCACATCTTTAGCTGTGGAGTGTGGCCGGCAGCTGCACACCGATAACAAGCAAGTTGCCTTGTCCTAATGCTTCTGCTGCTCCCTTGACCCTCTTCTCACTCCTGCAGCCGTGGAGCGCGGCCGCGAGCTGCGGGCCGACTACAAGCTGATTGCTCGGGCGCTGACGCGCAAGGGCAACGCCCTCGTGAAGATGGGGCAGCTGGAGGAGGCGATTGGCATCTACAAGAAGAGCCTGACGGAGCACCGGTGCGCACCGAGGGCAAATGCTGGGCAGAAGTTGTGGCATCGCGAGTGTGCTGCTGGTAGTGCGTCTGCATGAGTTTGGCTGCACACCGGTTTATGCCCTGCTGTGCCGCTGTGCCTGCTGCTTTGCCGCGTTTGCTGCCGTGGCTTGCCGTGCTGTTCACCCAACGCTGATGCGACGCATTTCTTTACCGGTCCACCGCTGCTTCACTTCCGGCTGCAGCAACGCGGACACGCTCAAGCGGCTGCAGGAGACGGAGAAGGCGCTGAAGGATGCGCAGCAGGTGGGAGGAGGGTGTTCAGATGTGAAGGGTGTATGTCTTGCTGAGGGCTGGGCGCACGTGCCCAGCTGAAGGATGCGCAGCAGGTGGGAGGGGGAGCTCACTTACAGGGAGTTCCTTGTTGATAACGGCTGGTGCAAGCGACCACTGTATGCCAGTTGAAGTGCAGCATGGGCGGTCCTAGTGTGGAGGGCTGCTGCGGGTGGGGCGGAGGGACTGATGAGCATCAAAGGAGTTGCTGCAGGCAGTCAGGCTGCCCTGCTTACCTTGTCCACTTACCTTGCTTCTGATCGCTTTGCTTCTGTGCTTCCTGCTGCAGGCGGCCTACGTCAACCTGGAGATCAGTGCCGAGGAGAAGGAGAAGGGCAACGCGGCGTTCAAGGAGCAGCGGTGAGCTGTCTAGAGCTGAATGCTGGTGTTGCTGTTGCGCATGCTTGCCATGCATGCTGGCTGTAATATGGCAACGCGGCGTTCAAGGACAGCGGTGAGCTGTCTAGAGCAGCTTGGCGGCACAGTGCGAGCTGCTGTGGCTGCTGCGCATGGTGCCGCCGCTGCTCGGGCAAGAGCCCATCAGGAGGAGCGATCAGTGCAGCTGCTGAGCACGGTTGTGCACCACACCCTCTCCTAGTGTGCTACCGTACTTGATGCATCCCAACCGCCCTGCCGGCCATCCCCAAATCTTTGCGCAGGTATCCCGATGCGGTGCAGCACTACAGCGAGGCGCTGAAGCGCGGCCCGCCCTCCGTCAACCCTGAAGCTTTCAAGCTCTACTCCAACCGGGCGGCCTGCTACACCAAGCTGGGAGCGCTCAACGAGGGTGAGGCTGCCCTGGTTTGTTGGGTTGCGGGGAGTTACAGATGGTATAGCTGGGCAGCTGCTCATCCACAGCTGGGCGCGCTCAACGAGGGTCAGGCCATGCTGGAATGTGATGTCTGAGTGTTGACCGGTGCGGGCTGGGCAGATGCACGCAGCAGCGGCCGGTAGCCTGCGCACGTAGCAGCATATCAAAGCTCCCTTTCTGTTCTGTTGACCTGGTCCGCTACAGGACTGAAGGACGCGGAGGAGTGCATCCGCCTGGCGCCCGAGTTCACCAAGGGCTACTCGCGCAAGGGCCACCTGCAGTACTTCATGAAGGTGCGGAAATGCCTCACATGGGGGCAAACGCCGTGTGCTGTCGGTTGCTGAGCAGACGCGTCTTCGGCACTGGGCTGCTGGTGCATAGCACAGGGACCTGCCGTGCCCCTTCAATCTGGGCTGAATGGCTGTGTTTGCTGGTGGGAAAGCCCGGTGGTGCTTGCACCGCAATGGCCGCGGCCGTCCTGCTACCCACATGGCGGCCCGCGGTACGAAGGGTGCGCACAGCAAGCTCCTGCGTTGCAGAGGGGTGCACCTGTGCATTCTGCATGCCTGCCACCCGCCGGCGCGCTCCTCCCCATTGCGCGGTCGGCGGCGCCCCAGGCCCGTGCACACATCTACCACTGTAGTTTCTCAGTGTTGCATCTCAGTTCTTGAGCCTCCCATGCGTTTGGCACTTGCTACTGCTTGCGTGCAGCAGCTGGAAACGTACCAGGGGGCGTCCTTTCCTGCTCTCAACGGCGTTCACTCTTGCCTTTTGTTCTCAGGAGTACGACAAGGCCATTGAGACGTACCAGGAGGGCCTGAAGCACGACCCCGAGAACCACGAGCTCAAGGAGGGGCTGATGCGCTGCGTGCAGGCCATCAACAAGGTGAATGGCTGCTGCTGCTGCTTCAGAAACAGACCGCGGTCTGTGGAATGGATCGCTTTTCCTGGTGCGCACGCAGAACTCCCTGCTTCGACCTGGGTGTCTTCCCTTCAGCCCCACGGGCCGTAAGCTGCTGCCTGAACCCAACAACATACCCTTGATGCACTTCAATTTCTTTCCAGATGAACCGCGGCGAGATTGACGAGGCGGAGCTGAAGGAGCCTGCAGCTTCCCTCCTGCGCCCGCCCCACAGAACCTTGATTCCCGTCACTCCCTTCCATCCTACAGATGTACCGCAACGAGATTGATGAGGCGAACAAAAGCCAGGGCAAACTGCCCACCATCTCAGTCGCATTTGATAAAATTTCCACCCTTTGCAGATGAACCGCGGCGAGGTTGACGAGGCGGAGCTGAAGGAGCGGCAGGCGCGGGCCATGGCTGATCCCGAGGTGCAGAGCATCCTGACCGACCCCGTCATGCGGCAGGTGAAGAACAAGAGGTGCTGAGTTTGCAGGGCCAGCACTAGGATTGATTAGTGGTTGTTGAATGGGAAGTGCAGAGCATTCTGACCGACCCCGTCATGCGGCAGGTGATCTCAGCAGTGCCGCTGGCTGTCGATATGCGCCGGTGTGAATGTCTGCGCATGGGGGGCATGCATGTCCTGTGCGCGCTCGCTGTGCATGAGCGGAAGGCGCCATTTGTGACGTGCCATGCCCGCGTGACAAACAGCCGAACTAGCCACTCGTATCGTTTCTGCCGCAGGTGCTGCAAGACATGCAGGAGGACCCCGCAGCGGCGCAGCAGCACATGCGCCACCCGGAGATTGCCCGCAAGATCGAGAAGCTGGTGGCGGCTGGCATCCTGCAGATCCGGTAGAGGGCAGGCGGCAGCAGCGGCAGCGGCGGCAGCAGCAGCAGGCATCACCTGCATCCTGCAAATACAACAGAGCGCAGGCGGCAGTTGATGTCCATTGTGGTTGGTTTGGCCGGCGGGGCCTAGGTGATTTGAAATCATCTAGGCAAGGTATTTTCGGACATTGAACTTGTTGAACCCTCACGCCTGATGCACAGCGTGCCTTTGTCATTCACTCGTTTCGTTCGTCTGTGTGATCTATCTGTCCGGAAGCATGTCCATTCAGTTGCAAGCTTGGCAGACAAGCGCCTGGAAGTTGGCAGCGGGTACGGGTGCACGCCATGCTGGAGCCAGCACAGGGCCAATGCGACTTGGTGGAGCACTGACCCTCCTGGCTGCAGCCCTGCTGGTGTGGCACATGAGGCCATCAAACCTACCGGCCGCATTACAACGACTCTCTGGCTCGGAGGCTGAGCCCGCACGGCCAGCGGCTTGTTTACAGGGCCTGACGGCTGGCATTCAATCAAATCGACTGGGTAGCAGCAGGAGGGGGAGGGTGGTACAGGCGCACTGGGCGCACGGCCGAGCATTGAGTTCAAAATCGTCGCTCATTTGGTTTGGTTTGCAAGAATTGTAGTGCGCAGAAGGGGCTGATTGACTGGACCATATCAGATAGTGTTGGAGGTACACCCCGCACTGGTCACCGCAATGTGCCAGACCAGCAGGGCTGGGCGCGGCAGCGCCAGGCTGCCGTTCGCTGTTTGCTGAGCCTCACTGCTCACAGCATGCTGCACTGCGCCGCGCCGTGCTGTGCTGCTGCACGCGCCAGGGCAGTTGTCGTGCATCAAGCAGAAACCCGGAGGATTACCGGGTGGCGGAGGCCAGCAGGAACTCAGTTTCAGGCAGGCCCGCCAGCATCTCCAGAGCCATCTTCTCGCTCAGCACCACCAGGCCTGCGAGAAGGGAAGCAGTGCGTATCCGCAGTGGGGCCCTCCCGTGTCAGGTTGCAGGCAGCGCCATGCCAATGCCAACGTTGCAAGCGCGGCAGGTGCGCCAAGTCATGCTTGCCGATGGGCGGCCCGTACTGCTTACCTGCAGTGGGCCCCTCGCGAGCCAGGTTTGCGCGCAGCAGCGCCACCCGCTGCTCCCAGGCGCCCGTGTGCGGCACCACGCTGACCAGGCGCGCCTCAGAGTCGGGGCTCTGCAGCGAGGACGAGTAGGCGGAATCAGGAGGGACGCCAATTTCCAGGTGAGGCAAGGCCTCTTAGTTGCATGAACCAACAAGCAAGCAAGGCACGCATGCTGATTGCCCTCAATCCTGCAGCCAGGAACATTGTTCGAGCCCTCCAAATCTCACGCTGGGCAGGCGTCGGAAGTAGAGCGCCAGGCGCTGCTCGGGCGCCGCGCCCCACTGCCGCAGCTGCTCCGCGCACTCAATCAGGGAGACGGCCCCTGGGAACGAGTCTGCCAGCTCAGCACACTCTGCGCCGCTGGGCTGCTGCAGGCCCGCCAGGCTCCAGTGCAGCAGCACCGGGCCGCTGCCGCTGTCGTAGCAGGCGGGCACGAGGGAGGGTGCGGGCGAGGGCACATCCATGGATGGGTCGCCGAACGCCGCCCGCACAAAGCCCTGGCTGCAGGGAGGTGAGGGCGGAGCGGAGGTTTGAGACAGGCGGTGGGCGGCTGCTCAGCTCAACTACTGACTGCCCTGCCGTTGTCTGCTGGTAAACCGCAATGAGCCAGCGGATGGAGCTCTCACCAAAAGTCAGACATGCCTGCCCCAGCATCGCCCTTCAGGCAATACGCGTCCCCCGGCTTGCTCCCGCCCGCCAGCTGTGCCGCCAGTTGCGCGGTGGCATCCTGCAGTGATTAAGAAAACCGCAATAATAACCATGGCGCTTCCTGCCCCGGCCTCCTGTGCAGTCGGCCTATTAGCGTGGAGAGCGGCGGTGGCGGCAAGTGCAGGGAGCAGCGGCGGCGCGCGCCTGGCAGGTGGTCAGGACGGTGAACTGCCGGCCCGCCCAGTCATCTGTGCCGCCAAATTGCTGCGCACGAACCGCGCAGCCTGCCCTGGCGGCCCGGCGCCCGGCAACCTGGCGAGGGCGCCCCGCCGAGGCCGGTAGCGCCAACTGGGCTGATCGCAACGCGAGGGACGGCATCTCGGATTGCTGATGGCTGCACGGTGAGCACAGCAAGCGATCAACGGGAGGTTGTAGGATTTTGGTGGCAGCGGCGGCAGAGCGGGCGCAGCGGGTGCGGCCGCCCCCGCACGCCGGGTCCGGCAGGCAGGCAGCTGCTTGCCGCACTAGAAACCAATTCAAAACCTGAGCCAATCAATCGACTGGAATCGTTTAAAGTCTTTGGACTCCCGCCCGGCCATCCGCTCTTGCTGAGTATCGCACAAGATATTGCCGGAGTGCATGCAGGCATACCTGCATTTGCCGCCTGGCCACAGCCGGCGACCTTGGAGTTGCAGCAGGAACCAGAAAGCAGAGATGGAGCCAAGGCACAGCCATCTGTCCGGTAACTACATCGCTGGGGATGCTTTGCCTTCATTCCTGGTGCTGCAATGCAGCATGCTTTGGTCCCACCCCTGCTGCACTGCCGCACGAGAGCGTGGGTGGCACCGTGCCTGGTAACCAGGCGAGTGAGACTGGGAACCACGCCCCGCCATAACATGACGGAGGTGACAAACATGCAAGCTTTGATGACATCATGTACAGACCATTGCTGACTTGGAAGCACGGAGGCAGCACCAGCGCCGGTGGCCGGTGGCCATGTGCGGCAGTGCATGCACCGCCGTGCCGGTGCATGCACTGGCCTGCGGCAGCACAGTTGGTAAGGGCGACGATGCTGGTGTATCCTGAAGCGCTTCTTTCTTCGACACTAGAATGCAGGGGTCAGGCAGGCAGTCAGGCAGGCGACAGTTTGGTAGCATGGTTGATGCCTGCCATGCATGCCCAGCAGCGCTGGCGCCGGCGCCACGGCGGTCATGCCCAACCCGCCTGTGCGCCATCACCCGCCTGGTTTAACATGAACACGTCACGCCATGACTTTTCCACCCACCGCAGCCACCACAAACGTCCTCCTGCGAAAGTTCGCCAGCGCCCAGCCGTAGCCCATATGGTAACCGGCGCGCCGTCTAGGCACTGACTGCAACAGCATTCCAAGGGTCGAGAAGCCGCGCTAGCTCAAGTGACGGCGGACAGGCAGTGCTGACTGCCCGGGCCGGCCGTGACATCGCCTCTGAAACCTGTGCCACGCATGATGCAGGTGACGGTACCAGTGATGGCACGCTGACCGGGCTTGAGGAGATCACGGAGATTGCGGCAGGCAGCCGACATAGTTGCGCTGTGAGGTCCGGCGGTTCGGTCACTTGCCGAGGTGCGCACTTGCTGTTGAGCCCGCAAGCAAGCGGGAAACTGTGAGCGCCGTGCAACTTCCAAGCCTGCCTACGATGTTTACATACATGCGCATGCTTGGTCGGTGCATTCCTGCAGGCTGGTCATTGTATCGCCAGCTGGACGTGCCCAGAGACCTGCCGCCTGTGACACAGCTTGCAGCGGGTGCCCTGCACACCTGCGCTCTGGTACCGCGCCGCTAACGGAGTTGAAGGACCTGCCGTCTTGCCTCAAAGTCACCTGCCGGGGGCTTGCCCAGTGGTTGAGGCCAGACCGCAATGCCGGTCCTCCTGGGGCATCCCCTCCCCCACAATGGACAGCTGCTTGAAAAAGCGATGCGATTTGCCTTTGCTTTAGCACGAACAAAGTGGTTTGGTTTTATGCGCCTCCAGCCCCATTCACTGATGGCACCTGCGAATGCACGTTGATTCTACCTGCCCTTGCTGTTTTGCTGCACAGCGCTGGACTGTCAATATATGCAGCTGCTAGCAAGGGAGCAATGCGCTTGCTTGCCGCCAGCCTCTCCGCCTTGCTGCAGCTACAGATGCCCAAGCGCTCGCAGCGATCGCCGGCTGTGCGGTGCGGGGCTGTGCATGCCAATGTTGGGACACGGCATTGCAATCGCTTCCAGCGCGGTGTTGACACACATGCTTACTCCACTAGCATGATGGGCTGGACTCAATGAATGAATTTGATGTTGGCAGCCGGGGGCCGGGGATGAGCGAGCGGCCCCGTGGCAAGCGGCGGCGGCAGGGGTGCCAGCAGGCTGTCGCCTCTAGCTTTGAAGGTCTGCCAGCAGCGTCATTTGAAGCGCTGCCAGGCGCGCCAGCGGCGGCTGCAGCGAGTTTGAGAGCGTGAGGGAGCGGAAGCTGCGGCAGGCGGGCCTTCAGGCGACTGGAAGCGGTGTAGAGGGTGCCGATCGTAAGAAGGGCGAACGAGCTGATGCTTGGAGCCAAGCATGCCCTTTAGGGTTTGTGTGCTGAGCTTCTGTGGCCAAGCGACGCCCGGTCCTGCTGATCGTGCACACGGCCCGTTTCTCGCCACTGCCGCCAGCCCATCTGCACCGTCATTCGGCTCTGCAGCTGCCAGCTTTGGCAAGGCTTTCGGAACCCACACCTCGCAGGCGCGCTGCAGGCCGCCCTGCGCTCTTGCCCTGCTGGATCTGGCTGAGCGAGGGTGTCGGGAGGCGCCTAGCCCGAAACGAGGGGCTGCAGTTGCCGCCGCCGGCGCTCGCCCCCTGCGCCACCGGCTGCTGCCGCTGCTGCAGCCGCGGCGCCCCATTCATATTCGCTCATCTTGCGCCTCCTTGCGCCTGACGCTACCTGCAGCAAACATGGGCATTGTCGATGCCATGCGGCGGCTGAGCGGTGAGCCGCCCCTGCAAGCTGCAGCTGCCTGCCGCCGGCGCAGCGCCGCTCCTGCTCAACAGCAGCACATGCTGCCCCGTCCGCGTGCTGCATGCAACTACATCCGCTGAAGCCGCTGATGTGCTGCCTGCAAGACACATCTGCACCTTGCAGGCCGACCCTACAGCGGGGAGACTGAGCCCAAGTCGCCCCGGTCGCCCCAGGCCACGTGGAGGGACACAGACCCAGGGTGAATGCTGGCACGCACTTCACACGCTGCAACCCTGTTGCACCTGCGCTGGGCGGCACAGGCGGCACACAGGAAAGGCATCAGCACGCGGTATTGTGTGTCGCGAGCTGCAGTGCCCAACGACTCAATCTTCCTCACGTGGCGGCATCCTGCCCTTCGTTTGCTTGCAGCTACAACCCCAACATGGCCAAGACGGGGCGCAGCTACTACGACACGGTAGAGAACAAGAAGGCTTCGCCCGGCATCTGGTGCGCTTGTACTATGCAAGCAAGTTCAGTAGGGTCTGTGGGGCAAGCTGAGCAGCCTGCCTGCTGTGACACGATGGACGACAAGAAAGCCTCGCCCGGCATCTGGTGCGCTGGATGTTTCATGCCAGCACATCAGCCGTTCTTGCCCAGCTGGGCATTCTTGAACATGGCGGAGGGCAAGCAGGCATCACCTGGTGTCTGGTGCGGTCGGGCACTGCAGTGCACGCCGTGACTGTGTGCAATGATGCAGCCCGTCACGCCCTTGCTTCATCCACACGCGCAGGGACTGCCACCGGCAGGCGTTACCCATCTGAAAGCTATGCTCCAGCCTGCCTAACATCGTTTACCATCTGCCACTTGCAACCGCCTTGCAGGGACTACCACCTGCAGTCTGAGAAGGCTGAGCGGGAGGCGAGCCACGACGTGCCGCGCGCCGCCTTCAAGTCCATGGGCGCCTCCACCACTCCCCAAGGTGAAGCAGTGTTTGCCTCATTTGCCGCAAATGAACGCGGCGTTCATAACATTTTGGTTGAAACAGTCGGAAATGGGTGAGGGCAGGGCGTGGCGTGCGCCACATTCGAGTTCATGTGCGCCTCCGCCACGCCCCAGGGTAAGCCTGTGCTGCAGCCGCCTCAGCCCCGTGAAATTTTTGCCCCTCAGCTGGCTGCCTTTCAAGTGGCTGTGTTCTGCTGCTGCTTTGATGGTGAACTGGCTTGCTTCGATTCAAATTGCCTGCAGGCGATGTGCTGGATGCCTCTGCCCTGCGCAAGATGTTTGCCTCGGACCGCGTGGACCAGCTGATGGCTATGGCCGACAAGAACAAGGTGTGATGGGGGATCGGTGGGGGCCGGTTTGCATTGGTAACGGCACAGCTGAGCCGCAACGGCGGCACGCGTACCGTACGGCTGGGCATGCAGACAAGTCGAGTCTCATAATGCTGTCAGCCAGCGTGCCGCCATGTTTGCTGCCTCTGCTGTGCATGCCCGCCCCACAAACCCCTGCTGCCGGTGATCCATTCCTGTTTTCAGGACGGCAAGATCGACTTCAAGGAGTTCTGCGACCTGATCCGCAAGTACCCCTGCGACTGAGCGATACATAAGGCAGATGCATGGACCAATCCCTGCAATAAATGCACCGTTTCACACCGGGCCACGGGCGCGGCGCTGATTGACGCGTCCCCAAGTAAACTCCTCTCCCAAGCCAGTGGCGCCACGGCACAGCACCACGTGCGGCTGAAGCCGCTGCTGCCCTCAGCCACTTCCTCTGTTTTCCCCGTCCTCAGTTTTCCAGTTCTTCTGGCTTTCAGACTTTCAGATGATTGTGCTTTCATCCTGTCCCTACGCCACAGCCTGCTGCCTCGCCACTGCTGCTGAGGCAGTGAGCCTGCTGTGCTGCAACGGCCGACCCTTCTGTAACGAACGACGCAAGCTATCTGGCACTGCAAATGAGCCACACGAAGCCGCCGCAGCCCCAGGCACTGGCGGACTACAGCCCCCAAGCACTGGCGCTGGTCGCCGGTCGGCGGCAGGCAGCGGGCAAGGCGCCTGCCGCTGCCGCCGCTGGCCTTGTGAGCTCACCCGCCCGTCTAGCAGCTGCGTTGCTTCACTTCCCGCATCCTCATCCACCTTGAGCTGTGCAACACGGCCAATCAGCAAGAAGGAGGAGGCCCAGCAAAACCCTCGCTCGGACGGCAGCCCCGCAAGCCTCGCTCGCAGCCCCAGAGCGCCGGTGATGGGCAGCAACTACACGTCGCTGCCGGACGGCCTGCCGTCGCCCGACGGCGGCCCACAGAGCTTCGCTCCTCCCCTGCCAGCGGCATCGCAGCAGCGGCGCGGCCTGTGGGATCGGTGAGATGCAGCACAGATGATCTGAGCTGTCGCGGTGCTTGCAAAGGGCCTGCCTTCCTGCCGCCGCCGCCGCCGCCGCCGCCGCCGCTCCCTTTGCCGGCGCTCCAGGCGACATTCTGCCTTCGCTCAACCCGCACTTCGAATCACCGCAGAGCCAAGGCGTGGGCGCACGCGCGTGTGCGGGTGCCCTGGTCGCGGCAGGCGCAGGAGGCGCCGGCCCCCAGCGGCTACCTCACGCTCATCCCACTGTCGGATGCTCGGCTGCAGCCGCGCGATACGCGCCTCACAGCAGCCTGGCTCCTGCTCTTTGCGCTGTTTGTTGCGGGCGCTGTGTTTGTCACGGTGAGCGGGGTGCCGAGCTGCTGGGCACATGGTCTGCTGAGTGGCTGCAGGTGGGAAGTGTGTGAACGACAGCTACTAAAACAGGAGAGGTTAGCTGATTCCCTGGCTCTGCCTCTGGCTGCTGCTGCTGCTGCCGTGGCGGCCTCGTGATGCAGGTGCCACGCGGCGTCAGCATAGGGGAGGTGACTGTGAAGACGGACAGGATAGCTTGGAACACAACCAAGGTGCGCCGAGGATGCTGCTGTGTTGAACCTGCATTTCATTTCAGCGAGTGGGACGGAGTGCACTGCTATTGAGTGTCAAGGCATCGCTTGTGGCGAGGCATTGAGTGCCACTCTGCATCTGTTGCAGCTTTTTGCTGGCATGCAATGCAAAGCTGTACCATGTCCACGCCGCTCTTCCAGTCTTGAGCGCTCTGCCTCCCTACTGCCCCTCGTGCTGCGCAGTCCACTTACCAGCTGAAGCTGCTGGCCCGCGTGCCGGTGTACAAGTGAGCTGGGCGACAGCAGCGCATCCTTGATGCCACGGTGGGAGTGTAGATGTCTGGGGATTTGTTGGTGCTTGCGCGTCGTGTTGGCTTATGCCTTGAAGTGCTGCCCAGCAACCGCCCCCGCCACTGCCCACCTCTGTGTGCTGCAGCCCCAACTACCTGTCGGCCACAATAGAGGGCGACCTGCATATCCTGTTTTACCGCACAGTTGCTGGGCGCAGCCAGATAGAGCGGCTGCGCTTGCCGCCCCGTGCAGCTCCAAAGGTGAGCTTTGGCACGTCTCAGCTGCTGGGCGCAGAGCACTGGGTTGCGAGACAGTGAAGTGCAGGCTGGTTGGCCGTCGCCCTGTACAGCGTAATGTGCATATTGCACCCTCAGTCTCCTGTTTGCCGACTTTGCTGGCGGCCTGCTATACCCACAGATGGTGGAGGTGGCCATTGACGCCAGCGAGGTGCCCAGCGACTACATCCTGGCCATCCTGTCGCAGTGCAGCACGTTCCCAGAGGTGGGCAGGGGCGGGGAGGATGCCCTGGATTTGAAGCCGGTAGGGGCTGATTCTAGAAGGCAGTCAAATGGCAGTCCATGTCTTACTCTTGGGGGCAGGATGCATGCAGCAGGCCAAGCGGAGAGCCAGCTCTGCATGCCGGCTCACGGCGCAGCTGCTCGCTTGCCGTATCACATGGCCTCTCACGAGCGCTCAGCCGCCCCTTGTTCTGCACCTGCAGCACCGCCTCACACAGGCTCTGTTGTGACCTTTCTGCTACACCCCCGCAGATGCTCATCTTCTTCCTGAAGGGGCGGCTGATGGCGCGCTACCTGGGCATGCGGCAGCACCTGGCCACGCTGGACACCTACTTCCTCATCAACTGCAAGTGAGTGCACGATGCAGAGGAAAGGCGCAAAGTGGGGAGGTGGGCAAGCCCAATGAGCCCTTTTAATGGTCTGCTCTGCCGGCATGCCTCCACCTGACATCCATTCATGTTTTATTAACTCATTTCAGGGACCCCAGCATGGCAGCAGCGCGGGCGGACATGCTGCCGCAGCTGCCCGGCCGGATAGGCGGCGAGGCGGCGCCGCAGCTGCCCCCGCTGCACACTGGGTAGGGCAGTGCCCTTGCATGGCTCCTGTACATGCTCCTACGCCATATGATGCATACTTTTTGTTGTATCCAGTTGTATCATCTGCTTCTCATGCGTAAAAAGTCCTGTTCGAGAGTCGTGGCACAGCCGCCCTGCCCATGCCGCCCGGCTGGCGGCGGCGGCAGGCGAAGAAAGTCAGGCGCTGGGTTGCCGCATGCAGCTCCACAGCGCGCTACTCAACATGCAGCTGGCCACAGCCGCGGCGTGAGCCGGCTGTCGCGGGCAAAGTCGAAACGTCAGGTGGGCTCTGAACTCAGCGGGAGGCCGCTGCTCCCTGTCGCAGCACTGCGAACGGGCGAGCCACGTCTCGAATGCCGCCGCTGCCAGCCGCCTGGCCAGCGCGAGTGCCTCACCGCCGCCGCCGCCGCCGCCGCCGCCGCCCGCAGGCGCCAATGAAGACGGTGCCGGCAGCCAGCACGGCTCCGCAGCAGCAGGCGTACACGCGGGCCTACCGGGATGTGACGGCACATGTAGAGTTGGACGAGGCGTTTGCCAAGCTGCGGGCGGCGGCAGAGTCGCACGCCGGGCTGCTGCAGAAGCAGGCGGCGGTGCGCGTGCGCAACTGGCTGAAGAAGCTCTCTGAGGAGGTGCGGGGCATGGGGAAGAGCACTGCGATTGCATCAGTTGCAGTATAGTCAATGCCCTGCTGATGGCCGCCATGCATATCGCCCGCCCTGTTTCACGCCCGCCCACCGCATGACCATGCCCGCTTGTCCCCCCACCTGAACCCACCTGCGTCCCTGCCCCGCAGACGGCCAACGTGGTGTGGAAGCGCAACCGCAATGCGTACGCGCGCCTGCTTGTGGAGCAGCTGCGCTGCGGCAAGCTGGTGGAGCCGTTCACCGCCCAGCCACCGGGCGGCCCGCTGCCCACGCTGCCCAAGCACCTGGCCTATGCTTTCAAGCCGCCCCGCAGCAGCCCCGCAGCGGCCGCCACAGCCACTGCCGCCGCCGCCCGCAGCCCTGGCGCAGCCCATGCAGTGTCACATGCAGCGACGCAGCAGGCGCTGGCACAGCAGGCACGGAGCCAGGGCACACAGCAGCAGTCGCTTCGCTCGGCCTCTGAGCAGCTTGATGAGTATCTGGGCAGGGCAGACTTCCGGCGAGCAGAGGCGGCAGAGGAGGAGGCGGCAGTGGCGTCCGCCTTTGTGCCGCGCGAAGCGCTGGGTGCCAGCAGCCTGAGGGCAGCAGGCGCTGGGGCAGCTGGTGCTGGGGCTGCACCGCAGCTGCTGCCGGGCACACGCATGCAGCTGCGTGGTGCTGAGGGGCGGCGAGTCGACAGGCGTGCTCAGATGGGGAGTGTTGTCTGTTGTGGGGCTGGACGAAGCAGTGCCTGGCTGCTCTGCTTCACACTCACGTGTCACCAATGCTGCCATCACCTCAGGCCCGCGTTTTATGAGCACCCCGCCGTTCCGCCCATCACTTGCAGGCACCAGCTTGGCGATGTGGGGTGGCAGCCCAGCAAGCTGGAGCTGGAGGCTCAGCTGGGTGCTTCCCGGGAGCGCCAGGCCCAGCTGGAGTGGCGCCTGGCCGCCATGGAGACGATGCTGAAGCAGCACTCTGCTCTGTTGGCGCCCGCTGTGCCCGCTGCGCCGCTGGGCAGCCTGCTGGATGCCATTGATGACGGCCACGTGTCGCCGCCCCGCTCCAAGGTGGGTGGCGGGTTGGGGGAGGTGTGTGTGCACTGTGTGCAGGCTGTTGTCGCCTGATATGAGCCTGTGCAGCTGATTGTGCAGCGCAAGCCTGGCAGTGAGTGGCTTTTGTTGCAGGCACCGGGGCTTCTGTGTCAGCACACCTTCATTCAGTTCCACTGCTGCTGCCTGATTCCGCTGCAGGGTTCCGGCAAGCAGGAGCTGGATGAGCTGATTCAGCGGTACGAGGCCAAGCGGCAGCAGTGGCGCTCCCCTGCCTGGGCGGCAGGCGGCGCCAGCAGCGGCGCTGGCGGCAGCCCGCGGCGGCGCCCGGCGCAGCCCCCGCTGGAGCCCAGGTGGGCTGGGAGGTGGGCAGGCATTGTGGCCACGCCTGTCTCCCTTTATCTGCGCTCTGCCTTGTCTGCTGGTGTTCGCACTAAGTTCTGGTTCACAGGCACCATAACCTCACTTCAGGTAACCGAAGCTCCCCTCCTGCTTGCCCTGCAGTGATGAGGCCGCGATCTTGCAGCAGCTGGACGCTTTCCAGCGGCAAACAGAGACGATCCGGCGCGCCCTGGGCGGCGGTGGCGGCCCTGGCATCGACAGTGACAGCGGCTTGGCGCCGCGGCAGCTGGCCAGCTCCCTGGCTGCTGCGGCCAGCGAGTGGGGTGGGCCTGAGGCCACGCCGCTGCGGCAGCACCCATCTGGCCTGAGGGGCGGCGCCCACACGCCAGGCCCTGGCATGAGGGGCGGCACAGACCTGTTTGATGGGCTGCCGCCCTCGCCTGCGGCGCTGGCGGCCCGCAGCTGGGCGCAGCAGCAGCAGCAGCAGCAGCAGCAGCAGCAGCAGCATGCCAACCGGCATGTGCATCATGCGGGCCACCACTGCTTCGAGCAGCAGCAGCAGCAGTCAGCGCAGCCTCCAGCTGCTGCCCAGCGCAGTGGAGCAGCGGCACCACCTGACCAGCAGCAGCGGCAACAGCAGCAGCGGCCACGCAGCCCCATAGGCCCTGATGTTCGTCACACAAAGAAGTCGGCGGCAGCGGCGGCAGCAGGTGCCAGCTCAGCCCTGCAGCGGCTCAAGAGCAGGCGGCCGGCATCAGCGGGGGCCCAGGCTGCTGAGGCACCGCTGGCTCCCGCACCTGCGGTATCAATACAGCAGGCACAGTTGCAGCCGCCGAGCGAGAGCTTGCCATCGCCGCCACAGCCTCCCCAGCAGCAGCCCCAGCAGCCCCAGCAGCAGCAGCAGGCAGCCAGCCCTTGGCAGGAGCCGGCTCTTGGAGCGCCTGTGCAGCCGGCGCCAGCCGAGGCAGCAGCAGCGACATCCCCTGCTACCCAGCTGCCGCCCGACTCCAACGCGGCGTTGGTGGCGGAGGTGCGGCAGCTGCGGTCCAAGCTGCTGCAGAGCCTGCAGAAGCATGCACCTGAGCTTGAGGCAGTGGGTGTTGGCTCCCTGCTAGCAGGTGCCCGCTCCTCTGCTGGGGCCAGCAAGCTACAGGCGCCACTGCTGCAGGCTGAGCACGAGGCGGCAGGCAGCCCCGGCGGCGGCTGGCGGCTGGCGGCCGGGACAGGCGATGCCTCGCCGCCGGCCACAGCAGCACGCAGCGGCGGCATGTTCCGCCTGACTGACCAGTCCAGCCTGGGGGTCGAGGCCTGGGCGCCTGCAACCGGCGTGGCCAGCAGCAGCAAGTTCCGCCTCACAGACGACAGCGGCATTGGTGGGGAGTTTGGCGGCGGCAGGCAGCGCTTGAGTGACCTAGGCGGCAGCTTTGGCGGCTTGGGCAGCGGCTTTGGAGGTGCAGGCAATTTGGGCAGCTTGGGAGGCACGCCGGCCAGCATGCTGAGCGGCGGCGCACACCTGGCACGGCTGGGCAGCCTGGAAGCAGGCAGCGGCTTCAGCCTGGAGGCATTCGAGGCGCAGACTGAGGCCCTGCGGCGCCAGCTGGCGGGTCTGTTGACAGGTTTTTGTTCTATTGCGCCGGATGGTGCTTCCCTTGAAGCACGGTGTACGAGCACGTGCGCCGGCGCCGGCTCCATGTTGACTGCTGACCCGACTGACTGTTGACCATCTCTGATTGATTTCACACTGCTTTGACCGTATTCTATTGGGGAGTTGTTGCGCCTGTGTGTAATTGTGAGCAGGCAGCAGGACAAGTGGCAGCCAGAGAGGGGGGCTAGCAGGGGAAAGACAGGCAATGGTGGTACAGAGGGCAATGTATGGCAGAGTCGAGCAAAAAGAGGGTCAGTAGGGTACATGGTCAAGCTATCCTGATGGCCACCGAGCATTCAGGAGCAATCTCGACGCCCAGGAGCAGCGGCGTGCTCACTGCCGTGGCGCGCCGCCCATTGTTGCCTCTGGCAGCCGCTCAATCGAGTACCTGCAAGCAGAAGATTGAGAGGCAGCGGTCGTGGGGTTGGGTGGGCATGGCGACGAATGCACCCGGCTTAGCAAGCCACATGCTAGCCACATCAGGGGGCATGCCAGTGATCAACTCTGCTGGGCATCCCTCAACATCCAGCCGAATCAGTTGGTTTCCAAGCTCACTTGTGCGACTGGATGTACATGATGGGCACACCCGGGATCTTGCGGATGCGCCTGCAAGGGGGCAGAGGACACGAGTGTGAGTGGATATGGTAGGGCTGAGGTGCTGGGGCCCCTGCAAAATGGCCCCCAGCAAACTGGTTGCACCCTGGACAACTGGCGGCACGTGCCCTGCCCACCGGCCTTCCACCTAACCAAAGAAGCCCGCACATGCATGCTGTCGCATCCATCCCTCCCCTGCCTGCGCTGGCTGCGCTGCGCTGCGCTGCGCCTGCGGCGCCCCCCACCTGCGCAGGTCTCGGTCGCAGGTAGCCACGATGTAGCAGCGGTGCTGCTTCACGCGCTCGCAGATGCAGTCGTCGGCGTACGTGCCCTTGTGCGTGCACGGCAGCCGCTCAATGCGCGGGTCCTGCATGGGTAGTGTAAAAGAGTCGGGGTGTTGGCAAAGCTTGCGTACGTGTTCTTGTGCGTGCACGGCAGCCGCTCGATGCGCGGGTCCTGCAGTGACGTGGGAGGGCAGGGCATGTGCAAGGGTTGGACACACGATCAGCCGGCAGGTCAATGCAGCCACTCTATGCGCGGGTCCTGCAATAGGCACGCGGAAAAAGGGGGCGAGGTGTGGGCGAGGCACCGGAAGCAAGGCTGCGTGGGAAACTCGGCAAGAGAACAACACATCACAACCACCAGCTTGCCTTTGCAATCTTGAGCGCCACGCGGTACTTCTGCCCCAGCTTCTCCAGCTCCGCCAGCACGCAGTCGGTGATCATGGGGGTGCACTCGGCGTACAGGCAGTCCATCATGCCCTGCAGGTGAACAGTTGCAGTGGGCAGTAAACAGTGAGAAGGGGCCAGACAGCAGTCGGTGATCATGGGGGCAGTCCATCACGCCCTGCAGAAGTGGCGGCTTCACCAGCACGAGTGGAGCATGGAGAAGGAGGCCAAGGGCAGCTTGCATTGCAGCCAGCCCCGCATCGCAGCTAGCCCCCATACGGCCCGCCAGACCACTACCATTCTTCTGTTTGCCCCGTGCCCACTGGTAGCGGGCAACTGCACCAGGCAGCTGCAACTGCTGCAGCGCACCTTGACCAGGTCGATCTTGTTGCGGATGGAGAAGTTGATGAAGTTGGTGTCGATGATGACCTGGCGATGGAATAGAAAAGGACATGCGACAACCGTGAGAGCTGTCCAGCAACGTGAAGCAGAGAGCACCAAAACGCAGCAGCAGCAGCCGCGGCAGCGTGGCGGCGGCGGCAGCAGAAGCAGCAGCATCTCTGCAACAGTAGCGCTGACTGCATAAGCCGCCCACCTGGTAGGGCGGCCCCAGCTGCGTGTTGTATCGGAAGAAGAGCGCCGCGGGCGTCTTGTCACTGCGGGTAAATCAGGCAGAAAAGCTGCAACAGCTTGAGGCAGCCCTGCTGGCAAGCAGGGAGGTGGCCCGCAGGTGCAAGCAGCACCGCAGGAGGCAGTTCATTTTCTTCTGCACCACAGCACGCGGCACAATTGTACATGCGTTGCTATTTCAGCAGCAGGCAATCGCAGCGGCAGCAGCAGCAGCGACGGCGGCCAGCTGTCACTCACACATGGCGCACATCATCCTCCTCCTTCTTCTGGGGCTTGGGGCTGCAAGGGAGATGGTAGGCAGCAATTCAGTGCCTCACTTTGATCGGTCCAGAGTGGCTCCACACACTTTGCAGGGCATGCACGGATCCAGCACCCAAGTTGCCAGCGCCGCACAGCCTGCGGCAAGCCGCCGGGCGTGCCAGAATCCATGCAAATGCACCAAATGCTGTGCACCCAATGTACGCCGGCAAGCATGAAGGCAAAGGCGGTGCTCACGGCTTCAGGTCCTTGGGATTCATCATCCGCTTGACCTCCGCAAACTTGCGCGTCTTCTTGGCTTTGCCCATTGTGCCTCGCTGCTGCTGCTGCTGTTGGCTGCTGCACACCTGGGCTGGAAGGGCCCTGCGGCAAGGCGCGCCGGGCAAGCAAAGTTGGCGTGCGGCGGCGGCGGTGGCGGCAGCAGCGCGAGAACTGAGCGGCGGAGGTGCTTCTGCACACATCTGCACTATCCGCACAATCATCACACCTGTCTAGACGGGAGACAGAGTGCACTGGCGTGCTGCTCGCTGCCAGTGCGCACACGAAGGGCACGGCAGCGCATGCTGCGGTATGCCACTCACTTGATGTAGAAGTTGAATGTGTTGGAGGACAAGCACGGGGCAGCTGGACGCCTGTGGCCGCCGGCCGCTCTTCGTTTCGAGCGCTGCAAGGTTGTGAGCGCTAATAGGCTGAACCGTATAACAGGAGAATAGATGCAAAGCCGGTGCAGCACGCCGTCACCGCCAGCAGCGCTGCCAGCAGCCCAGCAGGGCGGCGGCGGCGGCAGCGCCACATGCATGGGGCGACCTTTGCGCCCTGGCGCAGCATAATTGCGCTGCTGATACCTGTGCAAGTACATGCAGTAGCGCGGGCATGCCCAAAACCAAGCCAGCGCCGGCGGCGGCGCCCGAGCCGGCGCAGGCCGAGGAGGCAGCGCCGGCCCAGGAGCCCGCCGAGCAGGAGCCGCAGCGGCCCCCAACCTCCCGCATCTGCGTCAAGAACCTGCCCAAGTATGTGGATGATCGTCGCCTGCGCGAGCACTTTGCGGCCAAGGGCGAGGTCACGGACTCCAAGGTCATGCGCACCAGGTGGGCAGGGGCCGATGAGCGCCGGCAGCAAGGGAGCCGCCCTGCGCCAGGGCGCCGGCGCCGGCCGCTGCTCGAGCGCCGCCCGCTGCCGCCTCAACAGTTAGCCGCCGCCCCCCCATTGGATGTGCCGCAGGGACGGCAAGTCGCGCTGCTTCGGCTTCGTGGGCTTCCGCACGCCTGCAGACGCAGAGGCGGCGGTCAAGTACTTTGACCGCTCCTTCTTCGACACCATGCGCCTGGCTGTAGAGGTGCGGCTGGCTGTGCAGGGCGCTGATGTGCATCAATGATAGGCAGGAGGTTGGAATGTGATGGCATCAGTCACATGCAGCAGTGTGTGAAGATGCTGCTCTTGACTGCACAGTGATTGCTGCTGAGCTGGGCACCGCTGCTGCAGTGCAAGTGCAGAGCCGCTGCTGCTGCTTGCATCGCCCGCTCCGCTCTCATTCCCCACCCCGCCCCTCCCCGCCCCTCCCGCTGCTCAGTTTGCTTACAAGGCCGGCAGCGGCGCAGCGCCCCGGGCCTGGAGCAAGTACACAGAGGGCACCAGCGCACACAAGCGGCTGGCGGCGCCCGAAAAGACGGGGGCCAATGCTCAGCCGCTGGGCGCTGGCGCCGACGGCGCGGCGGCTGGGCAGCAGCAGGCGGGCAAGAAGGGGAAGAGGAGCAAGGAGCCGCTGCCTGAGGAGGGTGAGAGCTGCTGCTGTTGGCACACTTGTACAGCGCCAGGCTGCTGCTTCCAATGGCCGGCTGTTATAAACTCCTGCTGGGTTGCTGGCTGGCTGTGCGGAATCAACATGCCGTGTGGCGTGCATTGGGGCCAGCGGTGGTGCTGGATGTTGTGCTGCTATGCAGTAGCAGCGCCTTTACCGGGTGCCTATGCACGGCATCCACTGCCTACCCTATGCATGTCTCTGACTCCTTTTGCATCCCATCCAATGCTCCTCCTGTGCAGCCGACCCCAAGCTGCGCGAGTTCCTGTCTGTCATGCAGCCGCGCAGCAAGCAGGCGTTCTGGGCCAACGACGACCTAACAGCGCCCGGCTCCCTGGCAGCCGCAGCGGCAGGTGGCCAGCAGCAGCAGCAGCGGGGCAAGAAAATGGCAGCGGCAGCGGCAGACGAAGAGGGGGGCTCAGATGATGAATACGAGGATCTGCCTGCTGCAGCGGCGGGCGGCACGCCCAGCAGCAGCGATGGGGGCAGCGGCAGTGAGGAGGAGGAGGAGGAGGATGAGGAGGGCAGCGGGGAACAGCAGGAGGGTGATGGGCTGGTGCGCAATGCGGCTGTGTCAGACCTGGACTATCTGAAGAGCCGAGTCAAAGCCAACTTTGATGACGATGAAGATGCATGGGCGGCGGGCGGCTCAGCGGATGCAGGCGGCAGCAGCAGCGATGAGGATGCAGAGGAGGAGGAGGAGGAGGCAAGCGGCAGTGAGGAAGAGGAGGAGCAGGCAGCAGCGGGCGGCAGCGGCTCAGATGGCGAGCCAGCAGCGGCGGCAAGCAAGCAGCAGCGGGGGCGGCGAAAAGCTGCGGACGCTGCGGATGCGGAGCTAGATGCCATTTTCGGCGGCGATGGTGGCGGCTTGGAATCAGAGGGAGAGGATGCAGGAGCAGAGGCGGAGGAGGTTGGGGAGGGCCAGGAGGCCAGCGATGCCGATGCTGACATGGCAGATGCAGCAGAGGCGGAGGAGCGGCAGCAGGCGGGCGCCGGCCAGGGACCGGCAGCCACCGTGGTGCAGGCGGGGGACGAGGCCAGCATTGCAGACACGGGGCGCCTGTTTGTGCGGAACCTGCCGTACACAGGTGGGCGGGGGGTTTCTTGTGGCATGGCGGTGGCTCAGCTGCTTTCTGGAACATTTTGGTGAGCTGGGCCTTTGCTTGTGTCGCGCCGATGGGCTGCCCTGCCCTTCCGCTGCCTCCTCACCCTGCTGCGTTTATAATTCGTTCCTTGCAGCCACTGAGGCGGAGCTGCAGGAGCTGTTTGAGCAGTACGGCTCAGTCTCCGAAGTGCACTTGGTGCTGGACAGGTGCGACTTGCCTGCTCTTTTAGGGCAGTGCGTGCTTGCAATTTGCAGCGCTGACCAGTGTACGCATTCAGTACAAGTTGTTGCACGCATCCATCGTCTGGTTGGCATGCAAGGCCAGCAAGAAGAGCAAGGGCTCTGCACTTGCATTACCAGTGACTTTGCCGCCCTCTCTGCTATCCCTTGTTGTGTCCGCAGGGCCAGCAAGAAGAGCAAGGGCTTTGCGCTGGTGCAGTTTGGCGACCCGCAGGACGCGGTCAAGGCGCACGCAGGTGGGGGGCCGCATTCAGCTGCTGATTGGACCGGTTGGGGTTGGTAGGCATGTGCTTACGTTTAGTCTGATGTCACGCAGGCTAGCGCCTGCCTAAAGCAGCTAGCGGCTAACAGCTGCATCCTGCCGGGCTGACTCCCAGCATTCTCATGATGCCACCTTCCTTCTACTGCAGAGTTGGATGGGTCCATCTTCCAGGGCCGCCTCATCCATATCCTGCCGGGCAAGCGGCCGCCCGCACCCGCGGAACCGGCAGAGGGCGAGGGCGAGGACGGCAAGAGCGGCAAGGCCGGGACGAGCAGGTGTGAAGGGGGGCTCTGCTGCGCTGCGCTGTTTGGCACTGCGGCTGGCTTTGAAGGAGGCGGGAGCTCAAGGCTGGGAAACGCACCAAACATGCCCATTCTGTCTCCTACCAAGTGTTCCCAGCTCAGCCAACTGCTCCCCCTCGGGCTCTGCAGCTACAAGGAGAAGAAGGAGGCGGAGCTCACGGCTGTGTGATGGTCGTAGCCACTGGACAGCTAACCCACACTCAAACAGCTTGCCTTGCCACAACCCTTCTGCAGCTACAAGGAGAAGAAGGAGGCGGAGCTCACGGCTGTGTGATGGTCGTAGCCACTGGACAGCTAACCCACACTCAAACAGCTTGCCTTGCCACAACCCTTCTGCAGCTACAAGGAGAAGAAGGAGGCGGAGCTCACGGCTGTGTGATGGTCGTAGCCACTGGACAGCTAACCCACACTCAAACAGCTTGCCTTGCCACAACCCTTCTGCAGCTACAAGGAGAAGAAGGAGGCGGAGCTCAAGGCTGGGGCGGGCAACCGCTCGGCCTGGAACACGCTCTTCATGCGCGCCGACACCGTGGCCGAGGCTGTTGCAGCGCACTTTGGTGAGTGCAGTAAGCAGTTGGCATGCGCTTTTGATGCAAAATCGCGAGGCAGGCGGTTCAACTGCACCTCGAGCCTAGCAACTCAACACCCCACCCCTTGCTGGACCTGAACCTGCACAGCAAAGCAAAGTAAATGCCGTGCTTACGTTGTCACACCCTGCACTCCACAGGCGTGAGCAAGTCGGAGCTGCTTGATCGGGAGGCGGGGGACCTGGCGGTGCGCGTGGCGCTGGGAGAGACGCACGTCATTGCCGAGACCAAGCGGGCGCTGGGGGAGGCAGGTAGGATTGGCTGGGAGCGTGGGTAAGATGCGTGCTGGTTTGCAGTTGGGAGGAGTTGCATGGGAGGGGCATGCATTGCCGGAATGCGCGGTGAAAGGGCGCAGGGGTGAAGCAAGTCAGATGGCCACTGCGCATGGTTGGGAAGCTTACCATCATGCCGCATTGGCAATGCTGGACGGGCTAAGAATGCAATGAGTGTGCACCTCCCCCTGCAGGCGCCGACGTCGCCAAGCTGGAAGCCAAGGGCAGCTGCTTTGCAGCACGTGCTTGGTTGCTCACCTTCCTTGCACCGTGTGTGGATGAACCCTCCGCAGGCGCCGACGTCACCAAGCTGGAGGCGGCAGCGTCGGCGGGCGGCAAGGCGGCGGCCTCAAAAGCCGTGGCCCGCAGTGACAGCGTGCTGGTGGTGAAGAACCTGCCCTTCTCGGCCAGCCAGGAGGAGCTGGAGACGCTGTTTGGAGCAGTTGGTGAGTGGTGTGGTGAACTAGCTTGGGAAGTGAGGTGCTGGTGGTGAAGAACCTGCCCTTCTCGGCCAGCCAGGAAGAGCTGGAGACGGTGTTTGGGGCCGTTGGTGAGTAACTGGATCAGTGTTGAATGGCGAACCAGCGCTGCTCGGCATGCATCCTGTGGCTCCGGCAAGGCACGGGTGGAGGTGCTGTTTCCGTTGGACAGCTGGCGCTGCTGTCAGACACTGGTTGCATCCAGGCACTGTTCCTCAACACTCACCCACTTTGCAACCCGCTCTCTCCTGCAGGCCCGCTGGGCCGGCTGGTGCTGCCGCCCACCCGCACGCTGGCACTTGTGGAGTTTCTGGAGGCGCAGGTTGGTGGAACGCTCGCTGGCTTCAGACTCATGCAACAACTTGGCTCCTTAGTCCTGATGTGGTGGTGGGGTGGATGGGTTGTCGAGAGCTGCTAGTCTGCCGCGATGCAGCTCCTTCAACGGCAGCTTATCGCTGTACGCCTGCCCACCCACCCACCCGCAGGACGCGCGTCGCGCCTTCAAGTCCTTAGCCTACAAGCGGTACCAGCACGTACCGCTGTACCTGGAGTGGGCCCCCAAGGGTATCTTCTCCAGCCCGCCCCCGCCCCGCTCGGCGCCCGCAGCAGCTGCTAAGGCAGGACCCGCCGCGGCGCCTGCAGCAGCGGCAGGCAAAAACGGTGCCACTGCTGCGGCAGCGCCGGCGGCAGCAGCAGCAGCAGGCAAGAGCGGCAAGGCCAGCAAGGCAAAGGCCGGCGCAGCCGCTGCCCCTGAAGCTGAGCTGCTGACTGGCCTGGCAGAGGCGCAGGCTGAGGAGGCGGAGAGCAGCAGCATCTTTGTCAAGAATCTGGCTTGGGGCACAGAGGAGGCGGCGCTGCGGAAGCACTTTGACGCAGCTGTGTCGTCGGCAGGTGCGTGGATGGGTGGGCGCTGCTGGGGCTACGGCTGGGTGGGCAGTTCATGTCACGGCAGGTGTGCACCCATCCGAAACCGTCCACATTTGTTCTGCATGGCTTGCATCATGGGCGGGCTTGTTCTGGGCAGGCTCCTGGCCAAGCTAGCAGCAGCAATTCCTAGCTGCTGGTCACATCGTCGCGCCCCCTCACCAACTGCACACCCCACCTCCCTGCAGGTGGCGCCGTGCGTGCGGTCAAGATTGCCAAGAAGAAGGGGCCGGACGGCAAGCAGCTGTCGGCAGGCTTTGGCTTTGTGGAGTGCTCCAGCGAAGCGGCGGCAAAGGTGGGTGTGCCGCTGTGCCGTACAGAGGCTTTGGGGTTTGTAAACCGCTCCCAGCGAGGCAGCGGCAGCGGCAAGCAACCGTCACTAGCTGGCTGCCGAGGCTTCCTTGGCCTGCCTGCCGGTGTATGCACACTCCTGGCATGCCATGGGGTGCCCATTCCTCAGCTGAACTGCAAGCTGCCGCCCTATGTCTGCTCACCCCAGCATCCATGCTACCTCCACCTGCTCTCACCCCAGCACCACTGCCACCTCCTCCTGCCCCGCAGGCGGCGGTCAAGGCGCTGCAGGGCAGCAGCCTGGACGGCCACAAGCTGGTGCTGCAGCTGTCGCAGAAGAAGCCGGCAGGTGGGTGAACACACAGGGAGGCCTCGCTGGTCGCCATGGCCGCTAACTTGCGCTTTGGTTGGCTCGGGACATCCTGAGCTTCTAAGTTCAGGATGACCTGATCCTCTCTCCATTCAGCTGAGAATGTGTGTTGTACCCCTGCTTCCCGTGTGCAGCAGCGGCGGCTGCGGGCGGCAAGCGCAAGGTGGGGATGCCTGACACCAGCAAGATGGTGGTCCGCAACGTGGCCTTTGAGGTGCGCAGGGGCACCAGCTGCCCAGTGTTAGTCATGCTTTGGAAGCAGAGGGTTTGGTTGGAGAATGCGCTGTCATCCAGCAGGTTTTGGTGTGCACGAGCAATCAGCCAAGCACGGTGTCTGTAATTCAGCCCATTCGTGCATTTTGGCAGCCGGGCCTGCCCTGTTATCGCCACTAATCAAACCTGCACACTGGCCCTCTGCCTGCTGCAGGCCACGCGCAAGGACATCATGGGCCTGTTCACGCCCTTTGGCCAGATTAAGTCGTGCCGCCTGCCCCGCAAGTTTGACGGCACACATCGGTGAGGCTTGATGCTACACTAGCAGTGCATGGGAGTCGCTGAAGGGGTGCGGCAGCTGCCGGGCTCGGGCATGAAATATATGACTTATTGGAGAAGGCATGTGGCACAGTCTGGGGCAGGATGGCGGCCGTGGCAGCAGAAGGCTCCCCTGCGCTGACCGCGCTGTGCACCAACCTGTCCTCCTCTCTGCTCCTCCGCCGCAGCGGCTTTGCGTTTGTGGACTTCGCCACGAAGCAAGAGGCGCGCAACGCAATGGAGGCAGTGCAGGTGCGGGCCTGGGGTCGTCCACTGTGTCTACTCTACTTGGCACACAATTGCCGCACGCATGGTTGCAGGGACGCTCACATACGCGGCTGCCCCCCGGTGCTGCCATTTGCACTCATCCATGCCTCCCATCTGCGCACCGTCCCCTGGCTTGCAGGGTGCCCACCTGTACGGCCGCCGCCTGGTGCTGGAGTGGGCGGAGGAGGAGGGCGGCCTTGACGAGCTGCGCGCCAAGACAGGTGCGGCCTGATGCACCGGATGCACTGCTTTCATTTGCCCGTTACCTGTCAGCTGCTGCATTGCCCTGGATGAGCTGCGCGCCAAGACAGGTGGGTGCAGCGTGCTGCTTCGCAGCTGGTGTATGTGGCAGGGTGTCGCTGAACTGGCGCTTTGCGGCAGTGGCTGCCTCATGCGCTGCTTGCGATCACTCGATGTCACCCGAGTTTGCCTGCTGCCCTGCTGCTGCTGCTGCTGCTGCTGCTGCTGCGTTGTAGAGTGCAATCGCGCGTGACCCTATGTGAACTGCACAAATGCCGACCAACTTGCGCTGCCTCCCTGCCCTGCCGCAGCCGCCAAGTACCGAGGAGAGGCTGAGCTGGAGGGGGCGGCAGCGCCGGCAGCAGCAGAGCCGGCACAGCAGCGGCAGAAGAAGCGGCAGAAGACCAAGAAGTGAGGCGGCAGCAAAAAGCTGTTGTGCACTCTCCTGCAGCACTGCAGCTGCAGTACAGCTGTAGTCCCATCTGTAAAACCAGACGCCCTTGAAAGCAGGTCACGAGCCCACAGCGCTGAGGCCGCTGCCGCTGCTATGCTGCCGGCGTAGCAGGGTGTAGGATTACAGTACTGCTGCTAGTGGAGAGTTAAGTTTGCTTACGGGTACATGTGGGGGGTCGAGAGCACAACAAAGGGCAAAAGCTACAGGAGGGAGCAAAGCAGAGGCGAGCAGAGCGAGTTGCACAGCTGCAGAGCCGGGCAGCAGCCGGGGGGCGGGCCTGCCGCTGCCACCCAAGCCAGGCGGCTGCTCTCAAAGGTTGCCCCGCACTTTGTGCAGGCAGACCATCAGCCCTGAGAGGACACCCACGCCCGCATAGATGCCGACCGTCTTCCTGCGGCAAAGGTAGCAAAGCACGCGGGGCGGCGGGGCTTGCAATCAGCAGAGCATGCCGAGTGGTGATGCACAGGGGTGCCTGGCGGACCTGAAGGCCGTGCATGCCTACTGCCTGCCTGTCAACATGGGTCACTCACTGCCGATAGTGAAGCTGCATGCGTGCATCCCTCCGGCTCAACACATCCTGCCTGCAACGCACCAGAGGTTTGCCACCACCACTGCTCGCTGCTCGTCTAACGGCTCCAGGTGCTCCCCCGGCTGCGCCTTGGCCTCAAACCACTCGCCTGCACGGGTGGGCGAGACATGCCAGGGACGGGGGTGGATGGTGGGGATAAACAGCACGGTTGGGCAGCGTGTTTCGGGAAGCAAAGCAGCAGCAGCAGGCAGGTGCAACAGCAGGCCAGCCCATCCTGCAGCAGCAGCAGCAGCAGCAGCTGCAGCAGCGCTCGCACCCGCATACGGGTAGCCGCTGTTGATCAGGGAGGCCAGCACGGACAGGAACAGGATCGCAAAGATGCTGAGCCCCAGCCAGAACGTGGAGCCTGCGGGAGGGCATGCGAAGGCGGAGAGGTGAAGCAGCGGCGGCAGCGGCGGCGGCGGCAGCCGCAGGCGCTAAAACGGGGTGCTCGGCGGCTGTGTAACTGCATGGATCGCCGATCCGGTCTCACGACCAGAGCAGGAGCGTGCCAGGCGCGCTGAACAGCGAGTTGGATCGCCTCCCGGCGAAAAGGAGGGCCGACCCAGCGGCGCTCACCCGTGGGTCCACACATCGTGGGCCCCTCCGCCTCGGGAGCGCCGCGGACCGCGGCTCAAGCCCCCAGGCACGCCTTCCCGCCGCGCCTCTCTGCAGTGCGCGGAGCGCCAGCGCCAGCCCGCTGCTGCAAGTGATCAGGAGCGAATGCAAAGTCGTCCCGGCAGCCTGTCGCCCCTTTCCCGTCGGTCCAGGTCAGAGTCGCCCATGCGGCTCGGCCCGCCGAAAGCGGGCCTGCTAGCATCGCAGATTCAAAGCTGCTGGGCTGCTAGCCCTTCCCGATCGCCCGGGAGCGGGTTTACCCCTCCTCCCCAAAGCTTGCATACCGCCCCACAGCTCCGCAGCCGCCATGAGCGCCATCAAGAGCGTGTGTAGCAGCAGCCGGGCCGTGGGGGCGCTGCCGTCCCTGGAGGCGGCGCCCCGGGCCCGGCCCCAGCGCGCCGCCGCCCTGCAGCAGCAGCTGGCGGCCCAGGCCCGCACCCGGTTCACCGGCAGCAGCAAGATGTACGTGGCGGGCGGCAACAGGCTGCAGGCGGCGGTGGAGGCGGCGGCGGCCGGCCGCCGCCACGTGCCCGCCAGGTGCGGTCCGGCGCTCGCTGGAGCGGGCCCGAGGCAGGGAGTGCTGTGAGCGTTTGTCTTCTGCAAGAATTGCATGCTGCTGCAATTGCTGTGCGTGCCACAGCTGCTGCCGCCGACGCAGCCATCCTGCAGTTGGCTGGCAGATGCCTGTGGCCCCTTGCATGCGCACCCTTGCCGCCAACCGCCGCTTTGCGCCGACCGGCCTGCTACTTCAGCTCACTGCCGCCAGCCGCCCTGCTCGCTGCAGGCTGCCCACCCGCATGTGTGGCATCATTGGCGTGTTCAAGCACGAGGGGGAGGCCAATGTGGAGATTTACGAGGGGCTGCTCATGCTGCAGCACCGCGGCCAGGACTCGGGTGCGCGGCACATGCGGGGGTGCTGCACCTGCATGTGCTGCATGTGCATGTGCTGTGAGCATGTGCCGCGTTGCATGTGCCATGAGCGGGCCAATTCAGTCTGCTCGTTGCACGGTGCCCACTGTTTGCTGCGTTTGGCGTTGAAAATCCGCTGCTGCTCGAGTTGCTGTGCCCACTGTTGCTGCCGATGCACATTTGTGCTGATGCTTCCCTCTCCTGACCTGCTTCCCTCTCCTGACCAACCCCTTTCAGCCAGCATGGTGACCACCAACTGGTCCACGTTGCACACGTACAACTGCCCTCCCTGTGTTGCTCATTGATGCGTTTGCTGTTTGCGTTCATGCAGCCGGCATGGTGACCACCAACTGGTCCAAGTTCCACGAGTACAAGGCCAACGGCCTGGTCAAGGACGTGTTCAACAAGCAGGACCAGCTGGACAGCCTCAAGGGTGGGTGCAGCCTCTAATCAGGGAGTAGCCTGTGACCTGGTTGTTAGGCGACCTTGCAGACCTGAGTGTGCGCAAAGCATGCTGTGGCCAATCATCACGCCTTGCCTGCACCCGCCTGCGGCTGCAGGGCAGTCCGATGCCGGAGCCCACTATGCCCGCTGCACTGCTGCCACCTGCCCGTGTTGCCTGAATTTGCCGCCACTGCTGCCTGTGCTGCAGGCTCTGTGGGCATTGGGCACGTGCGGTACCCCACCGCCGGCTCCTCCTCCGCCTCTGAGGCCCAGGTGCGCTGCTGCTGCTGCCACTGCTGCGATTGCTGTAGCTGCTGTTGCTGGCTGGTGCGGTGCTGCTTCCGATGCTGCAGACGTTGCTGGTGCTGCTGCCGATTGCTGGTGTGCGTCCACCACCGCGGCTGCTGCTGTGCATGTGGTGTTGTCCGAACTCCGCCTGGCGCGATTTCGCACTGCAGCTGCATCACGGCCGCCCTGCACTCTGCTGTCTGTTCTGTTGCGCAGCCCTTCTTCGTCAACTCCCCGCTGGGCATCTCCTGATCGGCACTTGGGTTGATTCGTTACAGCCTCGGTTTGCCTTCTCTTCTGCAGCCCTTCTTTGTCAACTCCCCGCTGGGCATCTACCTGATCCACAACGGCAACCTGACCAACACCGACCAGCTGCGCCAGCTGCTCAACTCCTCCACCTCCTTCTTCAACCGCCACCTGCGCACCAGCTCCGACTCGGAGGTGCGCTGCATTTGAAGGGGCTGCCAAGGGCCGGCTGGGCAGCCTGCAGGCCTGGCATGAGCAGCACTGGTCAGCATGCTTCGGCATCCCCTTCCAACCGCACCGCCACGCCGAACCACGGCCACCAGTCACTCATGTTGTGCCCCCATCCACTATTGCGTCCAGGTCCTGCTCAACGTGCTGGCGGACGAGATCCACCGCGCGCACCAGCGCTGCCTGCTGGAGGACGAGTGCGACCCCAACAGGGTGCGTTTGGCTGAATGGAGGCATGGGGGGCCAGCATTCTTGTGGGCGGGCAGGCGTGGTGGTGCAGGCAAGGTGGTCATTGCTTCGGCGCACTCAGCAGGCATGGATTCATGAGCCGCATTTGAGGCTGGTTGGGAGGGAGGGCTTGAGCCTGCGCAGCGTCATGCTTCCCATGCTATGCATATGCTGCCGGGGTGTGCTGGCGCTCTAACCTCTTTGTGCACTGCTGCCTTTCTTTTCGTCGCCGCCCGCAGAAGAAGATGGACATGGTGTTTGAGGCGGGGGAGGCGACCATGAAGCTGCTCAAGGGCGCCTACTCCTGCATCTCGCTCATCAAGGGCGTGGGCCTGGTGGCCTTCCGCGACCCACACGGCATCCGGTGAGACTTGTGTTGAGCATTCTGGCCAGCAGGGTTTTGCAGGCCAGCAGCTGGCTGCCACACTGGTGCCATTTTTAGGTGCCATCTCCACTGTCCACCGCTCACTTCCAAGCCGCCCAACCACCTGCCCCACCCCCCGCAGGCCGCTGGTGCTGGGTCGGCGGCAGGGGCGGCGCGGCGAGGAGTGGTGCGTGGCGTCTGAGGACTGCGCGTTTGGCCCCATCGGCTTTGAGCGCGTGCGCGATGTGCAGGTGCGACGGCAGGGGGTTGGGAAGTAGCCAGTTGGATAGCAGCAGCAGCAGGCGCTGACATCAGCAGCCTAGCTGGCCGGCAGCGAAAGATAGAGGTGATGCCAGCGGCTGTGTAGATCAGAATTAAGCGGGCTGCTTTCGGGGACCGTCCTGCTGCTGCGGCACCCATTGTTCGCATACGAGCTCAAACATCCAATGCGCTCCCCTTTGCCCGTTCCAGCCCGGTGAGATGATCATCATTGACGAGCAGGGCCGGCTACACACCCGTCAGGTGGCGCAGGTGCGCACTGTCGCTGCTCTTCTGTGGTGCGCTGCTGCGTATTGTAGTGCCTTGTTGTTGCCAGCTGCTGTTGGCAGGCAGGGTTGGCTGTTCAGCAGCCAGGTGGCGTGGGTGCTTCTGCTGGATTCTACTGCCCGCCCCTTGGATGCCTGTGTGCTCATCTTCACATCGGGTGCAGCGGCAGCCGCACCCGACGTCCATACTGACCTAAAGCTTTTGCACTCTCTCATTGCAGTGCGAGCGCCTCACGCCCTGCATCTTTGAGTACATCTACCTGGCCCGCCCCGACTCGGTGCTGAACAATGTCCCCGTGTACAACTTCCAGGCAAGCCGCTTGCATCTCGTTGAGAAAGCGCATGCGTTCATTGCGACCACGACAGGTTGCAGCACAGGCGCATGCACATACCTGCTGTTGCCTGCAAATCGAGCGGCAGCGCCACCGCAGCAGCACTCTAGCAGGAGTTTCAACCGCTCCTGCCCACCTCCTTGGTTGACGAGCCGCCTGCCTGCCTCTCCGCCGTCCGCCTTGCAGCTGGGCCTGGGCACCCGCCTGGCAGAGCGCATCAAGTGAGCTGAGCTGTGGGGCTGAGTCGTAGCTTAGCGTGGACTGCTGTTGAACTGTTGAATGCGGGCAGCGCTGCATGTGCTGAGGGTGTGCTTTTAAAAGGTTGTCGCCCGCCCTCACCCGCCCACTCTCACCCGCCGCTCTGCTTTCACTGCCCTTCATCACAACAGGCAGCGCGGCTGGGACGTAGACCTGGTGTGCCCCGTGCCCGACGGCTCCCGGCCCGCCGCCATCCAGATCAGCGCGGAGCTGGGCCTGCCCTACCGCGAGGTGCGGCTCACTGTGCTTGGGCCCATCTGCTTGTTGACCAAGCTTGCGTTGACGCGTAGCAAGCGTGAAATAAATGCATGACCAGACCTCCGCAGCTCAGCGCAGCCACGTCACTTTGCTGCTGCGTCACTTTGCTGCTGCGTCTGGTGTGTGCTGTTGCAGGGCCTGGTGAAGAACCGGTACACGCTGGTTTCTGTTGCTCATAAGTAGAGCTAGCAGAGAGCCTCGGAACACTGAGCATCCTCTCTAGCCTTTCCTGTGGCACAGGGCCTGGTGAAGAACCGGTACGTGGGCCGCACCTTCATCATGCCCGACCAGCGCCTGCGCGAGGTGCGCTGGTGCCGAATGTTGTTATGCCGGCGTGGGGTTTGCAGGCATCTGGTGTCCTGAGGCGCTGCGCCTAGGCCCAGGGCAAGCAACTGCCACATTGACCTGCTGCTCCCGCTGCTGCACTTGGCCGCATGCATGAACCCAGGGTGTAGGGTGGCTGGCGTGTGCTGCTCTACATCGAGCAAGTACAGCTGGTGCTGGCTACGGACCCACTGGCCTCTCATATGTGTTTAGCTCTCAACCTTCCTACCCTGTAGATGTCCGTGCGGCGCAAGCTGAACGCCATGCCGGTCGTGTTTGCTGGAAAGAGGTGGGCAGCAAGGGCCAAGCCGTGGCTGTGTGGGAGGGAGGGAGGGCCGGGCAGGGGCGTGGTGCCTGCTGCTGACTGGCGACTGGCTGTTGCGCAGCAGCACCTACTAGCATGCGTCTTTCAACGCATGCTAGTACCTGTGGACTCAACGCGGTGTTGCCACCCTGCCCATGGCCTCTGCAGCGTGCTGCTGATTGACGACTCGATTGTGCGGGGCACCACGATGAGCCAGATTGTGGACATGGTGCGGAACGCGGGCGCCAAGAAGGTGAGCACATTTACGAGTGCTCCAGAAGAGCACAGCTGTCTTTGGGAGTGCTCTGTGGGCCAGACTGTGAAGTTGTTGCACAACGCGGGCGCCAAGACGGTGAGCTCCGCAGTGAGCACGGGCGCTGTTGATCTGGCAGCTGCAACTTCAGCAGGTCGCCGCCAGCTCCGCGTGCTCAACCTCCCCATTTGGCTCCGCCAAGCTGCTTGCCAAGCCACCCGCCTGCCTTGCGCCAACCCCCACCCCGCTCTTTGCGCACCCCACCCTCTGCTGCCCTGCAGGTGTACCTGGCGTCTGCGTCGCCGCCGGTGCGGTATCCCAACGTGTATGGCGTGGACATGCCCACCCGCAGCGAGTTTGTGGCGCACGGCCTCACGGAGGACGAGATCTGCAAGGTGCGTGGCTGGCTGAACTGGTGCAAAGTTTCAGCTATGTTGCTGAGTGCTGACAGCCAGCTCAATCACCTGTTGCTTGCAACCCTTGCTCACGCACTTGCCCCCCCTGCCTCCCCTGCCCTGCACCCAGGTGCTGGGCGCCGACGGCCTGATCTACCAGGAGGTTGAGGACCTGGTGGCCTGCGGCCGCGACCTCAACCCCGACATCCACGACTTTGACGACTCGTGCTTCACCGGTGGGTGCTTCGGAATGGGAGCTTTGGCACTTGGTGCCGGGAGGCCTGGCTGGCATGCACACCCCCAGAGAAGATCTGAAGCCTTGCCCCACAAGCTGGCTCCCCGCCTGTTTCCCCACTGCCCCACCTGTTTCCCCGCCTGCAGGCCGGTATGTCACGGGTGACATCAACGAGGCCTACCTGCGCAACCTTGAGGAGCAGGGCCGCGGCAAGCGGCGCGCTCGGCCAGGGCGCAAGGCCAGCCTGGTGGCGCCCGCCGCCCGGTCGACTGGCAGCGCAGATGCAGCTGAGGACCGGCTGCCAGCACCCACCGCCTGATCCGCGCACCGCACAACAGTTTTCCCGCACCGCACCCGCACAGCGATTCACACAGCCCTTCCTCTAGCTTGCCTTTTCTTCCCAGACTCCCGACGCCGCTCAGCCTATTTTTTTTTCCACGCCTGTTTTCCTCCTTCCTCCGCTGCGGCTCCCTTCTCTCTGCTCGCAGCAGCACGCTGCCTCCCGGTAGTCACTGTCCATGGCAACGCTTGTTTAACACAATTCATGCTGCACAATCTCTCTGAGGCAGGCAGGGCAGACGAGCATGTGGGTTGACAGGCCATCGGCGGCGATACATGGATGGTGCAAAAGGCAATTTGCTGTTTGGCTCTTTGGCCTGCTGCTTCATCAGGACGCACTGCGCTCAATGCTGCTAAGTTGGGCCGCCTCACTGCATTCATGTGTGATTGAAGGCATGGTGCTTGCGCGGCTGTGCCCGTTGGGCTTGGGGGTGGCAAGGGGTGCAGAACGGAACGGCCCGGCTCCGGGCGCTTTGCAGTAGTTCAACGCGTCTGCACACCCACGGGGATGTGTTCCACAGCCTGGCTAGTGAGACTCCAGCAGCACTGCTCTGCCTGCCGCGCAGGGGTGCGTTCTTCATGCCACGGCGGCGCGTCGGCAGCAGGCGACCGAGGCGCCGGCGCCCGGCGGGCTGGGGCTGCGGCCGCTGCCGTCGGCGCTGCCGGATCATTGCGAGGCCTGCTGCAAGTGGAATGGGCGGCACAGGCGGGGCGATCGAGGGCGGGCCAATCGGCCCAGCAGGGGTCAGCAGGGCCTGCTGCCCAAGAGCGTCTCGCCCCGCCCCTTGCGGCAGTCTCGCCTCCCTTCCTGCACGTCCCACCCCTCCCCGCCCCACAGGCCTCCATGTGAGCGCCCCTCCGAGACCGAGGCCGGCCCCCAGGCGCCGCGCCCGAGTCCCCCCTCCCCGCGTGCCCCTGCCGCCCCCGCGCAGCCACGCCCCACCCCGCCGCGTCCGCCAGCAGCAGCCAGGTGAGGCGGCCGGGGCGGGGGAGCGCTGTGCAGCCAGTTTGAGTCACCGCGTTGCTGGCCACGGAGCCAGCCCCGCCTGCTCGCGCGCTGGGCGAGCCCGCAGCCGCCGCACCGTCCCCTGCGCGGCGTCCCAGCCCCGCGAGCGCCCCTCGGCCGGCCGGCCGCCTTTCGCCGCTGCTCCAGATTGACCGCTCGCTCTCGTCGCCTTCCGGGCCCTTCTCACGCCGCTACTATTCCCTGCCCCCTCCTTCACCCCTCCTGCAGGCCGCCAGACGCTCTCTCGAGCTCTGCTGCGTGCCCGTCGACGCCGCCCCTCCGTCAGGCAAAGTTGTGTGTGTGCTGCCCTTGTGGCTCCGTCACGGCTCCTCTGCGCCCTCGGCCCCCCAGTCGGCAAGCTCTCTGGCGTTCTGCGCTCGTGTTGGTCCCTGTGGTCCGCGCCGCCGCCCCGAGCCCGAGTCGCCGCCCCA
>VFQO010006923.1_pt1 | contig 43273 bp, 40 predicted proteins | sample 3512331 | NCBI WGS metagenome assembly VFQO01 (sample SAMN10412371, study PRJNA504923) | tailings metagenome | isolation source: Replicate 3 from Balatoc abandoned mine | place: Philippines: Itogon, Benguet | collected 2017-08-28 | reverse complement strand
TGGCCTCCGGCGGCCAGCAGCGTGCTGGACCCGCCAGCGGCCCGCTGGACCGGGGTGGAATCTCCGCAGCTACGCACCCGGTCGACTTGGTCGCGTCAGTCCTGCACGCGGTTTTGAAACAGCTTCTTAGCCCTTCTCCCGCTTCTTCGCCGCCTGGTAGTACTCCTCCATCTGCTGGAGGGTCACCTGGTCCATCGTCTGACCCGCTTCGCGGACGCTCGCTTCGATCGCCTGGAACCTCCGCGAGAACTTGGCGTTCGAACGCCGCAGGGCCTCTTCGGGATTCACGCCCCACCGCCGGGCGATGTTCGCCACGACGAACAGCACATCCCCCAGTTCCGACTCGATCCGGCTCAATCGTTCCGGATCGGCGACCGGCTCGTCCGGCGTCGGGGGGCCATCGACCGCGGCGGGGATCGTCTGAAAATTTCCTTCCGGGGCGAGTTCCTCGATCAGCTCCTGCACTTCCTCGTTGAGCTTGTCGAACAGCATGTTGCGATGCGGAAAGTCGTACCCGACCCGCGCCGCCTTCTTGGTGATCCGCGCCGCGCGGGCGAGGGCGGGCAGGTCGACCGGGATCCCGTCGAGGGCGGAGGTCCGGTGCCGCTTCTCCTTCTCCTGCGCCTTGATCTGCTCCCAGTGCCGCTTCACGTCGTCGGCGGTCTTGGCCTCGGCGTCGCCGAAGACGTGCGGGTGCCGCGAGATCATCTTGCGGGTCAGCCCGGCGACGACATCGACAATCGTAAACCGCCCTTCATCGGCGGCGATCTGCGAGTCGAGCACCACCTGCAGCAGCACATCCCCCAGCTCCTCGCAGATGGCGGCGTTGTCGTTCGAGTCGATCGCCTCCAGCAGCTCGTAGGTCTCCTCGAGCGTGAACGGCTTGATCGTCGCGAGCGTCTGAACCCGGTCCCATGGACAACCGGTCGGCGAGCGAAGCCGGGCGATCACCTGGCAGAGTTCTTCGAACCCGTCCCGGACAGTCTGCGAATCGGGCGGAGTTCCCGGCGCGGGAAGCGGGGGGGAGGCGTTGGTCTGAGGCGAATTCGAGGTCTCCATCGCGGGAGAATATCGACTCGCGTGAGTGGCCGCAGCCGGCGTGCGATCCGGTCCTCGATTCTGCACCGGCCGGTCTTCTGGGGAGGACCTACAGGAACATCATGGCCGAGATCCCGATCACGTAACACGCCGTGGCGATGACCGGCAGATCGAAGCGTGTCCCGATCTCGGGTTCCTCTGTCGATCGGAAGGACTCGACGTACATTCGGATGTTCCAGATCAGCAGCAGGATCGACGCCAGAAGGGCCAGAGTGTGCGAGCGATTCCACGGAATCCGTCCCCGACGAAGCGGCTCGAACAGTTGGCCGAACGCGATTCCCGCCATCAAGTATGTCAGAAGGATCCCTTTCGACAGGAAGTGAGACATCACGGGTCCGATCCGGCTGACCGAGAAAGCCACGGACGAAGTGCTGCGCTCAAGGTGCGGCCGAGTTTGCGGCCTCCCTCGCGAAGGGTAGTCTAGATCGCGAACCGCTCACCCGGCAGGGCTCCCATGCGTCCACGACTGCTCATCCTCGGCACAGGCTTCGGCGCGCGGCATCTCCTGCACCACATCGATACGCGGGCGTACGACGTCACGATCGTCAGCCCGAGGAATCACTTTCTCTTCACGCCGCTGCTCCCGAGCACGACCGTCGGGACGGTCGAGTTCCGGACGATCATCGAGCCGATCCGGACTGCCCGCCGCGGCGTCGCTTACTTTCAGGCCGAAGCGGTCGCGATCGACGAAGCGGCCCGGACCGTCCGGTGCCGCGGCCGGGATCAGGCGAGCGAATGGGACCAGCCGTTCGATCTCCTGGTCCTCGCGGTGGGATGCGTCACGAACACCTTCGGAATCCCCGGGGTCGAGGAACACGCGTTCGTGCTCAAGGAGCTGGCGGACGCCCGCCGGATCCGCGAACGGCTGATCGGCAACCTCGAACGGGCGTCGCTCCCCGGCCTCCCCGCCGACGAGCAGGCACGGCTGATGCACTTTGTCGCGGTCGGGGGTGGTCCCACCGGCGTCCGCTTCGCCGCTGAGCTGCATGACCTGCTGATGCGGGACCTCGCGGCGGCCTATCCCGGCCTTCGCGAGCGGGTGCGGATCACAGTCGTCGATGCCCACTCCTCGCTGCTGGGAGCCTACGACGAGCATCTGCGGGCTCACGTGCAGCAGGTCTTCCAGCGCCGCGGCGTTGCGTTCGAGCCGGGAGTTCACGTCCGCCGCGTGGGGCCCGCTGAAGTCGAGCTCGATGCGGGACGGACGATCCCCTGCGGCATGGTCCTGTGGGCGGCGGGGTTCGCCAAGAATCCCCTCATCGCCGGTCTCGACTGGGAGAAGGATCACGCCGGGCGGCTGCTCCTCGATGAGACGTTGCAGGTGACCGGCCGGAACTGGGCCTACGCGCTCGGCGATTGCGGGACACCCCGGAGCGGAAGCCTTCCGCAACTGGCTCAGGTGGCGGCCCAGCAGGGGCGGTATCTGGCGGAGTCCTTGAACCGCCGCGCCCGGGGTGTGGGCGCCCTGCCGTTCCGCTGGAAGAACCGGGGCGTCAGCTCATACATCGGCGAAGGGGCCGCGGTCTCCGAGAACGCGGGACGGACGAGAACCTCGGCCGGCTCCTGGGCCTACCAGCAGTGGCGGATCACGATCTGGAGCGATCTCCTCAGCTGGAAGAGCCGTCTGCTGATCCCGCTCGATCGCCTGCGGACGCTGCTGTTCGGCCGGGACCTGAGCCGCTTCTAGAGCATTCTGCTCGACCGTGTGCAGGCGGATGGAGGCCGAACGTAGGGAAACTCTCAGGTTCCGCCTGCGAGATCGCTGTACACCAATTCCAAAATTGCGCTAGGCGGTGAACTCGAGGGACAGTTCGCGGAGCCGGGTCAGCTGGTCGACGAGCTTCGGGACGTCCTTGAGATAGAGCTGGTTCGGGCCGTCGCTGAGGGCCTTATCGGGATCGGGGTGGGCTTCCATGAAGACCCCGTCGCAGCCGCCGGCGACCGCCGCGCGGGCGAGGACCGGGACCATGGCCCGGTTGCCGCCGGTCGTGCTGCCGCCGGGGCGCTGGACGCTGTGGGTGGCGTCGAAGATCACCGGGCAGCCGAGCGACTGCATGATCGGGATGCACTGCATGTCGTTGATCAGCCGGCCGTAGCCGAACATCGTCCCCCGCTCGGTGAGCAGGACGTTCGGGTTGCCGGCCTGCTCGCACTTCTTGACGGCGTGCTGCACGTCTTCGGGGGCGACGAACTGCGGCTTCTTGACGTTGACCACGCCGTCGCCGCGGGCTTTTGCCGCTTCGGCGCAGGCGACCACGAGATCGGTCTGGCGGGCGAGGAACGCCGGGATCTGGAGGATCGTGCAGACCTTCGAGGCGGGGGCCGCCTGCTCCGGCGAGTGGATGTCGGTCGTCACCGGCAGGCCGGTCCGCTCCGACGCTCGCGCGAGGATCTCGAGCCCCTCTTCGATCCCCGGACCCCGGTAGCTGGTGATGCTGGTCCGGTTCGCCTTGTCGTAGCTCGCCTTGAAGACCACCTGCAACTTGCCGCCGAGCTTCGCCTTGAGCTCCGCCAATTCGCCGCTGACCCGCGTGATGAGCTCTTCGTTCTCGATCACGCACGGGCCGATGATGAACAGCAGCGGCTCCCGTGGTCCGCAGCGGTACGGGCCGACCGGAACGGTGCGATACGTCGAGCTCGACATGGGCTCCTCCTGAGCGATGGGTCGGTCCGTGGTGCAAGGCGGCAGCGGCGAAGCCAGCAGCGCCGGGTTACTTCTTCTTGGGGCGGAAGACGTGGGTCGCCTGGCCGAACGACGCCTCGGCCGATTCCATGAGGGTCTCGGAGAGGGTCGGGTGGGCGTGGATCGACTCGGCGAGGTCGCGGGCGACCGCGGCGGTTTCGACAGCCAGGACCCCTTCGGCGATCATCTCGCCGGCCCCGGCGCCGACGATCCCGACGCCGAGGATCCGTTCGGTCTTCGGCTCGATGATCAGCTTGGTGAGCCCTTCCGTCCGGGCGATCGCCTGGGCGCGGCCCGAGGCGGCCCACGGGAACTTGGTCACGATGACTTCCTTACCGGCCGCCTTGGCTTCCGCCTCGGTGATCCCGCACCAGGCGAGCTCGGGGTCGGTGAACACGACGGCCGGGATCGCCACGTTGTCGAACTGGGCCGGCTCGCCGAGCAGGGTCTCGATGGCGACTTTGGCTTCGCGGGTCGCCTTGTGGGCCAGCATCGGTTCGCCGGCGACGTCGCCGATGGCGAGGATGTTCGGGTCGGCGGTCCGCATGTTCTTGTCGACCTGGACGTAGCCCCGGTCGGTGACCGCCGCCTTGGTGGTCTCGAGGCCGATCCCCTTGCCGTTCGGCGCCCGGCCGACCGAGACGAGGACCCGGTCGAAGGTCTGCGGCGAGGTGACACCCTCACCCTGCAGCTCGGCCACGATCCCTTCGGGGGTCGCCTTCAGGCTGTTGACCTTGGTGTTGAGGTGGATCGCCTCGAACTGGCTGGCGAGCCGCTTCTGGAGCGGGGCGACGAGGTCCCGGTCAGCGGCGGCGAGGAGCACCGGCAGGGCTTCGACGACGGTGACCTTGGTCCCGAGGGCGGCGTAGACCGAGCCCATTTCGAGGCCGATGTAGCCCCCGCCGATGACCAGCATCCGCTTGGGGATGTCGGGGAGGTTCAGGGCGCCGGTCGAGTCCATGACCCGCGGATCGCCGATGTCGAAGATCTTGGGCATCGCCGGCCGGGACCCGACCGCTACGATGCACTTGTCGAACGTCATCTTCCCGGTGGTGCCGTCCGGGTAGGCGAGCTGGAGGGTCTTGGAGTCGAGGAACGTCCCCTTGGCCTGGACGAGCTTCACGCCGCGGGCGCCGCTGAGTTGCCGGATGCCGCCGGTGAGCTTGGTGACGACGTCCGACTTGAAGTTGCGGAGTTTATCGAGGTCGATTTTGGGGGGGGCGAAGGTGACGCCGAGGGCGGCGGATTCGTGGGCTTCGTGGATCAGTTTGGCGACGTGCAGCAGGGCTTTGGAGGGGATGCAGCCGCGGTTGAGGCAGACGCCGCCGGGTTGGGGGTCCATGTCGACCATGACGACGCTCATGCCGTGGTCGGCCGCCTCGAAGGCCGCGGGGTAGCCTCCTGGTCCCCCGCCGAGGACGACGAGCTGGGCATGGGCGGGTGCGGGGGCGGCAGCGGACATGGAATCCTCAGGGACGGACGGACTTCGGACGCGTCGCTGCGGGAGGCCGCGGCGGCGGACTTCGAATCATAGGGACGGGACAGGGGCTTGAGAATTCGCCAGCGTCCCGCTGGCCGGGGGTGGGCCACCCGGGTCCAGGGGCGGAGCTCCTGGCCGCCGGAGGCGCTTCTCCTGTCTAACCACGGCAAACAACGGGCGTCCGATCGCGGAGTTGCGTTGAGGATCTCCCGCTCCAGCACGCCCGCACTGCACTCCCCGCGGTGAGGAGAGTGGGAGCCCGCGTCGCCGGTTTTCCAAAGCGGATGCCGATGGTTGTCCACGGTTCCACGTCGAAAACGCCTCCGGCGGCCAGGAGCTCCGCCCCTGGACCCGGGTCGCCGTGGGTCGATGGGTTTGAGGTGGCGGCGTCGTGCCGGCCGGGACGTTGGCTAACGGTTCGGTGATCTTCATCCGCTCGGTTGCGGAGTCCACGAAGGGGCGTCATATCACTCAACGTGGATCGGTTTCTCGAACAGCCTCGGACGGAATTGGCCTCGATGACACTCCGGAATAGCGCACTGCAGCTGACGACCCTTCTCGCCCTCGGCTGGGGGACCCTCGCCCCAGTCTCCGCGCTCCGCGCGGAAGACAAACCGGCCGGCTCACTCGCCGCGGCCGTCCAGCCGTTCGTCGACCACCACACCCTGGCCGGCGCCGTGCTCCTCGTCGCCGACAAGGACAAGACCCTCGCCACCGAGACCGCCGGATACGCGGACATCGAAGCCAAAAAGCCGATGACCCCCGCGACCCAGTTCTGGATCGCCTCGATGTCGAAGCCGATCACCGCTTCGGCCCTCATGATCCTCGTCGACGAGGGGAAGGTGAAACTCGACGACCCCGTCGAAAAGTACCTCCCCGAGTTCAAGAACCTGTGGCTCACCGCCGAGCAGGACAACAGCCACCTGCTCCTCAAGCGCCCCTCCCACCCGATCACGATCCGCGAATGCCTCTCCCACACGAGCGGACTGCCGTTCAAGTCGGAAATGGAGACCCCGACCCTCGACAACCTGCCGCTCAAGGACGCCGCGAAGAGCTACACCATCACCCCGATGATCTTCGACCCGGGGACCAAGTATCAGTACAGCAACGCCGGCATCAACACCGCCGGCCGGATCATCGAAGTCGTCAGCGGCATGCCCTACGAGAAATTCCTCGACGAGCGGCTGTTCGCCCCGCTGGGAATGACCGAGACCACCTTCTGGCCCTCCGAGGAGCAGGTCTCGCGGCTGGCGAAGTCGTACCGGCCGAACAAGGAGAAGACCGGCCTCGAGCCGTTCCCGATCTCGCAGCTCCAGTACCCCCTCAGCGACCGGACCCACCGCTTCCCGATGCCCGGCGGCGGCCTGTTCGGGACCGCCGAAGACATGGGACGCTTCTGCCGGATGATCCTCGGCGAAGGGACGTTCGAAGGGAAGAAAATCCTGTCGCCGGAGTCGGTCAAGGAACTGACGAAGCGGCAGACCCCGGAGACCGTCAAGGAGAGCTACGGCCTCGGGTTCTCGACCGGTGGCGACTCCTTCGGCCACGGAGGCGCCCACGCCACCAATATGACGATCGACCGTAAAGCCGGCCTGATCTTCGTCTACATGGTCCAGCACGGCGGCTACGCCAACATGGACGGCAACCAGATCCAGCCCGCCTTCAACAAGGCGGCCCGCGAACGGTTCGGCAAGTAACCAGCGTCCCGCTGGACCGGGTGGCCGTGGGGCGATGGGTTATGCACAGGGGCTCGGCCGGCGGAGCGTCTGGCGCGCGCAACGCGTTCGACAGTTCTGGTGCAGGATGTGGCCGCCGCCCGCTTGAGCGGGCAGCGGTTCACGCGTGACCGTGACGGGCAGTCAGAAGCTCGGAGCTTCGACCTTCACGAGCGGCTCCGGATGCGACGGCGGAAAGTGGATCTCCTGCTGGAGCGACGGGCGGTCCTGCTTGGGGAACGGCTCCAGCACGACCGGCGTGTGCGTGAAGGCGGATTCGTGCAGCGCCTCGATGATCCGCATGTCCGCAAGCCCCTCACGGCCGCAGGGCTCCGGCTTCCGGTTCTGCAGGATGCACTCCGAGAAGTAGTGGATCTCGGCAGCGAATTGGTCCCGCTTCGGAAACTCCTTCTCCCGGACCACGCCGTCGACGCTGAGCTGATGCCGCAGCGGCGCCTGGTAGTCGAAGGCGGGATCGAGCCGGAGTGATCCCTTGGTTCCGACGATCTCGAACATCGAGACGCTCGCGGCCCCGAAGCTCGAGAGGATCGTCGCCAGGCGGTTGTCGGGAAAACGGAGCACGCCGCCGACGATCTCGGGGACTTCGGAGAACCGTGGATCGTCGCTCGACGTGCTCATGGCCGAGACTTCGAGGGGCTCGCTCCGGAAGAGCGCCCGCGCCGCATTGATCGAATAGATCCCGATATCGGAGAGCGGGCCGCCGCCGAGCGCCCGGTTCAGCCGGATGTTGTCCGGCTTCACCTGCTGGCTGAAGACCGAGTGGAACATCTTGAGGTCGCCGAGCTCGCCGGACTGCGCGATCCGGATCGCCTCGAGGTTCGGCTCGTCGAAGTGGAGCCGGTAGGCGATCATGAGTTTGACTTCGTTGTCGTCCGCCGCCTCGATCATCTCCTGGCACTCGGCGACCGTGACCGCCATCGGCTTCTCGCACAGGATGTGGACCCCCGCCTCCGCCGCCCGGATCGTGAAGTCGTGGTGCATCGAGTTCGGCAGCGCGAGGAAGACCGCATCGACCTCCTCCAGCATCCTGTCGTATTCGTTGTACCGGAAGGCCGGGACGCCGAGCCGGTCTGACAGCTCGGTCCGCTTGTCCTCGTCCCCCGACATGATCGCCGCCAGCTCCGAGTTCTCGGTCGCATTGGCGAAGGCGGGGAGAATCGCGTTCTGGGCGATGTGCCCCATCGCGACGACGGCATACTGAACCCGGTCGTGGTCGGTCTTCTTGAAACCCATCGGTCGGCTCTCCAGTGCGCCCGCGTCCGTCGCGAAAACTTGCAGACCGCATGCCGCCCCGCCCCGAACCATCCCCCGCGGCGGCTCACTCGGCCGACTTTGGGTGGAATTCCCGCTCACGTATCAACGGTCTCGGATCTCAGCCAGGCCGATTCGGAAGAAGAGCCGGGAACTTCCGGGGCGCGGGGCGGGTCAGGTCGCTTCCGCTCCGGGGATCGCCGGGTTGTTCCGTGCCGTCCTGCGCGGTTCCCGACCAGCCCGTGGGAGCCTGGCCGACGGTCCCTGCCCGCTCGCCCGGTCGTGGGATCTCCCCGGAGGCCGGCAATCTCCACGGAAATTCCCTGAAAGGTCGGGCCCGCTGGGGCGTGTATACAGGGCGAGGGAGACGTTCATGCCGCGTGTTCCGGATACCCGTGCCAGCCTCATACTGCGATTGCCGACTCGCGCCGATGCTCAGGCCTGGCAAGAGTTTGTATCGCTTTACGAGCCGTTTGTTCATCGCTTCGCCCGGCGGAGCGGTCTGCAGGACGCCGACGCCCGCGAGCTGGTCCAGGACGTCCTCCTGTCGGTGGTTCAGGCGGTCGGCCGGTGGGAGGTCGACCCCGAACGAGCCCGGTTCCGGACCTGGCTGTTCCGGATCGCCCGGAACCGGCTCCTGGATGTCCTCTCCCGCCGCGACCGGCACGCGATCCGGGCCGGGGAGAGTGCGCTGATCGACCACTCTCAGCCCGACGGACTCGTCGCCGAGGCGGCGCTCGCCCACCGGCGGGAACTGTTCCGCTGGGCCGCCACGCGGGTCAGGAGTCACTTCCGCGACGAGACCTGGCAGGCGTTCTGGCGGACAAGCGTCGAAGGGGAGTCGATCGCCGACACCGCGCGGCTGCTGCGGATGACCGAAGGAGCGGTCTACATCGCCCGCAGCCGGATCCTGGCCCGCCTGAGAGACGAACTGCGCATCCTGGAGGATGACCATGCTCTGTAACGATGCCCGCCTCAGGGCGTTCCTCTCCGCGCCGGAAGAGAGCGGCCTCTACCGCGAGGTCAGCCAGCACGTCGAGAAGTGCCACCGCTGCTGCGAGCGGCTGCTGGAACTCTCCGACGCGGGGGAACTCCTCTCGGAAGCCTGCGAGACCCTCCGCCAGGAAGGGGACCTGACCGTCGTCGACCGGGAGAACGGGTCTTCATCGGTCCTCGTTGCGATTGACTCGCTGCAGGGGACCGAGGTCCCGATCGACTTCGAGACCGTCCCGCTCGATTTTCTCGCGCCGGCCAGTCACCCCGAGATGCTCGGCCGGCTGGGTCGGTACGAGATCGAGAAGGTGATCGGCACCGGCGGGATGGGGATCGTCCTCAAGGGGTACGACACCGAGCTGCACCGGATCGTGGCGGTCAAGGTCCTGCTGCCGCACCTCGCCAACAGCGGCGCCGCCCGGCGGCGGTTCTCCCGCGAGGCGCAGTCCGCCGCGGCGGTGGTCCACGAACACGTCATCCCGATCTACAACGTCGAGTCGGACGGGGACATTCCGTACCTCGTCATGCAATATGTTCCCGGCCAGTCGCTGCAGGGGCGGGTCGATGAGCATGGCCCCCTCAGCATCCCCGAGATCCTCCGGATCGGCCGGCAGGCGGCAGCGGGGCTCGCGGCGGCGCACGATCAGGGGGTGGTTCACCGGGACGTGAAGCCCGCCAACCTGCTGCTCGAGGAATCGCTCGACCGGGTCCTGATCTCCGACTTCGGGCTGGCCCGGACGGTCGATGACGCGACGCTGACCCGGACCGGGATCGTCGCCGGGACGCCGCACTATATGTCTCCCGAGCAGGCGGGGGGCGAGGTGGTCGACCGGCGGACCGATCTCTTCAGTCTCGGGAGCGTCCTCTACTTCATGGCGACCGGCCGGCCGCCGTTCCGGGCCGATTCGCCGATGGCGATCCTGAACCGGATCTGCCACGAGCCGCACCGCCCGGTCGACGAGATCAATTCCGGAATTCCGGTGGAACTCGCGGACCTGATCGAGCGTCTGTTGGCCAAGACTCCGGCCGCGCGGTTTGAATCCGCCCGCGAGGTCGAAGCCCGCCTCTCGAACATCCTGTCCGAACTTCAGCAGGGGGGCCGGCTGCGTCGCCGAAGCTGGTGGCGACGATGGTCGCGCGTTGTCCGCCACTGGCGGAAGGCGGCGCAGCTGGCTTCTGCTGGAGTTCTTTGCATTCTCCTGGGGGTTCTCCTCGCGAGCGGGCTCCGACCCCGCGGCGGGACCCCGACCGGGGTGGCCGCTGCGGCGGCGTCGGTCGCTGCGAACCCGGATGCAGCCGCGGCCCCTGCTCCTCCGCAGAATGTCCCGCTGTACCCGCCGGCGGGGACACTGGCCCCGGTCATTCCCGCTCCGCAGCAGTGGGGAAGCGTCGCGGTCCGGCAGGTCGACATCGACACGTTCGAGCTCGATCGGAGCGAGACCGCCCGGCGGATCGCCGGGCTCGAGGAGTCCTGGCGGCGGACCGGCGACGCGCCGGAAGGTGTTGCTTCGGACGGTGTCGACAGCTGGGACCAGGAGCGGCTCGCCATCGAGGCGGCCCTCAACGCCCTGACCTCCGGCGAACCGCCCGGCAACGGCGTCCAGGTCCCCCTGCTCCGCTGGTCGGGCGTTCCACGGCTGGATCTCCCGACGGCCCCTTCCTCGGCCAGCTCTCCCCTCCCTGACCCCGCGATCGCAGCCGATCCCGCAGCGCTGCCGGCACCGGAAACGTCCCCTCCGGAACCGCCACGGCCGGAACCGCCGCAGCCCGGTTCGTCCACCACGGACCGGAAGTGAATCCTCCACGTTGGTCCCTGTCCCCTGTCCCCTGTCCCCGTTTGTCCCGTCACACACTCCCTCTTCTCACAGGTGCTCTGATGTTGAATCGCACTCGCATGGCCTCGCTCGCCGCTCTGGCGGTCGCGGGAACCGCCGCCTGGACCTGGTCCCAGGAAACCGTCCCGCTGCCGGAAGCGGTCGACGTTCTCCGGGCCGTTACGGCCGAGCCGGCGACCGACACCGTTCCCGCCCGGACGATCATTCGCACTGACGCGGTCTCGGGGCTCGTTCAGACGCAGCCCCCCGTGGAACTCCGTGGCCGCGTCTTCGACGCGGGGGAGGTCGGCTCCGCTCCCGCAGCCGCCCTGATCCGGGCGAACGGAAACGGCGACGTGTTCTTCACCGGCCCCGCGGTTCCTCCTCCGCCGCACGCCGGGTTCCGGGCGGTCCCCCGGACCCGGGCGGTTGTTGAATGGTCGTACGTCCCGCTCCGTGAGGAAGAACAGGCGGAGCAGAAGGAGCTCAAGGGGCTGATCGAGACCCTGAACTCCGACAAGCCGGCCGAGAAGAAGGCCGAAGCGAAGAAGCAGCTGCAGGCGCTCCTCGAAAAGCAGTTCAGCCGGGACGTCGAGCGCCGCGAGAAGGAAGTGGCGGAGCTCGAAGAGCGGGTCAAGAAGCTCCGGGACCAGCTCGACAAGCGGAAGGGGGCCAAGGAGAAGATCATCGGCCTGCGGGTCGACACGATCCAGAACGAGGCGGATGGCCTCGGCTTCCCCGATCTCGGCGGCGGGCCGCGGGAAGTGAACACGCTCTTCACCGCGCCGGGCTTCGGCGTCCCGGGTGTGTCGGCGATCCCCGCGGTCCCGGGCGCTCCGGCGACGATCTCGGTCTTCGGCGGGGCTGGAGCGGGCGGCGGCACGTTCAACGTGCCGGTCGCCCCCCCGGCCCCTCCCGCCCGCTGACGTTTCGGGCGTCACAGGCGGATGAGTTCCCCATCGAACGGCGTCTCCCTTGCGGGGGCCGCCGTTCGATTGCTTTTCCCGGATCGGAATGCGAGCCTCCCTAGACGGGACAGTGTCTGGGGCGCAGGCCGCGACCGATCGTTTTCCCCCGCAGGGAATGGGGGGACGGGCGGCGGGTCGGTCCGCTCCGTATCAGGGCAGCTCAGTTCATGGCCAAATCGCGCAAGAAGTCCTCCGGTTCATCCGAGAGCAATCCGAAAGTCGCCATCGGGGTCCTCGGCGGCCTCGTCGTTGCCGGGGCGGCCTACGTCTTCATCAAGGGGGGAGCCCAGGCCCCCGTCCCGCAGGGGCCTCCTGCCCCCCCTGTCGTTCCGCAGGTGGCGGTGGCCCCTGCGGTCCCCGAGGGACAGAACGGTGGTCCCGTCGCGGTGCCGATTCCGGCGCCCGCCGGCGGAACGCTCGTTCCCAAATCTCCCGAGACCTCGACCCCCAATCCCGCGGCGGCCCCCGCGGTCGGTCAGCTGCTTCCCAAGGCGACGACGCCGACGATCGCGGCCGGCGACGCTCCCGCGTCGAGCACGGGGCGCGTCCGCCCGAAGCGCCGCCCTGCGGACCAGGTCCAGGTCACAACTCAGGTCGATGAAGACCTCGATGCCGAGCCCCGGGGCGCCGAACTCTCCGGCTATGCCGATTCGCTCAAGCTCACGGGAGTCGGCTACAACGCCGAGAAGATCGACGAGTGGGCCGTGCAGGCCGATCCGCTCCCCGAGGGACTGCCGGAGAACAAGCAGGCGGCCAAGCTGAAGGCCAAGATCAACGCCTGGGGCTCGGACTGGGGAGGGAAGCATGTCCTGTTCCCGGTCGTCCCCAGCCCGTTCGTCATCGTCGGGGGGAACCGGAGTCGGGGCGACTACCGCGAGATCTTCAGCCTCGACTCGGCCAAGGGGACCAGCCAGATCAAGGGGATCCAGTTCGATCCGACGCTCCAGGCGCTCAGTCCCGACGGCAAGTTCTACGCGGCGGTCCTCGAGGGGAAGCCGCAGTGGGTCGAGATCTGGGACGTCCAGAAGAAGTCATCCCTCGAGCATGTCCCCGCGGTTCCGGAGGATCAGGTCGATGAGCCGAAGGCTCCCGCCCCCGTCGCTCCGCAGCCGATGCCCATGGACGACGCGATCCGGATCGGCAAGCCCCGCCCCACCCCCTCCGTCCCGGCGTTCCGGCAGCAGACCCGCGTTCCGGAAGAGCTGAAGCCGCGGTTCCTCGGCTTCCCCCGGGCCGATCGCCTGATCGTCGCGTCGGACTCTCGGATCCAGGTCTGGTCGATTCCCGACCGGGCGCCGATCGCCGACTACGAAGTCCCGACCGGGTTCGAAGGGGAGGGGGGCCAGCGCCGCCGCGCGTTCTGGGATCACGACAACGCCGTCGCCAACATGGCGATCAGCCCCGGCGGGACCTACGCCGCCCTTGTTCAGGAAGGGGACGCCAACTTCTATGCCCTGGATGTCTTCACCCTGGAGGACGGGAAGTCGGTCGGACGGTTCGATGTCTCGCGGCGCAAGGAGGGGTTCTTCACCCGCTCCGAGTTCCACGGCCTCGCCTTCTCACCCGACGGCAAAGAGCTGGCGGCCCTGTTCGAGACCGACAAGAACTGCCGGATCCTGATCTGGGACCTGGCCTCGGGGAAGATCGTCGACTGGGTCCATTTCGGGCTCGATCAGAAGCCCGCCTGGGGTGGGCGGAACTACGTCCCCCTGACCTGGTTCCCGAGTGGCAACCGGTTCCTGATCGACGGCAAGCACATCATCGACCGCCAGGCGGACGCCTGGCTCTACTCGCTCCCCGACAGCCGCGGCACGAGCCGTCAGTCCCGGCAGGTCGTCCGCGAGGACACGATCACCGTCGTCGACGACGACGACTCCCGCGTCACAGGACTCGTCGGCTACCAGCTCGACACCGAGACGCTCGACCGCGCGGTCGAGCTGATCGTCGAAGGGGGGAGCGCGATCGATTCGGTCCTCCCCCCGATCACCAGGGTCGACACGGCGGCGATCGTCGACAAGACCGAACAGGCGGAAGTCCCCTGGAGCGTCGAGGCCGACCCCGCCCCCAAGCTCAAGGAGGGACTCGGGGACGCGAGCGCCAAGGTGCCGGAGATCGCGCCACTGACGCAGGTCCTCAACTCCCGGGTCGAAGGGGCGCGGGCCTTCTTCGGGTTCGCCAACGCCTTCAACAGCGACCTTAAGAAGAATCCCCGCCGGATCGAGGTGGTCGACCTCGCGAAGAAGAAGGCGCTCAAGCCGGTGGCGGTCGACTATCCGTTCGAGCTGTTCGCGGCGAGTCCGCTCGGTCGCCGGATCGCCCTGCGGCCTGCGGCGCGGAAGCCGACCGGCCGGATCGAGATCTATGACGCTGACGCGGGGACCCCCCTCTGCAGCTGGCGGCCCGAGGGAGCGGAGATCCCCGAAGGGAAGCGGAAGGACCTGCACAGCGCGATGTTCGTCGACGAGGACCATCTCGCGACCCTCTCGGACGAAGGGCGGTTCGTGATGTGGGAGATCCCCGCCTGCAAGCCGCTGTTTGCGCGCGACCTGTCGCTGATGATCCACCCGACCGTCAGTCCCGGCGGCAAGTATCTGGCCTTCGTTTACGACGACGCCGTCGAGATCTGCGACGCCCGGACGGGGGATCTGCAGGGAGAGTTCCTGACGGGGAACCCCGCCGTCGGCGTCGCGTTCCATCCCGACGGGAAGCGGGTCGCCGTCCTGCTCGAGGCGACGGGGAACCGGTTCGTGGCGGAGATCGACCTGACGAAGGGGACGATGTCGCCGACCTATGTCGTGCCGGGCTTCGCCAGCGATCAGGCGACGTCGCGGGAACGGTCTCAGGAGCGGCCCCCCGAGGAGCGGGAGCGGGAAGAGCGCGCCCGGAAATCGCTGCCGACGTGGGCCAACCGGCCGACGCACGTCAACCTCCAGTGGTGCGAGAACGACCGCCTGCTGATCGATCATTCCCAGCTGTTCGATTTCGAGAAGCGGCGGATCGTCTGGACCTACACCACCAAGCAGTCCCTGTTCTGGATGGAGACCGGCGACAAGCGGCTGTGGTACGCCTCGCCGGCCCGGATGGTCTGGGGGGCCCGGGGCCGCGCCAGTTCCGCCTCGCGGCTGTTCGCCCTGGCGATCCCGCACGACGCGGCCGAGGAGATCATCGCCGAGAATGCCAACACGCCGGTCCGCTATGTCCTGAAGCCCGGGGGGAAGATCTTCCTCGATCTCAATCTGATCGCGCCTTCGAACCAGCCGGACTTCGCGGCCCGCGTCCGCGAGCATCTCGTCAAGGAGTTTGCCAAGGTGCAGGTCACCGTCGTGGACAGCCCCCTCTCCGCCAACGGGATCCAGCTCCGGCTGGCGATGTCGCAGGGGTCGGGCGAATCGATGCGGTACCAGGGTTTCCTCGACGGCAAGTGGACGCAGACCGATGTCGCGACCCGGACGATCGCCCTGGATGCCTCGATCATTTCCGAGGGGCTGACGCACTGGAAATGCCGCTATGAGGCGACCAACACTCCGTTCTCGCTGTGGGTCGGCAACAAGGATGGGGGGATCCAGGGGGCGACCGATCGGCACCTGGCCGAAGGGACCGCCTCGCTTCCGTACCGGTTCCGCGCTCCCGCGTACGTGATCCACCAGAACGATCAGAACGGCTTCGGGACGACCGAGCTGTCGGATCAGGGATACGTCACCAAGGAAGCGCAGCCGAACGTGACCTCCGCGCCGTAGCGAGGGGCGGTTCTGTCCTGGAGCAAGAGCGAGCCCTCCCCTGTGGAAGGGGGAAGGCCGTGTGCTTTATTCCGCCAGCAGCCGAAAGGCCCGCCGCGTGTAGTCGACGCCGCTGTAGGCGGTGACGCCGACGGTGGCCCACACGAAGAAGTCGCGGAGGCCGATCAGGACCGGCCAGCCGACGCCGAGCGACTCGGTCCAGAGGGTCTGGAACTGCGGGCTCAGCGAGAAGAGGGACAGGGGGACTGCCACGCACTGGACCCCCATCTTGATCTTCCCGATCCAGGCGGCGGAAAAATCCTTGCCGCGTTGTTCGAGGATCGAGCGGAGGCTCGTGATGAACATCTCGCGGCCGACGATGATCAGGGTGACCCAGGCGTTGATGCCGCTGTTGTCCCACTGCTGCAGGAAGATGAACGCGCCGCAGATGATGATCTTGTCGACGAACGGATCCATGATCCGGCCGAGGACCGTCACCTGGCCGTACTTGCGGGCCAGATACCCGTCGAGGAAGTCGGTCGCGGCGGCGACGATGAACACGATCGCGGAGGTCTGCCACCAGCGGCCGGTCCAGATCAGGCCGAACAGCACGAACGACAGCAGGAACCGGCTGAGAGTGATGGCGTTCGGCAGGTTCAGCGACCGCGCGTCGACGACGCTCCCCGAGGGAGCGGGGATGACGGGGGGCGAGGGGCGCGTCTCGAGGGTCGTCGGCTTCATTGCCTTCGCCACTTCCTCCTGCGGGAACTCTGACCGGCTCCGGAAACGGTTGCCGGAACACCTGCGAGTGTAACGACCCGGGAAAGCGGGTGGCGATGCCGTGCCCGGGAGAAAACGGGATCTCCGGCCGCCGCCGGCGCGGGGAACTTCATGCGGTCTTCACGGCCGCGGGGATCGGGATTGCACTCGCCGGGGGGAGACTGATAAATTTCGCCTTGCGCAACTGCGCCCATCTTCCCGCCCGATCTTCCCCGAGCCGCCGCCTAAGGAGCCATCGATGAAACGTCTTCTCGCTGCCGTCTGCATGCTGACCCTGGCCGTTGCCGCCGTGCGGGCCGCTGAAGAAGCGTCGCTCGGCAAGTGCCCGGTCTCGGGAAAGCCCGCCGCCAAGGAGCACGCCGTCGACTACAAGGGAGCGAAGGTCTACTTCTGCTGCCCGAACTGCCCGAAGGCCTTCTCGGCCGACACCGCCAAGTTCGCCTCGAAGGCAAACGCCCAGCTCGTGCTGACCAAGCAGGCGACCCAGGAAAAGTGCCCGCTGTCGGGTGGCAAGCTGAACCCGGACACCGGCGTCAAGGTGGGTGACGTCACCGTCACCTTCTGCTGCAACAACTGCAAGGGGAAGGTCGAGAAGGCCGAAGGGGACGCCCAGCGCGACCTCGTCTTCTCGGACGCCGCCTTCGAAAAGGGTTTCAAGGTCGCGAAGTAGTTTTCGAACGCTCCTGACCGCTGCGAACTCCGCACCCCCGGCCTGTTGGCCGGGGGTGTTTTTGTTTGGGGCTGTTGTTGTTTGAGGGGGAAGAGGAAACACGAAGACACCAAGCAGGCACAAAGAGCACCAAGGAGAAGAGAGAGGAAACCTCCTCTGTATTCCTTTGTGTTCTTTGTGCCTGCTTGGTGTCTTGGTGTCTTGGTGTTTAACCTCTTCCGCTTCCAGGAAATCTCGAAAACGTCCCTGAAATGCGCGAACATCCGTCGGGGCTCGCGCATCTCATTCAGTAAGGGCCGGCTGAATCCAGCTGGTCAGACATTTGAGGCCACGACTTTCACGACGCTTCGCGGATCATGTTCCAGAACCGATCGATGTCCGAACGCCAGACGACCCAGACAGGGTGGTTCGCGCAATCCGCGAATCCCTCTGCCGTGGTCGCCTTGCGGAATGAGGCAGGCGGTCGGCTAATTGCCGCGACCGGCAAGCCGGGCAGTGCCGGTCTCGCGAGCGATGAAGGTCGGTATTGCTTGCGCACGTGACATCCACCTGGATCTTCCAGGAGCTTTTCGAAGCCCGGTGTCACACAGAAGACGCCGGGCTTTTTTGTTGCCCCGGCGGGCCGGATGGCGACCGAAAGCAGGCCAGATCGGGCTGGTAGCTTAGACGGCAGAGCGCCTGGTTGAAGCCCAGGAGAGCAGGGTTCGAGCACCTGACAGCCCACTCAAACGGGGCAGGGGTCACTGCGGAGACGTTGCGCGCTGGCGCCCTCCCGCGGGCCCCTGTCTCACGAGATTTCAGTAACGCTTCCAAGGAGAAACATCATGCATGACGCACTTCGACTGAAACGTCGCCACGCCCTGACCTGGGGCCGTGGTGTAACGGCAGCACAACGAGCTTTTAACTCGTCCGGCGGGGGTTCGAATCCCTCCGGCCCCACTGCTGAGCCCAAAGACACGTTCTATCCCGAAAGCCTGAGCACGTTCCTCCGGACGTGCCGGGTCCGGCGGGGTCTCCAGCCCGGTCCGCGGTGGACCCTGTAGAGCCCTCTGCACTGGTCGTCCAGCGGCAAGGACTCCGCATTCGTAATGCGGCAACGTGGGTTCGAGTCCCACCCGGTGATTCGGTCCGTTCGTCGGACCTCGTTCTTTGATAACCCGACCAGGATTCTTCGGTCCGGATCCGACCGGCCGGGTCTCTTCTTTGCCGCGGGGTTTTTCCCTGCGATGACGGAGCGACTCGTGCCTGCTCGCCCTCCGGACCGCTCAAGCACCCATGATGTAGCGGAAGCGTACCGCCTTGCCATGGCGGAGGTGCGGGTTCAACTCCCGCTGGGTGTTCTCGTTCTCTCGCGGATCACAAGCGAAGAACGAAACAGGAGTGCGGTGTGGCCCAACGGTAAGGCGGCTCGCTGTTAACGAGACGAATGCAGGTTCGAGTCCTGCCACCGCAGCTCACAGACACAGGTGCCCTTGGCCGATCGGCAGAGGCGTCAGCCTTCCAAGCTGGAGAGGCGGGTTCGATTCCCGCAGGGCACTCTTAGGACAGACAAACAGGAAACAGATTGCGGGCCGGTAGCTCAGCGGCAGAGCAGGTGCTTGTTAGGCACTCGCGCGGGGGTTCGAGTCCCTCCCGGCCCTCTCGTGAATTGCGGGTCTCTTGCGGGGTGGTCGCTGCTGGCGGCGATGCCGGGCTTTGACCCCGGAGGCGCTGGTTCGATTCCAGCCCCCGCAACTCGATCGAAACGACATGGTCCCTCACGGGACCCATTCTGCGGGATCGTCTAACGGTAGGATGCGACGCTCTGAACGTCGTGACGCTGGTTCGAACCCAGCTCCCGCAGCCTCGCTGGCGACATCGGTCGGCCAGCGGTCAGTACGGAAGTCATCCGGCCGGATGAGGGCCCTGTCTCGAAAACAGGTGGCGAGCTGGTCTCGCTTGTGGGTTCGAGTCCCACGGCTTCCGCTGGGAGTGGCCGAACGAATCGAGGGGGAAACGGGGAACAGCGGGCCGCTTCCCCGCGAACCCCTGTCCGCTTCGGCCTCTCCTTTCACACGGGCTTATCGTCCAACAGGAAGATGTCGGTCTTGCAAACCGGAGATTCGGGTGCAACTCCCGATAGGTCCACTCGCGCGGCAGCGATTCTGCCGCAAGTTCGATTCCCGTGGTCCAGCGGCAACGACTCCTGGCCTACACCCAGGAAACGATGGTTCGAGTCCATCCGGGAGTATTTTCGTCCACCAGAGAGCGCGAGCATGTTCCATCGAGCCAGACGAACCACGCCGCGCGTCCGCGACGGCGTGGTCCAGAAGAAGCATCGCACGGTCCGGAGTTCGGACTATTTCCGCGATGAGATGCCGTCGCTCGTCATCGATCGATGGCCCCCCGCGCGGGGACACCGGCATCTCGTCACGAAGAGCGATCTGCGCAAGTTCATCGGACTATTGCCGGATTGGAATGAGCTCAGCCGCGGACTCCAGGCCATCGTTCTGGACGGATACTCCGGCGGCTGCATGGGGTGGTATCAGCCTGGAGTCGTCTCGCTGTGTGCCTGGCGGAAACCGCTGGAATGGGAGGCGTGCGATCTCGGCTTCTATGAAGAACACAAGGAGGTCTTCGAGAAGCTCGCGATTCCTGTGGGACCGGGGCCAATGCCCCCCATCCGATTCACGGAGGCTTCCGCGAAAGCGTTCCTACTCGTCCATGTGTTCGTTCACGAACTGGGGCATCACCACGACCGGATGACGACCCGCTCGCAGGCGCGATGCTGCCGGGGGGAGCGATACGCGGAAGAGTACGCCCGCCACGAGGACCAGATCCTCGAACGATACCGGCGAGCGTTCGACTACTGATTGAAACACCGCCTCGGTATGCCAACCGGCGGAGCAGCCTGGCTTGAACCCGGGTGAGTGCGGATTCGAATCCCGCCCGAGGCATCTCGTCGCGGTCATGCATTCGGCGCGGTACGCAAACAGGCCAAGCGGCGAAGCTCAAACCTTCGTGTTCTGTGGGTTCGAGTCCCACTCGCGCCATCCCGTTCACAACTTGTCTCTGTGGAGCAGCCCGGAGTGCTCGCCACCCTGTCACGGTGGAGGTCAGGGGTTCAAATCCCCTCAGGGACGCTGGGGCCCCCGGGGCCGGTCCGGTGCATGCCGCCAAGGCATCCGCATCCGACTGGCCCCGGCCCCGCGATTCGACTCTCGCGTCGGCTGGGCATTGGTGAGCCCTCGGGGCCGTAACCCCCGCGCCACAGGCTGTGCAGGTTCAACTCCTGCTCGACGCATTCGATCGTTTTTCGATCACAACGGCCCGTTCTTCTAGTGGAACAGGATGCTGGCCCCTCATGCCGGCGACGCGGGTTCGAATCCCGCACGGGTCACTGGTCGCAGCGTCTTCCGGACGCGGCGACGCAAGCATGCCGTCAGGAAGCCCAGGCTGTGCATGATTGGCACCTGCCCGGCGCACTCCATGGTTCTTCGATCACAAGGCCCGTTCGTCTAGAGGCTCAGGACCCTGGCCCTTCAAGCCGGCGGCGCGGGTTCAAATCCCGCACGGGTCACTCGTTCGTTTCGAAAAACACAGCGGAAGTCCCGCAAAAAGACACGCATGCGATTCCGGGCAGGGGCCCGCACGAATCGCCGGCGAATGGCCAAGTGGTGCAACTGGCAGACACGCGGCGCTCAGAACGCCGTGCCCTCGCGGGCTTGGGAGTTCGACTCTCCCCTTGGCCACCTTTCCCGTTCCGACCGGTCCCGACGGGCATTCCACACCCGGATCAGGGCCAGACCGAAGCCCAGCACGATCAGGAGCAGCAGGTATCCGGCGGCGACGAGCAACAGGAGCAGAAACGGAGCGAGCAGTCCCCCGACAGCCACATCGACTCCCGTCTGCGCCAGCATGGTTCACCTCCACAGACCAGACCGCAGCCACTCGCGCGGATTCACACCCTCGATCGGGATCTAGGGCTCGCCCCGGTGGTGAGCCAGCCCGCCGGAGGTTCTTCGTCGAGCCATCATTCACGCGTCTACGGACGCCCGACACATCGCCGGTGGGCCAGTGCCCAGCGGGGTTTCATAAGCCTCACTCGCCGGGTGCGACCCCCGGACCGGCCATCGCCTCAGCGTCTCCAGCAGAGCGCCGCGGCGCAAGTCAGTGAAGTTGACCGAATACGCAAACTGGAAAAGCGGCCAGGTCGAGAGCCTGGTGATTCTGTGGGTTCGACCCCCACTTCCGTCACTCGTCCCCCGACTGGGGACCGTATGGGCACGTCGTCCAAAGGGAAGATGCCAGCATGGCATGCTGGAGATCCGGGTTCGAGTCCCGGCGAGTCCACTGGCTGTCCGGCAGGGCAGCTCTGAAACAAACGGAAGGGAGCCGGATACGGTTGGCCGGGCCGTGGTGCTAACGCGGTTCTTCCCCAGGGAGATAAGGGTTCGAATCCCTTCCCTTCCGCATGGACGCTCCGGCGCGACTCGCGCCGAAGCGATCCGCCTCGATGGTGAAACGGAGATCATCCCCCGCTTCGAACGGGGCGTTCCGGGTTCGAATCCTGGTCGAGGCATTTTTCCTGGTCGGGCGCGCCGGCCGGTTCAGGCCGAGGAGGCGCGAACCGTTCCTTTCCTGTTCGGGTCGAACGTCCAGGTGCGTCTCACCTGGATGTCTGTTCGATCCTTCCGTTCCCGCGCCGTCGAGCGGGGGCATGTCGGAGACCATCATGAACGCGATGCTGGAAAACGCCTTCTCGGAAATCGGCGCCGGCCTCGAATGGGGCCGTGGCCGCGGGTTCGAGATCGACATTCTCTCCCCGCGCGGAGCGCCCGAGCGGTACCGCATCCAGGAACCCTGGGGGGACCGCTTCGAACTCGAAGTGACGGACGTCAGCCCGCACTTGCGGCACCTCGTCCTCGACGTCACCGGGCCGAGCTCCGGCCGCTACCTGTGCGGCCACGACGAATCGCACTGGTTCGTCGCCGGACTCGTCCGGAACCGCCGGAGCGTAACGGTCCGCGGGGCGATGGAGTCGCTGAAGCCCATTGAGGTCCTCCGCGAGGAGCGCCGCAAAGGGATGAAGCCCGCCTGCGGTCTGCGGCGCAACGCCGTGTTCCTCCGGCAAGGGGAGTGGTTCTTCCTGCCGCGACCGAAGATGTGTGTCTCGCCGCTCGCCGTCGAGCGGAACGGAGAGCTCGTGCGCGATGGGCGGAAGCCGCACCGCGTCGACGAGCTCTACTACAACCGCGACCAGGACGAAACGTTCGTCCGGGGCCGCGTCCGGCACGTCGATCACGAGACGCTCCACCTGGACGTCTGGTATCGCGTCGTCGGCAATACGGAAATGGTATCCACCCCGGCCCCCGCGCCCCCCTTCGCCCGGAACCCCGTGGCCGAGCCGGCGCAACAGATTCTGTGGCTCGACTAGGGCATTCCGCCCTCGGGCCGCGCAACCCAGCTGTCGTTGGAGGAGCACTCGAAGGCGTCCTCTCTCGGCCGAACTTTCGACAGGAGAGAGAATCATGGTGACGACTCTGAAACGACCGACGCTCGTGTTGAACCGGGTCTGGCAACCGGTGGGCGTGGCCTCCGTCGCCCGTTCGCTGACACTCGTCGCCGCCGAGCGGGCCCGGATCGTCGATCCGACCGACTTCCAGCAGTATTCGTGGAGCGACTGGGCCCGGCTCATCCCCAAACAGGACGAGCCGTTCGTCCAGGGAGTGACCTTCCGCCTGCGGGTCCCCGAGGTGATCGTCCTCACCGAGTATGACCGCGTTCCGACGAACTCGGTCACATTCAGCCGCCGGAACATCTTTCGGCGCGACCGGTTCACCTGCCAGTACTGCGGCGCGCAGCCCGGGAGCGAGGAGCTGTCGATCGACCACGTCACCCCGCGGTCGCGCGGCGGAACCAGCACCTGGGAGAACTGCGTACTCGCCTGCCTCGAGTGCAACAAGCGGAAGGCGGACCGGACCCCGGCCGAGGCCCACATGCCTCTCCGGAAGGCCCCGGTCCGTCCGAAGTGGAAGCCCCTCTACGCCCGGCACGACGTGCCGATCGAGAGCTGGTCCAAGTTCCTCAGCGAGGCCTACTGGACCGTCGAGCTGGAGGAGTAGGCCGCCTCGCGGCGGAACAACTGCTGATCGATGAAGACAATGCGTCGGGCTGCGGCGGACGGCCAGTGCGGAAACGTACTGGACTCGTCCGCTCGCCCTGCGGCACTGTCTTAACTGGATTGCCTGCTCCGGAGCCGACGGCTCTGGAGCCCACACGAGCGAGCTCCTGGGAGAGCGGGTGGCCTCCAAAACCGCTGGACGGGGTTCGAATCCTCGCGCTCGTGCTGCCGCGACCTGTTCGCTGCGGCCTGCCGGACGAAGTGTTCCCCTTCGTTCTCACGCCGCGGAGGGACCGTCCGCGGCGCTTGTCCCGATGGTGTAGCGGATCTGCACAGGACTCTACGAAAGTCCAAGCCCTGGTTCGAATCCAGGTCGGGACGCTCGCCTCGGCAGTGTCTGGAGCGAGCAGCCACATGGCTGCTGTGGTCCACCATCCAATGGGCCGCTCAGAATTTGCCAAATCTGAAAGCTCGTTCTCCAGATCGGCACTGCTACGAGGCATCTTACTCAGAGAGACGGAAGGGCCGGAGGCCCGGAGTTCATCATGTTTTCTACGAACGTTCCCCAGGAGCTGATCATCAAGGCCACGCACCGCGGCCTCTGGTATGAGGACGGCAAACTCGTCCGCGTGCTCGACGCCGGACGGTATGAGATCCCCGCGCGGTCGACGTGGACCCTCTTCCCGGGGGCCCGCAAGCCGCCGCAGATCGAGTGCGTCCTGGTCGACGTCCGCGAGCGGGAGCTGACGATCAAAGGGCAGGAGATCCTGACGGCCGACAAGGTCGCCATCCGGGTCAGCATCCTGGTCCAGTTCCGCGTCACCGATCCGACGACCGCCATCCACAGCGTCGCGAACTACGAGGACCGGCTCTACAGCGACATCCAGCTCGCCGCCCGCCGTTCGCTCGCCTCGATGGTCCTCGAGGAGATCCTCACGAACCGCAACCGGCTCAGCGAGGAGATCCTGGCCGAGGTCAAGGAGATGGCGGCCGGCTACGGCGTCGCGATCCGCCGCGCCGACGTCAAGGACCTGATCTTCCCGGGGAACCTTCAGGAGATCATGAACCGCGTGCTCGCCGCCGAGCGCAACAGCCAGGCCCACCTCGTCGACGCCCGCACCAAAGCGGAGGTCGAGGAGATCCAGGCCCGCTCGCGGGCCGAGACCCGCCGGTTCGAGGCGGAGGCCGAGGCGGCCGCGAAACGGCTCGAGCAGGAGGCCGAGGCGAACGCCGCCCGGCTCCAGGCCGAGTCGGAGTCGCTGCTCCTCGCCGAGCGGGCCAAGGGGGCTGCCGTGCTCGAGCAGCACCCGGCCCTGTTCCGGCTCCGCGAGCTCGAGGCCCTGGAGGCCCTCGCGCGAAACGGCAATGCCCGGCTGTACCTCGGCACCGGCCGCCTCGGCTTCGAGGGAGCCCGGGCCGAGACGACCGAGTCGTAAGGCTTGTTCTCGGACGCGGCCGGGCGACTCACGTCGCTCGAGGCCTGCTGATCCGCTCTGCGTCCTCCGTGAAACCGCTTCGGCTGGTCCGCGGAGGACGCGGTTTCGTTTTGGGCCCCGGCCTTCGTCGCTCCCCCTGATCCGCAGCGGCGAGAGGAGGACAACAGACCGGGTCTGATTCGAATGTCTCGCCGCCGCGATCGGGTCGCTTCGCGGAGAACGTCGTACCGGGGCAAGCCTTTTGCACAGCAGCGCGGATGCGGCGAGGATCGTCGGAGCAGCCGGATTGCCGCTGGTTTTCAGGGCTGAGTCCCGTACACTGAAAAGTTGCACCCTTCGCGCTGCAACAGACATTCCGGCGGGCACAGGAAGGCGTTTTCTATGGCCAGTACAGCAGAACTGCCTGGTGGTTTTCGGGCGCGGTGGTCGCTTCGAATGCTCGGGAGTGCTGCTCCGGTCTTTCCGGGATTCGAGGTCGACATCCTGGCCCGCGTGCCGGATGACGAAAAACCGGACGCCGTGTGGCACCGGGATCGGGCTCGCGACATTCTTCGCGCCCATCCCGAGGTCAAGTCGCTGTTCGGGCACTACCCGCTGACGGCCTTCTGGTGCCTGTTCTGCGCGGGGCTGCAGCTCGCGCTGGCCGCCTCGACGGTCTACCTGCCGTGGTGGGGGGCGATCCTGCTGGCGTACTGCGCCGGGGCGCTGATCAACATCACGCTGTTCCAGCTGGCGCACGAGTGCGACCACCTGCTGGTGTTCAAGTCGAAGTTCTGGAACCGGTACCTGTTCGCTCTGACGTCGATCCCGATGTTCCTCCCCGCGCATCACACGTGGTGGATCGAGCACATCGCGCATCACAACGACATGAGCGCCACGAAGGACTTCGTGACGCGGCGGCGGTCGTACTTCCTTGCGACGCGGAAGAAGTCGCCGTTGTTCATGCCCTACTCGCTGTTCATGGTGGTGATGCAGTCGATCCGGACGCTGCTGGGGCTCGCGGTCTACGTCTTCACGTCGCTCCTCCGGGGACGCCTCGAGCCGAGTGACCTCTCCCTCCGGATCCTGGCGGACGACCACCTCGTCTCCGGGTACCGGAAGGAAGGGATCTCGCTGTACGCCGTGACGTATCCGCTGATCGCGTTTGCGATCTATGGGACGCTGTTCTGGTTCGGAGGCTGGAAGCCGATTCTGTATCTGATGCTGAGCCAGACGTTCTTCACGGGGTTCCTGCACCCGTACTGTCTGGGGTGGGTGCTGGGGATTTCGCACTTTCACGGGCGGCGGAACTATCAGCCGTCGGCGTCGCACTATGGCCGGTGGATCAACCTGACGACGTTCAATGCGGGTCTGCATGTCGAGCATCACGACATCGCGGGGATCCCGTGGTTCCGGCTGTGGAAGCTGCGGGAGATGGCGCCGGAGTTCTACAACAACCTGGAGCCGATCACGTCGTACACGATGCTCGGGCTGCGGTTCGTGTTCGCCAGCCAGGAGACGTTCGAGGACAATTTCAACACGGAGACGCACCGGAACGTCGAGCGGTTCTCGGAGCCGGAAGGGGAGCAGGAAGCGGTCCCCGCCTGACCCGGGTCCAGGGGCGGAGCTCCTGGCCGCCGGAGGCGTTTTCGTTGTGGAACCGTTCAACCGGCAATGGACGCTGGGTTCGGATCCGCTCGGCCAACTCCCTTTCTTATCTGCCAGGAAGTGGCCGGAGCCCGGGGTGCCGCTCATTCGCCGATGTCCTTCAATTCATCCGTTCTCACGATGAGGTTTCGAAGGAACTCCCGGTCGATCGGGGCAATGGTCGCCGCGAACTGGTCGATGTCTCCCTCGGTGAAGTAACGTCGCATGCTCTCGAGACAGGCATCGAAGAGCGCCATCATTCCCACGGCGTCGTAGACCAGCGGATCGCGAAACGACCGCCAGTCCTTGAGCGACTGCGTGAGGTCCGCAAACGATTCGATGGCCACACGTCCCGGCCAGCGATCGAGGACACGTCCGGTCGCCACGACCTGTCTCCCCTCTCTTAAGGAGAATCTGGCTCCGGGAACGACGAGCGAGTAGTTCACCTCGGGGTACATCAATTCAAGCTGGAATGTCGCCGGTCGACCGTACGAGGGGTCCGCACCCTCCCGAAACCGGACGGGGAGGTCGTCGCTCTCCGCGCCTCGGGGGCCCTCGATCACCAGATGCGGGATGTAGCCGGAGTGACCGGGGCGAAGCCAGGGCGGCCCCGGCAGCGTCCGCCGTCCTCCTTCGGCTGGAGACAGAAATGTGACCTCGGCAAGAATGCTTTCCATGGTGCTCCCACGCAGCCCGGCGCGATGACGGGTCATTCTCCCTGGCGTTCATGCTTCGCGGTTTTGACCATTGGAGGAAAGCCCTCCGGCGAGAGTGATCGCTCGGGTCAGTGCCGAGAACAGGCCCGTCAGGTCCCGCGCCTCCGCTTCCCACAAGGGGACAGTCCAGTCGCCGTTCCGGATCACTCCAATCCGGAATCGCCCCTCCGGAGAGAAGGAGGGATACCAGCCCGCATCGACGACGATTCCGCTGCCGAACGTGATCTGGACGAGATCCTCCTTGAGCAGATCGATCTGCTGCTCCAAGGGGAGATCGGCGTTCACGTCTTCCAGGTCCCAGAAGTCCAGAGAGCCGTCACCAGGATCCAGGATGTCGCGCTGCATCGCGGCCTTCGACGTTTCTGAATACAGGGTCATGCTGCGTCTCGAATCCTCAGAACATCCCATCGAGCGGATCCCAGGACTTCAGGAGGTCTTCGGGGCTCGGCACGGACGAGAAACCGGTACGCATCATCCAGTCGACGATCGATGCGGCATCGTGCTTTGGTGGCGGGGTGAAGGACGTATAGTTCTGGAGGTAGTCCCAAAGGTCCGGGAACGACTCGGCGAGCCGGACCGACTGATAGCCGGGGTAGTCGAAGAACGACCCGTACAGACGGCGGTGACGCAGCTCGTCGATCAGTTCTGTTCCAAGAGACATGGAGGCACTCCTAGGTTCGTTCTGCTCTCTCCAGGCCGAGGCCGGACGGATATCGCACCGTCAGGTCAGACGACGCTTCAGCTCGATGTCGCCATACGGTGACAACGAGAAGCGGCGGTTCCGCAGCTCCTCGGCGGCGCAGTCGAGCCACTCCGCGAAACTCCTGCTGACGACGTCAATCCGGGAATCCGAGTTCCGCCAGCGAAGCACCTGACCGCGCTTTCCCTTCTTCGCCGGATCGAGGTCGAGCACCATCAGATTTCCGCCGGCGTCCGCCATGATCGGAACCCAGGCATCCCGCCAGCGCCACTCGGTCTTCACGACGCCGCGGCGATCGGTTTCGTCTCCGGTGAACTCCCCCATGATCTGTACGCTTCTCGCCACGCCCGACCAGTGAATGACCTTCTGGACCGGGAGCAGCGTCATGTAGCCGAAGAGAGGCTCCGGATCCCGCATGCCGTCGTGAACTGCCAGTGAGGCGAGATAGTTCGGCGGCAGCGGAACGTCAAAGTGCTTCTGCAACCGCCGCAGCGCGTACTTGGTCACGGGCGGCCGCAGCGCGCGATAGGAAGCATGAGCGTTCTGCTTGAGAACCTCTTCGATGACTTTCCACGAGGAAGCGACGCGTCGCATGGGGGCCCCCGGTCTGGAACTCGGCTCGCTGAGATCTTGCGGTCTCGATCGGTTCCCGTCCAACCCGACCTACACGAGCGCCCCTGGACCCGGGTGGCCGTGGACGATGGGATCGAGCAAGCAGGGTCGTGCCGGCCGGAACGGAGTCCGAGTCTTTGCAGGGCCACGGTTGGCGAACGGCCTGACCATCAGCTGTAGCACCACCATTCCCGATGAATGAATGCCAGCGCCCCGATCAGCCGCAGATCGTCCGCCCCCGGCTCCGCCAGAAAGTTCCACTGCTGCTTCGAAGGACCGACCTGCACCCACAGCCGCTCTCCCCGCTCCGAGACCCCCCAGAAACAGATCGTGAACAGCGGCATCCGAAACACCCACGTCGAGCCCCCCGCCAGCCCGATGACATAGCGGTTGCGAAACAGCCCTTTCCGCTCGACGCTCCCGACGACCCTCCCCCCCTGCAGCAGCTCGAAGCGCGCCGGCCACCGCGATCGCCGCACGATCCTCAGCACCTCGCTCCCGGTGGCATCACGCAGGACAACGTCCGGCTTGCGGAGGAGATTTGCCGGAGAGTGCGCCGACCGGCTCGGATCCGGACCGAGCGTCCCATCGAAGCCCGCCCCGGCCGACTCCGGGACGAAGCAGACCGGCGCCGCCGGATGGTGGCTGATCCCGGTCGAGAATTTCACACCCCGTTCAATCACCTCCTCGGACGGCGGAGTGATTCGCGTGGTCGTGGGGACTGACATGCTTTCGCTCCACCGGCGAGGAAGGAGTCGGGACGCCCCTTCTACGCCCGCTGCGTGAGAATCGAGAACGCGAACCCGGTCTGCGCCCCACCTCTCCGCTCTCCCGCGCCTCTTCGCCCGATTGGTCTTGCCGAGGTTTACAGATGTAATCACACTGTTTACCGATGTAAGCGCCGTTCGCAGACAAGGCCTGGGAGGTGCCGGTGGCAACCGTTTCGATCTCAGACGCGGAATGGCAACTGATGAACGTCGTCTGGGAGCACGAGCCCCTGACGGCACAGGAAATCCTCGGGCACCTGAAACCACTCGTCGAATGGGCCCCCGGAACGGTGAAGTCGATGCTGCACCGCCTGGTGCAGAAAACCGTCCTGACCTACGACCGCGACGGACACCGCTACGTCTACCGGGCCCGCGCCCCACGCGAAGCCTGCATCCAGGAAGCGAGCGAGTCCTTCCTCGAACGAGTCTTCGAAGGACGCAGCTCGTCGCTCCTGGCCCATTTTCTCCAGAACTCGCGGCTGACCCCGGCCGAGATCGCCCAGCTGCGGAAAATCCTACGTGAGCAGGAGGCTCAGTCATGACCAACCTCGTTTCGCTGGAGTGGTGGTTCGAACTCGGAGCGGTCGGCCTGTCGTCCGCAATGCACGCCGGCTTCACGGCGGGGCTGCTCCTCCTCGTGGTCCTTCCCGCGCACTTCCTGCTCAGGCGGCGCGTCTCCGCGGGGGCGCTCGCGCTCCTGTGGAGCGTCGTCCTCCTCCGTCTCGCCCTGCCGGTCGTCCCCGGCAGCCCCTTCAGCCTCGAAGCGGTCTTCGATCGGCTCACCACGGAACCACCCGCCCCGCTGGCAACGGTCCTGGCCGTCCCGGACGCGGCGGATCTTCCGGTCTCGGAGCCGGTCTCTTCCCCGGGAGATCTGGTCGCGGTCGCCGGCCCTTCGCGCGGGTTCGACCTCGAAACGCTCGCCAGGGTCCTGGTCTTCGTCTGGATGGCGGGCCTTCCGCTCGGTCTCGCGGTCACGCTCGGCGGCCACTGGCGGTTCACCCGCCGGCTCCGCGGCAGCCCCGCCACCGACGACCCGCGGCTGCTCGCGCTCTGGAACGAATGCCGGCTCCTCGCCGAAGTGGGCCGCGCCATCCCGGTCGTGGTGACGGACACCCTCGGGCAGCCCGCGCTCCACGGCCTCCTCCGCCCACGGCTCCTCCTGCCGGAATCGGCCGCCGCGCTTTCGGACGACCAGCTCCGGATGGTCATGCTCCACGAGCTCGCCCACGTCCGGCGGCGCGACGTCGCCATCAATTGGGGACTCGCCCTGCTCCGAATGGTTCACTGGTGGAACCCCGTCTACTGGCTCGCCGCCGGCCGGTTCGCGGCCCTGCGGGAGGAAGCCTGCGACGCCTTTTCGCTCCGCCGTCTTGCCCAGGGAGCACCCCCCGAAGCCAACCGAGACCGCGCCGTCGCCTACGGCGAACTCCTTCTGGCGCTCGCCGCCCGAAACGAAGACCGCCGCTGGGGGCTGGCGCTTCCGGCGTCGCTGCTCGGTTTCGCCCTCTGGTCGCGAGTCCAGGGACGGCTCCGGCAATGGTCGCTCGCCGGCCGCCTCCGCTCGCTCCCCCGCGCCACCCGCCCGATGCGGTGGTGGCAGGCGGGATTGTTCACGCTCCTCTTCGTGACCGCCGCGGCCTGCGGGCTGACGAAAGCGAGCATCCATTCGCCGCAGGAAGACCCCTTCGAGTGGACGCCGAGCATCGGCCAGATGGCTCCCTTGGAGGCCGAAGAGACCCGTTCGGAAGACCCCGGCCCCAAAACGACACGGGTCTATGCGGTCGCCGAGATCGTCCGTCGCTGGTCTCCGCTCCTCGGAGGGGACGCCGCAGCGAGTGACGAACTCCGGCTGCGCGTGGAAGCCCAGCTCCAGGCGCGGGCGTCGATCGACAAGCGGTCGGACAGGATCGAACCGCCGCTTCCGGCCGCTTCCGGATCGGGAGCGGCGGTGACCAACGTCAGTCCGCTCTCTGCTCTCGTCGATGGTCAGCTGATTGTGGTCGCGACCGCCGGAACGCACGACCGGATCGCCGCCCTGCTTAAGACGCTCGAGTCGAGCCGCCCGAATCAGGTCGTGATCGAATGCCGGATTCTGACCGGCCCCTACAACCTGGCGTACAACTGCGGGATCCGCTGGTCCCGGGTTGCAACCGGCGATCGCTCCGAGGAGACGCTCGACGACGCCCAGGAGAGCGGCAGCCGGATCACCGCGACAACGTCGGTCACGGAGGCGCTGCCGATCGCGGTCGGCGAGATCACGGAGGCGCAGACCGGCCTCCTGATCTACAACACGAAGGGCTCGTCCCGCTCGAACGTGATGTTCGCGCCCAAGATCACGCTGTTCCCGGCGATGGAGGGAACGATCTTCTCGGGAGTCGAGCGGCCGTTCGTGGTCGGGGTGAGTCAGTCGGGGTGGAAGGCGGTCCCGCAGATCACGCATTGTCCGGAAGGGACGCACCTCCGGATGCGGGCCCTGCCGAAGGCGGATTCGGATCTGGTGCGGATGCAGTGCCGACTGCGGCTGACGCAGGTGGTGCATGTCCGGACGTTCTCGACGCGGGTGGCGAAGACCGACACCACAGTGCAGATCCCCTCGCTCCGGGCGTTCAACGTAAATGTCGACCGGGAGGTCCGGGAGGGGCACACGCTCCTGATCGGCTGCCCGCCGGCACGGGAGGGGGAGGACCCGACCCACGTCCTGCTGACGCCGCGCGTTCTCCCAGTTGAAGTGACGAACCCGTAACCAGGGCTTCGCCCTCGAATCAGGTGACTGTCGGGGCGATGGGGTGCGTCGAGGGTACTCAGCCGGCGGAGCGGTTCTCGAAAGGGCGTGCTGCCGGCAGAGTGTTCTTAGCTCATCCCAACGGGCTTCGGCTGTTGGGAGGCAGGGGCGCCCCGAGGTGCGCTGCCCCATCGACACACTGCCGGCCAATGTTAATTCAGGAAGAATGGGGGCTTTGGGTTGAGCGTGGTCAGCTGAGGTTATCTCCTCAGCGCGACGCAGTGGCACACCTCTTCAAGAACCGTCCATTGCAACAAGTGCATGCTTGCTTATTTGTCTGACCCAGACGCAAGATAAAAGTCTCTCTGCGGCAATTGCGGGATGTCTTTTCGGTGACGATGGGCTAACTCAAACCGAGGCCAAGACGATGGATTTCGCAAGCTACCTGGTCCGTCAGCATTGGTTGGTGCAAAGGGAATTCCTGAAACTGGCGTGGTACGCCCTGAGTGCCGACGGCCGGGATACAACGCATGATGGCTATCTCGAACCCTCTCTCCGGGAGATCGATTCCAACGAGATCGATCGAGTGCGTCCTTACCCCTTCGGCGATGTCCTCAAGAATCACAACGAGTTCTTGGCGAACGTCTTGAAGCGGAGCGGCCTTTCATCGTTCGATGCGATTGTCGACTCTTGGCACGCGTGGCATGTCGAGAACATTCAACCGATCTCGGACTTCTGCCTGAGCCCCGAGGATCCGCGACCATTCGGAAAGCGGTTATTCGACAACGCGACAGAGAAGCGCCTCTGCGGCGAAGTGGTGGCCGACCTGCTCGTTCAGGACGCAGACCATGTGATCATCCCCGAAGGAACAAGCGCGTATTGGGTCGGCCTGGCCGTTCTGGCCAGACGGTCGAATCTGCAGATCATCACTTCCAACGGTGCGCTTGTTCGCGAACTGCACGAGAACCCTCAGCTGCGAAGTCGGGCGGCGGCAGTCCATGTCATCGGCGGCAACATGGACGTCGACGTGGGAGGGACCGGCCGGGGTTTCGTCGGCGGGGCGACGGAGGCCGCATTCCAGCATGTCATCTCCAATACGCCCGGCGCGACCGTCGTCATTTCGTCCGTCAACGGATTGACCCCGGAGAAGGGGCCGTTTGCCCCCTGCCCTATCACGGGGTTCACCCGTCGCGAGCTTCTGATGCACGCTCTGGGATCGAAGCGAGTGCGGACGGTCGTCCTCGTCGCGGACCACTCCAAGGTCCGTCCCGTCGTTCCCAACGTTCGGGCCTACGGCAACCCGATTTTCGCTGATGCGGGCCAATGGCGGGACATTCTCCACGAGTATCATGATCGGCTCGCCGTCGTCGTGGCTCCTCCATCCGAAGTCCGCCGCGACGCCACGCTCATGGCGGTGCGGCCGTCGACGCGGAATGCTCTGGGGAACGCCTACAGCCCTCCCGTCGTGGACTACCTGAGCGCGGCGGCCCGGTTCGACGAGCAGTGCTCCACCGGCGGACTCGACAGCCGCTTCTATGAAGCGGCAGACACTCCGAAATGGACGTCCAAGGTCGCCAGCCGCGTTCCGTAGGAACGCGCCTTGGAGCAGGTGGTCCTCGCTGTGTCGGCGGCGTCGACGGGAGTCTCGGTTTCCGCATGGGGCGTGGAAGTTCCTGGATTGGCCCCCCCATCGATCGATGTCGCGTTTGTTGGAAGCCTTTCTCCGAAGACTTCGCCTCGATCGGACGCGACATCCGTCGCCGGGTGTTCCCGCAGGGGGCGCTGAGGCTTCGTGAACGCACCAACGTCGCACGTCATGGCTGATATGCTGAGTGCGACTCGAATGCCCCCCTCACTCCCGGTCCAGAACTCCCAGTCGAGAGCGATCCGTCCGCCTGGAGCAGATGGAGGGAAGACACGAGAAGGCCCGTCGAACCGGCGAGAGTCCGATGCGAGTCGTGTTTCTCCTGCTCCTCAACGTCATCCTCCTGACCGCGATGGATCTCGTGTCTCCCCGTGGCTTCGGAAGCGACGCCATCGCCATTCGGATCGCGTTCCTGCTCTGTCTCAGTCCGATTCTTGGTGTCGTCCTGTTGTTCGGCTGGCCTGAGCCACCCTTCCCTGTCGTATGGACCCTCCTTGCGACCGGGGCATTCCTGTGGACAGGGTTCGTCGAGTTCATGCTCCGCCACTTCGTTGACCGGTATCGGGAATCCAGCTCCTGAGTGATTCGCCTCTCCGGCGGGGTCGGCTCTTCTATCCCATTCCGCCGGCCGTAAAACATCCGGTTTGGGGCATCGGCTTCTTGCGATGAACTATCTGTCGCAGGCGGCTCGTTTGAGCTACTCCAATGACTTCCTTCTTACCGTCAGACTGACGCTGTGGGCATAGGGACCATCCAGACGTTGCCTGCTGATCCCGCACTCACTGGCCAGGGACAGCAGACGAACGAGATCGCTTTCCGAATCCACCTCTCCCTCCGCCCAGTAGATATTCTTTCTCAACGTCTTCTCAACGCGAATATCGCGAAAGGCGGGCTCCTCTCGCAGTCGCCGCTTGAACTCCGCCCACCTCAGGTCATCAGCGTGATAGCGATCCCAGCCATTCCTGGCGCTCTCCCTCCAAATGGAGGCGCTACCACCGATCGTCGCGAAAAACAAAACGGCCAGCATCGTGATTTCCGTCCGTTTTACGGCCGCCTGCCGGAGTCGCATACGGACCGCGATCGGGATCGTCAGGAGAAGGGGGAACGAGATCATTGTGGCCACACTCGGCCCGAACTCCTTCGAGGCGACATAGAATGCGGCGACCAGAATGAGAAGCAGGGCGACAATCGCACAGGTGAGTGCTCTTCGCTGCGCTCCCTCCCGAGTGATGTCCATTGGGCCCGCCCTCGATTCATGGCAACCGTCAAAGCGGTTCGTCGCGATTCTAAGAACGTATCCTCGCACGGAGACAGCTCAACTCCCCATAGGCCACATGAGATCGACATGCCGTACGACGGTAAACCAGCATGTCCATCGGCGCAACCACAGTCTCGTAGGGTGCGTTGGGGCTCTGCGAAACGCTCGCAGCTCGACAACGCCATCAGTTGACTGCCACCGGCACGGAACCCGCCTCAACCCGCCCGCAGACTTGCCCACCGGGCCGATTCGGCGACAGTACGCCCTCGAATTCGCAAGTCCCGCTCCCCAGGTCGGCCGACAGCCGCGCCCCTTCTACGCCCCGTCTCCGGCTTCGGCCCTTGCGGCCGGGGAGCGGACGCAAGGGATCGCAGCGCAAGTCAGACCCGGGGGGCGAACCGAAGGAACGGATCTCCTCCATGCCCCCCGAGACCGCGGCTCGTCCCGCTGCCTCCTCGTCCCCTGCCCCGGCGGCTGCCGCTGACTCGACGGCTCCGTCGCGGCTCTTCGATTTCTGGCCCCGGTTCCTGCTGTTCCCGGCGCTGGCGGTGCTGCTCTACCCCCCGTTCGTCCTCGGCTGGGGGGGGCGACTCGTTCCCCGTCCGTGCAGCTTGGGTGGCGCTGCTGACGTTCTGCTGGTTCTGCGTCAGCGGCGCGTACCACGAAGCGGCCCACCAGACGCTGTTCCGCCGGCCGTTCTGGAACCTCTGGTTCGGCCGGGGGCTCGGCGTGCTGGTGCTCGTCCCCTACACCGCGTTCCGCGAAACCCATCGCTGGCATCACGCCTACCTCAACACCCCCGACGACTACGAACTCTGGCCCTACTGCGACCCCAAGTGCTCGCTGGCCTTCCGGCGGATGTTCGTCTGGCTCGAGATCCTGGGCGGGGTCCTCGTCGCCCCGTACATCTACTGCCGGATCTACTTCGTCGGCGAACCCCGGCTGAAGCCGGACGCCCGCCGCACGATCTTTCGCGAGATGGTCGCCACGGGTCTCATCTGGGGCCTCGTGCTGGGGGGAATCGTCGCCGCGGCCAACGCGCGGGGCTTCGACTGGCGGCAGTTCGATCCGGTCTGGCTCCTGCCGCTCCTGCTCTCGCCGATGCTGAACGCGCTCCGGAAGCTCATCGAACATCTCGGCATGACCAGCCGCGACCCGTTCCTCGGGACCCGGACGATCGTCTCCGGGAACTGGCTCTCCCGCATCGCCTGCTTCTTCAACTTCGACATCGCGGTCCACGGCCCGCACCACCGCTACCCCAGGGCCCAGCACTACGAACTGGGAGCCAGGCTGAGCACTCACCTCGCCACCCACCCGGAGCTCCCGCTCCCGATCTACAGCTCCTACCTCGCCGCCGCCCGCGACATGCTCCCGAACCTCTGGCGAAACCCCGCCACCGGCGACCACAGCCAGGGAACCACCCCGCAGGAAGAAAGCGGCCCCAGTGGCTTCGAACCGGTGGGGACGCTCTCAACTCAATAGGGAACCTTCCTGGCCGGGGGAGCGGCCGCGCGCCCCGAAGGGCCGCCGCAATCGGGGCCGGACGACGGCAATCAACGGAACGAGAAGCGACCAGAGCAGCGCTCGACCGACAGGACGCGATGGGGGAAGTGCCCAGATCTCGATGCCGTCGAGGGTCAGCGAAACCAGCCAGCGCCCGTCCGGCGTGAAAATCGATTCCGTCTCCTCGTCCCCGAGAACCGCCAGCGAGCGTTCCTGAGCCAGATCGTACAGCCGCCGCGGCGAGGGACTGAGGACCCGCAGCCCCGGGCCCGACTGCAGCGTCTCGATGAAGTCTGAGATGCGGTCCCGGATTCGGGGCCGTTGGTCATCGACGACGGCCCAACGGGCGCCCGGCGAGACGGCGCTGACGTCGAAATCGGGATCCAGTCTGGCAACGGCCTGGCCGGTCGTCACATCCAGAACAAGTGGGCGATCGAAGACGTACCTGCTCTTCGTCCGATCACCGAATCTCCCGTCGTATCCGACATCGCTGGTCTGGTACCGGGACTGGTCGAGTTTCCGGACGACCCCAGCGCCGATCTCCCATCTTTCGGGAACGAGGATCTCCCCATGGTAGCGGCTGCGGGCCACGATGCAGTTCGCCTGATCGTGAACGGCGAGAACTTCCGCATCGCGAAGCTCGTAGGACCGGGCGGTCCGGACCTCCTCGTGCCGCTGGATCTCGGTGCCGGACTCCGCTTCATGAATCCGCCAGACGCGGCGATGCTGGGTGTCGTTGAGTCTCTTCCAGGGCGAGATCGTCGCCAGCCGGCGCGAGTCGCTCGAGAACGCGCACCGCTCCACGTCGGGAAGCGTGTAGAGTTCCCGGCGGTTCTCCGCCACGGACCGTTCGAGGTTCCAGACCTGAATCGCGCCTCGGTCTCGATTCCGTGGAGCCAGCGGAACAATGAGCGTCCCGTCGGGGGACTGCACAACGTTCAGCACGTTGACGGCATCTGCGGGAACCTTCGTCTGCATCCTTCGCCCGTTCGCGAGGTCCAGGTATGCAAGCGTTTCGGTCGTCCCCTCCGCCGGTTCGCCGGCGGGCTGCAGTCAGATCCTCGAACGCAGGAGCCGGCTGATGACTCCGGTGGTCGAGTGACTCAGAACCTCCTGGCCCGTCCTCCAGTTCCAGGCATGCAGACGCCCCTCGGTGCCGCGGGCCATCCAGGTCACCAGAAAGTCCGATGAGATGGCCCCATACTGGAGGACCCACTCCCGTTCTTCGATGTCGATCAACTCCTCATCCGGGACGTCATCGGTCCGGTCTGCCAGCGGGTCGCCAGGAAGGTCGATCCGGCGGATCGTTCCGCCGGGGATCTCCACGATGTGAATCGGCCCCGAGAACGCCCCACGATGGGGCGTGACATGTTCCCGGCAAAGGACCAGCGTTCGATCGTCCGTCGATCCGATCAACCACATCGGCCCCACGGTCGGGATGCGAATCACCGGCCGTGCCGGGAGAAGGAGGACGAGGCCCGCCACCGCTACGGCCCATGCGGCGGTCCAGCGTTTCCAGTACGGCGGCAGTCTCCATCGTGGCAGCATGTCAGATGCTTCGTCACAGGCCCGGATCTCAAACAATCGTCTCCGATCCGCGACCTCGTCGCTACGTTGAGCAGCGTCAACGCCCGGCGAAGCTTCGCAGGATGCGCTGAGGCGTTGCGAACCGGACCGATGGTCTTTCCGTCTGAATTGAACTTTCCGATCCCGGCTGACCACCAAGTCAGGTCATTGTGCTATCCGAATCCGTTGCAAGCGCACGCCGAGGTTCAGGCCATCTGGCTCTGTCCGCCTGACGGCCTCAGTCCGGCCTCCGCCAGAGGTTCTTCTCAATCGGACAGAAGCCGGCCGCGATGTCCATCAGGTCGAGAAGGGTGTCTTCAGTCTGATCGTCCAGGGAGTCTGCCCGCAGCGATTCCAGAACCTCCAGCACCTCGCGCCGCGAAACACCCGCATCGCGCCGGTACCACATCGGGCCGGTCCCGCATCGCAGCAACGAAATCCGGCCACGCCCCACCAGCCAGAATCTGCCCGGCCAACCGGGCCAGGCGATTTTCATGGATGTCCATGACGTTCCCGGCCCAGCTTCCGCGCTCGCCCCACGGCAGAGCCCCGCTGCCTGAGACCACCCCTCCGGTCACCGGTACGAAGCGGGCCGGCCCTGGGTTGCGTCCTTGATCGCCTGGTCGCGGATGGTCGTCATCCGCTTCTCGGCCTCGAATTCCTTCCGCTTGGTCAGCGGCACGAATCCGGCTTTGTCTTTGACGGGGGCTGTCGGCGGCCGCAGGAGCGTCTCGCGAATGGACGCGACGGTCTCCTTGGCCTGCTTCATGGTCCGCGCTTTGGAATACGTGTCCTGGTACACGCGAGCGCCGCGAGCCTGAACCCGCCGATCGGCGAACTCCTCAATCTGCTCGCGTTCCGCGGCAGCGTCCACGGTTTGCGGCTCAGTCTTCTTGGGAATCGCCATAAAAGCTTTCTGAACACTGTTCTCGTGTTCGTTCGCGAAGAGAATACCACATCCGGCGACGGATCGACAGGGGGTCCTTTCCGGAAGAAACCGGCGTTCCGGGGCGAACGGCCAGGCCGAGCAACCGGGTGGTCCCGCCGAACCCCCTCCCCGCGGGCCTGGTCTCGTGAGCGCAACCCTTCCCCCGCCGGCCACCCCGGTCCCGCGGGAGGCGGTTTACGGAGGTTTTTCCCACATGGATCAGGCGGCGATCACCCGGTACATCCTGGCGGCGTTCGAGGGGGCGAAGGTGCTGGTGGCCTCGCGGGAGGGGGGCGCCCCGGAGCTGGCGTGGGGGGACAGCTTCTTCTTCTACGACCCGACCGCCGAGGGGACGACGGGGGGCCAGTTCCAGTTCGCCACGATCGTGACCAAGGACTACGGCGACTTCGACCGCGCGTCGCAGCTCGACCGGGAAGGGGTCTTCCGGCTCAACATCGGCCTGAGCAAGGAGACCTACCGGTCGTTGTTCGGCGACCAGCCCCCCCATCCGGCCCTCAACGAAACGATCGGAACCGGCCACGACTTCGCGGCCCTTGACGAGCTTCTGCCGCATCCGGTCTACGCCTCGCAGTCCTGGGTCAGCATCCTGAATCCGAGCGAACGAGTGTTCGACGCCCGCGTGAAGCCGCTCCTGGCCGACGCCCACCAGCAGGCGGTCCGGCGGTTCGGACGGCGCCAGGCGTAAGGCAAGCCCACCCTTCGGCTCGCGGCATCAAAACCGTCCCGCCGGCGCAGCCTTCTTTGCCCAACCCATCGTCCCACGGCCACCCCGGTCCAGCGGGACGCTGGCATTTCGAACAATCGGATGGATCTCGCTATTTCCCGCGGAGGCGGGCCTGCGAAGCTGCTAGACTCGGCCTACCTCATTCTGTGTCAACGCTGGATGAATGGCTCGCCCGCTTGGGGCCGGCCCCGCTCTGTCTCGTCCAGCGCCTCCGTTTCTTCGAATCGGTCCCACTGTGCGCGACGTTTGAAAGAAACGTGCTTTATGAAGCTGTACGTCGGGAATCTCTCGTACAACACGAACAATCAATCGCTGCAGACCCTGTTCAGCCAGCACGGAGAAGTCCGCTCGGCCGAAGTCATCATGGACCGGGAAACCGGTCGGTCGAAGGGTTTCGGGTTCGTCGAAATGGCGAACAGCCAGGCGGGCAACGCCGCCATCAACGCTCTCAACGGCCAGGATGTCGATGGCCGCTCGCTGACGGTGAACGAAGCCCGTCCGCGGGAAAGCCGTCCGGGTGGAGGAGGCGGCGGCCGGGGTGGGGATCGCGGCGGTTTCCGCGGCGGCCGGTACTAAGTTCTCGCTGAATGCGGAGCTCGAAGGTCGGGTCCCGGCCGTCTGGCCGGGGCCTGTCGGTTTCGCGTCGTGTCGACCACTGGAACGCCCAAGGGAGATGGTGCATGGCCAGGCAGCAGAACACGTTTGCCAAGCGTCAGCGGGAGCAGGAAAAACGTCGTCGTGCGGAGGACAAGCAGGTCCGGCGTGACGAGCGGAAGGCGCAGAAGGATCTGCCGCCGCCCTCCGTGCCGGTGGTTCCGGCGAGTGACGGTCCGGATGTGGGCTGAAGCCGGAGTGCGGGAAGCGTCCGGTCGGGTGTGTGGGGGAGAGAGATGGATACGGCGGAACGGCTGAATTTCGATGAGTTTGACATGCTGTGCCGGGCGGCGGATTCGCCGAGTCCGCTGACGCCGGAGGTCCTGTCGGATTCGCTGCAGGGTGAGAATCGTCCGGCCCGGGGGAAGATTGCGCTGCAGCGGTTGCTTCAGCGGGGTTTTCTGGAGCTGGCGGTCGAAGGTCAGTACCGGATTTCGGCGCTCGGGGTGAAGGCACTGAGTTAGCAGACCACGGGGGACAGTCGGCGTGCCCGAGTCGGGTCTGTCGGATCGGTTGGCCCGGTGATGGTTGAGCCGCGGTGGAGCTGGCCCGCTCGCCGCAGGTTCCTGTTGCCGGGCATTTTCGTCTCCCGGGACCGGTGGTGGCGTTCGGCGGCAGGTCAGGCCGCCGCACGCGGTGCCCCTGTTCCGGCTCGGGAAGACAAGTGACTCGTTTCCTGTCTCCGGAGGGACGATATTCCCCGTTGGCGAATGTCACAGAGTTTCATCGGTACGGGGCTGGCATGCGGGCGCGGATCATTCTGGGGCTGGGGGCGGGACACTGCGGGCTCAACGTGCTGGCGGACATTCTGGGGCACCAGCCGCAGACGGTCGTCACGCTCGAGCAGCCACCTCTGCTCTCCTGGCAGTCGCATCCCGGACGTCCGGCGATCCGCGAACGCCTCGAGCGCTGGCAGCGGCAGCATCCGGCAGCCGAGCGGGTCGGAGACGTCGCAGCGTTCTATCTCCCCTATCTCGAAGAGGCGATCGCCGCCTGCCCTGACCTGCGGGCGGTCTGCCTGCGGCGGCCGCGGGCGGAAATCGTGGCCGCGTACATCCGCCATCTCGACCAACCCGGCCGGCCGCGACTCGATCACTGGTCGAATGCCCCGGAAGCGGGCTGGACGCAGGACCTCGTCTGGACGCCGACGTTCCCCCAGTTCGACGTCCCCAATCGAGATGCGGGCCTCACGCGATACGTCGACGAGTATTACCAGGTGGCGGAGGAGATCGCCGCCCGGCATCCGGACAACGTCCGGCTCATCGACACCGGCGACCTGGCCGATTCGGAGGTCGTGCGGCAGCTCCTGGACTTCGTCGGCGTTCCCCGCGACCAGCAGATCCTCGCGGTCGCCCGCCCGCCAGCGAGTGCTCCCGAAGCCGCCGCGTCCCCCGCGATTCCCCGCGATGCCATGGACCCGCGGCGCTGCGCCATCCTGGTGCCTCATTCGGGAATGATCCATCAGGAGTGCGACACCGCGCTCCGGCAGCTCGAGCGGCGTGGATACGAAGTGCGGCGCGTCGCGGGTTACGCGGCGATCGACCAGGGACGCAACCAGATCGCCACTGACGCCCTCCGGGACGGCTTCGAAGAGACCCTCTGGATCGATTCCGACATCGGCTTCGACCCGGACGCCGTCGAAACGCTCCGGGCCCACGCGCTGCCGATGGTCTGCGGCATCTATCCGCAGAAGGGGAAGCGGGCGATCGCCTGCCACGTCGTGCCGGGGGCGCCCCGAATGACGTTCGGCAAGTCGGGGGGGCTCGTCGAACTGCTCTACGCGGCGACCGGTTTTCTGCTGATCCGCCGGCAGGTCTATCTGGACGTCGCCCGGAAGCTCGCGCTCCCGGTCTGCAACGAGCGGTTTGGAAGTCCGATGCTGCCGTTCTTCCTGCCGATGATCCGTCCCAGCGACGACGGGCACTGGTATCTGGCGGAGGACTACGCGTTCTGCGAGCGGGCGCGGCAGGCGGGGTACCGGATCTATGGCGATACAACGATCCGGCTGTGGCATATCGGCAACTACCGGTACGGCTGGGAAGACTCAGGCCGTGAGCAGCCCCGCTTCGACAACTTCACCCTGAACTTCCCCGACTAACCCAGCGTCCCGCTGGACCAGAGCTCCGCCCTGGACCGGGGCGGCGTCGCACGATGGGTTGCGCTAAGGGGGCTGCGACGCCAATGGGCGGTGCTCGGGAAATGTAGGGTGGGCTGTGCCCACCACCGTTCTCCAAGGGACCGACCATGCGAGCAACCCGGCGTTGCACGCTCCGCCCAGCGCGTGATCGATCGCCCCCCGACATCCGCCGCACCCGTCCCCCACCTGACACAAACACCGACAGTCCCGTCGCCCCTCCCGGACGCTCCTCTGACTGGCGCGTCCTCCCCAGGGCGCGAACGAACGTCGCCCGGCGCTCCGCTGCTCCTGAGCGTCCCCCGCGCGGCCCTCCTGCAGGCTCCTCCGCGGCAGACCCGCCGCCACTCTCCTCCTCAAAACTCCACCTGACACAAAAGTCGGCGTCTCGATCCAGGCTTCCAGGCCCGTCAGTCTCGAGTTCCATCTCTTCCAGAACATCCGCATCCACGTCATCGCACTCAAAGTCCGCCGCAGCCTCCTCCGGCACCCACTCGACCGAACTGAAGCCGTCACCCGCCGCCCACCGCTTCAGCTTCTCCTCGTCCACCGGACCGTAGGCGGCCGTCCCGGTGATGCCACGCGCCGCAGCCCATTCGGCGTACGTAACCGGCTCGCCGCACTCTGAAATGGGAGGGACCGGCGGACGGGGAGGCCGAGGCGGCGCCGGCGGCATCGGCCCCGTCATCCGCGGCAGCGAAGGCCGGGCCACCTCATCCCGATCCCACCTGACACCCAAATCATCCTCGCGTGACTGCCGCTGAAGCTCCTGGCGGATCCCGCCGAACTTCTCGGGATCCCGCGCTTCCAGCAGAGTCATCAGGAGCGTGTCGGAGTACCGGATCTCGTAGCCGATTAGTTCACCGCGGTAGAACTTCGGAATCTTCACCCCGTAGACCGCCCGCTGCCACAACTCCTCTTCCAGCTCAGCCGCCAGCCGCTGCTGCACCAGCGAGAACTCCTCCC
>VFQO010000470.1_pt1 | contig 43301 bp, 45 predicted proteins | sample 3512331 | NCBI WGS metagenome assembly VFQO01 (sample SAMN10412371, study PRJNA504923) | tailings metagenome | isolation source: Replicate 3 from Balatoc abandoned mine | place: Philippines: Itogon, Benguet | collected 2017-08-28 | reverse complement strand
GTTCGAGAGAGCTCGAGGAGCTTAGGTTGGTGTCTACGGGACCGGCAGCAGCCCACTGACCGCTGCCAGCGAGCCAAGATCGCTCGGGATGATGCAGTCGAGCGAGTCTGCCAGCGCGCGGACGCGGTCAACGTCGCGCGGCGGTAGTTCGGCCCCGTGCCGCAGCGCGGGGGCTTCGTCGGGTGCGAGGGGTTGATCGGTGTTCATAAGGGGCATCGTGCCCGCCCCTGCGCTACGCGTCCTGACGGAAAGTCTAGATTTCGCGTCGGCCCTTTAGGTACGGTTCGTACTCATGCCGCTTCTCTGGCGGCAGATCGTCGACCAGGCGACGAATCCAAGCCTTGAGCGTCTCCGTGGACTCCTCTTTGCCGAACAGCCGGCCCATGTAGTCGTGCACCGGCTCGGAGATGATCCCGTTCTTCACGCCCTCAACGTAGCAGAACAGCCCGAAGAGTTCCGACTGTCGGCTGCGCGAGTCGCGCCCACGCAGCCCGGAAGCGAGCAGCACAGCACCTGGCCTCTGCTTCAGATCTTCGCGGTCGGCTTCTAGCATCCTCCGCGCGACGTCACGGATCCACGATTCCGTCTCTGCGTCGTGCTGGGAGAACGCCAGCTTCGTCCACATGAGCCGGGCATGTGACCTGTCGGGGGCACTCACGCTGCAGCCCTCGCGGCCACAGCGGCGTGCACGTCGGCCGGCTTGATGTCGGTGTACCGACGCAGCATCGCCCAGGTCTTGTGCCCGGTCAGCAGCGCCACGCGCGGAATGTCCAGGCCCATGCGGAAGAACTCGGCCGTTGCCCGGTGCCGCAGGTCGTGAAAGTGAAGGTCAAGAATCGGGGGCGTCAGGTCCGCGCATGCGCGGGTAAACGCCGTCGACGCGGACGCGGCGCGGACCCCGAACAGGTCGCCATCGTCGCGGCCTTCGATGAGCGGTTCAACGATGGCCCACGCGGCAGGCAGCAGCGGAACGGTTTGATCGTTCCCTAGCTTCCGGCGCGGGTCTTTGCGGTCGCGTATGACGACTGTCTTTGCCTTCCGATCGATGTCGCGGATCTGCAGGGAACAGATCTCGCCGAGGCGCATGCCTGTCGCGAGAGCGAACCGACACAGGGTCCGCATGTCGATCTGCTGGCGCGGCTTGCTCTCCCAGTGCGCGTACAGGCGCGCGAGCTCTGCGTCGGTCGGTTCGCGTTCGCGCTCGCGGCCGCGCGTCTGTAGGCCGCGGTGCTTCAGACTCTCGCGAGCCTCCAGGGCGAGGCGGTCCGGAATGTCGAGGTGCCGAGCATAGCGACCCCACTTCAGCACCGCCGAGAGAAACGACAGGTCGGCCGCGATGGTCACCCCCCCGGCACCTTGCGCCACGCGGCGGTCTATGAAGTCGCGCAGAACAACGGCGGAGAGCGAGGCGAGGCGAACGGGTCCGATGTCCCGCCGCAGCATGGCGAGGGTTGCCGCCTTCGTCTTGCCTGACGCCGACGCGAGTTGTTTCTCGTATTCGTCGATTAGGTCGGAGACCTTGGCGGCCTTCGGAACCGGAGCGAAGCCGCCGGCGGCCACGTGGTCGGCCTGCCGTTCAGCCTCGCGCGCCCAGACTTCGGCGTCACGCTTGAGTGCGAACGTCGCGGCCTTGTAGGTTCCGCCGCGGCGGACCTGCACTCGCCACTTGCCGCTCGGTAGCTGGGAGAATGTGGCCATGAGTTCCGCCCTCCGTGTGCAATTTCTTGTCGGTCCAATCGGCCGGATTCTGCACCTTTCGTCTACCTCGTGTGCACCTCGTGTGCACTCATCGGTGCACACAGTCACTTTTTGTTAGTGGTCGATAACTTGGAGAGCCCCGTAAATACTGAGTTTTCACCCTGGCGCCTGAGCGTCGCGCCGATGATGGACTGGACCGACCGGCACTGCCGCGTCTTCCACCGCCAGATCACGCGCCACACGCGTCTGTACACCGAGATGGTGACGACCGGCGCGTTGCTGCACGGCGACGTGCCGCGGCACCTGGATTTCAGCCCCGAAGAGCACCCGCTCGCGTTGCAGCTGGGCGGCAGCGAGCCGGCCGATCTGGCCGCCTGCGCGAAGCTGGCTGCGCAGTGGGGCTACGACGAGATCAACCTGAACTGCGGCTGCCCGAGCGAACGCGTGCAGCGCGGCGCCTTCGGTGCCTGCCTGATGGCCGAGGCGCCGCTGGTGGCCGACGGCGTGAAGGCCATGCGCGACGCGGTGGACCTGCCGGTGACGGTGAAGCACCGCATCGGCATCGACCGCATCGAAAGCTACGACTTCGTGCGCGACTTCGTCGGCACGGTGGCCGAACGCGGCGGCTGCAGCGTCTTCATCGTGCATGCGCGCAATGCGTGGCTGCAGGGGCTCAGTCCCAAGGAAAACCGCGAGATCCCGCCGCTGCGCTACGAGCTGGTGTATCGGCTGAAGGCCGACTTCCCCAACCTCACCATCGTGCTCAACGGCGGCGTCACCACCGAGGAGCAGATCGCGCAGCACCTGCAGCACGTGGACGGCGTGATGGTCGGCCGCGAGGCCTACCACCACCCCTGGAGCATGGCGCGCTGGGACGAGCTGTTCTTCGGCGACGCGCCGGCCACGCGCACGCGGGCCGACGTCGAACACGCCATGGTCGCCTACATGGAAGGCCTGCAGGGCCAGCCCTGGAGCCACGCCGCACGCCACATGCTCGGTCTGTGGAACGGCATGCCCGGTGCCCGCCGCTGGCGCCAGGTGTGGTCGGACCACCGGCTGAAGAACGAACCGCCGGCCCGGGTGCACGCGCTGGCGCAGCGCCCCGCCGCCTCATCCATCCAGGAGCCCACTCCCGCATGAGCCAGCAGAAACTCGCCATCATCGGCGGCAGCGGCCTGTACGACCTGCCCGGCCTGACCGACACGCGCTGGATCAGCGTGGACACACCCTGGGGCCCGCCGTCCGACGCGGTGTTCAGCGGCCGTCTGGGCGACGCCGAGCTGCTGTTCCTGCCGCGCCACGGCCGCGGGCACCGCATCCCGCCGTCGGAGCTGAACCACCGCGCCAACATCGCGGCGCTGAAGATGCTGGGCGCCACCGACGTGCTCTCGCTCAGCGCCGTGGGTGGGCTGCGCGCCGACCTGCCGCCGGGCACCTTCGTCATCGTCGACCAGTTCATCGACCGCACCTTCGCCCGCGTGAAGACCTTCTTCGGCACCGGGCTGGTGGCCCACGTGTCGATGGCCGACCCGGTGTGCGCGCGGCTGGGCGACCACCTGCAGGGCGCGCTGCAGGCGCAGGGCGTGCCGCATGCGCGCGGCGGCACCTACCTGGTGATGGAAGGGCCGCAGTTCAGCACGCGCGCCGAATCGCAGCTGTACCGCAGCTGGAACTGCAGCGTCATCGGCATGACCAACATGCCCGAGGCCAAGCTCGCGCGCGAGGCCGAGCTCTGCTACGCCAGCGTCGGCATGGTCACCGACTTCGACTGCTGGCACATGGGCCACGAAGCCGTGACGGTGGATGCCGTGATCCAGGTGCTGCTGCACAACGCGCAGCAGGCCAAGGGCATCGTCGCCAGCCTCGCCGGCCAGATCACGGCCGATGCCCACGGCGCCGGCTGCAGCTGCCGCCGCGCGCTCGACCACGCGCTGATCACTGCCCCCGAGGCGCGCGACCCCGCCATGGTGCAGCGGCTGCGGCCGGTGGCCGGCCGCGTGCTGCCGCCGCTGCCTGAGGGCGGCGCATGAACGACGGGGGCCGGTCGCTGCGGCCGATCCGCGCGCTGCCGGGGCGCGACGGTGTCGAGGTCATCGACCAGCGACGGCTGCCGCACCGCCTGCAGCTCGAACGCCTGCACACGCCGGCCCAGGTGCACACGGCCATCCGCGACATGTGGGTGCGCGGCGCGCCGCTGATCGGTGCCACCGCCGCCTACGGCCTGGCGCTGCAAATGAATGTCGATGCCCAAGACGACGCGCTGGAAGCCTCGGCGGCCTTCCTGCGCGCCGCCCGGCCGACCGCGGTGAACCTGGCCTGGGCGGTGGACCGCATGCTGGCCGTGCTGCGCCCGCTGCCCGCGGCTGCGCGGCGCGAGGCCGCCTGGGCCACGGCCGACGCCATCGCCGACGACGACGTGCAGGTCAACCACGCCATCGGCACGCACGGCCTGGCGCTGCTGCGGGCCATCTCCGCCCGCCGGCCGGGCCCGGTGCGCGTGCTGACGCACTGCAACGCCGGCTGGCTGGCCACCGTGGGCTGGGGCACCGCCACCGCGCCGCTGTACCTGGCGCACGCCGCCGGGCTGCCGCTGCAGGTGTGGGTGGACGAGACGCGCCCGCGCAACCAGGGCGCCAGCCTCACGGCCTGGGAACTGGGGCAGGCCGGCGTGCCGCACACGGTGGTTGCCGACAACGCCGGCGGCCACCTGATGCAACACGAGCTGGTCGACATCGTCTTCGTCGGCTGCGACCGCGTCACCGCGCGCGGCGACGTTTGCAACAAGATCGGCACCTACCTGAAGGCGCTGGCCGCGCACGACAACGGCGTGCCGTTCTATGTGGCCATGCCGCTGTCCACGCTCGACCGCAGCCTGCACGACGGCCTGCGCGAGATCGAGATCGAGGAGCGCAGTGCCCGCGAGGTCACGCACCTGGCGGGCCGCACTGCGGCCGGCGAGGTGGTGGAGGTGCAGGTGGTGCCCGACGGCACACCGGCCGCCAACCCGGCCTTCGACGTGACGCCGGCGCGGCTGGTGACCGGGCTGATCACCGAGCGCGGCATCGTCGCGGCCACTGCCGACGCGATCGCAGGGCTGGCGCCATGACAGCGGCCCTGACACCAGCGGACCACGACCGCTCGCTGCGCGAACAGGCCGTGGCCGCCGTGCAGCGGCTCGACGCACTGGGCCTGAACCGCGGCAGCACGGGCAACCTGAGCGTGCGTGCCGTCGCCGCCCCGGGCAGTTTCTGGATCACGCCGACCGGCACGCCGCCGGAAGACATCGCGCCCGACAGCTTCGTGCTGCTCGACGACGCCGGCACGGTGCTGGAAGGCGCCTGGGCGCCGTCGACCGAGTGGCCCTTCCACCGCGCCATCTACCGCGCCCGGCCCGAGCTGCACGCGGTGGTGCACATGCATTCGCCGCACGCCACGGCACTGGCCAGCCTGCGCCGCAGCCTGCCGGCCTTCCACTACATGGTGGCGGTGGCCGGCGGCGACAGCGTGCCGTGCACGCCGTACCACCTGTTCGGCACCGAGGCGCTGTCGCAGGCCGTGGGCGCGGCCTTCGCCGACCGCAACGCCTGCCTGATGGCCAACCACGGGCTGGTGGCTGCCGGCACCACACTGGCGCAGGCGATGAAGGTGGCGCTGGAGGTGGAGTCGTTGTGCGGCATCTACCTGCAGGCGCTCGCCGTGGGCGAGCCCGTGCTGCTGTCGCGCCACGAGATGGCCGAGGTCCTGGAACGCTTCAAGCGCTACGGCCGCGCCCGGCGCAGCGGTTGAGCCGCTTCAGGCGGTTTCGGCGACCGCGTGATCGTCGTGCTCGAGCGCCTCGGCCACCGTGCAGGCCAGCTCGTCGCCCGAGCGCCAGGCCGCTTCCACCGTGCAGCCGGCCAGGAAGTCACCACAGACACCCAGGCCGCGGCCGGCGTCCCACCAGCATTCGCGGCGGTCGGGCGCGGCACCGGCCGGGCGGGCATAGCGCCAGCGGTGCACCACGGCGTGCTGCAGGTGCGGCAGCTGCCCGCCGGGCAGTTGCTGTGCCAGCGCGGCCAGCAGCGCGCGCTGCACGGTGTCGGCGTCGTGTTCCAGGTGCGTGCGTGTCCATGCAGGCGTGGCGTGGGCCACCCAGGTGGCACAGCCGGCCGGGGCGCTGCGGCCAGGAGCGCGGTCGTTGCGCGCCACCCAGGCCAGCGGCCCGCGCGCGGGAACGGCAGCATCCCAGGGCCAGTCGACTTCGGCCGTCACGGCCATCAGCGTCCAGCAGGGCTCCATGCGCACGGCCTGCAGTTCCTGCGCCCACACCGCGTGCTGGCCGTCCAGCAGGGCCGCGGCCTGGGCCGGCGGGATCGCCAGCACGACCTGGTCGAAGGGGCCCGCCGTGCTGTCGTCGTCCAGCACCAGCTGCCAGCACTTGCGCTGGCGCCGCAGTGCGACCACGGCATGGCCGGTGTGCAGCGGCAGGTCGCCGAGCAGGTGCCGCACCAGCGCCGGCATCGACGGCGTGGCCACGACGCCCTGGCGCGGCAGGCCGCCAGGGAACTCGGCGTGCACACGCTGGGTCCACGGCTGGACCACGCCAGCCGCCTGCGCCCGCTGCAGCACGGCCCGGAAACGCGGGTGGGTGGCGGTGACGAGCTGTGCGCCGTGGTCGAACTCGACCGGAGTCTCGGTGCCGTCGTCGGCCTGCAGCCGTGCCCGGCGGGTGGCCATGCGACCGCCGACGCCGCGCGACTTGTCGTACAGGCTGACCTCGTGGCCGGCGTCACGCAGGCTGGTGGCGCAGGCAGCGCCGGCGATGCCGGCGCCGATGACGGCAATGCGGGAGCGCTGAGCGGGGTTCGACATGGCAGGCCCTTCAGAAGTGGGCTGGGCGGTGGGGGGGTGGGCACCGGGTCTGACGACTTGAACTCTTCGGTCACGAAATGGATGATATGGTTTTGATTCGGAACTTGCAGTAGTTTCTTGCTATAAACCGATTCAAGTCTCGCAATCAGCGAGTCATTCCAAGTTCATTTGAGCAGGACCCGCGACCATGATCGAACCGCAGCCCACCCCCGTTCCCCGCCTGCGCAGCGGCACGGCCGCCCGCCTGGCCGGCCTGCCCGTGACCACGCTGCGGGTCTGGGAGCGGCGCTACGGGGTCGTCGCTGCGCCCAAGACGGCCACCGGCCAGCGCCTGTACTCCACGCTGGACGTGCAGCGCCTGGGGTTGATGCGGCAGCTCACCGAACGCGGCCACGCCATCGGCACCCTGGCTGCGCTGCCGCTGGAAGACCTGCGCAGCCTGGCGGCAGGGGTGCAGCACACGGCGCTGGCCACGCGCGACGTGCTGCTGGTGGGCAGCAGCGTCGCGCCCCGCTTGCGCAGCTCCACGGCATGCACGCTGCGCAAGGTGTACGACGACCTCGATGCGGCGGAAGCCGCTGCCGCGGTTCCTGCAGGGCCTGCAGACGGTGCTCCGGTGGACCTGCTGCTCGTGCACCTGCCGTCGCTGCAGCCCGCGCACCTGCAGCGGCTGCCGGCACTGCGCGAGCGCTGGCAGGCCGCCACCCTGGTGGTGCTGTACGCCTTCGGCGCCGAGTCGCTAGCCGAAACGCTGCGCGCACGCGGTGCCGAGGTGCTGCGCGAACCCGTCAGCGGCCGCGAGCTGCTGCGCCGCATCTGCGCCGCTGCGCCCACCGCACCACTGGGCGGGCCGGCTGACGTGCAGGCCACCGTGCCCAGCGCGCGCCGCTTCAGCGACGACGCCCTGGCAACGCTGGCTGCGCAGCCGTCCAGCGTGGTCTGCGAGTGCCCGCGGCACCTGGCCGAGATCGTGCTGCAGCTGGCCAGCTTCGAGCGCTACAGCGCCGACTGCGGCGCGCGCAGCCCCGACGACGCGGCCTTGCACCGCGAACTGGGTGCGTTGACGGCGCGCGCGCGGGCGCAGTTCGAGCAGGCCCTGGAGCGCGTGGCCGACCGCGAGGGCCTCAGGGCAGGCTGAACGCGGCCGTTGCCTGGGACGCGGCGGGCTCGGCCAGCCAGCGCTGCAGCGTCGCGGCGACGACCTCGCTGCACAACAGGTCGAGATGCCCGAGCGACGGCACCACGCACTGCCGCTCGGCCGGGATGCCCAGGCTGCGCCGCGGGTCGCGGTGGCGGCCCAGCGCGCTGTCCAGCGGCACGAGGCCGTCGCCGAGCAGGCGGGTCTTCAACGGTGCATCGGGTGCGCCCAGCGTCGCGGCCACGGCCCAGCAGCGCAGCCCGGGCGGCAGCGGCACCTTGTCGGCCGGCAAGCCGTGGCGCAGATCGGTGATGCCGGCGCTGCGCACGCGGCCCAGCCGGGCCAGCGGCGCAGCGTAGGGCGTGGAGCCCAGCAGCAGGTCGACCCCGTGGCCGGCACGTTCCAGCGGCGCGCCCAGGTGCGGCGTGCCGAGGAACACCAGGTCCTGCAGCCGTGCCGGCCAGCGCAGGCCCAGCGCGGCAGCCTGCTGCAGCGCGCTGCGCAGCACCAGGCCGCCCATGCTGTGGCCGACGGCCACGAAGCGCTGCAGCTGCACCGGCCAGCGGTCGAGCAGGTCTTCCAGCTGCAAGGCCAGATCGCGGCCGTTGTCGGCGATGGCGCGGCCGCTGTTGTAGCGCAGCGCCACCGGCGTGCAGCCCAGCGTGCGCGCCAGAAGAGCACCGTGGTCGTGGCCTTTGCGCAGCCACTGGCCGTCGTGCATGCACAGGCCGTGCACCTGCAGCAGCAGTGCCGGGCCGGCCGCCGCCAGCACACCGGGCGCCGTGACGTCCTGGCCGTGCAGCCGCAGCGTCATCGGCGTGGCCAGCGGGTTGCCGCTGGCCGCGAGGTGGTCGCCGAGCACGCCGTTCAGCGCGGCCAGCAGGGCTTCGCGCTGGGCGCTCGGCGCGCCGGGGCGCAGCAGCTTGGGCTCCACCAGGCGCAGCAGCGCATCGACGCTGCCGCCCACCAGCTTCGTCACGCCGTGGACGCTGCGGTAGACCAGACCGGTGACACCGCGGGTGCGCTCGCCGCCAGTCGCCGCCACCGGCAGGCCGGGCGGGCTGGCGATGCGTGCGTGCATGGCCTCCACCAGGTCGACCAGCCCCGCCGTGGCGTCGGTGGCCAGGCGCGCAGCGCCGCGCAGGTGCGCACCGTGCGGCGTGGCCGGGGCCGCGCTGCGCACGGGTGCGGGTGCAGGTGCCTCGTCAGGCGGGGCAGGGGCGTCGGGATGCATGCGGCGCAGTGTGACAGCGCCGAGCGTCAGACCGGCTGCGCGCGCGTTGGCCACGTGGCCAGCAGCAGCCCCGCCAGCGCCAGCGCGAACGCGGCGGCGTGGCCGGTGCCGAAGGGCTCGCCCAGGAAGAACACGCCCACCAGCGCCGCGCTCACCGGCAAGAGCACGCTGAACACGCCGGCCTGCGGCGCCGGCACGTGGCGCAGGCCCTGCATCCACAACCACACCGTCACCATGCTGGCGGCCAGTGCGTAGAACACGAGCAGGCCCCACAGCGGCGGCGTTACCGCGGTGAAGTCGAACTGCAGCGCCTGCCACACGCCCAGCGGCGTCACCAGCGCCAGGCCCCACAGGTTGATCAGCGCACTGATGCGCCGCGGCGAGACGTTGCCGGTGAGGCGCTTGCCGATCACCACGTAGCAGGCCTCGCACACCACGGCCATCAGCAGCAGCGCGTAGCCCCACCACGGCGCGCCGGCCGACGCATCGCCCGCTGGTGCCTTGGCCAGCGCCAGCAGCGCGATGCCGAGCACCGCGCAGGCGATGGCCGCCAGTACACGCGGCGTGATGCGCTCGCGCAGGAACAGCCACGACAGCAGGGCCACCGCGGCCGGGATGGCCGCCATCACCACGCCCGCCGCCAGCGCCGACGTGGCCTGCACGCCGAAGAGCATGCAGATCGAGAACAGGAAGTTGCCGAGGAAGCTTTCCCAGAACAGCAGCCAGCGGTCGTGCCGCGACAGTGCCGGCTCTGCGGGACCACGCCGCACCCAGTGGACCATCGCGACGGCGGCGATGCCGAAGCGCAGCCACGCCAGCAGGAACACCGGAAAGGCCACCACCAGCAGCTTCGACAAGCCCACGTACACGCCCACCAGCGCCATGCTGGCCATCAGGCTGGCGTAGGCGAGCAGCGGGACCGCAGGCGGCGCGCTCGCTGCAGACGATGGCGCCGTCATTCAGAACTGCGCCGCATAGCGCTGCAGCTCCCAGTCGCTGACGTGGCGCGCGTAAGCGGTCCACTCCGCCCGCTTCAGGCGCACGAACTCCGTCGCCAGCGTGGTGCCCAGCGCGCCGCAGACCACGGCGTCGGCCTCCAGCGCCGTGACGGCCTCGCCCAGCGACTGCGGCAGCACGCCGATGCCGCGCGTGCGGATTTGCGCCAGCGGCAGCGCAAAGAGGTCGTCGTTGCAGGCCGGACCGGGGTCCAGGCCGCGTTCGATGCCGTCGAGGCCCGCCGCCACCAGCGCCGCCGTGGCCAGGTAGGGGTTGGCGCTGGCGTCGGGCAGCCGCCATTCGAAGCGGCCCGGCAGCGTGCGCACGAGCGCGGTGCGGTTGTTCGGGCCGTGCGCCACGTAGGCCGGCGCCCAGGTGGTGCCCGACAGCGACTCGCCCACCGTCAGCCGCTTGTACGAATTGACCGTCGGCGCCGCCAGCGCCGCCAGCGCCGGCGCATGGGCCAGCACGCCGGCGATGAAGGCACGCGCCACGCCGTCGGCCGACACGTCGCCGCGCCACAGCGAGACGTGGAAGTGCATGCCGCTGCCGGGCTGGTTGGCAAAGGGCTTGGGCATCATCGAGAACACCAGCCCGTGCTGCTCGGCCACCGCCTGCGCCGCCAGCTTGAACAGCATCAGCCGATCGGCACTGGCCAGCGCATCGCCGTAGGCGAAGTTCAGCTCGTACTGGCCGTGCGCGTCTTCGTGGTCGATCTGCAGCACGTCCAGGCCGCAGTCCTGCAGGTGGCTGGCCAGCGTCTGCAGCAGGCCTTGCTGGCGCAGCAGCGACTGCAGGTCGTAGCTGGGCTTGTCGAGCCGGTCGTGCGCATCGGCGGGCACGAAGCCCGCGCCCTCGCGGCGCAGCAGGAAGAACTCGGGCTCGATGCCGGTGCGCAGCTGCAGGCCGTGCGCGGCCAGCCGCGCCAGCGCGCGGTGCAGCACCTGGCGCGGGCAGGCATCGAACGGCTGGCCGTCGACGAAGCCGTCGCCGACGATGCGCGCCACGCCGGGCAGCCAGGGCAGCGGCTGCGCCGTGGCCGCGTCGCCACGCGCGTAGTACTCGGACCGCGGTCCGGTGCGTGGCAGCCCGGTGCCCCAGATCGAAGGGCCGGCGAAGCCGGCGCCGGCCTGCAGCACATCGGACAGGTGCTCCAGCGGCACCAGCTTGCCCTTGGCCACGCCGTGCAGGTCGGTGAACTGCACGAGCAGGCTGTGCACGCCCGCGGCGCGCAGGCTGTCCCGCAGCGCGTTCATGCCGGGTCGATCCGCAGCCAGGTGGTCTTCAGCTCGGTGTACTTCTCGAACGCGTGCAGGCTCTTGTCGCGGCCGTTGCCGCTTTGCTTGTAGCCGCCGAAGGGCACGGTGATGTCGTCTTCGTCGTATTGGTTCACGTGCACGGTGCCGGCGCGCAGCGCGCGGGCCACGCGGTGCGCGCGGTGGATGTTGTCGGACCACACGCTGGCCTGCAGGCCGTAGGCGCTGTTGTTGGCCAGCTGCACGGCCTCGGCCTCGTCGCGGAAGCGGATGACGCTGAGCACCGGGCCGAAGATCTCGTCGCGCGCGATCGACATGCCATTGGCCACGCCATCGAACACCGTCGGCTCGACATAGAAGCCGCCGCTGTCGGTGCGCGTGCGCCGGCCACCGGCCACGCAGCGCGCGCCTTCGCCCTGGCCGGCCTCGATGAAGCCGAGCACGGTGCGCAGCTGCGTCTCGTCGACCAGCGCGCCCATCACGGTGCCGGCGGCCAGCGGGTCGGCTGGCTGGTACTGCGGCACCTGCGCCACCACGCGCGCGACGAAGTCGTCTGCGATGCTCTCGTGCACCAGCACGCGCGACGGCGCATTGCAGCTCTCGCCCTGGTTGAAGAACATGCTGCCGGCCACCGTCTCGGCGGCGCGCTGCAGGTCGCCGAAGTCGGGGAACACGAGCACGGCCGACTTGCCGCCGAGTTCGTTGTAGACGCGCTTGAGGTTGCTGCGCCCGGCGCAGTCGAGCATGCGCCGGCCTACGCGCGTGCTGCCGGTGAAGCCGATCGCGTCGACGTCCATGTGCATCGCCAGCGCCTCGCCGGCCTCGGGTCCGAAGCCCGGCACCACGTTGAACACGCCGGGCGGCACGCCGGCTTCCACGGCCAGTTCGGCCAGGCGCAGCGCGGTCAGCGGACTCTTCTCGCTGGGCTTGAGCACCACCGAGTTGCCGCTGGCGAGCGCCGGCCCGAGCTTCCAGGCCGACATGATCATCGGGTAGTTCCAGGGCACGATGGCGCCGACCACGCCCATCGGCTCGCGCGTGATGAGTGCCAGCGCGTTGTCGGCCGTGGGCGCGATCTCGTCGTACACCTTGTCCACGGCTTCCGCGTACCAGGCGATGCAGCGCGCGGTGCTGGGCACGTCGACGCTGAGCGCGAAGCGGATCGGCTTGCCCATGTCCAGCGTCTCCAGCAGCGCGAGTTCGTCGCGTGCGGCCAGGATCTTCTCGGCGAAGCGCTGCAGGATCTTCTTGCGCACTGCCGGCGCCATGCCGGCCCAGCGGCGGTCGGCGAAGGCGGCGCGCGCGCTCTTCACCGCGGCGTCGATGTCGGCGGCGCGGCCGCGTGCGATGCCGCCGAGCAGGCGGCCGTCGATCGGCGAATGCTTGTCGAAGCGCTCGCCGCTGGCGCTGTCGTGGCGGGTGCCGTCGATGACGGCGCGGCCGTCGATGGCCAGCGCGGCGGCGCGGGCGTGCCAGTCGGGGGCGGAGGTGGGGGCAGTCATCGCACAGGGCCTTTCGCGGCAGCGCCGCAGGGCCCGGAGCGTGCTGCCCCGGGGCTCAGAAACTGTAGCCGATGGCGAAGCTGATCTGCGGCAGCGCGCGCAGCTTGCCGACGCCTTCGCGCAACTCGGCGAGTTCCTTATCCAGGTCTTCCTGCGACACGTTGCCGGCATTGGGGCCGGACAGTGCTGCCGTCAGCTTGGCGCGGCCGATGCTGGCGCCCAGGTCGGCCGAGAAGCGCAGGCCGCTGCCCATCTGGTGACCCCAGCCGAGGCCGATGTAGGGCGTGCTGTCGGGGAACTTCACCTGCACGTCCAGGCGGTCGTCGGCGGTGGTGGTGTAGGTGGTGTCGCCGATGGTCAGCGTGCCGCCGGCGCCGGTGGCGCGCAGGTCGAGCTGGTACTTGTTGAACGTGACGCCGGTGGTGAGGCGGAAGCCACCCTGCAGCGGATACCAGTCGGCCAGCAGCGCCGCGCGCTGGGCCTTGAGCTTGCCGTTGTAGTTGATGCCTTCTTCGGTGGTGTTCTCGTCACGCTTGCCCAGCGTGACGAAGTCGCCGCGCAGCGTGAAGCTGGTGTTCAGCGGCACCGCGACGCCCAGGCCGACGCCGGGCAGGCCGATCTGGCCGTAGAGCTCGGTGGAGTGGGCGGCAGGCAGGGTGGCCAGGGTCAGGGCAAGCGGGGCCAGCAGGCGAGGCAGGTGCATGGGGAGTCTCTTGGAGTTGGGAAGCGACCCCGCATGATGTTCCCCCGCGCCGAATCCCATGCCCCGAAAAGCGGCGCGGCCAACGTGCTGTTCACACGCTGGCCGCGCTGCAGCCGCCCGGGCGGCGGCGGTCAGGAACTCAGAAGCTCACGACCATCGAGGCGCCGAAGAGGTGGTTGCTCTTCTTGTAGCCGTTCAGGTTGGCACCCTTGTAGTGGCCGAAGACCGGCTGGTCGGAGCCGTCGTAGCGGTACTCCAGCTTGAAGATGGAGTTTTCGTCGTAGAGATAGTTCATGCCCAGGCTGACTGCGTAGCGGTTGGCACCGGTGGACTCGCCCTTGGCGAAGCTGCCGTCTTCCAGCACGCCGCGGCCGATGCCGTTGGCGTCGTCGTCGAAGCTGTAGCCGAGCAGGCCGCCGCCGTTCTTCTTATTGTCGATGTAGTCGGCGCGCAGCACGGCTTCCAGGCGCGGCGTGACCTTGTAGGCCGTGGTCAGCGACAGGCCCCACCACTGGGCATCGCGCAGCTGGCCGTCGCTGTTGAAGATGGCCGCCTGCTTCTGCTGGCCGTAGCTGACCTGGCCGAACAGCGACCAGTCGCCGCGGATGTAGTAGGCGTCGAACTCCAGCAGGTTCAGCATGGTGTTCTTGCCAGCGCTGTCGAAGCCCGTCTCGGTGGTCGGGTCCAGCGGGTCGGTCAGGTAGGAGCCGTCGGCGGCGTAGTTGTAGCCCTTGCCGTGCAGGCCGGTGAAGCCGAAGCCGTCGAACTCGCCCTTGGAGTAGTCGACGCGGTAGACGAACACCGGCGACTTGTTGCCCGGGGTCTCGCGCGCGGTGTTGAAGTTGGCGAAGCCCACGCGGGTCCACCACTTGCCGCTGGTCATGTCGAGCATGGCGCCGGTGTAGGCCGTGGGCGCCATGAAGTCGAACAGCAGGTTGTGCGTGATCAGCTTGTTGGCGGCCGGCAGCGTGTACTCGTAGCCGGTCCAGTCGGGGATCTGGCCCAGCCACAGCCGGGTCTGCAGGTCGGTCAGCGGGATCGACACCGACGCCTCGTGGATGATGGAGCCGCCGTTCACCAGCGCGCCGGTGCCGCGCTCGGGCGCCAGCGTCAGCTTCCAGCGGCTGCCGCCTTCGGTCTCTTTCTCGAAGTCGATCACGGCCATGCCGAAGTACGAGTTGTCGTACGTGTAGCGCGCGTCGCCGTTGTTCAGGAACACGAACGAGGCGTTGTCCTGGGCCTTGTTGTAGATGTAGGTCGGGTCCATCTGGCCGCTGATCTTCAGGCCCTTGAAACCCTGGTCGGTGAAGTTGTCCTGCAGCGCTTCGGTCTTCACCGAGATGCGGTTCAGCTCGCGCGCCTGCTCGGGCGTCATGCCCCACTGGCCGGCCGCAGGTGCCGGTGCCGGCGCCGCCGTAGTGCCGCCCAGCTTCTTCTCCAGTTCACTGACCTTGTCGCGCAGCGCGCGCAGTTCCTTCAGCAGCTCTTCGTTGCTCTGCGCCGCAGCCGGGAAGGCCGCCGCCAGGGCCAGGGCGAGCAGGGTGGGGCTGATGGTCTTCATCGGGGTTCTCTCCTCTGTGAATCTGGGGTTCAGGCCCGCGCTGCGGCGGCCAGGTCCAGCGTGCGCTGGCGTTCGGCGCGCGCGATCATGTAGCTGGCGATCAGCACGCCGATGGCGACGACGACGACCGTGATGGTGGCGATGGCGTTGACGCTCGGGTTCAGGCCCAGCTTGGCGCGCGAGAAGATCACCAGCGGCATCGTCGTGGCACCGGGGCCCGACAGGAAGTTGGACAGCACGACGTCGTCGAGCGAGATCGTGAAGGTCAGCAGCCAGGCCGAAGCCAGCGACTGCGCAATCATCGGCAGCGTCACCAGCCAGAACACCTGCGCCGGACGGGCACCGAGGTCCATCGCGGCCTCTTCCAGCTGAGGGTTCAGTTCCTGCAGCCGCGCCTGCACCACCACGGTGGCGTAGGCCATGCCCAGCAGCAGGTGGCCGAGCCAGATGGTCATCATGCCGCGCTCGGGGAAGCCCAGCGCGCGCTGCACACTCACCAGCATCAGCAGCAGCGACAGGCCCACCACCACCTCGGGCATCACCAGCGGCGCGGTGACCATGCCCGAGAACACCGTGCGGCCACGGAAGCGCTTGTACTTCACCAGCACGAAGGCCGCGAGCGTGCCCATCACGACCGAGCCGCAGGCCGTGAGGAAGGCGATCTTCAGGCTCAGCCACAGCCCTGCGACGATCTCGCCGTCGCTCAGCAGCGCCTGGTACCACTTCAGCGTGAACCCGCGCCAACTGTTGGGCAGCGGCGAGTCGTTGAACGAATACACCACCAGCGCCACGATGGGCAGGAACAGGAAGGCGTATCCCGCGCCCAGCCAGGCCCGGCCGAACCACTGGTTGAACTTCGAGGCTTTCATGCGGGCCGCCTCATCGCCGCTGCTCCTGCGCCTCGGCCTGGTACTTGTTGAACATGGCCAGCGGCACGATGATCAGCAGGATCATCACCACGGCCACGGTCGAGGCCATCGGCCAGTCGTTGTTCGAGAAGAACTCGTCCCAGATCACGCGGCCGATCATCAGCGTCTCGGGGCCGCCCAGCAGTTCGGGGATGACATACTCGCCGACGCAGGGAATGAACACCAGCATGGAGCCGGCGATGATGCCGGCCTTCGACAGCGGCACCGTGATCTTCCAGAACGCCACCCAGGGCGAGGCGCCGAGATCGGCCGCCGCTTCCAGCAGGCGCAGGTCCATCTTCGCGAGGTTGGCGTACAGCGGCAGGATCATGAAGGGCAGATAGGTGTAGGTCATGCCCAGCACCAGCGAGAACGGCGTGTTCATCAGCTTGCCCGGGGCCGAGATCAGCCCCAGCGAGAGCAGCACCTGATCGAGCCCGGTGCCGATGACGAGATCGGCCACGGCCCCGTTCTCGCTGAGCAGCCCCTTCCAGGCATACACGCGCAGCAGGAACGAGGTCCAGAACGGCAGCATCACCAGCATCAGCAGCGCCGGCTGCACGCTGCTCTTGGCACGCGCCATGAAGTAGGCGAACGGGTAGCCGATCAACAGGCACAGCAGCGTGGTGGCGGCGGCGTACTGCACGCTGCTGAGATAGGTCTGGAAGTACAGGCTGTCTTCGGCCAGGAACAGGTAGTTCGACAGCTTCAGCTGCAGCGCGAGCACGCCGTCCTGGTAGCTCAGCACGTCCTTGAACGAGACGGTCTCCATCTCGGAGACGCTGATCTTGCCGACGATCAGGAACGGGAACAGGAAGAAGACCAGCAGGAACACGAAGGGCGCGGCAATCACCAGGCGGCGCCCGGTGAACCACTGTTTCCAGCTCGGCACGGCGGCGCTCACTGCGTCAGCACGACGTGGGCCGAGCGCGACCAGTGCGCCCAGACCTCGTCGCCCCAGGTGAATTCGTCATCGCGATGGCGCTGCGTGTTGGCCACGCTCACCTTCAGCGGCGCACCGCTGGCCAGCACGATGTGGAAGACCGTGAAGCTGCCGAAGTAGGCGATCTCCTTGATCTTGCCGCGCGCGGTGTTGAATTCGCTCAGCTCGCCCTGCGGCGCGTGGCGCGCGAGGTGGATCTTCTCGGGCCGCAGCGCCACCGTCACTGGCATGCCGGCGGTGCCGGTGATGCCGTGACCCACGTAGTGCCTGCAGTCGGCGCTGTCGATGATGACGTGGTCGGGTTCGTCGACCGCCAGCGTGCCGTCCATCAGGTTCACGTTGCCGATGAAGTCGGCGACGAAGCGCGTGGCCGGCGTCTCGTAGATCTCGCTCGGCGGCCCCACCTGCAGGAAACGGCCCTCGCTCATGATCGCGATGCGGCTGGCCATGGTCATGGCCTCTTCCTGGTCGTGGGTGACCATCACGCAGGTCACGCCGACCTGCTCGATGATGTTGACCAGCTCGATCTGCGTCTGCTCGCGCAGCTTCTTGTCGAGCGCTCCCAGCGGCTCGTCCAGCAGCAGCAGCTGCGGTTGCTTGGCCAGGCTGCGCGCCAGTGCCACGCGCTGCTGCTGGCCACCCGACAGCTGGTGCGGCTTGCGCTGCGCGAACTTGCCCAGCTGCACCAGCTTCAGCATGGCCTCCACCCGCTCGGCCACCTGCGGCTTCGGCAGGCCTTCGCGCTTGAGCCCGAACGCGATGTTCTCCCACACGCTGAGGTGCGGGAACAGAGCGTAGCTCTGGAACATCATGTTCATCGGCCGTTCGTAGGCGGGCAGGCTGGCGAGATCGACGCCGCCGAGCACGATGCGCCCGGAGGTTGGCGTCTCGAAGCCCGCCAGCATGCGCAGCAGCGTGCTCTTGCCGCAGCCCGACGGGCCCAGCAACGCGAAGATCTCGCCCTTGGCGATGTCGACGTTGGCGTTGTTGACGGCCTTGTAGCCGTTGAAGTCCTTGACGACGCCCTGGATCTGCAGGAAGGCCTTGTCGCCGGCAGCAACCACCATGACGATCAGAGACCCGTCTTGAAGGAGGTGAACGTGCGCGTCATCAGGCGGCGCATGTCGTTGTTCAGTGCGTCGGGCGCAACCATCTTGGCCATGTCGGCGGCGTTCAGGAACACCGTCGGGTTGCTAGCCACCTCGGGCTTGACGAACTTCTTCGACTCGGCGTTAGGGTTGGCGTAGAAGACCTTGTTGGTCAGCGACGCATGCACCTCGGGGCGCAGGATGTAGTTGATGAACTTCTGCGCGTTGCCCGGGCGCGGCGCGTCGGCGGGGATCACCATCACGTCGAAGAACAGGATGCCGCCGTTCTTCGGGATCAGCGCCTGGATGTTCTGGCCGGTCTTGCCGTCGATGGCACGCTGGCGCGCGATGTTGATGTCGCCCGACCAGCCCAGGGCCACGCAGATCGAGCCATTGGCCATGTCGTTGATGTAGCCCGACGAGCTGAACAGCGTGACGTGCGGGCGCACGGCCTTCAACACGCGCGCGGCGGCGGCGTAGTCGCCGGTGACCTTGCTGAAGGGCGGCTTGCCCAGGTAGTGCAAAGCGGCCGGCACCACCTCGGTGGCGCTGTCGAGCATGCTGACGCCGCAGCTCTTGAGCTTGCTGACGTACTCGGGCTTGAAGATCAGGTCCCAGGCGTTGTCGGGCATCGGCGTGCTGCCGAGCGCGGCCTTCACCTTGTCGACGTTGATGCCAACGGTCGTGAAGCCCCACAGCCAGTTGACCATATGGTCGTTGCCCGGGTCGATCGTGGCCAGCTGCGCCTGCAGCGCCGGGTCGAGGTTCTTCAGGTTCGGGATCTGCGCCTTGTCGAGCTTGCGCAGCAGGCCGCCGTCGAGCTGCAGCTTGGCCCAGTTGGACGACGGCACGACGATGTCGTAGCCCGTCTTGCCCGCCACCAGCTTGGCGTGGACGATCTCGTTGTTGTCGAAGTTGTCGTAGCGGACCTTGATGCCGGTTTCCTTCTCGAAGTTCCGGATCGTGTCCTCGGCGATGTAGTCGGACCAGTTGTAGATGTTGAGGATCTTCTCCTCCTCCTGGGCGAACACCGATGTTCCGGCCAGCAGGCCCACGACAGCCGCGGCCGACGCGACGACAGACTTCAAGCTCATGAGGGAACCTCCAGGGGGGACGAATGTTTGTTGGGGGCGAGTCTAAGACAGCCACCCGCCGGCTCGGGCGTCGGCCAGCGTCAGGTCGAGGCAGCGGCGGATCAGCGCCATCATCTCGTCGATCTGCGCGCGCGTGATCACCAGCGGCGGCGCAATGATCATGCGGTCGCCGACGGCGCGCATGATCAGGCCTTCCCGGAAGCAGTGGCCGCGGCAGACCATGCCGATCTCGCGCTCCTCGGGGAAGGGCGTGTTCTTGGCCTTGTCCTGGATCAGCAGGATCGCGCCCATCAGGCCGCAGGTCTCGGCGTCGCCCACGAGCGGGTGCGCCTTCAGCGCTGCGAACTGCGCGGCCAGGTAGGGGCCGACGTCGTCGTGCACGTGCTCCACGAGGCGCTGCTCGCGGATGAGCTGGATGTTGGCCAGCGCCACCGCGCAGGCCACCGGGTGACCGCTGTAGGTGTAGCCGTGGTTGAACTCGCCGCCTTGCTCGACCAGCACACGGGCGATGCGGTCGCCGACCATCACGCCGCCCAGCGGCACATAGCCGCTGGTCACGCCCTTGGCGAAGGTCATCAGGTCGGGCTTGAAGCCCATGGTTTCGCAGCCGAACCAGCGGCCGGTGCGGCCGAAGCCGCAGATGACCTCGTCGCTGACCAGCAGCACCCCGTACTTGTCGCAGATGCGCTGGATCTCGGGCCAGTAGGTCGCCGGCGGGATGATGACGCCGCCGGCGCCCTGCACAGGCTCGCCGATGAAGGCGGCCACGCGCTCGGGCCCGACGGCAAGGATCTTGTCCTCCAGCCAGCGTGCGGCCACCAGGCCGAACTCGTCGCGCGTCATGCCCTGGCCGTGCGCGAACCAGTAAGGCTGCTCGATGTGCGTGATGTCGGGAATGGGCAGGCCGCCTTGGGCGTGCATGCCGCTCATGCCGCCCAGCGAGGCGCCGGCCATCGTGCTGCCGTGGTACGCGTTGTTGCGGCTGATCAGCACCTTGCGCTGCGGCTGGCCCAGCAGGTCCCAGTAGCGGCGCACCATGCGCACCACGGTGTCGTTGCCCTCCGAGCCCGAGCCGCTGAAGAACACGTGCTGGAACTGCGGCGGCGTCACCTCGGCCAGCAGTTCGGCCAGCGCGATGGCAGGCGGCGTGGCAGTCTGGAAGAACGCGTTGTAGAAGGGCAGCTGCTGCATCTGCCGCGTGGCCGCGTCCACCAGCGCCTGCTGGCCGTAGCCGACGTTCACGCACCACAGGCCGCTCATCGCGTCGAGGATCTTGTGGCCGTCGCTGTCCCAGAGGTAGATGTTGTCGGCGCGCTCGATGATGCGCGAGCCCTTCTTTGCCAGGCCCTGGAAGTCGGTGAAGGGGTGCAGGAAGTGCGCCGCGTCGGCGGCCTGCCAGTCTTGCGTGGTGCGTTGCATCGTCATCTCCTCAGACATGGAGCAAGAGGTGTTCCCGCTCCCAGGGCGAGATGACCTTCATGAACTCGGCGTACTCGATCTCCTTCACCTCGCTGTAGACGGTGACGAAGGAAGCGCCCAGCACTTCGGCCAGGTCGGTCTCGGAGCGCAGCAGGCCCAGCGCCTCGCCCAGGCTGCGCGGCAGCTGGAAGTCGCCCAGGTAGGCGTCGCCCTTGCACTCGGGGCTGGGCTCGATGCGGTTCTTGATGCCCAGGTAGCCGCAGGCCAGCGTGGCGGCCAGCGCCACGTAGGGGTTGGCGTCGGCGCCGATGACGCGGTTCTCCACCCGGCGCGCCGAGGGCGTGGCCACCGGGCTGCGGATGCCGACGGTGCGGTTGTCGGTACCCCACTGGATGTTGATGGGCGCGGCGTTGCTGCGCACCAGGCGGCGGTAGCTGTTGACGTAGGGCGCGAACAGCGCCATCGCGGCCGGGATGTACTTCTGCAGCCCGCCGATGTACCAGAAGAACTCCTGCGACGGCGAGCCATCGGGGTTGCTGAAGAGGTTGTGGCCGCTCTTCTTGTCGACGACACTGGTGTGCACGTGCATGGCGCTGCCGGGCTCGCCGGCGATGGGCTTGGCCATGAAGGTGGCGAACATGTCGTGCCGCATCGCCGCCTCGCGCAGCGTGCGCTTGAAGAAGAACACCTCGTCGGCCAGGTTCAGCGGGTGGGCATGGAAGAAGTTGATCTCCATCTGGCCGGCGCCGACCTCGTGGATCAGCGTGTCCACGTTCAGCTCCATCTTCTCGCAGTAGGCGTAGACGTCCTCGAACAGCGGGTCGAACTCGTTCACCGCGTCGATGCTGTAGGCCTGGCGCGAGGTTTCGGCGCGGCCGCTGCGGCCGATGGGCGCCTTCAGCGGCACGTCCGGGTCGGCGTTGCGCGCCACCAGGTAGAACTCGAGCTCGGGCGCCACCACCGGGTCCCAGCCCTCGGCCGCGTACAGCTCGCACACGCGGCGCAGCACCGAGCGCGGCGCGAACGGCACGAGCACGCCGTTCTTGTCGAAGCAGTCGTGGATGACCTGCGCCGTGGGGTCGGTGGCCCAGGGCACGATGCGCACCGTGCTCGGGTCGGGGCGCAGGTGCATGTCCTGGTCGGTCGGGCTGATGACGTCGTAGTACGGGCCTTCGTCGGGAAACTCGCCCGTCACGCCCATCGCCACCACGGCCTCGGGCAGCCGCATGCCGCGGTCCTCGGTGAATTTCTGCCGCGGCAGGATCTTGCCGCGCGCCACGCCGGTGAGGTCGGGCACGAGGCACTCGATCTCCGTGACGCGGTTCTTGTCGAGCCACTGTTCCAGCTCGCCGAATGTGAATGGTTCTCGGACCATCATGGTGCACCTGTTGCTTGTATGGTTGCCTGTCGCTGCGCCGCTGGGGAGGGGGCGGCGCGGATCGATCCCCGGATCGTTCAGACCGTGGAGCGACGAGGCAAGGGGCCGCGCACCTTGTCGCGGTAGGCGCGCACGGCGACGCCGAAGGCGTTGAACAACTGCACCGAAACCGGGTTGCCCGCGGCGCGCCACTCGGGGTGCCACTGCACGCACAGGTTGAAGCCGGGCGCGGCGGGCTGCGTGAAGGCCTCGACCAGGCCGTCAGGCGCCACGGCCTCGACGCGCAGGCCCGGCGCCAGCGCCTTGATGCCCTGGCCGTGCACCGAGTTGACCTCGAAGCTGGCGCGGCCGGTGATCTGCGCCAGCAGGCCGCCAGGCACCACGTCCACCGGGTGCGACAGGCCGTACTGCACCTCGGCCGGCTCGCCTTCGGGCGCGCGGTGATCGTTCAGCCCCGGCTGCTCCTGCACCGCCTGGTGCAGCGTGCCGCCGAGCGCCACGTTCATCTCCTGCGTGCCGCGGCAGATGGCCAGCAGCGGCACGCCGCGCGCCAGCGCGCGCCGGATCAGCGGCAGCGTCCAGGCGTCGCGCTCGGGGTCCAGCGGCAGGGCAGGGTCGTGCACGGTTTCGCCGAAGTGCGACGGGTGCACGTTCGACGGTGAGCCGGTCAGCAGCACGCCGTCGGCCAGGTCGAGCAGGGCGTCGATCTGCTCGGCCGGCACGGGCGGTGCGATCAGCGGCAGCGCGCCGGCCAGGCGCACGCCGTCGACGTACTTGCGGCCGGCGATGTGGAACGGGTGGTCGCCGAGCTGGCGGTTGCAGCTGGTGACGAGGACGGTGGGTGGATTGCTCATGGGGTGGCGTTCAGCCCAGCAGATCGCGCAGCCTATACCAGGCCATGCCCAGCACCAAGGCGGGCGTGCGTAGCAGCGCGCCGCCCGGGAACGGCCGGTGGCGCAAGCGTGCGAAGACGTCGAAGCGGCGCGCGTCGCCGGCCATCGCCTCGGCCACGACGCGCCCGGCCAGGCCCGTGAGCGCCAGGCCGTGCCCCGAGAAGCCCTGCAGGTAGTAGACGTTGGCCGCGGCGCCAGCTGCAGCGGGCAGGCGGCCAAAGTCAGGGGCACGGTTCATCGAGATGTCGACGAAGCCGCCCCAGGCGTAGTCGACACGGGTGCCGGCCAGTTGCGGGAAGGTCTGCACCATGCGCCGCCGCATGCTCTCGGCCAGGTTGGCGGGGGTCATGGTGCTGTAGCTGACGCGGCCGCCGTACAGCATGCGCTGGTCGTTGGTGGTGCGGAAGTAGTCGAGCACGAAGTTGGTGTCGCACACGGCAGAGCGGCTGGGGATCAGGCTGTCGGCCACCGCGTCGGGCAGCACCTCGCTGCACGCAATGTACGTGCCGACCGGCATGATGCGCGGCTCCAGCTGCGGTGCGATGCCGTGCAGGTAGACGTTGCCTGCCAGCAGCACCTGGCGCGCGCGCAGCTCGCCGCCGGCCGTGCGCAGCACCGGGGCCGCGCCCTGCTGCAGCGCCTGCACCGGCGTGTGTTCGTGGAGGCGCACGCCGGCCTCGGCCGCCGCGCGCGCCAGCCCCAGCGTGTACTTCAGCGGGTGCAGGTGGCCCGAGCGCGGGTCGTGGATGCCGCTGTGGTAGCGCGGGCTCGCGATCCAACGGCCCACGTCGGCTGCCGCCACGCGCTGCAGCGGGTAGCCGTAGACGCTGCCGATGCGGTCGGCCCAGGCGGCCAGGCCGGCGCCCTTGCGGGCATTGGTGGCCAGGCCCAGGTAGCCGTCGCGCCAGTCGCAGGCGATGCCGTGCTGCGCGATGCGTTCGCGCAGCAGGTCCAGAGCCTCGATCGACATGTCCCAGACACGCCGCGCTTCATCCAGCCCGAGCTGGCATTCGATCTCGTCCTGGTCGCAGGCCAGGCCGTGGATGGCCTGACCGCCGTTGCGGCCACTGGCGCCCCAGCCGATCTCTCGCGCTTCCAGCAACACCACGTCGAAGCCGCGCTGGCGCAGTTCCAGCGCCGCGGACAGGCCGGCCAGGCCGCCGCCGACGATGGCCACGTCGCAGGAGGCCGCCTGCCGCAGCGCAGGGTAGCCCGGGCCGCGGTCCGCCGTCGCAGCGTAGTACGAGTGGCGCGCGAGTTCCTGGTCCGTGGCCAGCAAGGGCATGGGCCGGTCAGGCCGCCCGCCGCAAGGCGCCGCGCACGGTGTCGATGATCTGGTCGATGTGCGCGCGCTCGATGATCAGCGGCGGCGAGAACGCCACGATGTCGCCGGTGGTGCGCATCATCACGCCCTTCTCGTAGCAGTCCAGGAAGACGCTGAACGCACGCTTGGTGGGCTCGCCGGCAATCGGCTGCAGTTCGACGCCGCCGACCAGACCGTAGTTACGGATGTCGATGACGTTCGGTTCGCCGCGCAGCGAATGCAGCTGCTCGGCGAAGTAGCCCTGCAGCTGCTGCGCGCGCGTGAGCAGGCCTTCTTCGGCGTAGGTGTCCAGCGTGGCGATGCCGGCGGCGCAGGCCAGCGGGTGCGCCGAGTAGGTGTAGCCGTGCAGGAACTCGATGGCCGTCTCGGGGCCGTTCATGAAGGCGTCGTGGATCTTCTGCTGCGCCAGCACCGCGCCCATCGGCACGCAGCCGTTGGTGATGCCCTTGGCCACGCACATCAGGTCGGGCGTGACGCCGAAGGTCTGCGCGGCAAACGGGTTGCCGGTGCGGCCGAAGCCGGTGATGACCTCGTCGAAGATCAGCAGGATGCCGTGCTTGTCGCAGATGGCGCGCAGGCGGTCCAGGTAGCCCTTGGGCGGGATCAGCACGCCCGTGGAGCCGGCGATCGGCTCGACGATGACGGCCGCGATGGTGCTGGCGTCGTGCAGCGCCACCATGCGCTCCAGGTCGTCGGCGAGTTCGGCGCCGTGCTCGGGCTGGCCCACGGTGAAGGCGTTCTTCGCCGGGTCGTGCGTGTGGCGGATGTGGTCCACGCCGCCCAGCATGGTGCCGAACATCTTGCGGTTGGCGACCATGCCACCGACCGAGATGCCGCCGAAGTTGACGCCGTGGTAGCCGCGCTCGCGGCCGATCAGCCGTGTGCGCGCGCCTTCGCCGCGCACGCGGTGGTAGGCGATGGCCATCTTCAGCGCCGTCTCCACGGCCTCGGAGCCCGAGTTGGTGAAGAACACCTTGTTCATGCCGGGCGGTGCGATCTCCACCAGCCGGCTCGCCAGCTCGAAGGCCTTCGGGTGGCCCATCTGGAACGGCGGCGCGAAGTCCATCTCGGCCGCCTGGTCCTGGATCGCCTGCACGATCTTCGGCCGCGCGTGGCCGGCGTTCACGCACCACAGGCCGGCCACGCCGTCCAGGATCTGGCGACCCTTGTCGTCCCAGTAGTGCATGCCCGTGGCCTTGGTCATCAGGCGCGGAGCCTTCTTGAACTGGCGGTTGGCCGTGAAGGGCATCCAGTAGGCGTCGAGATCCTTGTGCATGGCGGGCTCCTGGGCAGACATCGCAGATCGTGCAGTCTAAGCAGGCGGCTGCGCAATGTGCTTGCGGGCTGCGGGTGGGTACACCCGGGTTCACGGCATATCATGCGAAGCAACCAACCTGCCACGACAGAAAATGCGAAACGCAGCCGATCTGCCGCAACTCGATGCGATGGACCGCGCCATCCTGGGCGAATTGCAGCGCGACGCGCGGCTGTCGAACGTGGACCTGGCGCAGCGTGTGCACCTGTCGCCCAGCGCCTGCCTGCGGCGCGTGAAGGCGCTGGAAGACAGCGGCGTGATCGCGCAGTACGTGGCGCTGCTGAACCCGCGCGCCGTGGGCCGCCACGGCACCAGCTACACCATCGTGAACCTGGAGAGCACGCAGCCGGCAAAGCTGGAAGCCTTCGAGCAGGCGGTGAAGGCCACGCCCGAGATCCTGGACTGCTTCTACGTGGCCGGCGCCAACGACTACCTGGTGCGCTTCGCCTACCGCGACGCCGAGGACCTGGAGCGCTTCCACGCCGAGGTGCTGCCGCGCCTGCCGGGCGTGGTGCGCTCGAACTCGATGCTGGTGCTGCGCACCGTCAAGAAGACGACAGCGCTGGCCCTCTGACCGGGCAACACCAGCGCGGCCTCAGTTCGTCCGCTGGCTGGCGCCGTTCTGCAACGCTGCCTGTCGCGCCTTGGCCTCCGGGTAGATCAGCGATTCTTCGAGCGCGATGTGCTCTTCGTAGAGCGCCCGGAAGATCGGCAGCGCATGGCGCAGCGTCGCCAGGTCGTACCAGCTGTAGCCGGTGGCCACGGCCTCGATCTGCGGCAACAGTTCGAGCCAGTCCTCTTCCAGCCAGCCGTGGTCCTGCTGCAGGCGCAGCACGTGCTGTGTCAGCACGGCGTCGCCCTGGGCCAGCAGGGCCGGGAAGATGAAGCGTTCCTCGTCGGCGTGGTGCTGGCGCGCCTGGCCGCTGAAGAAGCTGCAGATCTCGGCGGCGCTGGCACGCGCCACGGCGTCGGGGCCGTTGTCGTCCAGGTGCGCCAGCAGGGCGTCGAACTGCGTCAGCACCTCCATCACGCGCAGGTGCGTGCGGTCCAGCGCCTCGAAGGGTGGCAGCGGTGGCGCAGCGCTTCGGGCTGGGCGCGCGGACGACGAATGGGCAGGGCGCGGCGAGGTGGCGGGCATGGCGGCCATGGCAACTCCTGGATGCGATGGCCCATTCTTCGGCTCTGCGGCGGCGCCATGTTGCGCCGCGTCAAAGGTGCGTCGGCGTGGCGCGCCGGCCCGCGCGATGCGGCCGCAGAGGTAGGTCCAGACGAAGTTGGCGGCGGCGTAGCTGGTGAGCTCGGCGTGGTCGTAGGGCGGCGCCACTTCCACGCAGTCCATGCCCACGAAGGGCAGGTCGGCCAGTTCTTCCAGCAGCGTGAGCACCTGGTTGGTGCTGAGCCCGCCCGGCTCGGGCGTGCCGGTGCCGGGCGCGAAGGCGGGGTCCAGGCAGTCGATGTCCAGGCTCAGGTAGACCGGCGGGTGGCCGTGCGCCGCCAGGCGCGCGCGGATCGCCTGCAGCACCGGCGCCAGCTGCGCCGGGTTCTCCAGGCCGCGCAGGTCGCGCGCGGTGAAGATCTGCCCGCCCTGGTTACGCACGTATTCGCGCGCGGCGCGCTCGCCGGCCGAGCGGATGCCGATCTGCGTGAAGCAGCCGTTCAGCACCAGCCCTTCCTGCATCGCTTCGGCCACCCAGGTGCCGTGGCCGCTGGGTTCGCCGAAGTGGTCGGTCCAGGTGTCGCAGTGGGCGTCGAAGTGGATCACGGCCAGCGGCTGGCCGAGCCATTCGCGGTAGGCGCGCAGCAGGGGTAGGGTGATGGAGTGGTCGCCGCCCAGCCAGGCCATGTGGTGGCGACGCAGCAGCGGGCCGATCAGCGGCGCCATCGCTGCGCGCATGCCGGTCAGCGACGTGTTGGGCAGCGGCAGGTCGCCGGCGTCGCCGAGCAGCCCCAGCGGCGACACGTCGAACAGCGGGTGCGTGCCGTCGCACAGCATGTGGCTGGTCTGGCGCAGCGCGCGCGGTCCGAAGCGCGCGCCGGGGCGGTTGGTGGTGCTGCCGTCCCAGGCGATGCCGGCCACCGCGTAAGGCTGGTCGCTGGCAGCGTCGGCCTTCAGGAAGCGGGTGTCGGAGGTGAAGGCGAAGCTGGTCATCGTGGAAGCCTGGGGCACACTGCGGCGCACGATGATACGAAGCCACCTCGAGATGCCGCCCGTGCTGGTGCTGCAGCACTTGAGTGCCGACGGGCCGGCCTACCTGGCGCACTGGCTGCGTGCGCAGGGTGTGCCGTTCGAGGTGCACAACACCGAGGCCGGCGATGCCTTCCCCGATTCGATGGCCGGCCACGCGGCGCTGGCCATCCTGGGCGGCGAGATGAGTGCCAACGACCCGCTGCCGTCGCTGCGCCAGGCCGAACGCCTGCTGCTGCAGGCCATGGACCGTGGTGTGCCGGTGATCGGCCACTGCCTGGGCGGGCAGCTGATGGCCCGGGCGCTGGGCGCGCGCATCGTGGACGCGCCGGCACCGGAGGTCGGCTGGCAGCCGCTGCAGGTGCTGGACAGCCCGGCTGCTGCCGCGTGGTTCGGCGCACCCGGGCCGCGCACGGTGTTCCAGTGGCATTACGAAGCGTTCGAGCTGCCCGCCGGGGTGGAACTGCTGGCGGGCAGCGCCGCCAGTCCGCACCAGGCCTTCGCCATCGGGCCGCATCTCGCGATGCAGTTCCATGTGGAAGTCGACGCCGAGAAGCTGGGTCGCTGGGTGCACGACGACGGCGCGCGCTACCAGCAGGCGCTGCAGCAGCACGGCACGGTGCAAGGGCCGCTGGAGATGCAGGCTGGCATAGCAAAGCACTTGACGCACCAGCAGGCGCTGGCCGACCGGATCTATCGCCGCTGGCTGGGCGCCTGGATTTCCGAATAGCGGAATTCAGATTCCACAATGCGGCAAATGGTCGTGCGGCAGCGCAGCAAAAATCACCATATGGAAGAAACTGATCCCGTATCGTGGAAATAGATGGCTAACCTGTTGATTCATATGCGTTCTATCTTTTGTCTTATATAAGACAGAAGTCTTCACAGACCCTGGAGACGGCGCTACGCTGAGGGCGTCTTGAACCTCTTCGTCACCAGGAGTCTTCCCATGAGCCAACCGACCCGTGAACAGCAGATCGCCGCCCTCGAAAAAGAGTGGGCCGAGAACCCGCGCTGGAAGGGCATCAGCCGCGGCTACAGCGCCGCCGACGTCGTGCGCCTGCGCGGCTCCATGCCCATCGAACACACGCTGGCCAAGCGTGGCGCCGAGAAGCTGTGGACGCTGATCAACACCGAGCCCTTCGTCAACAGCCTTGGCGCGCTCACCGGCAACCAGGCCATGCAGCAGGTGAAGGCCGGCCTGAAGGCCATCTACCTCAGCGGCTGGCAGGTGGCGGGCGACGCCAACAGCAACGGCGAGATGTACCCCGACCAGAGCCTGTACTCGGTGGACTCGGTGCCGAAGGTGGTCAAGCGCATCAACGCCACGTTCAAGCGCGCCGACGAGATCCAGTGGAGCGAAGGCAAGAACGACATCGATTTCTTCGCCCCGATCGTGGCCGACGCCGAAGCCGGCTTCGGTGGCGTGCTGAACGCCTTCGAACTGATGAAGAGCATGATCGACGCCGGTGCCGCCGGCGTGCACTTCGAGGACCAGCTGGCCGCCGCCAAGAAGTGCGGCCACATGGGCGGCAAGGTGCTGGTGCCCACCCGCGAAGCCGTGGCCAAGCTGGTGGCGGCGCGCTTGGCGGCCGACACGATGGGCGTGCCCACCGTGCTGCTGGCCCGCACCGACGCCGAAGCCGGCGACCTGGTGACGAGCGACGTCGACGACAACGACAAGCCCTTCTGCACCGGCGAGCGCACCGTCGAAGGCTTCTACCGCACCCGCAACGGCCTGGAGCAGGCCATCAGCCGCGGCCTGGCCTACGCGCCGTATGCCGACCTGATCTGGTGCGAGACCGGCAAGCCCGACCTGGCCTTCGCGAAGGCCTTCGCCGACGCCATCCACGCCAAGTTCCCGGGCAAGCTGCTGGCCTACAACTGCTCGCCGTCGTTCAACTGGAAGAAGAACCTCGACGACGCCACCATCGCCAAGTTCCAGCGCGAGCTGGGCGCGATGGGCTACAAGTTCCAGTTCATCACGCTGGCCGGCTTCCACAGCCTGAACTACGGCATGTTCGACCTCGCCTACGGCTACGCGCGCAACAACATGAGCGCCTTCGTCGAACTGCAGGAGAAGGAGTTCGCTGCGGCCGAGCGCGGCTTCACCGCGGTGAAGCACCAGCGCGAAGTGGGCACGGGGTACTTCGACGCCGTGACGACGACGATCGAGCGCGAAGCCTCGACCGCCGCGCTGAAGGGCTCGACCGAGGACGAGCAGTTCCTCGACGGCACGCACCACTGATCCCGGCGCGTGCAAGGCCGCAAGGCCTTGCACGACTGACGAAGGACGAGGAGACAAGCCGACGGCGCCACCTGGCAACAGGTGACGCCGTCGCGCTTTGGCGTGGCCGGCTCAGGCGCCGCGTGCCCGGCGCAGCCAAAGGGCGCCGAAGGCCAGCGCACCGCCGGCCAGCGCCGCGGCGAAGGCCGGCGACGCCAGCAGCGCCAGCGCGTTGCCGGCGTCGTGCAGCAGCCAGCCGGGCATGGCCGACAGCGCGCCCGAGATCTCGTCGCCGTGCTCGATGACGAAGCCGTGCGGACCGTCGCCGCTGCGGTCGGCTGCCATCAGGGCCTGCGACGCGCGGGTGCCCAGCAGCCGCAGCGTGTCCCAGATCCAGGTGATGCCGTACAGCCGTTCCAGCAGCAGGCCGCCACCGACGACGCCGCCCACCACCACCGGCAGCCCCCAGCGCTTGAGCCAGGCCGAGGCCGCCATCGTGCCCAGGATCAGCGGCGACAGCCACAACGTGGCCAGCAGCGTGCCCAGCATCAGCCGCAGCGCCAGCAGCACCACGGCCGGCAGCAGCGTGCCCCAGGGCAGCGTGAACCAGGTGCCCGGGTCGTAGGCCTTGGCGACCGTCAGCAGCGAGCCGAGCGCCCCGGTGCCCAGGCCGACGAGCAACGCGATCCACGGCCAGAGCACCAGGTGCATCAGCAGCGGCGCGCCCACGCCCTGCGCGTGCGAGATCGGCAGCGACAGCCAGAACTCGATCGAGCGGTCCTGCACGTCGCGCCGGGCCAGCCCGGGTGCCTGCAGCAGCGCCGCTGCCCAGGCCAGCACCAGCGCCAGACCGCCGGCGCCGATGATCGTCATCATCGCCACGCCCAGCGGTGGCATGGCGTCGGCGCCCGTGGGCAGGTCGACCTTGATGTCGCCGAACAGGCCCAGGCCCAGCACCAGCAGCAGCGGCAGCGCCAGCAGCACGAGCCAGCCGCGCTGGTGCTGCATCCATTCGCGCAGCAGCAGGGTCTTGAAGGTTTGCATCGCGGGCCTCGCTCAGAATTGGGTGCGGTTGATCTCGGGGGCGCGGGTCAGCGCCACGAACAGGTCGACCAGGCTGGGCCGCACGCGCTGCCCCAGCGCCTGCACATCGGGCGGTGGTGCGCCGTCGAACAGCGCCGCAGCGCCGCCCTGGGTGCGGTAGCGCAGCAGCGGGTGGGCGGCGGCCATCGCTTCGGCCTGGGCTGGGTCGTGGCTGAGTGCCACGAAACGCTGCTCCATGTCTTCCAGGCTGATGTGCAGCACGAGCTTGCCCTCGTTGAGAATCATCACGTCGGACAGCAGGGCCTCGATCTCCTCGACCTGGTGCGTGGAGATCAGCACGCTGCGGCGGCCGTCGCACCACTCGTCGATCAGCATCTCGTAGAAGCTCTTGCGCGAGAGCACGTCCAGGCCCAGCGTCGGTTCGTCCAGGATCATCAGCTGCGCATCGATGGCCGCGATCAGCGCCAGGTGCAACTGCACCACCATGCCCTTGGACAGCGCCTTCACCTTGTCATCCAGCTTCACGCTGGTGCGGCGCAGCAGGGTTTCGGCGCGCGCGGCGTCGAACTTCGGGTGCAGGCCCTGCATCAGCGTGATCAGTTGCGACACCCGCGCCCAGCGCGGCAGGATCGCCACGTCGGGGATGTAGCACACCGACTCCAGCATCTGCACCCGTTGGCTGCGCGGCTGCAGGCCGAGCACGCTCAAGCTGCCGTCGCAGGGCAGCAGGCCCACCAGCGCCTTCATCAGGCTGGTCTTGCCGGCGCCGTTGTGGCCGAGCAGGGCCACCACGCGGCCGGGCGCGATGTTGAAGCTCAGGTCGTCGACTGCGGTCTTGCGGCCGTAGCGTACGTTCAGGCCTTGGGCCTGCACCAGCGGGGCGTTCATCGTTGTTCCTCCCAGGACAGTTGTTCGGGGCTGATCTCCAGCCGGCGCAGCCGTTCGCGCAGCCGCGGCCACTCTTCGTGCAGGAAGCGTTCGCGTTCGCTGGCCTTCAGGCGCTGGCGCGCGCCGGGGCGCACGTACAGGCCCAGGCCGCGGCGGTTGTCCAGCAGGCCGGCCTCGCCCAGCGCCTGCAGCGCACGCTGCACGGTCAGCGGGTTCAGCAGGTACTGGCTGGCCAGCGCGCGCACCGACGGCATCGGTTCGCCGTCGGCCGGCTGGCCGTCGAGCAGCTGGGCGGCCAGGCGGTCGGCCAGTTGCTGGTAGATCGGCAGCTTGTCGTCCCAGGTGGGCATGGCTGGCTCGCGGGTGTGTTGCTGATGTAGCACACCATAGCGGCAGCGGCACGCGGCCGTCAGCTGCCATGCGACAGGCTGCAGCGGCCGCCGACAGGCTGCAGCGCTTAGCATCCGGCCGCACAAGCTTCGGGAAGACTTGGGGAGACAGCGATGCGCGTGGGAATCTTGGGAACTGGCCACGTCGGCGCCAGCGTGGCGGCGTCGCTGCTGCTGGGCGGCGTGGCGCACGAACTGCTGCTGGCCGACCTGGACCCGCGCCGCGCCGAAGGCGAGGCGATGGACCTGGCGCACGGCGCGCCGTACTACCCGCGGGCCCATGTGCGTGCCTGCGACGCCGACACGGTGCTGGGCTGCGACGTGGTGGTGTTCTGCGCCGGGCGCAACAGCCGGCCTGGCGAGACGCGGCTGCAACTGCTGGCCGACAACGCGCGTGTGGCGGCCGAGATCGGGCGACGGCTGGCCGGGCGCGATGCCGTGGTCGTGGTGGTGGCCAACCCGGTGGACGTGCTGACGCGCGTGCTGCAGCAGGCCTCGGGCCTGGCGCCCGGCCGCGTGCTGGGCACCGGCACGATGCTCGACACCGCACGGCTGCGCCAGAGCCTGGGCCTGCACCTCGCGGTGGACGCCCGCTCCATCCACGCCCAGGTGCTGGGCGAGCATGGCGACTCGGAGCTGGTGCACTGGTCGATGGCCCAGGTCGGCGGCCGGCCGCTGCGCGACGTGCCGGGCTGGACCGCCAACGACGAGGCCCGCATCGCCGCCGAGGTGCGCACGGCCGCCTACGAGATCATCCAGCGCAAGGGCGTGACGAACCACGCCATCGGCCTGGTCGCCGCCGACCTGGTGCGCGCGGTGCTGCGCGACGAGCACCGCGTGCTCACCGTCTCGCAACTGCAGCCGGCGTGGGGCGGCGTGGCACTGTCGCTGCCGGCGGTGGTGGGCCGCCGCGGGGCGGCGCCCGCCATCGCGCCGGTGCTCGACGCCGCCGAGGCCGCTGCGCTGCAGCACTCGGCCGACGTGCTGCAGCAGGCCTGGGTCGGCCTGCCGGCCTGACCTGCCGCAGCCGCCGCTACAGCGACGCTTCAAGCATCGCGCGGTAGTCGTCGCGCGTGGCGATGCGCGGGTTGGTCTTGTGGCAGTGGTCGGCGAGGGCGCCGTCGATGACCTTGTCGAACAGGTCGCGTGTCACGCCCAGGGCCGCCAGGCCCGACGGCAGGCCCAGCCGGGCATTGATCTCGCGCAGGCCTTCGGCCATTTCGGTGCCGCGGCTGTCGCAGCCGCCGATGCCCACGGCCTGTGCCATGCGCTGCAGGCGCTGCTCGCGCTGGATGCTGTCGGCGCCGGCATTGAACAGCACCACCGCGGGCAGGAACATCGCGTTCAGCGTGCCGTGGTGCAGGCGCGGGTTCACGCCACCCAGGCTGTGGCTGAGCGAATGCACGCATCCCAGGCCCTTCTGGAACGCCATCGCGCCCTGCATGCTGGCGCTCATCATGTTCCAGCGCGCCTCGCGGTCCTGGCCATTGCGCGTGGCGCGTTCGATCGAACCCCAGCCGCGTGCCAGGCCGTCGAGCGCGATGCCGTCGGCTGGCGGGTTCACGGCCGGCGCCATGAAAGTCTCCATGCAGTGTGCAATGGCGTCCATGCCGGTGGCCGCGGTCAACATCGGCGGCAGGCCGAGTGTCAGCGCCGGGTCGAGCAGGGCGGCCTTGGGCACGAGGTGCCAGCTGTGGAAGCCGAGCTTGCGGCCGTCGTCGACGATCAGGATCGCGCCGCGTGCGACCTCGCTGCCGGTGCCGGCGGTGGTGGGCACGGCGATCAGCGGCGCCACGCTGTCGGTGATCTTCGGGCTGCCGCCTTCGATGGTGGCGTAGGTCTTCAGAGGGCCGTCGTGCGTGGCGGCGATGGCCACGCCCTTGGCCAGGTCGATGCTGGAGCCGCCGCCCACCGCCACCAGGCCATCGCAGCCCTGGTCATGGAACACGGCGACCGCGGCGCGGATCGCGGCTTCGGTGGGGTTGGACGGCGTCTGGTCGAACACCGCGTGCGGCAGGCCGGCCAGCGCGTCGAGCGCCGGCTGCAGCACACCGGCGGCGCGCACGCCGGCGTCGGTGACGACCAGCGGCTTCTTCATGCCGGCACGGTCGCACTCGGCGGCCAGCAGTTGCACGACGCCGAAGTCGATGTCGATCTGGGTGAGGTAGAGGATGCGTGCCATGCCGACCAGTATGCCGCCCCGGTATGCTCGCGGGCATCGTGGGAACCCATCTCTTGACACCGGCGATGGCCGGCCTGCTCGACCGCATCCACCGCGCCAGGCGGCCGCCGTTCCATGCCATGACGCCGCAGCAGGCGCGCGCCGCCTACGAGGCCGCGGCCGAGGTGCTGGAGCCGCCGCGTGCGCCGCTGGCACGCGTGCAGGACTTCCAGATTCCGGCCGCCGACGGCACGCCGCTGCCCGCAAGGCTGTACGCAAGCTCGCATGGCCAGCTGCCGCTGCTGCTGTACCTGCACGGCGGCGGCTTCACGGTCGGCAGCCTGGAAACGCACGACAGCCTGTGCCGCCAGCTCGCTCTGCGCAGCGGCGGCGCTGTGGTGGCGCTGCACTACCGGCTGGCGCCCGAGCACCGGTTCCCGACCGCGGTGGACGATGCCTGGGGCGCGCTGCGCTGGCTGGCCGTGCACGCGGGCAGCCTGGGGCTCGACGCCACGCGCCTGGCCGTGGGCGGCGACAGTGCCGGCGGCACGCTGGCCACCGTGTGCGCGCTGCTGGCGCGCGACGCCGGGGTGCCGCTGGCGCTGCAGCTGCTGATCACGCCCGGCACCACAGCGCATGCCGACACCGCGTCGCACAAGCTGTTCGGCAACGGGTTCCTGCTCGACGCCGCCAGCATCGACTGGTTCTTCGAGCACTACATCGACCGCAGCGCGCGCAGCGACTGGCGCTTCGCGCCGCTGCTGGCGCCCGACCTGGACGGCGTGGCGCCCGCGTGCGTGCTGCTGGCCGAGTGCGACCCGCTGGTCGACGAAGGCATCGCCTACGCCGACCGCATGCGCGCGGCCGGCGTGGCGGTCGAACTCGAGCTGTACCGCGGGCTCACGCACGACTTCATCAAGATGGGCCGCGTGCTCAAGGAAGCCGGCGCCGCCCAGCAGGCGGCCGCCAACGCATTGCAACAAGCCTGGACACCATGAAGAAAGCCGAATTCCGCTGCATCGACCGCCTGCGCGTGCGCTGGGCCGAGGTCGATTCCCAGAAGATCGTGTTCAACGGCCACTACCTGATGTACTTCGACACCGCGGTGGCCGCCTACTGGCGCGCGCTGGCGATGCCGTACCACGACACGATGGAGCGGCTGCAGGGCGACATCTTCGTGCGCAAGGCCACGGTGGAATACCACGGCTCGGCCCGCTACGACGACCAGTGCGAGGTCGGCGTGCGCTGCGCGCGCGTGGGCACTTCGTCGATGCTGTTCGTGTGCGCGCTGTTCCGCGGCGATACGCTGCTGGTCAGTGGCGAACTGGTCTACGTGTTCGCCGACCCGGCCACGCAGACCAGCCGCCCGGTGCCGCCCGAACTGCGCGCGCTGTTCGACGCTTTCGAGGCCGGCGCCCCGGTGCTGGACGTGCGTGTGGGCACCTGGGACACGCTGGGCCGCGAGGCGCAGGCGCTGCGCACTGCGGTGTTCGTCGACGAGCAGCAGATCCCGGCCGAACTGGAATGGGACGCGGCCGATGCCAACGCCGTGCATGCAGTGGCCTTCAACCGCTTCGGGCTGGCCGTGGCCACCGGGCGCTGGGTGGATGTCGACGACACCACCGCCAAGATCGGCCGCATGGCGGTGGTGCAGCCCTTGCGCGGCAGCGGAGTCGGCGGCGCCGTGCTGCGGGCGCTGATGCAATCGGCGCGCGCGCAAGGCAAGCAGCAGGTGCTGCTGCACGCCCAGACGAGCGCGGTGCCGTTCTACCTGCGCGCGGGCTTCAGCAGCGCAGGTGCGCCGTTCGAGGAAGCCGGCATCGCGCACCAGGCGATGGTGCAACGCCTGTAGCGCTGCCTCGGTTCAGCCCGTGGGCGTGAAATCGCCCCGGGCCTTCGCCAGCCGTGCGAGACCTTCCGGCCTCGCGCGCGCGGGCTCAGTCCAGCGGCTCGAACTGCTCGACATGGCGCTGGCCATCGAGCCAGGGCGCCAGCGCGGCGGCGGCACGGGCTTCGAAGGCCGCTGCCGCGGCGTCGTCCAGGCTGTAGACGTCCATCAGCGTCACCCGGCCCTGCGGCGCGTCGGGCCGACGCAGCAGTTCCACAGCCGCTCCCAGGCGGCGCAGTTCCGCGTGCAGCGGGCGCAACGCTTGCAGCGCCGGGGCCAGTTGCGCCTCGGGCACACGGTAGTACACGTAGTGGCGCACGGGACGCGGCGGACTGGTCAGGCTTCGGTCGGCAGCGCGTAGGGCAGGGCGACGGGGCGCAGCAGCGGGCCGCTGGCACTGCCCAGGTGCAGCGCGGCATCGAGCGCCGCGATCTTGGTCTCGGCCAGCACCGCATGGCGCCCGCTGCCGTCGGGCGCGGGGGCGGCAGCCGCCACCATGCCGGCCGGCTGGTCGGGGTCGTCGGCGGCAAACAGCTCCTGGCCGGCGCTGGCCGGCGCGTCGCAGTCGAACAGGAAGGCGCGGCGCTTGAGCGTGCCACGGTACTGGCTGCGCGCCACGACCTCCTGGCCGGGATAGCAGCCCTTCTGGAAGTTGACGCCGCCCACCACTTCCAGGTTCACCATCTGTGGCACGAACTGCTCGGCCGTGGCCGCCACGATGCGGGGCACGGCGCTGTGCACTTCGAGCCAGCGCCACAGGTCGGCGTCGATCGCAGGCAGGGCGGGCGCGGCGGCCGCGTCGGCACAGGCCCACAGGTGGCGCACGTGGCCGGCGGCGTCGGGCAGACGCAGCACGTCGGCCGGGCCTTGCGGGCTGCGGCTCCACACCGGGCCTGCGGCGTCGCCGCCGACGACGCCGTACAGCGGCACGTCGGCACTGGCATCGGACAGCTTGCACTTGGCGCGCAGCACGAACATCGACAGCCGCTTCAGCGTGGCCGGCAGCAGGTCGGCGCTGCAGGCCAGCAGCACCTCGGCCGACCCGCGTTGCCACACGACGAAGCTCGCCAGCAGCCGGCCCTTGGCCGAGCAGTAGCCCGCGAGCCGGGCGCTGTGGTCGTCCAGGTGCAAGGTGTCCTGCGTCAGCTGGCCGTGCAGGAAGCTGCGGGCGTCGTCACCCGTGGCGCGGATCACGCCCCAGTCGGTCAGGCGCACGGCACCGTGCAGCGGGGCTTGCGGGAGGGCGGAAGTCATGCGCTGATTATCATCGCCGCCCATGGTGAAGAGGCTGTTGGGTGCATTGCTGGTGCTGCTGTTGCTGGCCGGTGTGGGGGCGGGCGCGGCGGCCTGGTGGCTGCACCGGCCGCTGCCGCTGGCCGCGCCCACGGTGGAGTTGTCGATCGAGGCCGGCAGCACGCCGCGCGAGATTGCCAACGGCTGGGTCGAGGCCGGCGTGCTGACCTCGCCCTTTCTGCTGTATGAGTGGTTCCGCTGGTCGGGCCAGGCGCGCCGCATCCGGGCCGGCAGCTACGCCATCGAGACCGGCGCCACGCCGCGCCAGCTGCTGCAGCGCATGGTGCAGGGCGACGAGCTGCTGGAGAGCGTGCGCCTGATCGAAGGCTGGACGCTGCGGCAGTGGCGCGCTGCGTTGGCCAAGGCGCCGCACCTGAAGCCGACCACGGCGCAGATGAGCGACGCCGAACTGATGGCCGCGCTGGACCGTGCCGGCGAACCCGCCGAAGGCCGCTTCTTCCCCGACACCTACGTCTACAGCCGCGGCGTCAGCGACCTGATGGTGCTGCGCCGCGCGCTGCGCGCGATGGACATCCGGCTCACCACGGCCTGGGCCGAACGCGACGGCAACACGCCGCTGAAGTCGATGGAGGAAGCGCTGGTGCTGGCTTCCATCGTCGAGAAGGAAACCGGCATCGCGGCCGACCGCGGCAAGGTGGCCGGCGTGTTCGTGAACCGGCTGCGCATCGGCATGCCGCTGCAGACCGACCCGACCGTGATCTACGGTCTGGGCGAGGCCTTCGATGGCAACCTGCGCAAGCGCGACCTGCTGGCCGACACGCCCTACAACACCTACACCCGCGGCGGCCTGCCGCCGACGCCGATCGCAATGCCCGGCATGGCGTCGCTGCGCGCGGCCGTGCGGCCCGAGGCGACCCGCGCGCTGTACTTCGTGGCGCGCGGCGACGGCAGCAGCGTCTTCAGCGAGAACCTGGCCGACCATAATCGCGCAGTGAACCAGTACCAGCGCGGGGGCCGATGAGCCCGGGCCGCTTCATCACCTTCGAAGGCATCGACGGCGCCGGCAAGAGCACGCACATCGCGCCGCTGGCCGACTGGCTGCGCAGCCACGGCGCCGAGGTCGTGGTCACGCGCGAGCCCGGCGGCACGCCGCTGGCCGAGACGCTGCGCGAACTGGTGCTGCACCAGCCGATGGACGCGTTGACCGAACTGCTGCTGGTGTTCGCGGCCCGGCGCGACCACCTGCGGCAGCAGATCGAGCCCGCGCTGGCCCGCGGCGCGGTGGTGCTGTGCGACCGCTTCACCGATGCCAGCTTCGCCTACCAGGGCGCGGGGCGCGGCTTCCCGCTAGCCACGCTGGAGGCACTCGAAGCCTGGGTGCAGCAGGGCCGTCAGCCCGACCTGACGCTTTGGTTCGACCTGCCTGGCGCGACAGCCGAGGAGCGGCGGGCGGCCGTGCGCGCCCCCGACCGCTTCGAGCGCCAGGACGCCGACTTCTTCGAGCGCGTGCGCCGAGGCTACGCACTGCGCGCCGAGGCGGCACCGCAACGCTTCGTGGTGCTCGACGCCACGCCCGCACCGCAGCAGGTGTGGGCGCAGGTGCTGGCCGCCGTGCAGGCACGCGGCTGGTGGTGAGCGCCCGGTGGTGAGCGCCGTGCAGCCCGTGCCGCAGGTGGCCGACGCCGAAGGCCGCTTGCCGCTGCCGTGGCTCGCGAGGCCGCTGGCCGACGCACTGGCGCGCCAGCGCGGCCACGCGCTGATGCTGCACGCCGCGCCCGGCATCGGCGCGCTGCCCTTCGGCCTGACCCTCGCCCAGGCCTGGCTGTGCGAGGCTGCGGCCGGTGCGCAGCAGCCCTGCGGCCACTGCGGCAGCTGCCGCCTGGTGCAGTCGCAACTGCACCCCGACCTGTTCGTGCTGCTGCCTGAAGTGCAGCGCCGGGCTCTGGGCTGGATGCTCGCCGACGACAAGCCCGAGGACGACAAGAAGCCGAGCCGCCAGATCCGCATCGGCGAGGTGCGCGCGGCGATCGACTGGGTCACGCGGACGTCGTCGCGCGGGCGCGGCAAGGTCCTGTTCCTGCACCCTGCCGAGGCCATCAACCTGCAGGCGGGCAACGCGCTGCTGAAGACGCTGGAAGAACCGCCGGCCGGCACCCGCGTGCTGATCAGCGTGTCCGATCCGGCCCACCTGCTGCCCACCGTGCGCAGCCGCTGCCAGCGGCTGGCGCTGCCACCGCCGTCGCCGGCCGAGGCGGCGGACTGGTTGCAGGCGCAGGGCGTTGAGGGCGTTCAGGGCGCCGACGTGCTGCTGGCGGCCTGCGGAAGCCGGCCGCTGGACGCACTGGAACTGGCGCAGGCCGGCGTGGACGCAGCCGCGTGGGCAGCGCTGCCACGTGCGCTGCTGCGCGGGCAGGGCGCCGCGCTGTTGGGTTGGCCGTTGCCGCGGGCGCTGGACGCGCTGCACAAGCTCTGCCACGACGCGATGGCCCAGGCCAGCGGCGGCGCCGGGCGCTACTTTCCGCCCGGCAGCGTGCCGCAGGCGCGGCTGCCAGCCCTGCTGGCGTGGCAACAGGCCCTGCTGCGTGCGGCACGTCACGACGACCACCCGTGGAATGAAGGCCTGCTGCTGGAATCGCTGGTCGCGCAGGCCCGCAGCGCCTTTACACTGCAAGCATGAACGACCGCGCGAACACACGCCCTGCTGGCCTGGCACCGCCAGCGCCGGGCGTGGCCGGCGCGTCCGGACCAGGCAGCGCGGCGACCAACCGCCCCAGCGTCATCCAGCTGGTCTTCCGCGAGAAGGGCGCGCTGTACGCCGCCTACATTCCGCTTCTGATGGACGGCGGCCTGTTCGTGCCGACCACGCGCGAATACAAGCTCGGCGAAGACATCTACCTGCTGCTGTCGCTGCCCGACGATCCGCAGCGCTACCCGGTGGCAGGCAAGGTCGCCTGGCTGACGCCGGCCAACGCGTCGGGCGGGCGCACCCAGGGTGTCGGCGTGCGCTTCCCGGCCGACGAGAAGACCCGCGTTCTCAAGGTCAAGATCGAGGAAGTGCTTGGCACGTCGATCTCCTCGTCGAAGCCCACGCAGACCATCTGAAGCCGGCACCTGCCGGCGCAGGCCCCGGTTCCTCTGCTTCCACTGTTTCCATTGCCTGCTGCAGCAGCGCCGCGCATGTTCGTCGATTCCCACTGCCACCTGACGTTTCCTGAACTGCTGTCGGATCTGCCGCGCATCCGGGCCGAGATGGCGACTGCGCAGGTCGACCGCGCGCTGTGCATCTGCACGACGCTGGAAGAGTTTCCGCAGGTGCATGCGCTGGCCCTCGCGCACGACAACTTCTGGTGCACGGTGGGGGTGCACCCCGACAACGAAGGCGTGCAGGAGCCCAGCCTGGACGACCTGTGCACGCGTGCTGCCTTGCCGCGCGTGGTGGCCATCGGCGAAACCGGGCTCGACTACTACCGCCTCAACGGCCGCAGCGTCGCCGACATGGCCTGGCAGCGGGCGCGGTTTGCGGTGCACATCGAGGCGGCGCGTCGCACCGGCCTGCCGCTGGTGGTGCACACCCGCAGCGCCAGTGACGACACCGTGGCCCTGCTGCGCGAAGCGGGCGGCGGGGAGGTGCGGGGAGTCTTCCACTGCTTCACCGAAACCCGCACCGTGGCGCGCGCGGCGCTGGACCTGGGCTTTTACATCTCGTTCTCGGGCATCCTGACGTTCAAGAACGCGGAAGAACTGCGCGAAGTGGCGCGCGAAGTGCCGCTCGACCGCTGCCTGATCGAGACCGACAGCCCGTACCTGGCACCCATGCCCTACCGCGGCAAGACCAACAGCCCCGCCTACGTGCCCCACGTCGCTGCCCGCCTGGCTGACCTGAAGGGCCTGCCGCTGGAGACCGTGGCCGCTGCGACCACGACCAATTTCGAGCGGCTGTTCGGTGTACCGCCCCAATCCGGAGCCTGATCCCGACATGAAGTATTACTTGAAAATAGTTGCCTATCTCGTTCTGGCACTTGTACTTTCTTCGGCCAGGGCCGACGACGCCGTCAGCTTCTTCCGCGCCGTCAACGTCGACAACGCCAGTGGCGTGTCGGCCCTGCTGGCCCGGGGATTCGACCCCAACACGGCCGACGAACGCGGCCAGGTGGCCCTGTACCTGGCGATGCGCGAAGACGCACCCAAGGTGGCGGCCGCCTTGCTGGCGCACCCGGCCACCCGCATCGACGCCACCAACGCCGCCGGCGAGACGCCCCTGATGATGGCGGCGCTGCGCGGGCGGGTCGACTGGATCCAGCGCTTCATCGAGCGCGGCGCGCAGGTGCGTCGCGACGGCTGGACGCCGCTGCATTACGCCGCCAGCGGGCCGGAACCGCGCGCGGTGACGCTGCTGCTGGACCGCGGGGCGGCGATCGACGCACGCTCGCCCAACGGCAGCACGCCACTGATGATGGCGGCACGCTACGGCGACGAGGCCGCGACCCAGGAACTGATCGCCCGCGGCGCCGACCCGAAGCTGCGCAACGAGCGCGGCCTGAACGCGGCCGACTTCGCCCGGCTCGGGGGGCGAGAGGCGCTCGCGGCGCGCCTGGAGGCGCTGGCGCGCTGAACCACGGGCGGCGCACCGGACAGCGTTGTCGGAATTCGCCCGACACGCCGCTTGGCGCACGGACGACTGCACGCGGCGCGCGGCGCCGCCTAGAGTGCCACCATCCGCTGCAATCCCAGCGCGAGGAGTGTCCAGATGGCCCACCAGACCCCGATCCGCAACCCGTTCATGCTGATGCTGCAACCCGAGGTGGTGCTGGCGGCGATCGAGAACTCGGAGCGCCTGAGCCAGTTGAACCGCCACCTGTGCCGTCCGCTGGACCGGCCCACGCTGGGCGGTGTCCGCGCCGACGACGAAGGCGCCGACATGGACAGCGAGCAAGACAACGATCTGCTCGCCACCGGCGCGGGCACCAGCCCGCAGTGACTCTCCGCACGCGCCCGGCTCGCCCCACGGGCGACGCCGGCGCCGCGTGCGTCAACGTCGGCGCTGCGACAGCGCCGACGCCCCCATCCAGATGGTGGCCAGGCAGACCAGGCCGCCGAGCAAGACCCACACGCGGTGTTCGCGCAGGAAGGCGATCACGCGCGACGGTAGCAGCGCATGCACGTCGACGCGGTCGTCGGCCACTTGCCGGGCCGGGGAGGGCAGCTGGGCTTCGCGGGTCACGGACACCGTGGCCACATCGGCACGCTGGCTGTTGACCTGGCGCCCCGGCAGGCCGGAACGCCAGTCGACCGCGCCTTGCCCGGGCTTCGCGTCGGTCAACACCTCTTCGCTGGCGGCCGCCCGCGCCGCGGCCTCCTTGGCCTTGGCCTCGGCGCTGCGCTTGTCGCCCGTGCCTTCCAGCGGTGGAGGCGCGTTCTGCATCTCCAGAAGCATCCGCACCGTGCGCGACTGGGCCTGGCTGTCGGCCATGCCCGGAACGTCGCTCAGCACCCCCTGGACAGCGCCCATTGCCGCGGGCTCCTTGGCCGGCATGTCGGTGCTGGGCGCTGCCAGCGCCGGGCCGGCAGCCAACGCCAGCAGCAAGCAGATCGGAACCAGCGGGAGTCGTCGTTGTGTCACGGCGGTCTTGTTGTTTGTTGTTGCACCAGAGCGTGCCCGCGCCGGGGCGGTCCTCAGTAGCAAAAGACAGGCCCTCACGGGAAAAATGAGGCTGATCAAGACCTTGGGGATTCGATGGGGCCAATCGACCGATCGCGTGTAAGCGCCTTCGACAGTTTGATGGACGCTGCATGCGCGCCGATGTATAGCTCGACCACTCGGCCAAGCCTGTGGACAACTTGGCTCCGGGGGGCTGCACGGGGCGAGTATCGACGGCGTGGGGGTATCGGGGGCGCAGCCCCTGATGGTTAGCCCTCGTCCATCTGGTCAGCCAGCGGCAGCGATGGTGGTGTCCAGCGGACGCC